>ENA-UOOK01003021-UOOK01003021.1-fermentation-metagenome-genome-assembly--contig:-NODE-3021-length-19708-cov-3.147815_pt1 | contig 19708 bp, 20 predicted proteins | sample MGYA00245777_ERZ724023 | MGnify/ENA primary metagenome ERZ724023 (study PRJEB28704, sample SAMN03018312) | fermentation metagenome | biome: anthropogenic terrestrial biome; feature: soil; material...
CAGAGATGCTAGATATTGCCTGTATCATATTTGGCACTAACGGCAGCCAACGCCTTGCCAAGTTGGGGTAGGTTCTGCCAATCTTTTGTCTCAAAGCGGGCAAGCGAATAGTTTGCACCATTGTTGCTGATGTTTACAGTTTCATTGGTTGGAAAACCATCCAGATATCGAATATATCGAGCATGCAAGCTGTCAAGTCCCAGATAGGGGTCAAAATGGTAGGCAAAGATACCATTGTCAAAGGGTTTTACATAATCCAGTGCTGTCAAAGCATCCGGATTGGAGATAAAGGAAACGCTTTGATAATTGAAATAGTCGTAAGCGGAAACCAAAGAATCTGCAAAAATAGCCTCTGCTTCAGCCAAAGTGGTATTATGCTAAATGAGAATATCTTTCCATGTCCCGTCATCATTTTTATTGCTTTCAAGCTGTGCAAAGCCTTTTTCCCAATGCTCCGTCGATTGCCACATAGATGTGTCCAACACTCCGTCGTTAAAAGCGTAAACATAGTAGCAGGAGTAATAGAAAGGCGAGAACACAGGGAGCTCAAAGGCCTTTGCTTTTCCGGTTGTGGCATTATGCACCACTGTTCCTTCATAGGACCATTGCTGTAACTGATTGATGAGAATATATTCATATTGGGAAAAATCGGTGTAATACTCCTCACGGATGTGAAGATAAAATCTCCGGGGCATTTCCACATCTCCCAAATCTGTGATGGTTTCCATCAACACCAGACGGAAGGTGAATGCCGAATAGCTGCCAAAGCTCGTATAACTGTCGGGCAAAATTTCTACAACCCTAACAGTAACTGTATTGGTTGATGAGGGAGGGGGCTCTACAGAAAGTCCAGAGGATATTTTACTTGATACACTGTTGGGATTACCGGCATAGAGCATTTCTGCGATGGAACTACAGTACCAATATCGGCGTACAAAGATATTTCGTGTCTTTCGGGGCAATGACCACAGGAATTTGTTCAGTGCATCCACCAAATCCGCATTATCCGTTATGACTGCAATCTCATCACCACCAGAGATACATTTCCCCAGTTCATCCAGAGCCATCTGCAGCTGTGTACCCCGTTGCTGCTGGTTTCGCTTGTATGTATTGAAGGAGCTGACGGCAAATCATGCCCACATAGCCTTTTAGGCCTGTAGGACGGTTGTTGGGAATGGTGTTCCATGTCTTGAGCCAGGTATCATTGACCACTTCCTCGGCTTCCGTATCCCGGTTCAGAATCTGATAAGCGATGTAGTGGCAGTAGCGACCATACTTCTTTTCTGTTTCCAGGATAGCAGATTCCGAGCGTGCCCAGAACAAATCCACAATTTGCTTATCTTCCATACCGCACTCTTTTCTGTGCTACAAAAGGCCTTTCACCCTAATAAACAACAGAATTTCAGCCCACAACACTTTTTTATGAAAAATCCAGAAGAATATTTTTATTATACCATGTATGTGTAAGGAAGCACAATTGAATTTCAGTAAATGAAACATCTAAATTTGTAACTGGCTTTGTTTGAGCTTCTTCTTACTTAATTTTTCGTTTGTCCACTTGGCTAAAAGTCGATAAGCGATTTCGGTGTTGTCATTATATGATATTATGTATCCATCTATTTTATCTCTAACCGTTCCGTCTGGTAAGGTATGTGTTATCTTAATTTTGCTATCATCAATTTCGCTTCTTTGCTTTGCCATATAAATCGCTACCTTTCGAATAGACATATGAGAGCATAGTTCGAGTGGTCAGTGTATTATATACACATGACGATTTAATCATGACAAAATAAAGGTAAATAAAACTCGCGTATGTATTCAGCCGCTTCATCGAGGCTCTTGCAATACTTCGTTGCGCTACACCTCTTACAAGGGTGAGCATTTGCCGTGGTATGTTGTGGTATAATAAAGTTGTAACACCTTGACCTAATATAGTATAATAACTATAAAAGGAAGAGGAAAGAAAAAATGCAACAATACGAAAAAGAATTCAAACAAAGAATCGTCCGGCTACATCTTGAGGAGGGACGAACCATCAGAAGCCTTGCCGATGAATACGGAATATGCCACGGCAGCATATCGAATTGGATAAAGCTTTACCGCAGGGAATGCCAAATAAACCAAGAAACCAAAGAAGACTATGATTTGATGACAGAGAACCGAAAGCTCCGAAAACAACTTGAAGAAGCCAAAAAGGAGAACGAATTCTTAAAAAAAGCCTAATGCAAACAACGTTTGCTATGCATTCATTCGCGAAGGAAATCGATTAGCCCATCTTTGTTGGTTGTGAAATATGTATGCAAGGTTATCAGCTTTTCACGCTCTTTTTCGTCCTCCACGCTGTTTGAAAGAGCCTCAATATATACAAGTAAATCGTCAATGTTTTTGGAGTAGAGCAGGCGAAAAATCTCTTTTCTCATGTCAGGATTGCTGACATTTTCAAGAATAGCCTTGTTTCGGTGAAAGGTGTCGAGCTGAAAAACCACTGTTTCATCGACTACACTTTGCTTAATCCAGCTTGCACCGTCACCGTTCAGAATGCGGTTTTCGATCTCATCAACGCGGTAGGTTTCGGCAATCTTGCCCTCTTTACGACGAATGAATTTGTTTATGCTTTAAAAATTAGCAGCTGCGACTTTGTTGGTTAGCCTGTAGCGGTTTTCTCCAATTTTCTCAGCACCGTCATAAGCGATGGCGACCTTCATCTCTTTTGATTTGCCGTACTCTTTTCGGGATTTCCCCTGCAAATGAAGCCATATCCCATCCTGTTCTTCAAACAGCACCTTGATTTCCAGTTCGCCGTTTCCCTCGCTGTGGTCGGCAAGCGCAGCCAAAGCCTGCTCTTGTGCGTCAATACGACCGCCAAGCTCCTGAACTACATTCCATGCCGCTGTGTGACTGATGGTTTGACCGGTCATTTGGCTTACCGACTGAGCCGTATGGCGGTATGTTCCCGCACAGGCAGCCTCGGCAATCTGCGCCGACAACAAGCCACTCATGAAGCCGCTACCGCTTTTGCCGATGGCTTGGTCTAAAAGGTAAACGAAAGACTTTGTGCCATCCTCATTCTTTTGCTCATACACGGCGCGTTCGTATTCTACCTCGCCCATAATGGTTTTCAGCACCGTCTTCCGCTGACCCTTGTGACGGTAAACGCTACGGTCACGCGAGGCGGACAGCTCTCTGTCCCACTCTTCAAGCTGTGCCCTTATCGATTCACATCCTGCCGCACAGCATGCTCTAAAAATATTTTGCTCAAAACTATTGAAGTCTATCACTTTTTTCGCTATACTCATCCTGCATACACCTTTCAGTCAATGGTTTTAGCAATCCTATTTTACTGATTTTTTGTATGCAAGGGAAGTGGTTTTTGCCATTTCCCTTTCTTTTTGCCAATTATTATTTTACACTAAGTTGAACTTCTACTTTGTTTCATTTTCACGAATGTATCAACTTTATAACTTTGTCTTAATTACAAGGAAAAAAATGCCATTGTTTGATAGCAGTTTTTCTAATATGAAAGTTCTTTTTACTTGCTTTTTTATCACAATAGCAAGTAAATTATTGATATTGTATGAATTGTAGTTGATATCGGGTGATTTTACAATGTTTTGTACCATTTTTCGAGGATTTAATGCCCAGTAGCTCCTTCCACCGACTTCCATCTGTTTTTCTCCTCTTTCACCTCCTCCATTGCTTTTTACACCCCTTTTGCATCGAATGAATCATTGAATATCAATGGGTTTCTAAAGCTTTAGCCCCTACAGAGAGATAAATAGCCTATTTCGGAGCTCTGGAGTTATTGATCTACCTCGTTTTCTAGCCGTCGTTGCTTTAATGTCTGTTATTTGTCAAACTTAGTGTAAAATAATAATTGGCAAAAAGATAAGTAGTTTTTTTAGAAATTAATTATTGCAAGTTATGACATTCTTTGTGCATGTCATTCGGTTGCAACGCCGCCGGTGTTATCGGATGCCGTATTATCGATTCACCGCGCGAAAGGCTTATCGCGATAATAACAAACAATTTCGTTCCCTGCAACGGTCGGTTTCCTACTCTTATCGTAATAATTTCCATGTTTTTTATCGGCTCGGATGCGGGACACAAATCAATCCTTTCCGCTGTACTGCTTGCAGGCGTAATCATATTAGGTGTGGCAATAACATTCGCAGTATCAAGACTCCTTTCGGCTACTATTCTAAAAGGCATCCCCTCCTCTTTTACGCTTGAGCTGCCTCCCTACCGCAGACCACAGTTCGGAAAGGTAATTTTACGCTCTGTTTTCGACAGAACCCTTTTTGTTTTAGGCAGAGCAGTAGTCGCTGCTGCTCCGGCGGGCATAATTATTTGGATTATGGCGAATGTTACTGTGGCTGATGCCAGTCTGCTGTCATACTGCTCGGGATTTTTAGATCCTTTCGCACGCCTTTGCGGGCTCGACGGAGTTATCCTGTTTGCATTTATTCTCGGTCTGCCCGCAAATGAAATCGTAATACCAATCATAATAATGTCATATATGTCATCGGGAACACTGGTAGAGTTTGAGAGTATTTACGATTTGAAAGAGCTGTTGTGCGCCAATGGGTGGACATGGATTACGGCTGTAAGCGTTATACTTTTCTCACTTATGCACTGGCCCTGTTCAACCACGTGCATGACGATAAAAAAAGAGACCGGCAGTATAAAATGGACAGCGGTATCTGTCATCGTCCCGACATTAATCGGTTTTATTTTCTGTTTCTTATTTGCAAATACGGCGAGATTGATTATTTCGGTTTTATGAACACAAATATTGTAAAACTTTACATATTAAAGTATAGACAATAGTGTGTGATACACAGTATAATGAAAAAGGAAATGATATCGGAAAGGATGTTTGGTTTGAACGATATTGAAGAAATAGTACGCAGTTACATTTCGGAACTTCGCCGTGGAACGCTCATTCTATGTGTGTTGAGTAGGCTTGATGAACCCAAATACGGCTACTCCTTAGTACAGGAGCTTGAGGAAAAAGGAATACCTATCGATGCCGGAACGTTGTATCCCCTGCTTCGCAGACTTGAAAAGCAGAATCTTTTAAGCAGTATCTGGGAGTTAACAGATTCAAGACCGAGGCGGTATTACTTCCTGAGTGATACCGGCAAAGCGGTTTATTCGCGGCTCTGTGCGGAATGGCACAGTATGGTTTCAAGTATGAATAAAATGATAAGCTAAAGGAGAAAAAAGGAATGGAACTGATCGACAGATATATTTATGCGGTCATAAAAAGGATTCCCCAAAAACAAAGAGCGGACATAGAAAAGGAAATACGGACTCTTATCGAGGATATGCTATATGCGTCATGCGGCGAAAACATACCTTCGAGTGCCGACTATGAAAACGTGCTCAAGGAGCTTGGAAACCCGGCGGAGCTCGCAGCAAAATACAACGATAAAAAGAACTACCTTATCGGTCCCGAGTATTATGACACATACCTTACAATCTTGAAAATAGTACTCCCCTGCGTTATCTTTGGCAGCGTTGTTGTAGCTTTTCTTGAAATACTTGCGAATACACCGGAAACATTCGGTAGCGCTTTTGGCGATGTTGTCGGTGCGATTTGTTCGGGCGCATTTCAGGGCTTTACTTGGGTAACTGTCATTTTTGCTCTTAACGAACGTTTTTTGAATATTAAAGCCTTGGATGCGAAAAAGAACTGGTCAGTATCCGATTTACCCGAAATCCCAAAGAAAGAAGCGATTATAAAACCCGTCGATCCTATCCTCGGCATCGTGTTCTCGGCTTTGTTTTCAATTTTCTTCATCTTTGAAAATCATCTGATAGGTATTTACAACTTTTCTGAGAGCAAGCTTATTTCTATAATCCCGCTATTTTCCCCGGAGGGCATAAGACGTGTTATCCCATGGGTTGTAGTAATATTTATTATGCTGCTTATGAAGGAGGGCATAAAGCTTTTCACAGGTAGATGGAATATCACTGTTTGTGCAGTCGCAATCATAACAAACATTATCTCTCTTATACTGAGCGTATTGATTTTAAAAAATAATACAATCTGGAATCAAAGCTTTTTAAGCGAATTGGAAGCGGCGGGTATTGGTGTTTCTATACAAAACATTAATACTGCAGAAATATGGAACGGAGTTACAAAAGGTTTAGTTTACATAATTGTATTCGGGTATATAATAGATTCTGTTGTCTTTTTATACAGGGGGATAAGATACGCTCGGTAAAATATCTTACATAATTTCTCCTTATTGTATGTTGTAATCCGAGCATAACTCTGTTATATTGTATAATGCCATAAAACAATCGAAAGGTAATCAGTTTAAATGATAGGTACAGTGGATGTAGAGCTTCAATACGGAGGCACATCGTTATTCAATCACGCGACGGTAAGTTTTACAGCAGGTAACTGTTATGGAATTATCGGTGCAAATGGTGCCGGAAAATCGACTTTTTTAAAAATACTTTCAGGTGAAATCGAGCCGTCAAGGGGTACAATTGTAAAAACACCCGGCGAAAGGATTTCAATATTAAAGCAGAACCATTTTGAGTTCGATGAATTTGAGGTTCTTCAGACTGTAATAATGGGGAACCAGGTATTATGCCGAATAAAAGAAGAAAAAGAGCAGTATTACAACAAAGATGACATGACCGAGGAAGAAGGATTAAGGCTCTGCGACTTAGAAGAACAGTTTATGAAGATGGACGGCTGGAACGCTGAAAGCGACGCTGCAATATTGCTTAACGGGCTTGGAATAACAAACGAGTATCATAATCTTCTTATGAAAGAGCTTTCGGGTGATCAAAAAGTAAAAGTCCTGCTCGCTCAGGCACTATTCGGAAACCCGGACATACTGCTAATGGACGAGCCTACGAACCATCTCGATGTCGAGACTATCAGCTGGCTTGAGGATTTTCTGGTGAACCTTGAAAACAGTACTGTTATTGTAGTATCGCATGACAGGCATTTTTTAAACGAAGTATGCACTCATATTGTGGATGTGGATTTTGGAAAAATCACGATGGTTGCCGGTAACTACGATTTTTGGTTCGATTATACTCAGCTCAGGCAGAGACAAATGCGGGAGCAGAACAAGAAGACCGAAATCAAGGTTAAGGAATTACAGGAGTTTATCGCCCGTTTCAGCGCAAATGCTTCCAAATCAAAACAGGCAACAAGCAGAAAAAAGCTACTTGACAACATGGAGCTTACCGATGAGCCTGTATCTTCAAGAAAGTTTCCGTATATATTCTTCAAGCCCAACCGCGAGGCGGGCAACGATATGCTTTTTGTTGATGGTATCTCAAAGACGATAGCCGGTAGAAAGGTGCTTGATAATGTCAGCTTTATAATCCGTCCACGTGAAAAGGTTGCCTTCGTCGGTGCGGATGCTGTCGCCAAGACCACGCTTTTTAAAATCCTTACGGGAGAACTTGAACCGGACAAGGGCACTTTTAAATGGGGCGTTACCACTTCACAGGCGTATATGCCGAGCGATAACTCAGAGTTCTTTGACGGCAGCGACGAAAACCTCGTCGATTGGGTAAGGAGATATTCTGACCTTACCTATGAATCTGATGTAAGAGGCTGGCTTGGTAAGCTGCTGTTCTCGGGTGATGAGGCGATGAAAAAGGTTTGCGTATTATCTGGCGGTGAACGTGTCAGGTGTATGCTTTGCAAGACAATGCTTTCGGGAGCAAACGTTTTGATTTTTGACGAACCGACTAACCATCTCGACCTTGAATCCATCGCTGCGCTCAACGAGGGACTGATAAAATATTCCGAGACGGTTCTGTTTACAACTCACGACCACCAGTTTATCCAAACGATTGCAAACAGGATTATAGACGTAACCACAGGTTATCATTACGACAAGCAAATAACCTTTGACGAATATCTTGGTGAAATGAAGGATAAAAATATTAAAGTCAAATGGTAAAACCGGTCTAACCCGTAACTGCTTATGAGCTTTTGATTATCTGAATGACCTGTAATTAAGCACTTAAGCGTTTACGATTTTTATTATTTTCATATCTTTAATTGTTATTTATTCAGCTTGCTATAAAAAACGATAAAAAAGCAAAAAACACGGCATAAACCCATCTGATCAAGAGTTTATGCCGTTCTTCATTTTTTTGTTGCTAAAAACTAAGTATTACCACTTTGCTTTTCCGACATGACCGGCTATTTCCGCTTTGCTCCTCTGCTTAATAACCCAAGCCTCATCCTTTGCCTGTTTAAAAAGCGAAACGCAGGGCGGGTCAAGGTTGAGCTCTATTCCCTCCTCGGCAAGAGCTGCGATTTTCATTGCGAGCTTGCAGATTTCCATATGAATGTCGTTTGTACGGTCTGAGGTATATATTTTCTTCGCATCCTCAGCCGGAATCTCAACAAATTTTTCTTTCGGTGCACCGCACTTTGGGCATTTATCAGCGGCACCCTCACCCTGATGAATATAACCGCACACAGAGCATTTCCACAACATAAGTAATTTCTCCTTTATTGTTAATTTAGAATATCATTTTCTTTACTGTAACGCCTTTTATTGATGAGAGCGCATTCTCAAGCTCGGCAGACTCTGTTTCCGAGCCGTCCGCGAGTTCAAGTATAATAAGTCCGCGTTCGCTGCAGGAATCGTCAGAAGCCTGATGTACACCTATCCGCGTTTTGATAACGCAACCATATTCGGTTAGCAGATTCTGAACCTCAAGCGAGGTTTCATGCCTTTGCTGTAATTGGATACCCATAATTATTTTTGTCAAGCTTTTATATTCCCCCTTTTTCACACTTATGCTTATGATATATCAATATTATATAATAAACTCTGATTAAATGCAACAACATATTCTGCAAAACCGACCACTTGATGCGGACATGATACATATCATTATGATTATAACAAGAAGTAAGTGATTGTTATATATAAGTATGGTATTATGTACAATCTAACACTTTAATTTTACGCCTATCGGTTATGACGACTTAAAGAAACACACCGAAAGATAAGGTTTTCAGTTTGATTTGAAAAAAATCCATGAATAATTCAGAGCAGCTCCGTTTTGAAGCTGCTCTGGATAATTTTTTTTTGATTAACCTGTAATACCGCTGCGTTCTACACCTTCAATGAGCGTTCTCTGACCAAAGAGATATAAAACTACCAGAGGTGCCAATATCATAAGGCCACAGGTGTTTCTGATCGCTGCCTCATATGCTTCCTTTGCCGCATAGTTTGTATCGAGTGATACCGGAATAGAAACAATATCAGGCAGAAGCACAAAGTCGGTTTTATTCGTAAAGAATAATCCGGTATAAAAGGAATCCGACCACTGCCAAGAGAATGAGAACATAAATATCGTTACTAACATCGGTACTGACATAGGCAGGATGATTCTGACGAATGTCTTTAATACTCCTGCTCCGTCTACATATGCCGCCTCTTCAAGCTCATCGGGCACACCGTTGAAATACTGACGCATTATGTAGATAAACAAACCGTTCTTGAATGCCAATCCCGTAAGCGAAAGTATTGCAAGCGGCCAAAAGGAGTTGAGTAGGTTTGCTATCGCAGGAGTCGCCTCTGACGAACCGAAGATATACTTTTTAATAAAACCTACGATTCCCCAGATGTCAAAATACCTCATTTTCATGAACAACGAAAGCTGCAGCGTATCACGCGGGATAATCATCGTCAGGATTACGAGCATAAAGAGCAAGCCTTTGAACTTGAACTTAAATTTCGCGAATCCGTAACCGACGACAGCGCAGGTTAGCATCTGAGAGACCCCGCACAGTAACGAAAGCAAGGTCGTGTTAAATAACGCAAGAAAATACTTATTATCGTTAATTATCGCCTTATATGTATCCAAAGTAGGATATTTTGCTATCAGCTTAACCGACACATCAACAAAATCGTCCCGACTCATAAACGAGCCTGCTATTTTTGAATAGTAGGGGAAGAGAATGACAAAGGATATTCCGATAAGCAATAAAAGCCTGAATATTTTAAATATTGCCTGCTTTGCATAATATGCGGTAAGATACTTGTATTTCATCCGCATCCAGAAAGGGGTTTTTTCCTGTGTTCTGATCAGTCTGATCGCTTCTTCCCTTTTCCGTTGCTTTAGCAGTTCTTTTTCCGCTTTTCTGTTGGAAACAGTCTTATCCATTTTCATCCCTCCTTATGTGTCACGTTTCTGATAGAACACGTACGCGGACATTATACCACCTATTATGGCCAGTATGATGATTACTACCAAAAAGTACATCCATGACATTGCGGTTGCTTGAACATTGCCTCCCGGCTTGTTATAGACATTATGGATATATGTCATGACCTGGTTAGATTCGGATGTAAAGGAATCTATTATGGTATAGACCGAGTTAACGAGTATCATCGGGCTTATCATCGGGAAAGTAATTTTCCAGAAAGTCTCCCACGGGGATGCACCGTCAATATAGCACGACTCATATATAGCCGGTGAAATTGACTGCAGACCTGCAAGGAAAATAAGCATCTGAACACCCGACTTGTTGATGATGTCATATACGTTATTCGCCATTTCTACGACATATTCAACAAGCCCTGTACCGACTCTCATACCTCTGAACAGATTTTCAATGTCCATTATCGAAATGATTTCGGTACCGGTAGTGGTAGTTTCCATCCCCTCCGCAGCTGCATTGGATGCTTCTCCCATTATTTGAGCAAGCGAGTTCATGAGATCGATTCTCTCGATAATTCCGGTAGAAACTATAACCGGTATGAAGAATATCGCTCTGAATACCGCCCTACCCTTCATCTTCTGATTGAGAAGAACCGCAATAAAAAGTGAAAATATAATTATTGCCGGTATACTTAAGAAAAGGTCCTTAATACTTCCTAAAAGAGTAGGAACATATTGTGTGTCCTTAAACAGCGCATTGCTGTAATTCTCCCAGCCCACTCCGTTTAATATATAGCCGCCGCCGCCCTGTATTTCTATTTTGTTGAATGAGAAACGAATTGATTCGAAAATCATAGGAAGATATATAATGGCGAAACCTATCAGAAACGGTGCTATGAAAAGCCATCCCATCTTTGCTTTTTGTTTTTGCAGAGAAAGCGTCTTGCGAGGATTTTTAGCATTTGGAGTAATGGGCTTGCTGTTTGTCGTTTTAATGCTTTTATTGATTGTTTTATCCAACTTCTTACCCCTCCTCCTTTAACCTATTACCTTATTTCCGCTTCCGTCGAACTTCAAAAAGCTCTCAGCGGGAATAATCTCCGTTTGATTACCGACCTTTACCTCGTAGTCCTCCAGCAAATAGTTGATATAGAAAGATGCTCCATTGTCGTAGACTACCTTAACTACTTTGTTTTTTTCATCGAGAAACTCGTGGTAAACCATTTTGCTGTATTTGAGATCCCTCAGTGCTGTGTTCAGCTCTTTATATGTCTGAACCATATCCTGAGCCCATATTGAGTATTTAACTGAATAATATCCTGACAACTGGGAGTATGATGAATAATTCTTCAGCTCAGCGGTGTTGTCTATCGCAATTACAAAATACGGGGAAGCTCCGTTCTCAATAGTCTTGAGCAGGGTGTACTGATAGTCACCCGCAAGGTTAATCGCTTTACCCGAGTACTCGATATAACCGTGAAGCACCATTCCCATAAAGGGTATGGAGCCGGAGGAGTGCCTGTACTGTGAGTCGTCAAGCGGCAAATCCACGATATCAGTTACATACTGGAATACATAAGAGTTTCCGCCCGAAACCATCACCTTGCCGTTGTCTTTTTTAATCTGATCAAAAAGTCTTGTTATTAGAATAACAGAGTCTTCTCTGTGAAGCGGATCATCCTCGTTGAAGTCCGACGAAAGAGACTCGCCTAAAGTACCTACCGAAATAGAGCCCACATCGTAACCGGAATACTCCTTATACATATCCGAATACATCCTTGACATTACGTTCGGTGATACTACACCTTGTCTTGCAGTAATATAACCCTGCCAGGTCGGATCGTATATTTTTCTATCCGCGGGCTGATCGTTTATAGTCTTTGAACGGTCTTTGGAGCTGACAAATCCGTCTCCCGCTTTATCCTTTGATACATACGCATAATCAAAATCGGGGAACAGCGTCACACCTTTTTCCTTGGCATACTGTAAGAGAGATTTAAAGCCTTCCTCTCCGCCGAGGACATCCTCAATATCTACCTGTGTCGGAGCCAAGGGAATCAAGCCCTCGTTAGCCCAACCTGACATCTTTATTTTTACATTACTTATTCCGGCTTTCTCCCTTAAGTCCTCAAGCATCTTTTTTGTGCTTTCAAAATCCGTCAGTGCGATGGATCTTACAACGGGGATTCCCAGAATATCTCTCATAACCTCAAGTGAGCCAAGCGTCTCTATGTAAAGCGGAATATCGTCCGATTTTTCATCACCCGTGCTGTTGATTTCTGTAAGATCGCCCTTCTTTATCAGATAATCCCTGTATACCTTTGCCATTCCAGAATATGAGATATCGTCGGTAAGGATGAAATATCTGAGCTTGTAATCCCCGGTGTATTTACGCTTTGACTCAACCGTCCACATTGCGTTCGAGGAAGCAGAAAGGCTGCCCTCAAGAGTATAGGAATCCTTAGGTCTCGGATTGAAGGAGGTGAAAACCGATGCAAACATATGTGTAGAGCCACCGTTTTCAACAGTAATATCTGTCAGCGAGTCACCCTCCTCGATAACGGCGAGATAACCGATTCTGAGATCGTGCATAACCTTTTTATCTTCGGTGATAACATTGCCTTGTTCATCGAGAAGATAGTTGCCGTCTTCATCAAGCTTAGGTACGGTTTCTATCGTAGAATACTGATCCTTTACGATTTCGACCTCGCCGAATACAGGTAAGTGCATTACCTCTTTTTTCGCACCCTTTACATCATTGAGTGCATAGTCCTGACCGTATAGAGTGCTTATTGTTGTAAAGCTTTGATTTCGAATGTTTTTAAATTCTATCAATGTTCCAGAACCGTCGGGAGTGAAAATATAACCGTCGTTATTAGTGTTGCCCGCACCCGCATATGGAAGAAGGGTTACGTTAGACAGCTTATAACTTGAGGAATCGAACCTAATGTTTCCGGCATTGCACCTTACCGAAAGTCCCAACTCATCGATAGTATATTCTATTGCCAACTTGAACAGCGGCGGCGCTTCGTCGGAAGCTTCGTATTCAGTCTCCGCATGGTCTAAATCCAATTGATCAAAGGAATAATCTGTGTTGAGCTTTAAGATTTTCTCTACCCTTGTAAGTTCCTTCGGAGTTATCGCCGGGTCACAGACATAAACTGCGAATCTCTCAGAAATCGGAAAAGCCGCTTTATACTCCTCTATCGTCTTTTTTGGCTTTAGAGGGTCGTTTACGTCATATAAAACATAATATGCCTTAAAAACACGTGCGTCACGCTCTGACTGTGCGTTTGCTTTAATCTGCTCTTCCAGAGCATCCAGCTTTTCCCTTCTTATCAGTCTGGGAACCATGTATTCGATTTCCTCACGACCTAAGGTGTATTCCACTCTTATGCCGCTTCTGATGTTCTTAACGGTAATCTGATTATTAACGGCAGCATCCGGGAAGGAAAAGAATTCCTGCTCCGTGTCGTTCTGTGTATAAGCGATAATTACCTGTGAATAAAGCTCCTCTTTAATAGCGTTGGAGGACTTCTGTCCTCCGACAGATTGGCTGCTGCCGATATTGTACGGGTTTGTTGAGAAATATCCGTCATACTTGTATATTCCGTTGTCGGAAATCTCATATTCGCCGTTTTCGTCAGGATCCGAGAGCTCTAACAGCACTACCTCACCCGTTAAGGTGTCCGCATACAGTGCAAATCCGTCCTTGACGAGCATAAGCGTCATTGAAGCGAGCGCATCGTTTCCGTTGATTCTGTCGTCTATCGACTGGAAACTTGTATCCATATATGCGGGTTTAAGCTTTACCCATATATCCTCCTCAGATTCATCACCGGAGGAGTCCGAGGTGCCGGATACCGAAGAAGCGGTGGAAGAGGATTCCTCTGCGAAAACCGCGACCGACAATATTGAAGTGATTGTCAGTAGGCACAAAAGAAGTGCCATAAGTTTCTTAAATAAATTATTTTTCATATCACGCACTCCTCCTTAAGACCAGTATCGGTACTTCAACTCAATGAATATGTTGTATACGAATTTGTAAATCTCTGTAAGAAGACCTGCGAACAAAACGGTTACAAACATTATAATCGCTACACCGACGACAGATCCGATTACGGTGAGTATGTTCTTTCCAAGCGTATAATCGTGAATAACCATCATTGCGAAGAAAATCAATAATCCAAGCCAGAAATATGCGATTGATACAAGAGCCAAAAGAAGTGGCGCTTCATCCATAGTAACGAAATTCGTAAGAATTACCTGCGGCAGGACTATAAGCGGAAGCGGTATTAACGAGTAACACGATGCAATATATACATCCTTGAACGAACCTTCTCCCTCAAACAGGGTTGTAAGACACCAGTTTGCAGTGGCCCATAACAATAGTGGAAGCAGGACTGAGAATGCATGGTATAAAATGCTTACTCTGTTATATCCGGGGTTGAACAGATAACCCTGACCGACACCCTCATATACAAATACCATTATTGTTATACAGAGCCAGAAGGTTGCTCCGCGGACTGAACCTCGCTTCTCATGCTTTATATCCCAGAATCCGTCAAACGGATGGAAAATCACATGAAAACCGTAAACAATCTCTGAAACGAATGAATGTTTACCCTGTATCCTCTGTTGTTGTTTATTATATTTGTTTGCCCATTTAAAGAACTGTACCAACGCTATGATGAGAACGATGACTACCAAAGGAATTACCCAGACATTGTCCTCTATCCAGGCTTTTCTATATGCTGCATATGCCTCGGAATAATTCTTGGTTTCATAAGCGTCCATATAATACTGCATTGCCTTGACATACTCGCCGTTGCGGTATAGGCTCTGACCAATGCCCACATACGCACTGTCGTAATTGTTGTTGCGCTGAAGTATGCCTCTATAATACTTGACTGCTTCGTTATAATTTTTATCAAGGGTATTTTTTATTGCTGCATCAACAAGATCGCCGTATTCGGTTCTCTTGTAAACAGTTATGGAACTCGCGCTGCCGTCAAGCAGCAGTATTCTCGTACCTTGATATGCAATTCCGATCAGCTTTTGGATATTTCCCTTCTGGTCACCCTCGTCGCAGAATGCATATAACAGATTGCCCTGCTCGTCATAGGAGAAAACCTTGCTGCGTTCCGTGTCTATGATGCTCCAGGTTCCGTTAGGTCCGAGAGCAACATCACAGATATCAGATGGACCGACATGAGTAAATCCGGCAGTAGCGAAATTCAGATAATCGATCTCACCCGAAGGAGGCCATAAACCGTTACGGTTCATTACGTCGCTTCCATTAGGGTTCAGCTTTTTAACAGGCGCATAGTCGCCTTTTTTAGAACGCGAACGTATAGCTGCATCAACATTACTCTCATTAATAGAATTGGTTGTTATATAGATAAAGCCGTCTTCGTCTATTGTAATGTTGTTATATTCGGTTGCAACAAATCGCTCGCTCGACTCAATCTGTTCAGCCGTCTGGAACTTACGCCACATATACTGAAACACATTATATGTAACCTTCTGAGGACCGATAAATCCGTTAAAGCTACCGTCTCGGTTGAGTGAAAGAACACCGTAGTTCGTCGTTGCGGAAACCACATAAATACGTCCGGCGTTATCAACCGCAAGAGCAATCGGTTTATAAACCGAATTCTCCGGCATAACATCACTTGCGGGCTCAGGTACTATATCTACAAAATTACCGACCTTATCAAAAATTACTATTCTTGATTTGTCCTTATCCGCAACATAAATCTCGGTTTTCGTGACAAAGACACCCGTCGGAGAGCTAAGTGAGTCCGGAACTCCCTGGTCGTTGGTAAAGGTACTCAACATTAAACGGAAGTTATATTTATCATCAAGACCGATAACACGGTTGTTCCCCGAATCAGCGATGTATACATGATTTAAATCATCAACGAAAACATCGGTCGGTGTGTCCAGCGGTTTAGTCACAAGCTCGGTCTGTGATGAGTATTTCTGCTTTATCAAATCGCTTGATTTGTTAAAGGACTCTAAAATCGTCTGTGAATTGATTATCTCAAGCGGGACATATGCAGTGGGACTGACCTGCATCCAACCTCCGACATCGTATGTATATGTTGTATACGGAATAATCGCACTTGCGGAGGTTGCAAAAAATATAATCAAGCAGAAAGTAAGAAGTATAATTCTAATAATTTTGGTTTTTTTCATATCATACTCCCCTCTATTCTTTCATACCGGAAGTAGACATCGTCTGGATTACATTGCTCTGAGTTATGATAAACACAGTAATCGGAACGATCATCATTACCACCATTGAAGCGGAGCCGACGCCGGCACGGGCGACTCCCGCCGTAACAATCTGGCTTATCGCGTAGTTGAATGTCTTAAGCTGCTCACTGTATATATACATATTCGCTCCGGTATTCCATAATCCCTGGAAGGAGAGCATAAGCAGCGTAATCCAAGCCGGCTTAACCATCGGCATCGCAATCTTCCAAAAAATCAAATTTTCATTCGCACCCTCAAGCCTTGCGCTCTCAAGCACCGCATCAGTTACGTTTGTCTCCATAAACTGCTTCATCAGATACAATCCGAAGGTCGTACAGAAAGCGGGAACTATTATTGCAAGGTAAGTATCAACCCATCCGAGCAGCGACATTGTGATAAAATTCGTAATGCTTGTAACTGTCGCATTGAACATAAGGGAATACACGATAATGCTGAACAGGAATTTTCTTCCCGGAAATTTTATCTTTGCTATTGCATAAGCAGCGTACGAAGAAAAAATTACGTTGCCTAATGTTCCCACCACGGAAATCAATACGGTGTTGAATATGTATCTCGAAAAGGGTACCCATGAGCTTCCCATCAGTCGGAACAGGTCTGTAAAGTTTTTCAATGTAGGATTTACGACAAAGAATCTCGGAGGGAAAACCCACAGCTCGTCGAGCGGCTTTAACGACTGTACTATCGCATATACCATTGGCAAGACCATTATGACAGCGACTATTCCAAGAATTATAAATATCCCGACGTCACCGCCCGCAGAACGGGTAACCCTTCTTGGCAATGCGTTTGTCTCTGTATGCCTTATATTTATCAATTATCGTTTTGATGTCCATTTCCTAAGAGCCCACCTTTCTCAATACTTTATTAACCAAAAGGTTAGCTCCGATCATCATAAAGAACAGAATCGTAGCGATTGCTGAAGCATAACCCATCTCAAAACGTGTTCCTCCGTAATCCTCAAGATGATGCATAATCGTATGAGCGCAATAATCCGGGCTTGGGAAACCGGCAAGAGCGGTTATAACTGCTCCGAAACCGAAGGACTGAGTAATGGCAAGAATTGCACCAAGCATCAGCTGCGGTCTCATTGTGGGGAGGGTTATGAACCAGAGCTCCTGCCAGCGGTTTCTCACACCGTCGACTGCTCCCGCTTCATAAAGCTCCTGGTTGATTCCCTGAAATCCTGCGATAAACATTAGGAAAGATGACCCGAGTGAGGTCCAAAGTGCAACGACAATAACCAATGTGGGTATCCAGTTCTTATCCGCAAAGAAAAGTATCGGCTTTGATATAAAACCAAACTTCATCGCATAGGCGTTCACGATACCGTACTGGTCACCGTTGAAAAGGATTGTAAAAATGAGATATATATTACCCGAAATCGAAGGCGCATAAAAGAAGAGCGTAACGATCGCACGGATCTTTGGTCTGAGCTCGTTTATGAACCATGCAAAAAACAAACTCAGCAAGTAGGAACCCGGTCCTGTAATAGCCGCAAAAATCATCGTGTTTTTTATTGCGATCAGGAAAATATCATCATCTAATATAAGCCTGATATAGTTATCCATTTGCACGAACTGAGGCAACTCAAGCATGTTGAAGGTTGTAAAACTGAGCATAATCGACAAAACAACCGGAACTACCGTGAATATGAAGAACAGGAGGAAGAAGGGCATAACCATTAAGTAACCTACCCAGTTCTTCTTCATTTCAAGAAGAGTCCATCTGAACCTTGATATGTCGCTTCTTATAATTGCTTTTTCTTTTGCCATTTATCCTTTTCCCCCCTTATTCAGATTTTCCCGATTTTCTCTCGAAAGCTTTAAAATCCTCTGCTACCGGCAGACCAAACTCCTTACGCTTTCTTGATAGCTCGCTGTTAATATCGTCAATGTATGAAAGCATAGTATCGACAGATTCTTCTCCGTCATTGTAAACATCAAGGAACGCAAATCCCGCATAACGTCCTGTAATATAGCTGCCCGGGACCTCCGGTGTGCATATAACCGCGTTAAACTGAGCAACGAGATTGTCGTACTCGTCCTTGGACCACGGCATATTGGTCAATGCTTCGATATTTGCCGTGCTTTGTTTTGCGGAGGGACCGAGAAGCGCAACCATTTCGTTTCCATAAGCGCTCTGTACCTCGGCGTTAGTCCACCACTGCATAAATGTCCATGCTGCAAGAGCGTTATCATCGGTTACCGATCTCATCATGATCATAGCCGTTATACTCGCGACGGTAGTGTTATTAATCTTTCCGTCAATAGAAGGTGTTCCCGGCAGCGGAGTGAACTCCCACAAGCCCTTAATCTCGGGTGCGAATACGATTAGAGTATTATAGGTGCTTGAGTAGTCTGCTATCGCAATAGGCATTATTCCCTGACGGAAGCGTGTAGCAAGATTATACTGATAAGGAAAGTCGTAAACAGTAAACAGCTCGCATTCCTCCTTAAACGCAGCAAGCGCAAGGTCGGAATCAAGGTTTATGGTCATACCATCTGTTTTTGGTATAATCACGCCGTCTTCGTTGGTATATGCATACCCAAGCTCTTTCAACTTGTCATCGGTGTAACCGTTCTCCCTGTAAAGGTTAAGGTATCTGTCATAATCGCCCATATCATAGAGCTGTTCGTTTTGCTGATACATGCGTATAGTCGCATGAGCTACTCCTCCCGGCAGTACGCCCATATCGAGCATATTTGCCTGAAGGGTATAAATAATATCGTAGAAATCCTCCCATGTATTGGGAACCTCGATTCCAAGTTCGGCAAAGATATCCTTGCGGTAGAACATCATAGGGAAGTTCATTGTCTCGGGCAGAGCATAAGTTTCACCGTAAAGGGTTATTGGAACCATCGCTGCTTCTGCAAAGCGCTCCGTAACCTCATCAAAGGTGTCGATTTTATCCAAAAACTTACTGTAAATGGGATTATCCGCCCAGCGGGAGAAGTCATTGAAATTATATCCAACATTTGTATCCCCCGTAAGGGTATTGAGTGACTTTACTGCCGAACGGATAGCGTAGTTGACAGGATCTCCCTGTCCGCTTCCCATGGATATATCCGGTCCTGTACCTGCGAGCGTTGCGGGCAATAATGTACCTGCAACAACCAGTTTAACCTCTACAGGTATATTATAAATGGAAGAAAAATTGTCGTCAACGAGCGACCTTATAATCTGAGCCTGTTCTCTCGAAGTGGTGGTCCAGACCTCGATCGCAACCTTTTCAAGCTCTGCGGTTGTGACCCCTTCCTCT
>ENA-UOOK01003022-UOOK01003022.1-fermentation-metagenome-genome-assembly--contig:-NODE-3022-length-19690-cov-5.159206_pt1 | contig 19690 bp, 18 predicted proteins | sample MGYA00245777_ERZ724023 | MGnify/ENA primary metagenome ERZ724023 (study PRJEB28704, sample SAMN03018312) | fermentation metagenome | biome: anthropogenic terrestrial biome; feature: soil; material...
AATCGGTCATAATTTGTCGTAAAAATATTGAGACGTTCACGAGTGCCAGTCCTGCTTGCAAAACTCATGAGGAAGTTTACAAGGTAGTCAAATGCCCCGTGACGCTCTCCTTCGCCCGCTATTGCAATGCTGTTTTCTATACCGCTTATGTTGTCAGCAAATCCTGACATAGTCTTTTCAAGATTTTCGTTCAGTTTATCATATGCAGTCTTTTTATCCTTATCGGCACAAGTGTTATGCCCGAGAATTTCAAGTCCACGTAACAATTCATTTATTATCCGGACAGTGTCCTCTATATTAGCGTTGCCTCGGCGACCTTTTTCAGCTATGTCCTTCACAGAAGAAAGAACAATTTCCCTATATTTTTCTGAAGTGAGCGCGGGTATATCCATTGAAGTTTTTCCGCTATCAGTTATTGGTTGTTCGCTTGTTTCATCAATTATTTCGGTCGCCTCTTTATTCGTTTCACTTGTAGTTGCCATTTTTCTCAAGGAATACGAAAGTCCTGTTCCAACAAGAAGTGAAAGATGCTCTGATTGAAAGAGCGATGTTAGCCACGGCTCAATACCGCTTCTCAGAGAATTAAGATCTATCTTACTTGGCAACTTACTAGAAGCGAGCCAAGTAAGCGATTTGCCCTCTTTTATTTCAAATCCATTGCCAGAACTGTTAAGCACTACGCATTTATCGTCGCGAATTTTTAGGATGTTCTCAGCCATTGTATTAACCCCCTTGCTTCTTGATTTACATCTACATTCAAGGTTTGTGTTTCCCATTATTGTTTTAAACTAAAGCATTACGAACTGCTTTATGACGTTTTCCCAAAATCCTCAATCCGTGCCGGAGCGGTGCGGTCCAATACGACCAATTTCATTTAACTCTCTCATACCCGACCTTTTAGTTCTCATATGACGTTTTTTTATTGTTGTATACGAACTATTACGGATATGAGGGTTATTCCTAAACCTGGATTACCATTTTACATCAAAGTTTCATTATTTCCCATTAGACGGTCTAATGGACTTTGAATACGGCCTAAGCTTTTAGTACTAACATGAGTATAAATTTGGGTTGTTTCTGGTCGGGAGTGACCTAGAAGAGCCTGGATATATCTCAGGTCTGTCCCCCCTTCCAAAAGGTGAGTGGCAAAAGAATGTCGTAATGAATGGACAGAAACGTTTTTCTTGATTCTTGCTTTTAAACAGGCCTTTTCAAAAATTATCTGTACAGAACGTTCACTTAAATGTTTATCTTTAACAGCTCCAGGGAACAACCAATCATCGTGATGATATTGTTTGAGATAATCCTGCAAAATACTTAACGAAACTTGAGAAAGAATTGTAAAACGATCTTTTCTACCTTTCGCTTCACGGATGTGAATTAGTCTTCTTTCTTTATCTATATCCTTTAGTTTTAATCGAACTACCTCACTAACTCTAAGGCCTGAAGAGTAAATTAAAAACAAAAGTGTTCGATGTTTAAGGTTATCTAACGCCTTGAGAATCCTATAAACTTCCTGTTCAGAGAGGACAACCGGCAGGCTCTTCTTTTTCTTTGGCCGAGGTAGGTTATCCAGTTCATCCGATCTCAGTAATACATATCGAAACATAAATTTCAAGGCACTAATTACTTGGTTGATATATGAAGATGAAATCTTATTCCCATCCACTAGTGCTCCTATATAAGTTTTAACTTCAATTATACCTAAGGTTTTGGGATCATGCCTAAATATTCGAAAAAAATGTTGGACATGTCGCAAATAGGCTTTCCTTGTTTTTTGACTGTAGCCTTTAAGTTTAAGCTCCATATCTAAAGATTCCAGAAGTTCTTTCTCAAAAGGAACAGAACAGTTTTTAAATGTAGCAGCAACTACTCCTATAACTAACTGATCAATCTGGATTTTCTCTTCATATAAATCAAATAAACTACGAATTGCCATTTTCGTACAAGGAATTGTCCAACACTTTTCCTCTACATTCCAATAATGGCCTTTAATACTCTTTAGCTTACGAATTTCCTCAAAAGAACAGTCCTTAAAGAGAACATTCAGCCGTTCTCCATTACCCTGATTTAATATAATCACCATTGTCATTTCCTCCGCTAAAAAAAGTATTCCAGATAAAACAGGCATTACTATGACAGATTGGTGATTAAAGGATAGTTGATTACAACAAAGTATTTCCTCAGGTCTGGTTCTTTAATTGTAGCCGAACATCTGTTCTTTGTCAATATTTACCTTTAATTAAATCTTTTTTGCTACTACTTGAGTTAAAGGAAAGGTATTTTGTAAAGCAATTTAGCAAATACTCCAGCTGTCCTCTTCAGCTCCAGATAGGCATTATATTAAACACTTTATATCTAAATATTACCATATGCAAGGAGCTTTTTCTATATATTATTATAAAAATATGATTATTCTACGACTTTTAGTAAAATAACGGAATAATCATATGAGGGAATTGCATAATTACCTTAGCGTAAATTCGACCGCAATATTTAGTGTTTATCTAAAGATATCAATTTATTGTGGTTAAGCTTTAATAATTGAATTATGCAATTCCTTAATATTCGTAAAGGAATATTATCTTTTCTTCTTTTTACTCACCTTTTTTTGCTCGTTAAGGGAACCCATCATCTCTATTGTTTTGAGCTTCTCCGCCTGTGCGGCTGTCATTGTGTTTTTACGCTCTGCACATTTCATCTCTTGTTGAAGTTTTTTGTAGTTTTCAAAGCGCTTAGGAGGTAGAATTCCATCTTCAATAGCTTTCTTAACAGCACACTTTGGCTCGGATTCATGATGGCAATCCCGGAAATAGCATTTTTCAGCAAGCTCCTGAATATCAGCAAAAGATTTCGATAAATCTGCGCTAGCTAGCTGAAGTTCTCTCATGCCCGGAGTATCTAGAACTACTCCGCCACCCGGCAAAACAAGGAGTTGCCGATAAGTAGTGGTATGCCTGCCTTTGTCATCAGCGGCTCTGATCTCCTTTGTGCTTAGAACGTCCTTACCCATAAGTCTATTGATCAGAGTCGACTTGCCCACACCTGATGATCCAATAAAAGCACTTGTTTTTCCTTTACGCAAATACTTTAGTAGGTCAGTGTAACCATCACTGCTCATACTTGAGGTTACAACAACCTCCACCCCTAAGGCAACAGATTTTATCTCTCTAAGTCTTATACTTAAATCATTACATAAATCGGTCTTGGTCAGTGCAATGACCGGCATTGCCATACTCTCCCAAACGATTGAGAGATACCGCTCAATTCGCCGTAAATTGTAGTCATTATTAAGCGACATACAGATAAATACCGTATCAATATTTGCAGCAATAATTTGACTTGTATATTCCGCCCCCGCCACCTTTCGTTCCAAACAACTTTTCCGGGTAAGAAGGTGATGAATGATGGCATTACCGCTTTTACTATCTACCCGATCAACCATTACCCAATCACCAACAGCTGGATAATCTACCGTAGAAGATGCCGAATAACTTAGTTTTCCTGAAACCTCAGCTGGTATCTCCCCTTTTTCAGTAATAACTTTGTAAATATCCTTATGCTGGGCCGAGACTCTCCCCAAATAGAGATTATCTCCGTACATCGTAGCTTCCCGGATAAACCGCTCAGATAAACCTATATCATATAGATCAATTTTATTCATTATTAAATTCATCCTCCCGTATTTTGATAGTAGATAGTAAAGGGGAGGCTAAAAATAATTTAGTCTACATACACCTCCCCTTTTACGGCAACCTCCACTTTATATGTTTTAGTCATAAATATCTGTCCTTTCTAAATTTGATAATGTAAGGGAATTGCATAATTACCTTAAACTTATATTCAACCAATATGGGAAATGCCTCTGAGAGTTTCGAGTCATCCGGCTTTCATTAAATCACTTCGTGATACTAAAGGTTGCCGGTATAAACGACCATATAGTGTTTAACTTATATCAAAGGAAATTATCCAAATAGATATAATACATTTAGTAAATAGAGGTTAGACGATTTCCAGTGGGAATATCAATAAATTGTGGTTTAATCTTTAATAATTCAATTATGCAATTCATTAAATGTACTTAAAGACGGTCATCATTTTCGCTTTTGAAGTAATTCATTAGCCAAATTCGCAATTAATCCTTTCATAAAAGGATTAATTATAAAATATTTTTCTATAAATTCTAAAATGGCGAGCGCGGATTCGGGACATCTTTCATATCCTTGGATCATCTTTGGTAAAAAAAGAGCTAACTTAGGATAACGTGTCTCATATCGTCTGTCATTTTCAAAAGCATCTTTGAAATAAATAATTTCTTCGCTTAACAAATGGGAGCAAGCTAATAAATGATCGATTGCCAGATTTTGAATATGTCTAGTAGCAGATAGCTTTTCACCCCGGGCAAATCGGCATAGCCCTACATAAAGACTGGTTAATGCTTCTCCTACTGCCCGATTTATATCATTTTCCTCATGATTGCCTTGATGGGTAGGCCAACACAAACTGTCATCAAAATCTTCTTCACCCCAGATAAGGCGGCCTTTGGTATGAGGAATCTGTTTCACCTCATCGTCCTCGATAATTCCAAAATCGCAAAAGATACCGTCTTCATAAAAAAGTTTATACCCATCTTTGGTAAACAAATAATAATAACCTACTGGCGCCAGAGAAGTTAACCACTCAATATTCTCAATAAGCTCTAATTTATGCCCTTTTTTGGCTATCACCAAAAAATCCAAGTCCGAGTAGGCATCGATGCGCTCTACCTCCGCGATTGAACCAAAAGCGATTAGCGCCCTGGCTTTTCCGGTCATCTGTACAGATTGGCTGATTTCTTCAAGTCGAAAAAGCAATTTTGCCTTTTCTTTGCTAGACTCCATCAATAATTCACCTTTCATCTTTAATTTTTCACGTAAGGCAATAACATAATTTGCTAGTCATGACCGCCCGTAAAACGGGCGGCATGATTTCGCCCTATAAGGGCATGGTACCTGCAGCACCTAAAAGTGCTAACACTACGATTCAAGCTTATGCAATTGTCGCTCTAGCTACCCCTGAAGGGGTCCTCAAGTTCTTTTACACTTACTTTATCAATTATTTTGTCAGCGTTTTCTTGTTCTCTTATGTATTTCCTTATCGTTGCTTCATTCAATCCAACTGTGCTGACAAATATCCCTTAGCCCAGAAGTGTCTATTCCCAAACTTATATTTTAAATTTGCGAATCTATCAAATATCATGAGAGCACTTTTCCCTTTTAAGTATCCCATAATACTTGCTACACTATATTTAGGTGGGATACTAACACACATGTGAATATGATCTGAACAAGCATTTGCTTCTATTATTTCAACGCCTTTATACTCACAAAGTTGTCTTATTATTCTTCCAATCTCTTTTCGATACTTCACATATATAATTTTCCTTCTATATTTGGGAATCTAGATAATATGGTATTTACACATCCATTTTGTGTGTGATAGACTTTTATCCATAGGCTCAATCTCCTTCAATAGTATTATTAAGCTTGAATCACTTATTAATATACTATAGAGATTGGGCCTATTCTACTTAACGGCAAAGCCTTTTCTATTCTCACCCGCATAGCGGGTGGATTAGTATGAAACGCTTAGGCGTTTCACATTAAACAGCGGCCGTTTTGATGATAGATTTACGACCGCTCTTTATCGTATATGTGTAGTATATAATCGTGTATAGTCTGGCTTTATATGGGTTTGACTTTACAATTCCCATTTATAAAGAAGGAGATCTTTTCTTCCGGGGAGATTTCCTATAAAAGAAGCCGGTTCCGTAAGCTGACGCTTTGTAAGCAGGAATACAGAACCAAGATTGCCGGAGGCTTTCAGGTCGATCTTCTCCCCTTCACCGGTAATTACTATTTTATTCCCCAAATCATCGGTAAATTCGTACCGCTCCGTCTTGTCTCCAGTTAGTAAAAGACAAAGATTCTGATACTGATCAAGCTGATTGCCAAGAAAACCGCCAAGCGTAAAATCAGTGTTAAGATGTAAAGGAATCACGGCTTGATCCTTGATAAAAACAGGGATTCTTGCTAAATCGCATGGATAATTAAGATACTTTCTCCCGGAATAAACCGTTCCCTCCCAGAAATCCACCCATCGGCCGCTAGGTAGATAAATCTCCCGTTGCCCCGCCCCTTCTACGATCACTGGGGCCACTAACAGACTACGACCAAAAAGGTATTGGTCTTCGATATTGAATACCCTACGATCATCCGGATAATCATAGAACAACGGACGCATCAGTGGTTCGCTGTTTTCGCTGATATAGGCAGCTTCATTATAGATATAGGGGAGTAGGTTCATCCGGAGATTAGCATAGAAGCGGTATACTTCGATGATACGTTCATCGCCCGTACGAGCCATCATATTCCAGGGACTCCGGTCCCAATTTTCCGTTCCTCTGCTTTCCGAATGAAACTGCATCACAGGACAGAACGTGGCCATTTCTACCGAACGGATATAAAGCTCGGGTGTAGGGATATCCCCCGAGAAGCCGGCCAGATCCCAGCCCCAGAAGGGGTTACCGGAAATACTCATGGATAAGCCGGCAATAATCAGGCTTTTCAATGTCTTAAAAGATGAGGTCTGATCTCCACCCCAATACAAAGGATATTGCTGCGCCCCCGTAAACCCGGCCCGACTAAAAGTAATCCTGTCTTTCCCGGCAAACTCGTGATAAGCCTCAATATATTTCACCGGGTATAAGTTACGCATTTCATCTCCTTCCAAACCATTATAAAACTTAAGATGATCATCGAAAATAAATTCTCCGCCATCAGTCTTGAACCCATCAACACTTAACTCCTCAATCAGATACCGTCGCTTGTTAAACCACCACGCCCGCGCCTCGGGGTTAGTGAAATCCAGCAATAAACCGCCTCCGAACCACCCGTCCGTAATCCGGTATGGCGTCCCGTCTTGGTTCTTTACACAATATCCTTTACTAATAGCATATTCAATATCCCTCTCGTGCTGCTCATTTTCTTCATTTTCTAAATGTTTTAAGACTGGGATCTGCCATAGAATAAATTTGAGATTATTTTCATGAATATAATCAATCATTCCCTTAAAATCCGGCCATTTACTGTCGGGAGCAAAGCGCAGTTCCTGGTAGGAGAAAGCCTCGGAACCTGGTTTTAATTCATATTGGGCGTCATTAACCAGATAAAAGGTGGCCTCATCACTCCAAGCTTCCACCACGAGAACGGTCGCCGGGATCGCCAATTCCTCCAGTTTTTTTACCTGTTCTATTACTTCCCGTTGGGTATTCCAGCTATTCCCGGAGATCCAGGGCCCAAAAGACCATTTCGGAGGAAGAACCGGAGTTCCTGTCATCTGCAGAAACTCTTTTAATGCTTCCCTTGGCTCACCGAAGAATAAATATAATTCCAGATAATCCTGTTTCTCATTAACCTTTCCTTGAATCTCCAATAAATCATCGAGCTTGCGGCCAAGATCAAAACTTAAATACTGAGAAGTATTTAAAAACATCCCATAGCCATTCTCCGCTATGAAAAAAGGAATCGGTATATATGTCTCTTCCGTTTGGTCAAGATACTGGTTGTAAACACATATATCCTTCACCGTACCTTTCTGATTGAGACGGTCGTACCTTTCTCCGAATCCATAATATTTCCGAGTTGCCGTTTTAAAACGCAAGGTATAATTTTTTTGCCCTGCAAAATCATCTACCCATTCCCAGTAGTCCAATGCTTCGCTATAAGACTCCAGTACTACGGAACCATTTTTATCTTTCACTATATAACAGAAAGGGTGTTTAAAGATTTCCACCTGATAACCAGTGAGGTTGTCTTGATAAATATATTGCTCTTCATCAACCCTCTGAAAGGAGACTTGTCCTTGGCCGCTTAGATCGAGCGGGGTTAAAGAATTGATGATCTTAAGCGCGCCGTTGGTAAAGGTAAAATAGACCATGGGTCGATTGCGACCGACTTCTAAAAACTCCATCATAACATGGTTCTTATGAAATTCAACTGTTTTCACAACGCTTAAAGCATCCCGGCAACCAACAAAAAATGAATAAGACGGTGAAGAGTAAAGTTTTTCTTTGAATTCGACCTCAATCCAGTATTCGATCTGGTCCTTGTCCTTGAATCTCCCTAGTTCAAATTCGACAAACTCTTTCTTCGCCAAATAATCAACCACTCGGCGACCGGTAACCGGCGGCTGCGAATGGCCGTTCAGTTTCCACTGAAGAAGCGGCTTTTCTTCTCTGAAAGACGGTTTAAGCTCTGCCTTTACCCTAATAAACTCCTCGGTCTTTGGTTTTCTGGGAACTAATTCAAAGGAAAAATGTTGGTATGGATCATTTAAACCGTGCGGGATATGTTTAATCATAATTTTTTCCTGCATTCAATTATCCTCCTGTCAGAGATTATTCCGAGAATAAGTTAGCAGCAGGATGGCTGCTAACTTATTCTTATAGCAGTCGCTCACGCCAGCTACCTTAAAATCACGAAGTGATTAGAATCAAAGCTGGGTGAGTCGACAAGCCCCAGAGGCTTCTTTAGTTAGTTGTTCACGCCGACAACCTTAGTATCGCGAAGTGATAAAAAAAGTCGGGTAAACAACCAAGGCTATTTTCTATGAAGCATTAAACCCTTTCTTGGAAAAACTACCTGATCTATTTCAGCTTAATTTTTTGCTCCAATTCTTTCTGAGCTTCCTTCAACGCTTGTTCCGAAGTCATGACGCCGTCCCTGGCTTGAGCAAGATATTTCCCCATAATATCCGCCATCTCCGCAAACTGTTCAATTACCGGAGGAGTCACTAAGTATTCAAGTGAAGCAAAGACCACTTCACGGTTAGTAGGCGGAGTCTGCCGTTTATACCTTTCAATAACCTCGGGGTATGTAACGGCGGGTAATTCCCATCCGGCGTCTACCCTGATATTAGCCGCTTCCCGGCTTGAAGAGAGGAATTTAATCCACTCAAAGGCAGCTTCCGTATTTTTCGTGTTTTTACTTAGAACCAGTCCATTGGCGAAGAAATGCGTGGCTTTTCTTACTTTTCCGGGTTCAATCGCAATATCCCATTCAAAATCGCAATCCCGGATAAAATCAGGGAAAGCCCAGGAACCTGTAATAATCATCCCCAAACGGCCAGCTTTAAATAGTTCCCAGTCACCCATCCCGGCCAGCTGCGCTTCGGTCGGCATGACATTATATTTGCGCACTCGATCCACTATAAACTGGAGCGTTTCCACGTTCTCGGGGGAATTAACCGTAAATTTTGTCATATCCTCATTAAATAGGCTACCGTTATTTTGTTTAACAACTTTGTAGAATTCGTGGAATTGGATGGGCTGGAACATTCCAAAGACATTATTCCCCAGCGTTCTAATATTTTTGGCTGCTTCCAACTGGTCATCCCAGGTCCAGGCACTGGTCGGGTAAGCAATACCGGCCTTGTCAAACAGTTCTTTGTTATAGATCAGAATGACATTAGAAAAACTGAAAGGTAAACCGTACTGAAGATTATTAGCTTTGAAAGCGTGCAATGCGTTTTCGTTGATTACTACGGTATCAAATTTACCCTTTGTAATTAACTCGTCCAAAGGAAGGAGTGTTCCCTTCTTCGCATAAGTGGCAAAGTTTTCATAGTTTAATTCAAAGGCATCCGGAACGTTGCCTCCGGCAATTCTAGTTTGCATCACCGTGAAGTAATCACCATAACCTATGGTTTCAATTTTTACTTTGATGCTAGGGTGTGTTTTTTCGAAAATTTTCCGCATCTCTTCTAAATACTTAGTGTTATCACCTCCTGAAGAAAAATTGGCGAAATTAATCGTTACCGTCTTAGGAGCCGTCTCCGCCACTACAAATAAATTGACTAAGACTAAGAGCGCCAGGCTAAGCAGAACAACAAACCGCTTTTTCACAATTCTTTCCTCCTACTTTTTATTTATTATACTGGAGTAGGCTCCAGTACACTTGTAACTTACCCTTTAATTCCTCCGATACTAAGACCTTGTTCGAAATACTTTTGGGCAAAAGCATATACCATTAAAATAGGGATTAATGAGATAAGCGCACCAGCCATTAAAAGATTATAACGTCTGGAATACTGTCCATTCAGTAAGCTCAATCCTATCGGCAGGGTCATCTTCGTCCGCTCCGTTAGAATAATTAAAGGCCATAAATAATCATTCCATGCTCCCATGAAAGTAATCACCGCCAAAGTAGCTAATACAGGTTTCGACAAGACCAAAACTATACGAAAAAAGATGGTTATCTGGGAAGCTCCGTCTAGTTCCGCGGCTTCGATATAAGCATCAGGTATCGACTTCATATTTTGACGTAACATAAAAGTGGCAAAAGCATTAAATATCGATGGAAGCATTAGTCCAGTAAAACTATTAAGTAACCCTAGGTATTTCAAGACCAAATAATTGGGGATCATCGTAACCTGACCGGGTATCATCATTGTCGCCAGGTAAAGGGAGAAAAGCTTTTCTCTTCCTCTAAAATCGATTTTGGCAAAAACATAGGCGCCCATGGCAGCCGACATGACGGTAATAAACGTGATCATTCCGGAGACAAATATACTGTTAAAGATCGCCCTCTTGAATAGAAAATCAATTGAGAATAATTCCTGATAAGCCCTGAAACTGATCTTTTTAGGAAACCACTGGATAGGTATCGTCATTAAGGCGCCTCTTTCTTTAAAAGAGGTTAAGATCATCCAGAAGAAAGGTATAAGAATAAAACAGGAGATTAGGGTTGCCGACAGATAAAAAAATGTTTTCTTTCTTGTTTCTTTATGTATCATAGTTAACCCACCTTTTCTGAAGCTTAAGCTGGAGCATGGTAACGATGAAAATCATCAAAAACAAGAGCCATGAAAACGCCGTAGCATAACCCATCTTATAATATTTAAAGGCATATAGATAAATCCGTTCGACAAAGACATGAGTCGGAGCGAAATTACGTTCTAAAACCATCACCATAACCTGAGGAAACAACTGAAAGGAATTGATAATGGAGATTACGGTCACAAAAAAGATGGTAGGACTAAGTAAAGGCAGAGTTATCTTTCTAAATTTCTCCCAGTTACTAGCTCCATCAATCTCAGCCGCTTCATAATAAGTTGAGTCAATCCCCTGTAAGCCAGCCAACATGATCAGACCGAAAAAACCTGTATCTTTCCAGATGCTAGCCAGGACAATTCCCGGCATCGCCCATGTTTTATCATAAAGCCAACCCGGCCCCTTAATTCCGATATACCCCAAAAGGGCATTTACAACCCCGTACTCTGGGCTAAGAACCCACCGCCAGATTAAGGCGCCAGCCACCCAAGAGGTTAATACTGGTATAAAGAATAACGTTCGGTAAATTGCGATTCCTTTATATTTAAAGTTAAGTAACATTCCAACCGTGACGGAGACAATTAAGATCAAAGGAATATAGAGGGTAATAAAGTACGAAGTATTTTTCAAAACGCGCCAAAATTCTTCACTTTTCAAAATATTAGAGTAGTTTTCTAATTTAATGAATTGAGGTTGACCTCCGATCACATCCCATTCTGATAAACTTAAATATAAGGAAGAACCGATAGGAATCAAACTAAACAACAATAACCCTAACAAACTTGGTAGCAAAAATAAAATTATGGTCGTGATTTTTTGAGATTTTTTATAAAACATAATTTGGCATCCCCTCCTTCTCTCTATTCTAATTCGCCTTTTTCTCCACCTCATTCAAGAGCACAAGATACATCGCATGTGACCATAATAACGGTTTAGCCACCGGTCCCCAACGTTTTAGCCAGTGTGGATAAAAAGAGGGATCATTGAGATGAGCACTAACCTGCTCCGGCAGGTCCCCGACCACATCTGCTTGAGTTTCAACCCAGTATAAGAGTTTTTCCGCTTCTCTATCCCTGCTCGACAGCGTATAATACCAACCAAGCCAAGCGGTAAGGAGAATCCATTCACCTCCCCCATAGTATGTATCCTCTGCGTAACGGTGGACACCCTGGTGCAGAAGGTCAGCTTCGATCTTTTTTACGGTCGCGCGCATCACGGGGTCATCCGGCCTCAATAAATTGAAAGGAAGCGACACCCAGAGAAGGCTAGCATCAACACTCTCTGCTCCAAGAAATTTAACCAGGTGACCGTCTTTAATGAGGTTTTTATGCACAAACTCTTTAATCTCCCCTGCTAAGGTTAACCAATCCCGACATTCCAGTAAATCAGCGCTTGCAGATATTCCCCCAAATAAGCAAGCCAATGTAGAAGTATGTATTTTATCCCGAAACTCTTCCCAACAGTCATAGTTAGGAAACCGCCAACATAAAGTCAGATATTTGACAGTGGCCCGGATACTGGCGGCAAATTCGTCGCGAAGCCGTTGTTCACCGGTTAGGCGCAGATGTTCCGCCAGCCCCCACAGCCAGGCGCCATAACCGTCTAGCTGAAAATTGGGCCAATCATCCTCATTCACAGCGCCTTCCAAGGTGTAACGGGTTGGAAGAAAATCTTGATCAGATAATTCCTGGTTAGCACTGATCTTATTTGCCAATAAATCGATTTTCGCTGTCTGTTCCTGCAGACGGTTGTTGGCCCAATAATAAAACTTTCTGGCAGCCGCGTGCTCGCCCATCAAATCCAGCGCATAAGCGATAAAGGCGCCATCCCTTAACCAGCAAAAGTGATAATTGGGGAAACTGGGAGAAGCGATGAAAGCCCCATTGGGATGCTGATGCTCTTTGAGTACGAAGATACTATGTTCTTTTAAATTCATAATCCTACTCCTTTCACTACTTGAATTACTTTTTTCCGTGAAGAAAGTAATTAGCAACAAAAATGACTACTAAGAAAATGCCTCCTTTGTTGATTCACCCGCCTATGATTTACATTACTTTGTAATACTGTCGGTAGACGGCATGAACAACTTGCTTATCGACTCACCCGGCCCCTTTTTCATCACTTCATGTGCACGGGCGGTAGCCGGCGTGAGCAACTACTTGGCGATAGCAGAAAGAACAGTTTTTTGTCCGCGATAAATCGACACCAGGAAAAACTCATTGATCACCAAGGTAACCGCGCCTTGTTCCCATGCCTCATTCCCTAATTGAGAGACGCGAAGATTAAATTCCGGGTGGTATTTATGAAAGAAATTCATTGGCATTCTTCTTTAATCCCGGGTAACATATACTTTTCTGCCGACATTCCTTCTCCGGCTAAAATAATCGTTGTCGGGTTAAGGATATTGAGCAAATTAACCAAGCCTTTCCCCAGATTGCGCCAGCAGTTAAAAACGCTTATTTTGCCGCATAGTCGCCATGATTGGCCACCGTCAACACTTTTTCAATTGTCAATTCCAAACGTTCCTCGTAAATCGCAGAATCCTTCTCTTGGCTTAAGATCCGTTTACACTCATCTAGGATAAACTGCTCACCGGCATGAGCCTCTAAACAACCACGGCGTCCACAGTAGTAAAGATTACCCGGAGTAGCAATAACCATGCCGTAAATGTTCCGATTTAACAACACCTTCACTTCTTATTAACGATTATAACATAATTACTTCAGTGAAGCAAGTAACTTTAAAATTTTATCTTTTATCCACTTTTACCGGTATCCGCACGGTTCAGGCTTGCCCAATTTTATAATAAGCAATCTTTGATGCATGCTATAATGCTGTCAATATCCTCCTTATTTGTTGTTAAAGAAGGATAAAATCGCATTAGATTATATATTGGTTTATATCCTACTAAAAAACCTTTCTTTATCAAATGCTCATTCAATGATTCCAATACTGCCTTAGCCTTATTTTCAAACTCAATTGCAATCATCATACCAGAACCACGCACTTCTTTTATGACCTTTGATTTTTCTTTTAATTCATTCAGCTTTCCGAAAAAATATTGACCATTTTTATTACTAGTTTCAATTAAATTATTCTGCTCTATAAAGTTAATTACCTCACTTACCACCACACATCCTAAGGCATCATTCTGATGCGATTGAGAATGTCTAAACTCTCTCATTTCTATTTTTTTTGCTATTTTGTCTTCCACCACAACTACACTTACCGGATACCCATTGCCGATTCCTTTACCAAGAGCAATTAGATCAGGGGTAATAGTAAAATGTTGAAACCCATACCACTTTCCAGTTCTGCCGACTCCAGTAGTTACTTCATCAATAACAATTAGACCATTATTCTCTTTCATTCTTTTTGCTATTTCGTAAATTAAATTTTTAGGTGGTATAAGCATTAATCCAGAAGAATTGCCGGGCTCAAAGACAAATACCCCAACTTTTTGAAATGGAATATCCTCTATAACTTTACACTTTCCACAATTATAATTGTTAGAACAATCCCTACACATAGATATTTCAAGTTTAATCCATTCGCTGTCATCTTTATTCCCGGACATACCATATGCCGATAAATACGATTCTCTGAAGGTAAGTAGTTTTTTACCATTACTGATTGTTTTCGCCATCTTGACACTTACTTCAACCGCTTCGCTTCCAGAACTTAAAAATAAACATTTCCCGCTGAATGGTTTAAGAGTCCTTATTACATTTATGGCAGCAGCTTCAACAAGCCCATTTGTATATCTAAAGCCTAAATGCATTATTTTATCAATCTGTTTTTTTATTGCTTCATTAATCTGTTGATTATTATGGCCTAGCGCCATCGACCAAACCCCTGATTCAAAATCAATATATTTCTTGCCTTTTGAGTCAAATAGATAATATCCTTCTGCTTTTTCCAAATCAGTAATCAGCATCTCATTTCCTGTACATTCTAAAACATGTTTCATTTTAATTCCCCCATTATAAAAAATCCTTCGATCTTGTCGCTTCACCAGCTTTGATTTTCGTTTGAAAGCAGAACTTCATTTCAAACGCTGAATCCATTTTAGATCAGTACTAATATACTGTATTGTAATGACAATCACATTGGCCGTATTATGTAGTAGTAGACTAAAGATTTAATTTAAATAGAACTGTACTTTTTATTACATGATTATTCTACTTCAGAATAATTTTCCCTGCCTCATGGTTTTTCTAAAAAGAGCTTGTTGCTTCTCTACCATAGATAACCTGCAGGTTTTAATCATAGTGGGAATTGTATAATTATCTTAACCATCCATTTAGGATAAAAAACTCCTTTGGGGCTGGCCTAACTTCCGAAGGCGCCTCTTCAATAAAGAGTATAGAGTATGTAATTGAACCTAAAATAATAGAGATTAGACCATCCTAGTGGGCTATCAATTATGGTTAATTTTAAAATCAATTCTTTATGCAATTCCTCAATTTATGTTCTAAAGAAATATTATTAGAATCCGATCTTATAATAAAGGAATATCACAAAAGATTGCGAAATATACAATGAAATTTTAAATTAAAAAAGGAGGGTTAATATGCCCCCTACCCTTTATGCTGCGGTAAAATTAACGATCAAAAATAAACGTTCTCTTCCTAAAGAACGCTCTCTGGAGGAGGTTCTGGATTCTGCCTCCTCTTTGGTTAATAGCTATTTTCAGCCGTTTTTAGCGGCAAAATTTATGGTGGAAGGTTCAGAAATCAAGGGAATTCTTAATGTGCAAGAAACCCCAAGAATCCTTCAGCTGATTGAACTTGTTGATTTAGAGATGGATCCAATCAGGTTTTATTATGCTTTGGGTGTTGGAAACATAAAATCCAGGCTTGATGGGGAAAAGATTGAAGAGGAAGGTCCGGCATGGACTGGAGTGAATAGGGCGCTAAAGGAAATGGTAAGCAGTGGTGGAGGACGGGATATTATTGTAAAGCTCCCTTCTCCGTTCCTCACCAGAACGGTTAACACTCTTTTCTCCATTGAGAGTGATTTGAGGAATAATTGGAGTATTGCACACAGAGATGCAATCAAGCTTGCTCGGCATGGAAGAACTCAGGTTGAGATGGCAGAACTTCTGGGAGTCACTCAAGCTGCTGTAAGCCAAAGATTAAAACATGCCCGTTGGGATCGATACCAACAAATTTGTGAAACCATTTATGAGCTGTTGATGCAAGCCCGATGGAAGATGCTTCTTCCTTGGGACTTAAAAAACGCACAACAAGGAAAACTCTCTCAGATACGAAAATAAAACCTATTTTTGAAACTTTACAAAGCCACCCAAAAACTCTTCTGGATTGCAGATAACTAGTTTTCGCCGCATCCTGATGCTGTCACTATTAGACAGCATTTCTCCGTGAAAACTTCCAAGCAACAAGGTAGTTGCTCACGCTGGCTACCGCCCGCACACGTGAAGTGATGAAAATAGGGCCAGGTGAGTCGACAAGCCTCGGAGGTATTTTTAAGTAGCAGACTAACAAAAGAACAGCCCTTTAGTTCCAGTTTATTTCGTGACCAAACTGGATTACCCCTTCTTTCGCTCTTCAATCCTATGGAGTAGTTTCCGGGGTGACTCCGTTATTACTTTCGATAACTCTTCGATAGTAAGACCCGCTCCTAGCCCTACTTGTTCAATAAACTCCCAAGTATGTAAATCTCCAGGTTGATGAGCATCCGAATTAATCACAAGTTCTGCCCCGGCTCTCCTCGCCATCGTAACTACATAACCATTGGTTAAAGAATGCCCCCTCCGTGAAGTGAGCTCAAGAAAGACTCCATTATCAGCCGCCATCTTCGCTTCTTCTATTGTAATCAAACCAGGATGGACCAGAATGTCCACTTCCGGGCAGCTAACCGCTGCGCGATTGGTTCCAGATTCCACTGGTTCAACAATGGTTTCTCCGTGCACGGCAACTAATTCTGCTCCATAAGCTCGAGCGCGTTTCGCCAGAACTCCCACCCCTCCGGCCGGAATATGCGTTAACTCCACACCAACAATGGCTTTGATCCCCCAATACTCTTCAGCTAGACGGCAATCTGCTTCTATTTCTTTGATCACTCGCTCCATAGTAGACGCAGAGACATGATCTGTTAAGGCGATTTGCCGATAGCCATTAATAATTCCAGACCGAATCAACTCAATCGGGGAGAGTACACCGTCACTCAAAAAAGTGTGGGTATGAAAATCAGTGATCTCTTTCCTCATCTAAAACTCACCATTCCTTTATTTAAAAACTTTCTTAAGTTAAGAACGAACTCTTCTGCTTTGCTCTTCCCCATTTCTTCCAAGTTATGGTGGTTGATACCACTTAGAAAATATATCTCGCAACTCGTCATTTTCATCCTTTCACGTTCCCCAGCAGGCTGGGGTGGGCAACTACTTAGTAGACGAAGGCAAGCTAGGTTATAGTTAATTAAGAGAATTGCATAATTAACTTATAGCTTGTATTTAACCAACCTGGAAACACTTCGAGGCTTGTCGATCAGCGTTAACTTTTATCTTATTTTTTGCTCTGAGGGAAATGCATAATTACAAAAATACCATTTAACCACAAAATATAGTGTTTAACATTTATTCGAGGTAATTGTCTATTCTTAGATAATTACTAGTGGAAATATCAATATATTAATCTGAATTCGTGACATCTATAGACACCAGGAGAAATCGTGAAAGCTTGCGATAGCGTTTCCCCTGGTATAGATCGATTAGTCACGAAATCAGATATGTGGTTAAATCTTGAGTAATTGATTATGCAATTCTTTATATTAATAAAAAATCCCGGTTATCCCAGGATAATCTCATTAAATTATTTTACCACAAAGGCAATTTTTAGGATAGATCTATATAAGAACCTTCTCCCACCTGTTCAGGTAATTCTACTAAAATGACATCAATCCCAATCTTCTTAATTCGATGCCAAGGGATCACAATCTCGCCAGTTTTCCCAAATAGCCAGCGGAATCTCCCTGGAGCAGGTAAAACGATGGCAATTATTTTCCCTGTTCCCGGATCAATCTCCAGGTCACTGGTAAAGCCCAATTTTCTACCATCTAAAATATTGACAACTTCCCTCTCTCTTAACTCAGAAGTTTTTGCGAGCACCACAGACCCTCCCATCATCTTATTATATGCCAGAGACCTGAGAGGGTGTAACCATCTAAATAATTATCGTGTAAATAGGTAAAAAATCCGTTCATCTTGTGGTGTATAAGGATTTAAAGTAAAAGCGCCAAAATTTCTAACTTCTCTAAAACCAACTTTAGTCGCCAAGTCTTCAATTTCACGAACCTCATATAACCTTTGCCAATGAACTTCTTTAAAATGACGAAACAGTTCTCCCTGTTGGCGATGGAAAAAGTCAATCTCCATCCGACAGAGTTTGGACTCGGGAGCAAAATAATTAGACCATATATAAGCAGAATTTTCAAAAGCAGAAGAGTAAGTATTGTCTCCTAAGATCTCATGATATTTAAAAGGTGAATTCAAGTCAGCAATGAAGATTCCGCCCGGGATGAGATGGTCATATACCCGTTCTAAAGTTTTTTGCAGATGGAGAGGAGAAAGAATGTAGTTTAAGCTATCACAAAGACAGGTGATCAAAGGAAATTTTTCCCCCACAAAAAGTTCCCTCATATCTTGTTCAAAAAGGCGAAAAGCCGCTTGTGATTCGCGAAGTTTCTTTTCAGCGATCGCCAGCATTGAAGAGGATTGATCAACCCCCGTAACCACCCAACCTTTTGCTTGCATCAAAGTAATAAAACTACCGGTTCCACAGGCCAAATCCAACAAAGAAAGCGGAGTATCACTCTGTTCAACAGAAGCATAACTTTGATATAATGATAAAACATAATCAACCCAGGACGGATAATCGATCCCTCTCATCATTTCATCGTAAACTAAGGCAAAATCGTGATAGGCGTTTTTATCTACTAATGGCATCAATCCCATCCTCCAGAGAAGTAACAATCTGAATTACCAGTTTATTAGGCGCACAAATAATTGATTCCCCTTGGTTTTTAATCCAGCCCGTTCGAAAACAAACTCTTTCCGGACAAAAGTGTTTACTAGTCGGAGAGATCCGTACAGCCCCGTTATTCACCTCTAAGTCAGCTACCCCACCTGGTAATTGAAGTTGATAGGTCCGCGACTCATTTGCTTTTAAACCAAAACTTAACATGACCTGTCCATCATAAACAACACGTACCCGTCGGGCAGAAGAATGAAAGCCCCAGGTTCTCCAAGCCAATAATGATAAACTAACAACTACTAGCAAAAGTAGCAACTGCCGGTCACCCTTGGTCATTCCATCTCCTCCCTCCCTAGAAGTTATCTTGCCAGATCTGCCCAAACCTTCCACAGTGTATAAACTCCGATTCCAATAAAAAGAAAGGCCGCGCCTAATCTCATAACCAAGGGAGGTATATACCTAGTAAGTATTTCCCCAAAAGCCACTCCGATCAAAGTTACCAAAGCTAAAGCTAGCGAAGCCCCAAAAAATACCTCCCAAGAAGCTTTGGATTGTGAAACTAACGTAAATACAGCCAATTGGGTTTTATCTCCCAATTCTGCCAAGAAAATTGTACTGAATGCTAGGAAAAATATTTTCCAATTCAAAGTCTCACCCCGCTTTAAATATAATATTTCCCATTTTAAAATACATACATTATAATTTCCAAAACGAGGTAAAAATAAAAAGGGCAAATGCCCTATTAGTTTCTTGGGGTGAACGAAGGGATTCGAACCCTCGACCTCCAGGGCCACAACCTGGCGCTCTAACCAGCTGAGCTACGCCC
>ENA-UOOK01003024-UOOK01003024.1-fermentation-metagenome-genome-assembly--contig:-NODE-3024-length-19678-cov-55.057433_pt1 | contig 19678 bp, 14 predicted proteins | sample MGYA00245777_ERZ724023 | MGnify/ENA primary metagenome ERZ724023 (study PRJEB28704, sample SAMN03018312) | fermentation metagenome | biome: anthropogenic terrestrial biome; feature: soil...
CCTCCATAGAATCTTCAATAGGAAGAACAAAACAGGCAGAAAGCTGCCCAAGAGGCCTTCCTGCATTCATAAGAGTGGGTGAATTGGGTATAAATTTTAAGTTTGACATTAAATTGAAAAATTCTTCTTCAGTTTTTTTAGCATCATAATTTTTACCATAATTTAAATCTGCTGAAGCAATAGTTCTTGCAACACGTCTCATCATATCCTCTGGGGTTTCAATTATGTTTCCATTTTCATCTTTAGCTAAATATCTTCTTTCAAGAACTTTAAGAGCGTTCTCACTTAATTCCATATTATCTCCTCCATCATACATATAGTATATACATGCTATGCAGCACACAATATATTGTACATCTTGGGTGATATTTATGCAAAGTTTTTATTAGCAACTTTTACTATATATAATTTAATTATTCCGCTTATACTCTTAATATCGAATAATTTCCAACAATATTGAAGGGAAATTGCATTTGATTTGTAATATAAAATTACTTCATGAGTTTTATTTCTTAAATTTGTTATAATATAATAAGAGATTAATTTTAAGGAGACTTATTATGGAAAAGCTAAAAAGAGATTTTTATGAAACGGACGGGGTATCTTTATCTCAAAAGCTGCTGGGAAAAAGACTTGTACATATTGTGGATGGAGAAAGGCTTAGCGGAATAATAGTTGAAACAGAAGCCTATATGGGATCTCTTGATAAGGGAGCCCATTCTTACAGGGGAAAAACAGAAAGAAATAAAGTAATGTTTGGCCCATCAGGCTTTGCCTATGTATATTTTATATATGGACTTTATTACTGCTTTAATGTAGTTGCAAATAAAGAGGATATTCCACAGGCAGTTTTAATTAGAGCAATAGAACCTGACGAGGGGCTTGACTCTATTTCCTTAAATAGATATAAAAAAAGCTATGAAAGCTTAACTAAAAAAGAAAAACTAAATCTTACAAGTGGCCCATCAAAGCTCTGTACTGCTCTTAAAATAGATAAAAGTCTTAATGGCTGTGATTTATTAAGTGATATCTTATTTATTGAAAATACAAATAAAAATGACATTAAAATAAAATCTGCAAAGCGCATTGGAATTGATTATGCAGAAGAAGCCAAGGACTTCCTATGGAGATTTTATGACGAAAAAAGTCCATATGTTTCTAAAAAGGTAAAATAACAATTTCTCTCCTGCATTAAAAGGGACGTATATAGAAAAATCTATATACGTCCCAAAAACTTTCGATCGGCTCCTCTAAAACTCAGATGGAGGGAGGTATTTTATTAAGTATGCTCCACCTGAGTTTTAGAATCACCCTATTTGATGGGCTGCCCATCCTAATGCCCCCGCTTAAGGCGGGGAATAACGGATGCTATACCCCTTGATTAGCTCTTTTAAGACTCAGATGGAAAGAGATATTTATTAAGTATGCTCCACCTAAGTCTTAGAGTTACTTGATTAAACTACATATATCATTTGTAAATTGGACAGGATCTTCTATAGGAAGTCCTTCAATTAACAAAGCCTCATTATAAAGCACATTTGCATATACCTTTACCTTATCCTTGTCATCTGCAAATGCCTTTTTAATAGTGTCAAAAATTTCATGATTTGTATTTACTTCAAGGATTTTATCTGCCTTAATGTTTTGGCTGTTTGGCATAGTTCTCAGCACTTTTTCCATTTCAATGGACAGTTCTCCATCGCTTGTAAGGCAAACAGGATGGCTCTTTAATCTCTTGGAAGCCCTTACCTCCTTGACTTTGCCATTTAGTGAGTCCTTCATAAAATCAAACAGCTCTTTATTTTCCTCTGTTGCTTTTTTACTTTCCTTTTCATCAGATTCAAAACCTAAATCCTTATCAGAAACAGATTTAAATTCTTTTTCTTTATATTTTGCAAGCGTTTTAATTGCAAATTCATCTACATCATCTGTGCAGTATAATATTTCAAAGCTTTTTTCTTTAACCGCTTCTGTCTGCGGCAGCTTCTCAATTTTCTCTATTGTATCACCGGCTGCATAATATATATATTTTTGATCCACTTTCATACGAGAAACATATTCATCTAAGCTTACAAGTTTTTTCTCTGTAGATGAATAGAACAAAATTAAATCCTCTAAAACATCCTTATTTGCTCCGAAATCAGCATAAACACCATATTTAAGCTGTTTCCCAAAGTTTTTATAAAACTTTTCATAATTATCACGGTCATTTTTAAGCATAGATAAAAGCTCATCTTTTATTTTCTCATTTATTTTTTTAGAAATAAACCTAAGCTGCCTGTCATGCTGTAAAAGCTCTCTTGATATGTTTAAAGACAAATCCGGAGAGTCTACTAATCCTTGCACAAAACTAAAATAATCTGGCAGCAAGTCTGAACATTTCTCCATTATCAATACGCCATTTGAGTAAAGCTCTAACCCCTTTTGGAATCCCTTTGTATAAAAATCATAAGGCGGCTGAGATGGAATATATAAAAGTGCATTATAATTTACTACACCTTCTACTTTAGTATGGATACATTTTAATGGCTTGTCATAGCCAAAATGCTTATCCATATAAAATCTATCATAGTCCTCAGGCTTTAATTCATTTTTATTTTTTCTCCAAATAGGTACCATGCTGTTTAGGGTTTCATCCTCAGAATAATCTTCATACTCCTTATCGCTGCCTTCTTTAAGTCTGCTCTTTTTCATAACCATTTTAATAGGATATCTTATAAAATCAGAGTACTTCTTAACTAAAGATTTTAAATTGTAATCCTCTAAATAATCATCATAATTTTCATCATCAGTATTTGCTTTTATCTTTAGTATGACTTCTGTCCCTACTTCTGCCTTTTCACATTCTTCTATAGTATAGCCATCTTCACCCTTAGATTCCCATTTATAAGCCTTGTCTGATTTAAGGGCCCTGCTTTTTACAGTAACAAGCTCAGATACCATGAAAGCAGAATAAAATCCTACTCCAAATTGACCTATTATATCTACTCCATCTTTAGCTTCCATTTCATTTTTAAAATCAAAAGAACCGCTTTTTGCTATTATACCTAAATCACTTTCAAGCTCTTTGTCTGTCATGCCTATACCTGTATCAGTTATAGTAAGCGTTCTATTTTCTTTATCTGGGGTAATTCTTATGTAATAATCATCTTTATTAAACGTAGTGTTTTCATCTGAAAGTGCAAGATAATATCTTTTATCAATAGCATCACTGGCATTAGATAAAAGCTCTCTTAAAAATATTTCTTTATTTGTATAAATTGAATTAATCATTAAATTAAGCAGTCTTTTTGACTCTGCTTTAAATTGTTTTTTAGCCATTTAACCATTTCCTTTCATTAAAATCATAAGTTGTTATTAGCACTCAACTATAGTGAGTGCTAACTCTATTGTAAATTTTTTTAGGTTTTTGTCAACACCTTATAGAAGGTTGAGCCCTAAAAATAGATAAAAAAACCTCTAAAATTAGAGGTTTTAATTAATACAAAATATATTCAAAAAATAAAATGGCTCCGCAGAGAGGATTCGAACCTCCAACCCTTCGGTTAACAGCCGAATGCTCCACCGTTGAGCTACTGCGGAACGTTAATCACATTTATTATTATAGCATGACATATATATTTTGCAATACACTAGAATAAAAAAATTACAATCCGTAATTTAAAATCATTAATGAATAATTACAGCGGAGATAAGAAAAATATATGGAATGAACATAGAGTGAGCATTTAGATGTCCTTATCGCAGCGGTGTGTTAAATCTAAATTATGAATTGTGGGTAAAAAAAATTAGGCCCTGAAAAATTCAGGGCCATTTGATTTACTTCGTTGGCTTCATTGTTGGAAATAATATGACATCCCTTATAGAATATGCATTTGTAAGGAACATTACAATTCTATCAATGCCTATTCCAAGTCCGCCAGTTGGCGGCATACCAATTTCAAGAGCATCTACAAAATCATCATCCATCACATATGCCTCATCGTCCCCAAGCTCTCTTTCCTTCATTTGCTGCATAAATCTTTCCTTTTGATCAATAGGGTCATTTAACTCAGAGTACGCATTGGCGATTTCTCTTGCATATACAAAGGCTTCAAATCTTTCTGTAAACCCTGGCTTATCCTTTTTCTTTTTAGCAAGAGGTGAAATCTCCACAGGATAATCCATTACAAAGGTAGGTTGAATCAAATTTTCTTCTGCATAAGCTTCAAAAACAGCACTTAATATATCTCCCTTTGTGCAATCGCTAAGATTCTTTTTAAGTCCACCTTCAAGTTTAAGTTCTACTGCTACTTTCCTTGCTTCCTCATCTGATTCTATCTTATCAAAATCAACCTTAGCATATTCTTTAACTGCATCCACCATAGTTATTCTTCTCCATGGCGGCTTAAAGTCAATTTCAGTTCCTTGATAATTAACTGCAGTTGTACCTAATACCTCCTCACAGGCATAGGCAATCATTTCTTCTGTAATCTTCATCATATCTGTATAATCGGCATAAGCTTCATAAAGTTCAATCATCGTAAACTCAGGATTATGCCTTATATCTATACCTTCATTTCTAAAGTCTTTCCCCAATTCATAAACCTTTTCAAAGCCGCCTACTATTAATCTTTTTAAATAAAGTTCAGTAGCTATTCTAAGATGAAGGTCAATATCAAGAGCATTACTGTGAGTATTAAAAGGTCTTGCAGCTGCACCACTGGCAATAGGCGATAAAACCGGTGTCTCAACCTCTATGTAATCTCTTTCATCTAAAAATCTTCTAATAGCCTTTATAATTTGTGTTCTTTTAATAAAGGTATCTCTTACATCAGGATTAACAATTAAATCAACATATCTTTGTCTATATCTTAAATCTGGGTCCTTAAGTCCATGCCATTTTTCTGGAAGAGGCCTTAAAGATTTGCATAAAAGCTCATAGTCTACAACATGAAGTGATATTTCTCCAGTCTTTGTCTTAAATACCCTGCCTTCTACCCCTATAATATCTCCAAGGTCAAGGGCCTTGAAAGATTTTAGTTTTTCCTCTCCAACGTCATCTATTCTTACATAAAGTTGAATTTTCCCATATCTATCCTGAACATCAGAAAAGCCTGCTTTTCCATGCATTCTCTTTGACATAAGTCTTCCTGCTACCTTAACATTTTTTCCTTCAAGTTCATCATAATGTTCTTTAACTTCTTTTGAAGTATGAGTCCTCCTGTAGTTTAGTACTTCAAAAGGGTCATTTCCTTCTTCTCTTAAAGCTTGCAGCTTTTCAAGCCTTTGTACCATATACCGGTTATATTGTTCTTCAAGCTTTTGTAAATCTGCTGCACTTAATTCTTCATTTGCCATAAATTAACCTCCAATTATTTATTATTAATCTTCTTAATTTCAAGGACCTTATATTTTATTGAACCATCTGGTACTTGAATTGTTGCTATTTCTCCAACTTTTTTACCAATAAGCCCTCTCCCTATAGGTGCTTCATTTGATATTTTCATATGCTCAAAATCAGCTTCAGCAGAACCTACTATAGTCAGCTCAAGCTCATCATTAGATTCTAAATCTTTAACTCTTACAGTGGAGCCAATTGAAACAGCATCAGTTTTTATATCATCATCATCTATAACTTTAGCATTCTTTAGCATATTTTCAAGTGTAGCAATCCTTCCTTCAACAAAAGCCTGCTCATTTTTTGCTTCATCATATTCAGAATTCTCACTTAAATCTCCAAAGGAAAGTGCTGTCTTTATCTTTTGAGTTACTTCTTTTCTTTTTATAGTTTTTAAATATTCTAACTCTTCTTCTACTTTTTTTACTCCCTCATAAGTCAAAATGACCTGTTTGCTGTTTTCACTCATATTATTTCTCCCCTTTTATTTAATAAATAAATTAATTCATATTTTTATACAAGATAAGGTAATTCTAAAAATTACCAATCCAAAGGCGCAGCAACCGCTATTCCCAGTATTAAGCAGGGAATAACGGATGGTACGCCATCGGACATCAGGCAAATTATAAATTATATTATGCTTCTTATTTTATTAAAATTCCGATAATGTAATATTTTTATACAGATATAATTAATAACAAGCACCATAAATACAACTTTATAGTGCTTGTTATTTATCATTTAGATGATATTATAAATCAGAGATAAAACATTGTCAATATTTTAGCCCGCATAAAATTGCCGAAAAAATTACGGCTGCTACACCATCGGGTAAATTTCCATATCGTCCTTATATATTCTATATGCTACTGCAAATACTGTCAACTTCATACATTGTAAATTACCCAGCATTTTAGAATTGGGCACTTTTGGGTCCCACGGTCTTTTAACCTCAGTCTCCCCAAGGTTAAAAGACATCATTCATTAATATACTAACAAATGATTTATTCAAGATGTTTACCTACTTCTTTTTTGTAATTTAAAAGTAACTTTTGAATTTTGCTTACATCTTCAAGTGTATTTATAATATTTCTCACATAGGCAGCGTTTTCCATTCCCTTTAAGTACCATGCAATATGTTTTCTCATTTCAATTACACCTTTTCGTCCTTTATATTCATTTTCAAGGAGAAGGTGTTTTAAAGCCATATCAATTCTTTCCTCAAAGCTTTCCATAGGAAGGAGTTCTCCTGTATTTAATAAATGAAGAGTCCTTTTAAATATGAATGGATTTCCAAGGGCTCCTCTTGCAATCATAACTCCATCACAGCCGGTATATTCAATCATTCTTTTAGCATCTTCGGGTTTAAATATATCTCCATTACCTATAACAGGTATTTTTACCTTTTCTTTAACTTTTTTAATAATGTCCCAATCTGCCTTTCCTTCATACATCTGACTTCTTGTTCTTCCATGCACCGTTATAGCTTTTGCTCCTGCCTTTTCAAGCATAATCCCAAACTCTACTGCATTTATGCTGTTCTCATCAAAACCTTTTCTAAATTTAACAGTTACAGGCTTTGATGAATTCTTGCATACTTCTCTTACAACAGCTTCCGCCAGCTTCATATCTTTCATAAGAGCACTGCCATCGCCATTTTTAACTATTTTAGGTGCAGGGCATCCCATATTTATATCAATTAAAGCTACATCTTCTCTTTTACTTATTTTTGAAGCTACATTGCCCATAATATATGGATCGCTTCCAAAAATCTGAATTCCTGCAGGACTTTCTTTTTCATCAATATCCGTAAGCTCTTCTGTTTTTTCACTGCCATAATAAAGGCCCTTTGCACTTACCATTTCAGTTATTGTAAATCCGCAGCCCATTTCCCTGCATATTCTTCTGTATACCTTATCTGTAACCCCTGCCATAGGAGCCAAAAATACATTATTTTCCGGTATAAATCCCCCAATATTCATACAATCACCTATTTATTCTTTTCATATATAATTCTAAGCCCTTCAAGAGTTAAATGAGGAATTACTTTATCAATGGTTTCACTGCCATCAGCAATCAATTTGGCAAGTCCCCCTGTTGCTACAACATAAGGCTCCTCTTCTCCAAGCTCTATCATTTCAAGCTTCATCTTTTTTACAATATAATCTACAGCACCAATATAGCCATAAACCACGCCTGCCTGCATACTTTGAACTGTATTCTTACATATTACTGAAGGAGGCTTTAATATTTCAATCTTAGGAAGCTTAGCAGTTCTTTCAAACAACGAATCTGCAGATACCTTTATCCCAGGTGCAATTGATCCTCCATAATAATCTCCTGATTTTCCTACTGAGCAAAATGTAGTGGCAGTACCAAAATCAATTATTATAAGAGAACGGTCATACATTTCATGAGCAGCTACTGCATTTACTATTCTATCTGCTCCTACTTCTTTTGGGTTATCATACTTAATATTTACACCGGTTTTTATCCCTGGTCCAACAATAAGGGGATTTATTTTAAAATATTTTTTTATCATATGCTCAATAGAATACATTACATTTGGAACTACAGATGAAAGTACAGCAGCATCCACATCTTTATAATTTAAATCTGCTTTTTCAAAAAGACCCATTACAAACATTCCATTTTCATCAGCAGTTTTTTGCGGATTAGTTGAAAGTCTCCATTCTGACAGAAGTTTTTTACCTTCATAAGCTCCAAGAACAATATTAGTATTTCCAACATCAATTACAAATAACATATTAATTCACCCACTTTTAATTTATTGGCACTTAAAAAGGCAGGCTGCAGCCCGCCAACTATTTAATCTTTTTCGCTAATGCTTTCATAACAGCAGTTACTATTATAACTGCAGCTATCATCTCAGGTATTCCATTTGTAACTGCAACTGTAAGAAGTATCTTCCCTAAAGCTGATACAGCTACATTTTTTACACTTGCAAAAGCTACTGGTGCAAAAACATAAATCATAGATAAAACCCCTGCTGTGTTTACAAAAGTACCTATTGCAGCTGTAAGTGGAACATTTTTAGTTTTTTTATAAGTATAAGCCGAAACAACACCAATCATTATTCTTGGAAAAATAGATACCATAGGATTTATAAAGACTGGCGCTAGTGGGGTTGATAATCCATGAATCAGACTTGAAATTCCAAAAATAAGCCCCACTATTACTCCCCCCGTCATTCCCTCTACAATAGCTGCAATAATAACAGGAATATGCATTATTGTAACTTGAATAACAGGATTGATTGGGATGTACCCAAGGGGTGTAACGCTTAATAATACAGATATAGCCCCAAGTATTGCAATTCTGGTCATTTTTTTTGCAGTGAATGAACTGCCCTTCACTGCTTTTGTTTCTACCATACTAACACCTCCGTTCCAGCTCCAAAGGATGCCGGACATTTGAATTTTAAAATTTGGTTATTCGTCCCGCTATAATATGCAGGCGATTAAAATTATTTTAGCAGTTTTATGCCAATCAATCAACAAAAATATAAATTTTTCATACACAACCTCATTTTAAATAAGCATTTAAAACTTCTTCAATATTTTTATTTATTTTATTGACGTCTACAGAATCTATTAAGTTATCATTTAAATCATATTTTTGCTTTAATTTTAATACTCTATATACGCTTTCGTCTATTCGCTCTTCTGTTAAAATTCCATCCTCAGCAGCCTTTTTAAGAGCATTTATTATTTCTACCTCGTTATTATAACCATGGCACACAAGTATAATATCGCTTCCTGCATTTATTGATTTTAAAGCTGCCTCCCCAATATTATAATTTTTCATAATTGCACCCATAGTCATATCATCTGTAATAACTACCCCATTAAAATTTAACTTTCCTCTTAAGATATCTGTAATAACTGTTTTTGACAATGAAGCTGGGTTTTCAGAATCTATTTTAGGCAAAAGTATATGAGCTACCATAACTCCATCGGCATTATTTTCTATTGCGTCTTTAAACGGAATAAGCTCAAAGCTTTTGAGCCTTTCTAAGTCATTATTGATTAAAGGAAGATCAGCATGGGAATCAACAGATGTATCCCCATGACCCGGAAAATGTTTTACAACAGAAATTACATTTTGAGATTGAATGCCTTTCATAGTTTGAGTTCCCAGCTTCCTTACCAAATCTGGCTCTTTGCCAAAAGATCTATCTCCAATAACTAAGTTTTTAGGATTATTATTTATATCTAATACTGGCGCAAAGTCTACATTAAATCCAAAAGACTTTATTTCTTCTCCAATTGCAGCACCTAATTTAAATGAAAACTCCTCACTGTTTACCTCACCTATTTTTTTATTGGAGGGTATCTTTTTTAATTCTTTGGGCATTCTGCTTACCCGGCCGCCTTCTTCATCCACAGCCATAAATAATGGAATTTTATTATTAGCGTTTGTTTCTTTAAGTGAATTTATTAGATTTAACATTTGATTTGAATTTTTAATATTTTCACTGAATAAAATAAATCCGCCCACATGGTATTTTTCAATTAGCTCTTTTGAATTATCACCAATTGTATAACCATCGAGGCCTACTATAAACATTTGACCAATTTTTTCATCTAAAGTCATTGTTTTTATTTGTTCTTTTATAGGGTCAACTTTTTCTATTGGTTTATTTTTCTCTTCTACCTTAGGTACTTGCTTTTTACAAGCTGCCAATGATAAAAGAAAAACAGAAATTAAAACCGAAAGTAAAACTTTCTTAACTATATCAATCACCTTCCTTAAGTGCCAGTCTCTTGACATTACTGGGTATTGGCACCGTTTCATTCCCCAAATTTCGCACATTCATCAACGGAACGGTCAAGACCATTCCCTACAACTAATTCTCCATTCTCCATTCTCAATTCTCCATTCTCAATTATGGAAAGAACAAGCCATGGCTCTTAAAATGGCAACCAAGGCTTGTTAAAAGAATCAATTTAATTTTAAAATAATCCTGTTATTACTCCATTTTCATCTATATCAATATTATTAGCTGATGGAACCTTAGGAAGTCCCGGCATAGTCATGATGTCTCCTGTGAGAGCTACTATAAAGCCAGCTCCATTTGAAACTCTAACTTCCTTTACAGTAACCTCAAAATCTCTTGGTCTTCCAAGAAGATACTGATTATCTGAAAGTGAATATTGAGTCTTTGCCATACAAATTGGCAGCTTATCAAAGCCAAGCTTTTCGAGTTCTTTTATCTGTGTATCTGCAGCTTTTGTATAAGTAACCTTTCCACCACCATAAATTTCCTTTACAATAGTTTCAATCTTTTCTTTTATAGGAAGCTTTTCATCATAAAGTACATGGAAGTTTGATTTTTTTTCATTTATAGTTTTTACAACTTTCCTTGCAAGATCAATTCCGCCTTCTCCGCCTTTAGCCCAAACTTCACATAAGGACACTTCAACTCCAAGTTCATTACACTTTTTCTCTATAAGCTTAATTTCTGCATCTGTATCACTTGTAAATTTATTTATTGCAACTACAACAGGTACATCATATTTATGTATACTTTCAATATGTTTTTCAAGGTTTTCAAACCCCTTAGATAAAGCCTCTAAGTTTTCCTCATTTAAATGTTCTTTAGCAACTCCGCCATGATGTTTAAGGGCTCTTACTGTTGCAACAATAACCACACAATTTGGAGAAAGGTTCCCATATCTGCACTTGATATCAAAGAATTTTTCAGCTCCAAGATCAGCACCAAAGCCTGCTTCAGTAACTAAATAATCTCCTAATTTAAGCCCAAGCCTTGTAGCAATAATACTATTACATCCATGAGCTATATTAGCAAAAGGTCCTCCATGAATAAGTGCAGGGGTATTCTCTAATGTCTGTACAATATTGGGCTTTATAGCATCCTTCATAAGTACAGTCATAGCACCCTCAACATGAAGATCCCTGCAGTAAACAGGATTTCCATCAAGATCGTAGGCTACAACAATTCTTCCAAACCTCTCCTTCATATCCATAAGGTCTGAAGAAAGACATAGTATTGCCATAATCTCAGATGCAACAGTTATCATAAATCCATCTTCACGAGGAAACCCATTCTTTTTACCGCCAAGTCCTACTACAATTTGTCTTAAAGCTCTATCGTTCATGTCCATAACCCTTTTCCAAACAATTCTTCTCGAATCAATTCTAAGTGCATTCCCCTGATGTATATGATTGTCTATAGCTGCTGCAAGAAGATTATTTGCACTGGTAATAGCATGCATATCCCCAGTAAAGTGAAGATTAATATCTTCCATAGGCACAACCTGGGAGTACCCTCCGCCAGCAGCGCCACCTTTAATACCAAATACAGGACCAAGGGATGGTTCCCTAAGTGCAATAACTGCATTTTTACCTATTTTATTAAGTGCCTGACCTAACCCTACAGTAACTGTGGATTTACCTTCACCTGCAGGAGTAGGATTTATTGCTGTGACAAGTACAAGATTCCCATTCTTTTTATCCTTTAATTTATTAAAGGCATTAAGAGAAATCTTTGCCTTATACTTGCCATAAAGCTCTACATCATCATCATCAATATTTAACTTTTTAGTAATGTCCATAATAGGTTTCATCTTAGCTTCCTGTGCAATTTGAATGTCCGTTTTCATAATTAATACTCCCTTCCCTTCATTAAAAAACAGCAAATTGTGAAAATTCACTAATATTTTGCTGCACTTTCGCATCCCTTATATCCCATTTAAACAAAGATGGAATATTACAGATGGTAGCCATGAATAAAGTCTTAATTACATTATATATAATAATAGCTTTTTTTCAAACTGTGGTGTAAACAAAAAAAACATTTAGGTTAATAATATAGTTCGTAATTTAAAATTATTAATGAACAAATTACAGCGGAGATAAGAAAAATATATAGAATGAACATAGAGTGAGCAAGTAGAAGCTCTTAGGATTAAAATAATGTAGGGAACGGTCTTGACCGTTTTGCCACCCAAATTCAGATCGTCCTGCAAATACCACAAAGTGGAATCGATACTGGGTGTTGGCACCGTTTCGTCCCCCAAATTTCGCTCGTTCATCAACGGAACGGTCAAGACCGTTCCCTACAGCTGTGCAAACTGGCAATATTTTTCTTATCGCAGCAGTGTATTAAATCTGCATTGAATTTTTCTGCAGGTCACTAAAAAAAAGCGGAACTTTCGGTTCCGCTTTTATAATAAATAAATTAATTTACTTCTGCTCCGTTAAATAAAGCTTCAAACTCATCTGCTTCAAGTTTTTCCTTTTCAAGTAAAGCAGTTGCAACATTATGAAGTCTGTTCATATTCTCTTTAAGAAGAGTTTCTGCCTTTTCATATGCAACTTCAACTATCCTTCTTATTTCTTCGTCAATTTGTGCTGCAACTTCTTCGCTATAATTTCTGCCCTTAGAAAAATCTCTTCCGAGGAATACCTCATCATGACCAGAACCAAGTTCTATTGGTCCTAAAGCATCACTCATACCATATTCAGTAACCATCTTTCTTGCAATATTTGTAGCTCTTTCGATATCATTTTTAGCTCCTGTACTAATATCATTCATCACAAGTTTTTCTGCAACTCTACCCCCAAGAAGTGTTACAATTTCTTCCTCAAGCTCTGTTTTTGAAGCATAGAATTTATCTTCTGTTGGAAGAGATAATGTGTATCCTCCTGCTCTTCCTCTTGGAATAATGCTTATTTGATGAACAGGGTTTGTATTTGGAAGAAGCCTTGTTACTACTGCATGACCTGCTTCATGATATGCAGTTAGTTTTCTTTCCTTTTCGCTCATAACTCTGCTTTTCTTTTCAGGACCTGCAAGCACTCTTGTAATAGATTCCTCAAGTTCGCTCATTCCAATCGCCTTTTTATTTCTTCTTACAGCTAAAAGTGCTGCCTCATTCATTAAATTTTCAAGGTCAGCTCCTGTAAACCCAGGGGTACCCTTAGCAAGAATGCTAAGATCTACGTCTTCTTCAAGAGGCTTATTTTTTGAGTGAACCTTTAATATAGCTTCTCTTCCTTTAATATCAGGAACGTTTACAACAATCTGCCTGTCAAATCTTCCTGGTCTTAAAAGTGCTGGATCCAAAATATCAGGTCTATTGGTTGCAGCAATCATAATTATTCCTTCATTAGCACTAAACCCATCCATTTCAACTAAAAGCTGATTTAATGTCTGTTCTCTTTCATCATGACCGCCGCCAAGCCCTGCACCCCTTTGTCTTCCAACAGCATCAATTTCATCTATAAAAATAATACATGGTGAATTTTTCTTTGCATTCTCAAAGAGATCCCTTACTCTTGAAGCTCCAACTCCAACAAACATCTCAACAAAATCTGAACCGCTTATACTGAAAAATGGAACTCCTGCCTCACCTGCCACAGCCTTAGCAAGAAGCGTTTTACCAGTTCCGGGAGGACCTACAAGAAGAACTCCTTTTGGGATTCTAGCGCCAAGTTCAATATACTTTCTTGGCTGCTTTAAGAAATCAACAATTTCAATTAGTTCGCCCTTCTCCTCATCGGCACCTGCCACATCATCAAAGGTAACTTTTTGCTTATCATCAGTTGCAAGTTTTGCATGGCTTTTGCCGAAATTCATTACGCCTTTCCCTCCACCGCCTGTCTGGGATTGCTGAATAAATATGAACCAAACTATTCCAAGCATTATAATCATAATAACATTTGGAATTACTGAAACCCAGAGAGGGTATCTTGTTGGAGGGAGGAAGGTTACATCCATCTGAAGTTTCTCAGTATGATTTGTGTTATAATTAGTTACTAACCTTTGAAATTCATCAGTACTCCCTATGTTGACTTTAAAAAGTGTCCCATCTTTAAGTTCACCTGTAGAATCAGAGGTCTCAGTATTTATTTCAATACTTTTAACATTATTATTTTCAATTTGAGCTATAAGCTCGTTATACTTCATTTCTGTCTTTTTAGTAGGTGTTTGTTCTAATAAACTTACGGCTAAGAAAAATGCAATGATTATAAGCAGCCAAACACTGGCGCTTTTCATAAATGACTTTTTCATTTTAGCCCCCCTTTCTGCTTTATAAGCATGTTTTTCTATTTTTTTAGTTATTTTAAATACTTTAGTTTAACAAATAATAATAATATCATATTATGTATTTTTAAACAATTAAATTGTTTTTTACTTTTTGTAAACTTCTTCTTTAAGTATTCCAATATAAGGAAGTTGTCTAAACTTTTCAGCATAATCAAGACCATAACCTACTACAAATTCGTCAGGTATAGTAAATCCTATGTAATCAGCCTTTATATCAACTTTTCTTCTATAAGGCCTATCAAGAAGACATGCTATTTTAAGGCTCTTAGGTCTTTTCCCCATTAAATACTCATAAAGATATTTCAAAGTAGTTCCTGTGTCTATTATGTCCTCTACAATCAGCACATTTTTACCTTCAATATCCGTGTCAAGATCTTTAAGTATTCTTACAACACCGGATGATTTTGAAGATGCACCATAGCTGGAAACTGCCATAAAGTCCATGGACACATCACTTTTCATGCTTCTCATGAGATCTGCCATGAACATTACTGATCCTTTTAATACCCCAATAAAAAGTAAAGCTTCAGAATCATAGTCCACTGAAATTTCCCCAGCAATTTCTTCAACTCTCTTTTTTATGGTCTTTTCATCTAAAAGAATCTTTTCCACAAACTCATCTGCCATTTACTTCACCTCTTAAAATTTTTATCTTTAGGACATTTTTAGTTTCACCATCAATTTTGTATTCCCTTGAATCTCTAAAATTAGGAATCCAAAGTATTTCATTTCTTAAAGCTACTAAGGGAATTGAATTTCTTTTTTCTCTTGGAACTTTTTCATCTATAAATAAATCCTTGAGTTTTTTTCTGCCTTTCATTCCTTTAGGGGAAATAAAATCCCCATCTTTTCTCGTCCTTATTTGAATCTTAAAACCTTCTGCCCTGATTTTAATTTTATCATAATCAAAATATTTTATAAACAAGGAATCATTAAAAATCTCATCATTTTTCTTTATTTCTGCTTCAATTATTAAATTTTCCTCTTTTACATTAATCCTGCCTGGTATATTTAAATTATACTCATATTTTAAACTTTTTAAATATTTATTTTTTATTTTAAACTTTTCATATTCTATTTCACAAATTAAATCATGAGGAAGATCTATCCTCTTGCCTGTTTCACCTTTTTTTATAAGTTCTATACAGTCATCAATATGCTTTAGTTCAATTCCATTTAAGCTTCCTTTTTCTTTTAATATAATTTCTCGTATGATTCTCCTTTTTATAGATACATGTAAGGAATTGAATTCTTTAACACTGAAGCCATCACCTTTTTTAATCTCATTTAATTTTTCTGCTGCTATTTCATTTAAAAATTCATCATCTTTATAAAATAAATCTGAAGAAGTGCAAAGGCTTTTAACTACATTAGGATTTATATTATCCTTTATATAAGGTATAAGCTCAAGTCTTATTTTATTTCTTCTATATACGTTTTCTTTATTAGTGCTGTCAATTACAGGATTTAGTCCATTTTCCTTGCAATAGCTTTCAATTTCGCTTCTTTCTATATATAAAATCGGTCTTATATATTTAAAATCTCTTACAGGGCTTATTCCAGAAAGTCCTGTAGTTCCTGAACCTCTTAAGAAGTTCATTATCATAGTTTCTGCTTGATCATTCATATTATGTGCAGTAGCTATTTTTTGACCTTTAACCTGTTTTAAAACCTCTTCAAAGTATTCATATCTAAGGAACCTTCCTGCTTCTTCTGTTGACATCTTATTTTCTTTAGCAAAGCCTACTGCATCCACTCTTTTAATGAAAATTGGGATATCAAGACTTTCTGCAAACCTTTTAGCATAGTTTTCATCCCTTAAAGCTTCTTCTCCTCTTATTCCATGATTTATATGAACGGCATAGAGTTTTATCCCATATCTATCTTTTAATCTGTTTAACACATGAAGAAGGCATACAGAATCCGGTCCCCCTGAAAATCCCACTACAATCCTATCTCCATATTGAATCATTTTATACTTTTCAATAGTTTCCCTAACCTTATCTATCACAAACAACACCACTTTTATTTATTTAAATTATCTATCTGTAATACCCCGCCTCGGGCGGGGTATTACAGATGCCAGAACGTACCTTGTAGGTGCCAGCCTCTTGACATTTCACACTTAGTATGCAATCTTCATAGGGAGCGGTCTTGGCCGTTTTGCCCCCCAAATTCAGACCACCCTGCGAATACCACAAAGTGGAATCGATACTGGGTGTTGGCACAGTTTCGTCCCCCGAATTTCGCTCGTTCATCAGCGGAACGGTCAAGACCGTTCCCTACAACTAATTATCTATGAGTATTTCCAAAAAATAAGTTAATATATACAATATATCAGATTTTGTTCATAAAAAAAAGAATAAGCAGCAAAACTTTGTTGCTTATTAACTCTTATTCTGAACCCGTAATTTAAAATCATTAATGAACACATTCCAGCGGAGATAAATCTAAACTGGAAATTGAAACTATTAATTGAAATAATAAATTCTGTCCCCACTGTGAGATTCAATTAAAAGATCAATTTTATCCCCATATCTTAGAAACGAGTACTGTCATATCGTCCTTTATTTTATCCCCGCATTTCCCCTTAGCGCAGCTCAAAATATACTCTGCAATTTCCTTTGGATTTCCATTGTCAAATCCCTTTAAAGTTTTAATAACCCATTCTTCCTTTTTTTCTTCATCTGCATCTATAATACCATCTGAGACCATAAGAATAATATCACCATTTTTAAGCTCTATAATATCACTTTCTATTTCCACCTCATCTAAAATACCTGCAGGAAGGCTTGAGCTCTTAATAGTATAAACACAGTTCCCTGATTTTATAAATGTAGCAGCACAGCCTGCTTTTATAAATTCTGCTACTCCGCTGTAAAGATCAACAATACCCATATCAATAGTTGCATAGCTTTCACCACAAGCTTTAATGGCTAAAGCAGAGTTTACAGCTTTTATAATAGTATCTCTTTCAAACCCAGCTTCAAGGAACTTTTCAAGCATAGAAATAGTTGCTTCGCTTTCTGCTGCAGCTCTTGCCCCATTTCCCATGCCATCACTTATAGCCATAAGATAACTTCCACTTGAAATTTCTCCAAATGAATAGTTATCGCCGGATACTTTATCAAGAGAAGCTTTTGCTACAGCGCTTATCATCTGATAATTTTCAGCTTCAACAAATCTAAACTGGCATAAAGTATTATTTGAATTAAACCTGCAGTACTCCTCATCTTTTTTCATCTTGACCTGCAGCACACTTGAAATAGCCTCTGCATAACCTTTCATACAGCTCTTCTTCCCTGCACAGGGCTTTCTGTAAACTGTAACTTCATATCTTTCTTTGTTATTTTTAACTGCAAGTACATCGCTAAAATCCAATGACATTTTATCAAATGCTGCAGCTAATTCTTTTTCCACATCGTTTCTAAACTCTACGCTGGCTGAAATTTCCTCTATCATAGAATCCATAATTCCTGCAATCCCATTTATCTGCTGAGAAACAATTTTTTTGCTGTTTACAAGTCTTTTTTTCCATCCATCATTAATTCTATATATTTCGAACAAGTAATTAGCTTGTTTTATTAATTCATGAGGTTTTATACATTTTCTTTCAAGACCCTCAGGTAAATCGTCTACGGCAATTTTGCCCTTCTTATCCATTTTACTTAAAGTTTCAATGAAAGAACTGTAAGTAAAATAAATTTCATTTTTCCAGCATTTATTTCTATAATCACAGTCATAGCATACCCTGCAAGCTAAATTTTCAACCATACCATCCATTTCAATTTTATATGAAAGCTCATTATCAATATTTTTTTCCAGTATTTTAGAAAATCCAGTCATAGTGACTGATATAGAGTTCATCTTCTTTGATACTAAATCCTTAACCCTTTCTATATAGGACTGTTGAAGCTTTAGCTCTACCTTCTCACTGTTTACTAAAACTGCAATATCATCAAGCTTCTTCTTAGGAAAAAATACAAAAGCTATACATGCAGCTGAAATATCCATAAATATTTTGTCCATTACTCCAATTTCATTAATAGTAAATGCCAGAACCATCCCTGAAATCAATACTGCTGCTGTAGATAGAGCTTTGCCATGTTCTTTAAATATACCGCTCATAACACCACATATCCCAAAAACTCCAAGATATGCAGGATTAACTCCATAAGAAATACTGCTTATCATACCAAAAGTAAGTCCATAAGCAGCTCCAATATCTGCTCCCTCAACAAATCCATTTACAAGTATAAAAAAGATGGCAAGAATATTTCTAATAGAAAACCCTGTTTTAAAATCATAAAAACCAGAAATAAATAAAGAAATTATAAGTGAAAGGCATATCATTTCTTCCTTTGAAAGGATTGTCCTTTTTGTCTTTGAAAAAAAAGCTGGTACACCAAAAGTAAATATATAAGCTGAAGCTAAAACTATTATGGATTCAAGTAAAGTAAATATGACATTATAAAGTACAATTGAATCTTTGAAAATATAATTTATAAATAATACAAAAATAAAGTTCAATATAAAACCCGATAAACCAAGTTTTATTACAGATTTTTTATTATTAGGTTTCAGCGCCGCCATTACCAAAATTAATATGAGACAAACTAACGCATGACAAATAGACATGCTCCCATTAAAAAGACTCAAGTATCCTGCTGCTGCACTTAAAGCTACAAATATTGAAACCTCAATATTAAGTATGCTATATACAGCAATAATAAAAGCTATTCCAAAGGGCATTAAATTTTTTAATAGAACTGCTCTCGATATAAAAAAAGCAGCTGCATATATAAGTAAGTATTCATATGTGAGGCCTTCCTTTGTTTTCTTTACAGGGTTCCCCTTGGCAGTCCTATTATAAACAAGAACATCATCTCTATACATAAATAAAACCTCCCACATTTTTAGTGTGTGAGGCTATTATATCAAATATATTATGAATTTATTGTCACTATTACCAATGAATGTAAATTTATTTTATGACAGTTAATAACTAATTTTCTTTTTGTAAAATGTTCTTCGACTCCCATTTAAATTAAATCAATATGATTTCTTATTTATAACCAAATTACTTGTCATTTATTTAATAAATATAATTTATTATTTATTTTAAAGACTTAACCTTTTATAATTTCAATTCGTAATTTAGATTTAATCCACCGCTGCGATAAGAAAAATATATTCCATTC
>ENA-UOOK01003026-UOOK01003026.1-fermentation-metagenome-genome-assembly--contig:-NODE-3026-length-19673-cov-9.799062_pt1 | contig 19673 bp, 19 predicted proteins | sample MGYA00245777_ERZ724023 | MGnify/ENA primary metagenome ERZ724023 (study PRJEB28704, sample SAMN03018312) | fermentation metagenome | biome: anthropogenic terrestrial biome; feature: soil; material...
TAAGTAAAGCTGATAAAAATAGGCATTTAAGTCGCTGCTCCAGTAAATCAACATAGCCTGACATCGACACTGTACTAAAACATAGTTTAAATATTTATCTATGATAGCTTTATTACTTAATTTAATGTAAAATGTTAAGTGATAAATTTATATTAAGTATGACTTTTGATTAAATACGAAACACAAAACATGGCCTTAAAGTAATAGAAAGGTGGTTTTTATGAATATACTTCATGTAATAAGCGGTGGAGAGGAAGGTGGCTCTAAAACCCATGTTCTGAACCTATGCAGAAGTTTAAAAAACAAAGACGTAAATGCTATGATAGTTTGCTTTATAGATGGAAAGTTGTATAGGGAAGCAAAGAATATGGGGCTTGATATTATTCTAATTAAGCAAAGGAGCAGGATAGATTTTTCAGCCATTAAAAAAGTTAAAAATATAATAATTGAAAATAATATAGAATTAGTTCATTCCCATGGGGGAAGAGCAAATTTAATATGCTGCCTTTTAAAAAGAAGTACAAACATACCCTTTGTATCAACAGTACATAGTGATTATAAATTAGACTATAAGGGCAATATTTTCAAAACACTTGTATTTAGCAATATTAATAAGCATACATTAAAGCACTTTGATAGGCTTATAGCAATATCAGATGATTTTAAAGATATGCTTGTGAGCAGGGGATTTGATTCTTCTAGTATACGTGTTGTTTATAATGGAATCAATTTTGAAAGGGAATACTCCATATTAAATATAGATGAGATTTCAAAAAAATATAATATACAAATAAATAGCGAAGATATAATTATATCAATGATTGCTAGACTCCATCCCATAAAAGGGCATAGGGTTTTCTTTGACGGCTGCAAAAATATAATTAAAAACCATGATAATATAAAAATATTGGTGGCTGGTGATGGAAGTATAAAAGATGAGTTAGTATCCTACGTAAAAGAAATAGGAATAGATAAGAATGTATTTTTTTTAGGACAGGTTGATAGAAGCATAGATATACTTTATAACAGCTATATGAGCGTACTTAGCTCTTTTAGCGAAAGCTTTCCCTATGTTCTTTTAGAATCTGCCCTTGTTAAAACACCAGTTGTAGCAAGTGATGTGGGAGGTATAAATAAGATAATAAAAGATGGAGCCACAGGGTATTTGTTTAAAAAAGGAGATAGCAATGATTTATCCAGTAAAATGGAGATTTTATTAGAAAACCGTAAAACTAGAGACTATATTGGTAATAATCTATATGAATACGCAAAGCAAAACTTTTCATTAGATATTATGACAATGAAGGTTATAGATATATACAAGGAGATAATTAATGGTTAGGACTGATAAAAATGAGCAAATATAATATAAAAAAGGCTGCCGCATTATTATTAATTGTAACAATAATAGAGAAAATACTCGGGTTTGGACGTGAGATGGTAATAACAAGCCAGTTTGGAGCAAACTGGCTTACGGACTCATATGTAGCAGGATACCTCGTCCCAAATTTTATAATGGTAATCCTAAATGCTGGTCTTGTGAATGTATATGCGCCTCTTTTTTTATCTGAGGCTGAAATAGATGAAAATGAAGCATGGAATAAAATAAGCAGTGTGTCAACATATTTAATGCTTATACTTCTTATAGTTGCTGCCTTTGGGGCATTATTTTCCCATGACATAGTAAGCATTATATACCATGGGTTTGATGAAAAAAGCCTCCATGCCGCATCTGAAATATCAAAGATATTTTTTGTAGGAGTTTTTATATACTGTGCCTCTATAATAGAGGGATCTGTTTTAAATTGTTTAAAGCATTTTATATATCCCGTGATTTCAGTATGCCTTTTGTCAATTGGGATGATAGTTTTTGTACTAGCCTTTGGGGGCAAGGCAAACATTAACTCAATTGCATATGGCTATGTAGCAGGAGCCACGGCAGGTCTTATATTGCAGTATATAAAACTTAAGAGAATAAATGCAAAGCTAACAATAAACTTTAAACATTATAAGGATTTTTCATCAACATTTATAAAGCTTTTAACCCCTGTACTTGTATCTACTTCTATAGGGCAGATTAATATGTTTGTTGATAGAATTTTTGCATCTTACCTTACTGATGGAAGTATGTCATATTTAGCTTATGCAGATAAGGTAAGCTCACTTCCTGTAATGATATTTTCAGGTATGGTTGCAACCGTAGTTTTCCCTGAACTTATAGAGCATATAAACAATAAAGAGGAAGCATTAGTTAAAAACTATATACGAAAGTCTATAATAGCTACAATGATATTTCTTATACCATCATTTATAGGTATTATTGTTTTAAATAAAGAGATCATAAAACTATTGTTTGAAAGAAATGCTTTTGATATGACTGCAACTGCAAATACTGCCTCAGCCTTATTTTATTATAGTCCAACCATTATAATGTATGGAGGTATGGCAGTTATTGCAAAGGTATATTATTCAATGAAAGACACTAAAACACTTATGTATATAAGCACAGTCACTATTTTACTTAATGTAATTTTTGATTATGTACTAATGAAGCCTTTAGCACATAATGGACTTGCTCTTTCAACATCATTAGTATCAGTAATACAATTTATTACCGCTTATTTTGTATTAAAGAAGAAGATAAATATGGAAAATGATGAGCATTTTCAAAAGTCATTATGTAAGATATGCATTTCATCTATTATAATGGGCATTTTTATATATGGATTAAAAACATTTATAGGGCCTTATATAAAATCAAATTTAGTAATAGTTGCTGCATCTATAATAGGCGGGGCTTTTGTATATTTTATGTTTTTAATTATATTAAAAGTTGATGAGGTTAAAGAGATAATAAACAAATTAAAGCCTCACAGTATAAAAGGGGAGGCATAACTTTGAAGGAAAATATATTGGGTATTGATGTATGTCCCTTCTCTATGGAAGAAACATTGCATGAAGCTGAAAAAATAATTGTAAACAAAGAAAAAGGTTTCATTGTGGCAATAAACCCTGAAAAAATAATGAAAGGTCAAAAAGATTTAGAATTAAAAAAACTTTTAAATAGTGCAAATATACAAATACCTGATGGGGTTGGTGTGGTAATAGCATCTAAACTAAAGAGAGGCAGAATTAAAAAAAGGGTAACAGGAATTGACCTTATGATGAATTTATGCGACCTAGCCTCTAAAAAAGGGTATAAAATATACATGCTTGGCGCAGCCCCTAATATTGCCGAATCAGCAATGGGGGAGCTTAAAAAAAAGTTCCCAAGCCTTATTGTATCTGGGGTTAATGATGGGTACTTTAAGGATAATGAGAAACAGGTTATAGATAATATATATAATTCAAACTCTGATATATTATTTGTTGCACTAGGAAGCCCTAGACAGGAATATTGGATAAAACAAAATATAGATAACCTAAATGTGCCGCTTATTATGGGGGTTGGCGGAAGTTTTGATGTTATATGCGGTAATATAAAAAGAGCACCAGCTTGGATGAGAAAATGTGGCCTTGAATGGCTTTATAGATTGATTAGTGAGCCTTGGAGATTTAAAAGGATGATGGTTCTACCAAAGTTTTTAATAAAAGCATTGTTATCATAAATTGTTTTATGGTCAATGTATACGGTATGGATATAATATATAAAAAAATATATAATGTATATAGATGATATTATACATAGATACATTAATACTGAAATGTAGATTGTATAGGCATTTTTCGTGGAGGAATTTTAATGGATATTATTTTTGGAGAAGAAATAAATGATTTTAAACCTAATATTATTAAATCAGTACAAGAGATTGTAAGTATTAAAAGTTTTAAGAATGAAAAAAACATAAATGATGAGGAGATTTCTGAAGAACCTTTTGGTGATGGAATAAATGAAGCATTATTGTATGCTCTTGACTTATCATCTAAACTTGGGTTTAAAACAAAAAATATTGATGGATATATAGGATATGCTGAATATGGAGAAGGAGACGAAATAGTAGGAGTTTTAGGCAACTTAGATATTTTACAAGAGAAAGAGGGATGGACATATAAGCCATATGATGCTGAAATCCATAATAATAGAATATACGGATGCGGAACACTTTATGATAAAGGACCTCTAATTGCTGCCCTTTATGGATTAAAGTCTATAAAGGATCTAGGAATTAAATTAAATAAAAGGGTCAGGATTATATTTGGAACTGACAAAAACGGTGATTGGGAAGATATAAATCATTATATTAAAAATGAACAAGCACCAAACCTTGGATTTACCATTGATGGGAAGTTTCCAGTTGTTAATTCTGAAAAGGGATTTATTGAAATAGAGTTTAAAAAGGAAATTGCAAGAAAATCAAAGGGAATGATATCTATAAAGAAGTTAGAAGGGGGCCAAGACCAAAACATCGTTCCAAGCGAGTGCCATTGTAAGCTAAAACTTAATGATATGGCAAAGCTTATGCTCAAGGATACACTTGAATTATATTGTCAGAAGAATAATATAAATATGCATATGCAAGAAGAAGATGATGACTTATATACAATTAATTCATGCGGATTATCCTCTTTAGGAAGTGAGCCTAATAAGGGCAAAAATGCAATAACACAACTTATTGTATTTTTAAATCAGTTTAATCTTGGACAGAATGATGTATCAGATTTTATTAAATTTTTATCTAACTATATAGGAGAGGAAACTGATGGAAAGTCGCTAAATATAGCCTATAAAGAAGAAGATAAGGGAAGCATTACCGTAAATTTAGGATCTATTTCAATAGATGATGATATTGCCAAATGCGTAATAGGAATAACTTATCCTGCAGGGGCAGACTATGAGGATATACTAAGGAATATATTGACAATTACGGCAGATAAGAAAATAGATGTTTCAATATTAAATAGCAGGCGGCCTTTGTGTATTGATGAAAATAGTTATCTAGTAAGCACGCTGCTTACATCATATAAAGAGGTTACTGGAGAGGACGGGTTTACAATTTCTCTAGGCGAACAAACCTTTGCTAAGGCCTTTGAAAACATGGTTTCATTTGGGCCAGTATTCCCAGGAGAGGATGGAAGAAACTTTATGACTGATGAATATATAGGAATAGATGAATTGATAAAATGTACCAAAATATATGCAAATGCAATATATGAACTTGCCAAATGATACATTGGCCTGCAGGGTTTAACCTGCAGGCCTTTATCATATTACCATTTTATCATGGTGAATTGCTAAACAGACTACTTATATTGGGTTGACTTCAGGGTATGTTGATTTACTGTAGCAGCGACTTAAATGCCTATTTTTGTCGACTTTACTTATTTTAGAGAAAAATAGGCATTTTGGAGTAGCGGAAGTCAATCAACATACCCGGTTTAAAAACCGAAGTTACTTAATTAGTAGAATTTATAGTTTATTATAAGGAGAGATAGTTTATGAATATGGTTTTGGTTGATGGAAATAATCTTACTATTGATGACATTGTAAATGTATCACGTAACTTTTATGAGGTAAAAATTACTGAAGATGCGAAAAAGAGAATAAATGATTCAAGGTGTGTTATTGATAAAATTGTTGAAAATGGAAAAGTTGAATATGGTGTTACAACTGGTTTTGGCAAATTTAGCGACGTTGTAATATCAAAGGAAGAAGTTAAAAAGCTTCAAAGGAATCTTATAGTATCTCATGCTTGTGCCGTTGGAGAGCCGTTTGATGAAGAAATAGTAAGGGCAATGATGCTTCTTAGAATAAACGCTTTATCAAAAGGATATTCCGGCATAAGGCTTTCTACTTTAGAGACGTTGGTAGATATGTTAAATAAGAGGGTTCATCCTGTTATACCTGAAAAAGGATCCCTAGGTGCAAGTGGTGATTTAGCTCCGCTTGCACATATGGTTTTAGTTATGATAGGGGAAGGGGAGGCATATTTTGGCGGAAATAGGTTAAGTGGCAAAGAAGCCATGGAAAGGGCTCAAATACCAACAGTAGAATTAGTTGCAAAAGAAGGTCTTGCACTGATTAATGGTACTCAGGCCATGACCGCTGTAGGCTCCTTGGCAGTATATGACAGCATAAATATTGCAAAATCTGCTGATATAATAGCATCTATGACATTTGAAGCATTAAGAGGGATCATTACTGCTTTCGATGATAGAATAAACATGGTAAGACCTCATGAGGGACAAAGAAAAGTGGCAGATAATATAAGAAAGATAACATCTGGAAGTGAACTAATTACAAACCAAGGGGATATCAGGGTTCAAGATGCCTATACACTTCGCTGTATACCACAGATTCATGGAGCAAGTTATGATGCCATAAATTATGTAAAAAAGGTTATAGAAACAGAAATAAATTCTGTTACAGATAATCCAATTATTTTTGCTGAAGAAGGGAATATTGAAGATAGTAGTGTTATATCTGGAGGTAACTTCCATGGCCAACCAATTGCGCTTGCAATGGATTTTTTAGGGATTGCATTATCAGAATATGCTAGTGTATCAGAGAGAAGGATTGAAAGATTAGTAAATTATCAGCTAAATGATCTTCCGCCTTTTTTAACGGAACATGGAGGACTTAACTCTGGATTTATGATTGCTCAATATTCTGCAGCATCAATGGTTTCAGAAAACAAGGTGCTTGCTCATCCAGCTTCTGTAGATTCAATACCTTCATCTGCTAATCAGGAGGATCATGTTAGCATGGGTACAACTGCAGCAAGAAAAGCAAGAGCAATACTTAAGAATGTACAGAGGGTTCTTGGTATTGAAATGTTAACTGCAGCTCAAGGACTAGAGTTTAGAGACGAAGGTAAAAAAGGTGCAGGGGTTCAAGCTGCTTATAACCTTGTAAGGAATAAAGCTGCAATTCCTCCACTTAAAGAAGATAGGGTAATGTATAAAGACATAAATAAATGCATAGAACTATTAAAGACTGGCAGCCTTGTAGAAGAGGTTGAAAAGAGCATAGGTAAATTGCTATAAAATAAAAGATATCCGTCGACTTAGTCGGCGGATATCTTTTATTTTAGTTCTGATAGTGGGGCAAACCTATATCCTGCATCCTGCATATTATTTATTATATCTGGGAGGGCTTCTGTATTGCTTTGGGATACGGCATGAAGAAGCAATATTGCCCCATTATGGTAGTAGGTGTCAACAAATTTCATGGAAGCAGCCTTGCCTGGCTGATTCTTAGGATCCCAATCTTTGTGAGCCATGCTCCACAATATGGTTTTGTAGCCAAGAGATTGTGTAATATAGAGTGTTCTTTCGCTCCACACACCCTCAGGTGGTCTAAAGTATTTTGGCATATTATGGCCAGTAACCTCTTTGAAATAATCAGCCGTATCTGTTAATTCGCATTTAACCTCTTCATCAGATATATCCGGCATATTAGGATGGGTACTGCTATGGTTTCCAACTATATGCCCCTCATTTACCATTCTTTTCACTAATACAGGATTTGACCTTATATAGGGTTTAGTTACAAAAAAGGCTGCTTTTACATTATTCTCTTTTAGTATGTCAAGTATTTTACCTGTAAAACCATTCTCATAACCCTCATCAAATGTAAGATATATAACCTTCTCTGAGGTATCACCAACAAAATATCCACCATATTTATCAAGCAATGTTTTATATTTAGTATTTAAAGAAGGTACCCTATGTTCTTTATTTGTTCCAGGCTGCCAGCTTCCTATCTTTTCATTGCTAAGGTTAGTGCTCGGGGTATTTGTAGATTTGGTTGGATTATTATTATCTACGGTTACATCTGTATCATCCCCAGGTATACCCTCTTTTGAAGTATCCTCTGCATCTTCAGTATCAGGGTTATCTACCTCATCTGTTGATGAAGTTTTATCTTCATCAGGGGTGTTACTTTTTGGGGTATCAGTAATAGTTGGTGTAGGCGTTGGTGTTGTCTCTGGTATTAAAACCTCAGGCTTTTTATTGGCAGTGCAGGAGGACAACTGTATCGTTAGAACAATTCCCACTAATATTGCAATGATTTTTTTCATCAAAATCCCTCCAGTTAAGTTTTATGTTTATATTATGGTGTTTAATTAGGCTAAATATGGCAGGAAATATATTCTTATAATCATATTCTTCTATTTATATTATAAGTTTGATAAAAAGTTATGTACATAGTTTTTATGGAAATCTATGACCATACTTTAAAATTCATTGTATATTGCGTTGGCATATCTGCTATAATTGACGTAAATATTGAATTTATGGAGAGATAAGGGATGGAAAGCAATAATGAATATAGAGATATTATAGATAAGTTTTATAATGATTTAGTATTTGACAATAAGACCCATATAGACAAATATAATTGGGAAAAGGAAGATAGCTTTTTTAAATTTTATGAAGGTTATTTAGATGAAGAATATAAAAAACATATGGGAAGGTATTATACTGACGATCATATTGTGGATTTTATTATTAAAACAGCTTTAGAAAAATTAGATTTAGTGGAAAATCCATATATAAAAATATTAGATCCATCTTGTGGGTGTGGATATTTTCTTATGGGGGCATATGATTTTTTAAAAGAAAGATATGAAAGAGATATTGACTCTATAAATTGTAAATTCCCAGATATAAACCTTACTAAAGATAATATACATGAGCATATAATAAAAAATAATATATTTGGCGCAGATATTGACGAATATAGCGTAAAACATACTATAGTAAACCTAATGATGAAAAAACCAAGCTCAAGGGCAGTCCCTAACATAATATGCTGCGACAGTGTAATGAATTGGGAGCATATGAGGCATAAATACAGCAAGTTTTGGAGAAATAAATTTGATTTTATAATTGGAAACCCGCCATACATAGGTCATAAAAAGATGTCCCAAGGATATAGAAAAAAGCTAAATTCAATCTACGGTGATATATTTAAAGATAAGGGAGATATATCATTTTGCTTTATCAAAAGTTCAATTGATAGAGTAAATGAAGGAGGCATTGTATGCTTTATAACATCTAGGTATTTTATAGAATCTCCAAGCGCTGTTAATTTAAGAGGATATATTAAAGATGAATGCAGTATAGAAAAAATAATAGACTTCTATGGAATAAGAATAATGAAAGGTATATCTGTAGATCCGGTAATAATAATGATTAGAAAGGCTTTAAAGCCAACTGAAAAGAACATAATAGATGTGGCTAAGGCAAACAAAAATTTAAAGAATGATGAACTTATTTTTGAAAAGTATGAGAATAAAAATAGCAGCTTTTTTAGCTTTTTTGAAATCCCTCAATATAAACTTGAGGATAAAGGGTGGGTATTACTCCCTAAAGAAGAGATGGATATAATAAATAAAATAGAAGAAAGCCTAACAATGAGATTATCTTCTGTATGCAATAGCTTTCAGGGGGTAATAACGGGATGTGATAAGGCGTTCATTGTTAATAGACAAATAATTGAGGAATATAGCATAGAAAAAGAGTTATTAAAAAGATGGATAAAGAATAGCCATATAAAAAAGTTTAAGGTTGATGAAAGCAATCTTTATATAATATATTCAAACATTATAAAGGATGAAGAAGAGTATAAAAGAGCTATTGCTTACATTAGTCAATATAGGGATAAACTTGAAAGCAGAAGGGAATGCAGGAAAGGGTTTAGAAAATGGTATGAACTTCAATGGGGGAGAGATGAGAGGCTTTTTGATATGGAGAAAATAGTATTTCCCTATAAATCCTCTTCTAACAGGTTTGCAATAGATAAAGGAAGCTATAGCAGCGCAGATGTATATGGAATGTATTTAAATGAGGATTATAAAGATAAGCTTTCCCTCGAATTCTTAGTTGGACTGCTCAATACTAAATTATATGAATTCTATTTTAAAAGTTTTGGTAAAAAACTTGGTAAGGATCTATATGATTACTACCCTAATACTATAATGCGGCTTATGGTACCTGAAGCAGAAGATAAGTATATAAGGGATAATGCAGGTATTATATTGTCTAGAGATGGCAATGCTCAAAATATAATGGAAAATATAGACAACTACGTTTATGATATGTTTAATTTAAGTAAAATAGAGATAGAAATAATAGAGGAAAGAATCTGCAAAGGTTAATCGATACATTTGATTTAAAAAACAATGTTACTTAAAACATGGCTTTTATAAAAATTCTTTTATAAATTTCAAAAATCATGCAGGAAAAATATGTTAATAGGAGAATATACTAATTAAAGCAATAGAAAGGGGAAGTATATTATGCAGCTAGGTTTTAAACTGATAAATAGGACACTTATTGTAAATATGTCAGGAGAGATAGACCACCATACATCTGAAGATATCAGAAACACAATAGATGAACATATAGACAAAGCAAATGTGAAAAATGTAATATTTGATTTTTCTAATGTAACGTTTATGGATAGTGCTGGTATTGGGATTATAATTGGAAGATATAAAAAAGTTTCACCCTATGGAGGAAAGGTTGCAATAGCAGGTGCTAAACCCCATATAAAAAGGATGCTCGAAATATCGGGTGTACTTAAAATATGCCAAATGTTTGAAAGCATAAACGAGACATTAATAAGTATGTAAAAGTAGAGGGAGGGTAAAAATGGGTTTTGAGAATGAAATGAAACTCGAAATACTTAGCAAATCACAGAACGAAGCATTTGCAAGGGTTGTAGTAGGAGCTTTTGCATCTCAGCTTGATCCTACAATAGAAGAAATTGCTGATGTTAAGACAGCAGTATCTGAGGCGGTAACAAATTGTATAATACATGGATATGAAAATTCCCAAGGATTAATAACAATAAAGGCAAATATTAAAGATAATACATTAGAGGTTGAAATAATAGATCATGGAAAGGGAATTGAGAATATAGAAGAAGCAAGAGAACCTTTGTACACATCAAAACCAGAGCTTGAGAGATCAGGGATGGGATTTACTGTTATGGAAACATTTATGGATAGCCTTAAAGTTTATTCAAAAATTGGTGAAGGCACAACTGTTATTATGACGAAGAAGTTTAATTCTGTTTTTTAGGTGGGATTAAGTATGGATTCTAAAAAAAAGAATAAAGGTTCTACTGCAATTTTAACCCATGAAGAAACTCTCGAACTTATAAGTAAAAGCCAAAGCGGTGATAAAGAATCAGAAGAATTATTAATAAAGAAAAATGTTGGCCTTATATCATCCATAGCAAAGAGATTTATATCTAGAGGCTATGAATTTGAAGACCTATTTCAGATAGGGAGTATAGGGCTTATTAAGGCAATAAAAAATTTTGATCCTACATTTTCTGTTAAATTCTCTACATATGCAGTGCCAATGATAATGGGGGAGATAAAAAGATTTATAAGGGATGATGGTATAATAAAGGTCAGCAGATCCATGAAGGAGATTGCAAAAAAAGGGAGAATAGAAAGAGAGAAGATGTCTAAAGAGCTTGGAAGAGATCCAACTATTGAGGAACTAGCAAAAGAAATAGATGTAAGTCCTGAGGATTTAGTTGTTGCAATGGATTCAACCATAACTCCTGGGTATCTTTACGATACAATATATCAAGATGATGGCTCACCAGTACTATTAATAGATAAAATAAGCGAGCAAAATATTGGTGACAATGAGATTGTAGATAGGATAGCCCTGCAAGAGGTCATTGATAAACTTGATCCAAAGGCAAGACAGATAATAATACTTAGATATTTTAAAGACAAAACTCAGACGGAGATTGCACAGATGCTTGGTATCTCTCAAGTACAAGTATCAAGAATTGAAAAAAGAGTACTTGCTAAAATGAAAAGCATATTAGGATGAAATATAGATTTTAAAAGATAAGGGTCTAATTCATAATTTTTTTTATGAATTAGGCCTTTCTTAGTGGTATTACATATATTATAAAAATATTACACATAATATATTAGAACTATTTGATTAAAATAGGCTTTAAAGCGAAATTAACTATATAAGGATGGGTGATATCTATGAGGAGGATACTATATAGTACAAAATTTTATGAGATACTATCTGCTTTATTTTTAATAGGTGGATTAATATTATTATTTTTCACAAGCATTGGTGTACCTAAGATTCCCCAAAGGGCGTTTTTCGTATAATGGAATAGCTATATGGGTGGTGAGGCTTTGAGAGGCTATGCAGAATTAAAAAGATATGAATTAGTATACTCAAATAATATAGAAGAAAATGAGATAAGAAGCAAAGAGGCAATTAGGCAATTACCTATGATAGATGGCGGCACGCTAAAAGGAGGAGACAGGGCCTTATGGACAATAACAAAATGACAGCAAAAGAGAAAGAACAAAAGGAATATCAGGATCTTGTTAAACAAAAAAATATTAAATCAAATATGTTAAAGAACTGTATATATGCCTTTATAATTGGGGGGCTAATATGTGATGTTGGTCAGTTTTTTTCTAACTTATTTTTAGGAAAGGGAATGGCACCAGATGAGGCTGGCACATGTGTTTCAGTTATAATGGTTTTCCTTGGAGCATTCTTTACCGGGCTTGGGGTATATGATAATCTTGGTAAGTTTGCGGGGGCAGGCTCTATTGTGCCAATAACTGGGTTTGCAAATTCAATTGTATCTCCAGCCATGGAATTTAAGAGAGAGGGATACGTACTTGGCGTGGGGGCTAAAATGTTTACAATAGCGGGACCTGTACTTGTATATGGTATTACATCATCAGTAATTGTAGGATTAATATATTATATTATAAAATAGGGGGATAAAAATATGTCTTTAAAAAGAATAGGAAAGCAAACAGTGAGATTTGAAAAGCCCCCATCAATAATTGCAACATCCACCATTGTAGGACCGAAAGAGGGAGAGGGACCATTATCAAAGTACTTTGATACCATATTAGATGATGACATAATTGGCCAGGATAGCTATGAAAAAGCAGAATGTAAGATGGTAAGGGATGTATCAAATGACGTTATATCTAAAGCTGGACTGAAAAAAGAATTGATTGATTATATGCTAGCAGGGGACTTATTAGATCAAATAATAACATCAAGCTTTGCAGCAAGGGAGATGGAGATACCTTTTTTTGGTTTATATGGTGCATGCTCAACCATGACTGAATCCTTAAGCCTAGGTGCAATGCTAGTGGATGGAGGATACGGAGATAACATCCTTTGTGTAACGGCAAGCCACTTTAGCAGTGCTGAGAGACAGTTTAGGTTTCCACTAGAGCTTGGTACTCAAAGGCCCCCCACGGCTCAATGGACGGTTACAGGTACTGGAGCTGCTATTGTATCTTCAGATGGGCAAGGGCCTTATATAACCCATGTAACAACGGGGAAGGTTGTAGACTTTGGAATTAAGGACGGTAATAATATGGGGGCTGCTATGGCACCTGCAGCAGCACAAACTATATATCAGCATTTTTTAGATACGGGATTTGAACCTAAAGATTATGATTTAATTATAACAGGGGATCTTGGAAATGTTGGAAAAGAGCTTACAGATAGTCTGCTTAAGAAAAAGGGAATTGATATACTAAGCAGGTTTAAAGACTGCGGAATTGAGATATACGATCAAAACCAGCAAGACATTCATGCAGGGGGCAGTGGATGCGGATGCTCAGCATCTGTATTTTGCGGATATGTATATAAGCTTATAAAAAAGGGAGAATTAAATAGAGTGCTGCTTATTTCCACGGGAGCCCTTATGAGCCCTACAAGTTCACAACAGGGTGAATCTATTCCTGGTATTGCCCATGCAGTAACCATAGAGAGGATGGTGCATGGTATTGTTTAGCGATTATTTAAGAGCTTTTGTAGTTGGGGGGGCTATATGCGTAATAGGCCAAATACTTATAGATAAGACCAAACTTACATCTGCGAGGATACTTGTAATATTTGTAACAGCTGGAGTAATACTTACAGCCCTTGGAATATACGAACCCATAGTAAAATTCGGTAAGGCTGGTGCTACTGTGCCATTACCAGGGTTTGGATACTCTTTAGCTAAAGGGGTAATTAAAGAAGTAAATGAAAAGGGATTTATAGGCATATTTACTGGGGGTGTTAAAGGAACTGCAGGCGGAATTGCTGCAGCAGTAGCTTTTGGATATATTATTTCTATTATATTTACTCCTAAGACAAAAAGTTAAGTAAGGTGATTGCATGGGTAAAAAAAAGGTAATATTAATAACAGATGGGGATGACATTGCAGCAAAGGCTGTACAGGAGGCAGCAATTAACATTGGGGGAAGATGTATATCAAGAACAGCTGGAAATCCAACAGAAATATCCGGAGAGAGAATAATAGAATTAATTAATGAATCAAATGGGGACCCCATACTTGTCATGGTTGATGATAAAGGACATTCAGGCTTAGGGCAAGGGGAGATGGCAATGAAATATATAATAGAAAGCCCTGAAGTAGAGGTTTTAGGGGTGGTTGCTGTAGCTTCTAATACAAAGAATATATTGGGTATAAAAGTAGACTATTCAGTTGATAGAAATGGGGAGCTAATCAATAAGGCGGTAGATAAATGCGGAAGGAAGAAGAAGGATAAAATAGTAAAGGGAGATACAGTTGATATACTAAACTATGACAGGGTACCAATAGTTATTGGAATAGGCGATCCAGGAAAGATGGATGGATATGACAGTACAGAAATAGGAGCACCAATTGTAACAAGAGCAATTGAGGAGATTATTAAAGTAAATAGAGAAAATAAAAAGCCTGACATTTAGCCAGGCAATTTTTTTATCTTTTATCTTTATCCTTTTTTGGTTTAGGAGTTGGTGTTGGTGTAACATCTCCTGGAGGAGTCGGTGTCGGCGCAGGTGTTGGTGTCGGCGTAGGCTCTGCCTCCGGCTCATCAGGGTCTGGCGTTGGTGTAGGCTCTATCTCTGGGTCACTAGGCTCTGGTGTTGGAATTATACTTCCTCTATTATGCGCCGTACAAGCATCAGTTGGAACTAAATACTTAAAGTCTCTAACCCTGCTATCAACTGGAGATGGTTTTTTAATGAATACCAATTCTTTCACCAATTCACTAGGACAGAATTGATTTGCTATCTTACCAGTTGAAGTATCAATTAGTGCAGTTGTATGAACATTGCAATGGTCTGTTGGAACAGTTCCAGCTGCAAATATATCAGTTACTATCCTCGAACCTCTTTGATCTCTTTGACAAAGTTCAGTTGGAAGTTTACCCGAATCATTGCAGACAGAAGCAGAAACTATTCTGTCAGGTTTTTTAAAACTAGCAACTTTTAAGTTTTTGTGTATAGCTCTCATAATGTCTCCCCACATCTGAGCTGTTTCTCCACTAGTAAGCCCTCTATTGCTATTTTCACCAGCTACAATACCAATACTTGGCTTATCATGCCCCATCCAAACAGCTCCAGAATAGTAAGGCGTATATCCTGCAAAGTATGCATCTGCTTGCTCATTTGTGGTACCAGTCTTTCCTGCAGCAGGCATTGAACCAATTCTTGCATTACCACCTGTACCATTATTTACAGCTCCTTTTAACATATCAGTTACAAGGTAAGCTGCTTGAGGAGAAATTGCTTGACGCTTCTCAGGCTTTTTTTCTAGTAAAACATTATCATTATTATCTAAAACTTTAGTATATAGTATAGGTTCTGTATAAACACCGCCATTTGCAAAAACACCATAGGCTGCTGACATCTCAAGTGGGGTTACACCTTTTCCAAGTCCTCCAAGTGCTATTGGATAAACCATATCAGTAACACCATTTTTATCTGGAGTAGTAATTAAAGTTGAAATACCAAATTTTTGTATATAATCAACACTTGTATTTACTCCTATTTCAAGCATAAGTTTTGCAGCAACAGTATTTAAAGAACGTCTTACTGCATCTCTAATTGTAACAAATCCATCATATCTTCCTCTTGTAAAGTTTTTAGGATCCCATCCCTTTGCCATAGCTTTTTGGTCTGGAGAAAGGGGGGAGTCATCTACTACTGATGCTGGAGCATAGCCTAAATCCATTGCAGGACCATAAACTGCCAAAGGTTTCATTGATGAACCAGGCTGCCTTGCAAATCTTTTATCTGTTGCTCTGTTTTGGGATCTTTGAGGCTGATTGCCTCTTCCTCCAACAACACCTTTAACTTCACCAGTTCTATAATCCATTATTACTATACCTATCTGGGGTTGTATTGTTTTATCTTTTCCCCATGTACTTATATCTTTCTTAAGGGTTGGGTAGTATTTATCATCATTAGCGACCTTTTCAACGATATCTTGAATATTTGGATCAAGGGTTGTATATATTTTAAGCCCGCCTGAATATAATTTTTGATTTAATTCATCATCAGTATATCTATACTTTGTCCTTAAATCTTCTCTTACACTATCAAGAGCTGCCTCTATAAACCATTGATATTTAATTTGAGTTGTGTCATATTTTTTTTGAAAAACAAGCTTTTCATTTTTTGCTTTCTCATATTCTTCCGGGTTAATCATATTAAGTTCTAACATCTTTGAAAGCACTGTAGCTTGCCTGCTTTTGTATCTATCTCTTATCTCCTCATCCTCAGAATAAGGATTATAATAGCTTGGCTTATGAGTTAAACCAGCAATAAATGCACTCTCTGCAATGGAAAGCTGGCTGGCATCCTTATTAAAATAATACTCTGCGGCAGCCTGTACACCATAAGCAGGTCCGCCAAGATAGATTGTATTTAGATAATATTCAAGTATTTGATCCTTTGATAATACTTTTTCAACTTGTAGTGCTAAATATATTTCCTGTACCTTTCTTCTCATTTTTTTATCATCTGTAAGAACTCTTTTTTTAATAAGCTGTTGTGTGATTGTTGATGCACCCTGATCATAACTACGGGTTTTTAAATCTGCCCAAACTGCTCCAAACATACGTTTAACATCGACACCATTATGTTGCCTAAACCTTTCATCCTCAATAGCAATAAATGCATCCTGAGTATGTTTGCTTATATTAGGCAAAGTTGCATATTTTCTATTTTCTTCTCCATGGAGGCTTTTAATTTGATTTCCATCTTTATCGTATATGGTTGTTGACTGGGCTAAATCGTCCATAAAAGTATCAACATTAATCTCAGGAGATGTTTTAATAAAAGCAAAGGCTATACCTCCAACTGCACCAATTATAATAAGCATTATTAATATAAGTACAAGCAGTACTACTTTCCATGCCTTAAACTTTTTCTTCTTTTTCTTTCTATTTTGAACTGCTTTTTTTTTATCTTCCATAGTATCCTCCTTAAAATCATAAGGTCAAAAAAGGTATCCTTTAATTAGCTAGTATATAAAGTATTTACAGACTTTTTAATCATTATAACACATAGTTGCTTAACTTTGAAACAATACATTTTATGTAATTATTATAAAAAATAATAGTAGGGTGTGGCTTCTAAACAAAATTATAATATATGATTTTTTATATATAATAAATCATATTATGTGGAATAATAAAATATAAGTGTTTTTATTCTCAATGCAATATATTGGGGGAATCTATATATGAGGTATATTTTTTATTCTACAGCAGTAATCCAGATACTGGTTTTTATTATTACTGTATATTATATTTTTATTTCTTTGTTTGGGTTATATAAAAAAAAGACGGCAAAATATATTGAGCCTAATAAAAGATTTGCAATAATTGTAGCTGCTCATAATGAAGAGGCTGTTATAGGAAATATTATAGATAGTTTAAAAGAATTAGATTATCCAAAGTCAATGTATGATATTTTTGTAATTGCAGACAATTGTACAGACAAAACAGCTAAATTTGCAGATATTCATGGTGCAACCGTATTTGAAAGATTTAATGACAAACAAAGAGGTAAAGGATTTGCTTTAGAATGGATGTTTAGCAAAATATATGGTATGGATAAAAAATACGATACAATTGCAATATTTGATGCAGATAATCTTGTATCTAAAAGCTTTCTAAAAGAAATGAACAATAAATTGTCAGAAGGATACAAGGTGGTACAGGGATTTTTGGACAGTAAAAATCCAAACGATTCTTGGATTACTGCATCCTATTCTATTGCATTTTGGACATCAAATAGGATGTTTCAGCTAGCAAAGAGCAATATGGGGCTTTCAAATCAAATAGGCGGTACAGGATTTTGCGTAGATATAGATGTATTAAAAAAGATAGGTTGGGGAGCTACATGCTTAACAGAGGATTTGGAATTTACCTGTAAACTTATATTAAATGGAGAAAAAGTAGGATGGGCTCATGATGCCATAGTATATGATGAAAAGCCCCTAACTTTTAAACAGTCCTGGAATCAAAGGAAAAGATGGATGCAGGGATTTGCAGATGTATCTAGTAGATTCTTCTTTAAACTTGTATGGAAGGGTATAAAGGATAGAGATGTTGTGGCTCTTGATTGTGCCTTATATACTATACAGCCTTTTGTGGTAATTTCTTTTGGTATATCCACGGTTTTAACTTTTACCCAAAGCTTTTTTAACATTCCAATGAACGTATTTTTAATAAAGTTTTTTCTAAATAGTGTATTAGGGATAGGGGATGAAATGTGGAATATAATAATGATAGCCCAGTTTATTTATATACCATTTATACTCCTATTAGATAGGAAGCTAGATGCTAGAGTATTATACTGGTATATATTCTATCCATTATATACACTTACCTGGCTGCCAATAACCATAAAGGGAGTAATAGATAAAGATAAAAAGGAATGGAACCATACAATTCATACTAGGCAAATAACAATTAATGAAATAGAAAGCAATAGGGAAAATGGAAAAGAGAGCTTGGCATAAATAAATAATAGTAAATTAAACACCCTCTTTAATCATAGAATAGATAAAAGGGGGTGTTTTTATGTTGCCTTCAAAAAAAAGATCATTAATAAAATTTTCAATTTATTTTTTTTCAATTGCAATAGTATTTATAATTATATTTTATAAAATAGATAAAGATATAAAGCCTGTATTAATTGCTGTTTCAAATAATGAGGTTAGAATAAAAGCAACGGACACTATAAACATGGCTGTCAGACAGGAGCTATCTAAAAATGTTAAATATAGCGATTTTGTGGTGATAAAAACAGATAAGAATGGAGATATATCTGTTATAGAATTAAATACCACAGAGATGAATAAATTTGGAAATAATGTTTCATTAGAAATACAAGAGGAATTAAAAACTATGGGAGCTAGAGGGATAGATATACCCTTAGGTGTAATAACAGGGAGCAGCCTGCTCTCATATTATGGACCTAAGATTAAAGTAGATGTACTTCCAATTGGATATGTAAAATACGATTTTGTACCTGAATTGCAGTCTGCAGGTATAAATCAGACAAGATATTGTGTAAATGTAATAATTTCAACTAATATGCAGATAATTATCCCTATGGGTAAAGAAATTATAGATGTTACATCAAAGATACCTATAGCAGAGACATTAATAGTAGGAAAGGTACCTGCTAGTTATTTTAATAGTCAGGGGGGCTCAGGTGGTGGAAGTAGCTTTTCTATTACTATTCCTAAAAATGACGAAAAAGATGAATAAAATTATTGACTTGTAGAATTGTATATGATATTATAGAAAAGTCGTCTAAAGACATATGTTTTGTTTTTATTCACAAATGATCCTTGAAAATTGAACAGTGTAAGATAAATAATAAACCAATCAATTCATTTG
>ENA-UOOK01003027-UOOK01003027.1-fermentation-metagenome-genome-assembly--contig:-NODE-3027-length-19667-cov-13.470171_pt1 | contig 19667 bp, 13 predicted proteins | sample MGYA00245777_ERZ724023 | MGnify/ENA primary metagenome ERZ724023 (study PRJEB28704, sample SAMN03018312) | fermentation metagenome | biome: anthropogenic terrestrial biome; feature: soil...
CAAATGGAGCAAACAGGGTCCATCCCACCACTGCGCCATCGGCACCGGTCATCTCGCCAATGAGATCGAGAAAATTGCTTTTCTCCTACACATCAGAACGGTTAACATCTGCAAATAGGGTATACACCATTCTCCCGACAGAGGCGGCAGCATTGGCTGTCACCTCTGTTTTCCGGAGGATAATAGTGCACGAAATAACCGTATCACCAAACGAACTACTGCGATCAGCAAATAGATCCCGAAAGTAATTATCAACACATAACCGATCTGTGTGAAGATTTCCAGCCATGCTGTCTGAAACAGCATGATTGAAATAACGTTGAGGATGCAAGCAAACGCAAAACATCCCAGCAATATGCATAACTCCTTTTTTATTCTTTTTGCTGTAACTACAATATCTTTCATCTTTGTGCTAACGAATATGTGACTGTCTGCCAAACCAAACAATCAAAAGTTCATGGATGGAATTTTATATTCTTCCGGGAAGTCGATCTTTCGTTGCTCCTCCATTGCCTGGTTACCCAGAAGACACAATATGGTAGACGAATAAGCCTCTTCAACAATATCTTTTCCCTTTTCTCCGGTGATGCATGCCTGACAGAATGCAGAAAGAATCTGGTCAGAGCCGTCATTCACCGCACCCACCATGGAAAGACCATCGTTCACATTGAAATTTTCTGACAATATGGGAAACGGTTTGTACTCTTTCTTTGTTTCGGGTCGCCAGCTGGCACCAGCAAGCGGGACAGCGGTGAAAACCTTTTCACCGATCTGGCTCAACAGTTGCTCAATACCACTCTTACCCACGTCCTCATTTTCAAGATAGTAGATACCGGTAGCAAGGTTCATCGTACCCTTGTGTCCGAGAATCTGATCCTCCATTCCGTTGTATTTGTTGGATATCAATGATTCATAGTTGATCTTGACCCCATTGCCATAGTGATAAACGAGGTTCACACTGTCATATACTTCACGGCCATCCTTCCAGTAAACAATATCCCCCATTCCCATCACCGACCCGGGAATGCGTTTAGTGGCCCAGTTACAGACCTCGAGCTGATGTGTTGCCAGCTCTGTCATCAAGCCCCCGGAACTCTCGCGGTATAGCCGCCAGTTGATACTCCGCTCCAACTGGGGTGTCGGTACAGCTCTCCGCCAGTCATGATTCCGGAACCAATGGCACCTTGCCCCAACCACATCACCGATCACACCGGAATGGATCATCTGTATTCCTTTGATATACTTTTCATCGAACATGCGTTGCATGCAAAAGTAGAGTACCCTGTCGCTGGATTGATATGCATCGTAAATCGCCTTGCATTGCTCCATTGAGTAGGCCATCGATTTTTCACAGAAGACATGTTTTCCAGCAGAGAGTGCATCCAGCACCATGGGAGCATGCCAATTGAGAGGGGTAGCAATCACAACGCCATCAATTTCAGGAGATTCCAACACTTTTCTGTAATCGCTATACTTCTTGGCTTTTGGAGACAAAGCAGCTGCGGCTTCCAGGTTTGGCGGGTAGTTGTCGCACAAAGCCACAATTTCCGTATGCGGCATTGCAAGCAGGTTATGGATATGGTACTGGCCACGGGAACCTGTTCCAATAATTGCGATGCGCGATTTTTCTTTCTCTACCTCCTTGAGTTTATCAGGTGTAAAAGACTGAAGCCAGGGCATCGCACCTAACAATGCCGCACCTCCTGTAATGCCTCCCAGATCCTTAATAAATTGACGCAAGCTTAGATCTACTTGCTTATCTTTTTTTTCAGACATAGTGGGTTTATAAATTATAGTCCAAAATTTGTTTTGTGTCAAACTGTGTCAGCAATTTCTCTTTTAGAATCGTATCAGCGGCAATCCATGCAGTTGTTAAAACTTCGGCATCGACCGGATCGTCGCTTTCCACACATACCAATCTCTTCTCCCTGTTCCATTTGCGGTTCAAGGGATTGACGATATGACCTGCATAGTTGGGTGTGTTGCCGGAAGTGGAGAGAGCTGAATTCTTCAGTGCGATCTCTCCAAGAATTTCACCTTTGTGAAACGGGTTTTCGATGCTTACCTTCCAGGAGTCTCCATAGGGATGATGCCCCAGTGCAAAGATAGCACTTAATCCAAAGTCCACAAAACAATTCTCCACATTGTTCGTTTTCAATATGTTTACCACTTTCTTCATTGCGTAACCCTTGGCATAACCGCCTAGATCAAATGAAAGGCCGGGCTGCAGAAAGTGAACTGAGTGTTCCTTTTCGTGGAATGTAACCCGTGAGAAATCAGATAAAGTGATATCGAACAGGCCAAATGTCTTTTGGTGGTAATCGCGGCACTCCTGCAGGATACTCCACATCTCGTGGCTTACCTGCACCGGGCTATTCCCGGCTCTGTTGTTGATGACTGAAATTTCACTATCGGGATCAAACCTGTTTAACATATGATCGAGAGATTCCAGTTCGTATTGAATGTGCTCCCATATCCTGGCTGAATGCTCTCTCCCAGCCCCTGTGAGAACCAAATCAAACCTTGTCCCCATGATCCGTGAAAGAGAACCATGAAACATGCGTGACTCATCGTAATATGCAGAAGAAGATGGGTTCATCTATATCTTTCGTCTCATGTATGAAATGGGATATGCCCGGTAACCAAGCCAATCCATGTAATTGCATACCAATTCTCATGGATGAGAGTGGTCACATTTTTCTGATCACTACTTATTCAGGGGGGATAGGCCTCACTCCAGACAATGAACACGATGCAAAGATATAAAACTTTTCTGTACGAAGGATGAAAAGTTTTTTTGATTGTTAGATGGCTTAATAATTTTACTCCTTTTTTACACAATTAATATTCAACCTGTTAATCCATTATATACTCAATCATGTGTTTGCCACTTTCCAGTTCAATCTTTTCTGCATCAGTAGAAACCTCTTCATTATTCATTATTATTTCAGTGGTCCCTGCAGGATATTCGAGGAATCCGGTTGAACCGACTGGAACTTCAACAAATATTTTTATTTTTTCATTTTCTAATTCCCAGTCTACAACAATCTTACCGTAAGGAGTCTCTTTAGATGTTTTCGCCCAAACTACCCCCTTGGGTATTTGTGGCTGAATGATGAACTTCTTGTATGCGATCTCTCCCTTGATAGGGCGAATCCCCCCAATTACCTGGTAAAACCATTGTCCCACACCATTATAACAGTTATGCATTCTGCTTCTATGTCCATTCCAGTGCTCCCATGTTGTAGTAGCTCCCTTTTCAATCATATACAGGTAGCCCGGATATGATTTCTGCTTTAGCATTGAGTAAATAAAGTCAGGCTCGTTAGCTGTTGCAGCCCACTCCATCATTACCGGTATTCCAACAAGCCCGGTATTCAGGTGTCCGTCATATTCATTTTTCGTTTTTTGGATCAATGTGGTGACAAGTTTTTTTCTTAGCTCCTTAGGTGTAACTCCTGCAAGCAGGGGAAAGATAAGATCAATTTGCGATCCGGTAGAATAGTAACCCAGTTGATTGCAATAAAATGTGTCGTGAATTTTTCTGTTAAGGTCAATTCTCATTTCTGAGTATCGTTCTTTATCCTCCTCTATACCTAATACAGAAGCAATTTCCGACATCATGCCGAAGCAACTCGAAACAAAACAGTTATTCACCAAATCCACCGATCTTTCGTCTAAATGATCAGGATTGCCAACACTTTCGGGTGTCGCCCAATCCCCCAAGTACCAGTTCCTGTAATCCGTATTTGGCCACTGCTTTAATAACCCGTCCACGCGATATCTCTCAACATATTCCAACCATTTCTGCATAACCGGATAATATTTTTCCAAAATGCGAATATCGCCGTAATGCTGGTAGGTTTTCCATGAAGCCAAAATAACAAATCCGCACCAAAATGGGCCACCACCTGCCCGATAGGGGCTCGGTGCCGTATGTGGCAAACCTCCATCTTCCCGAATTACATCACCCCAAGCTTGAAGCCAATTTGCGTAGAGAGGCGCCATATTGAACATTGTTTGAGCTGCAATAAGGGAGGCGTTCCCGTCACCTCCATACCCCAATCGCTCAATATGCGGGCAATCGACCAAATAGCCACCCAGGCTAACATTTCGAAGTGTATATGCAATCATGTCATGGATACCGTTTAAATCTTCATCGGAAGAAACAAACGTTGATGCTGTTTCATAGTCAGTGTGGATAAAGTGTGCTTTTATATTCTTGATTTCAGGTTTTTTTTCAAGATTGGATATTTTAATATATCTAAATCCGTGATAATTAAACTTGTTACAGAAAAACTCAGTACCGCTACCGGATGCAATATACCGATCTGTTTGGCCTTGAGGAACAATTTCTCCATCTTCATTTAGATGATCGGAGTATTCCATTTCGATTTTTTGATTCTCCATCAAAATGGGGAATTTGATTTCAAACCATCCCGTTATCGTTGTTCCCATATCAACCAAGAGGGTACGATCATTCAATCTGTTTATTGTATGGGGAACGACTCTTTTTTTTATTTTATTCGGTTCAACCATTTGTGGTGTAACCTCATGCCCAGGCACATCCGCAATAAAAACATGGTGCCAGGTCACCTCATCCGGATTGGTTAGGGCAACATTTTGCGCTTTTTCATTACCGGTCACCTCTTCACCTCCATAACGTCCCGATCTCCAGTTACTGATCCGCCTGTACTCACTGTTTCGCGCAGTCCATCTATCATCAGTAACCAATACCTTTTCAACTTTCGCCCCGGAAACTTTTTCCAATTGGGCCTTGACCATTGGCCCTTTTTCCGTGACTCCCGGAAGACCTTCAGTATACCAGCCACTCCCAATCCAGAAAATTAGGTTGTTGGTACCGGAATGAATGTAGTCAGTTACATCATATGTGTTTATAAGTGAACGTTTATCGAGTTGTGAAACGGCAGGGGATAACACATTCTCGCCTACTTTAACTCCGTTTAGATACACTTCATGATAACCAAGCGAATTTACATGTAGCAAATATGTCTCTTTTACGGATTTATTATCAACAGTGAACTGTTTTCTGAATTGGGGACAGGCTTGAAAACCATCTGCTATTTTATTTGCTTCATCTTCATTTTCATTTTCAGTATAACCAATATACGATGCGGCCCAACTATCCTTGTCAACCAGTCCAATGCTGAATTTTGCGGGATTACTCCATTTGGAAACTTTGTCATTTTCATCCCAAACTTTAACCTTCCAATACAATAATTGCCCTGGTGAAAGTTCAACTCCATCATATTTGACAAGAATACTTTCTGAAGAGTGAATTTTACCCGAATTCCAGCAATCAGCCTTATTTTCCGATAATTTGTCAATATCAGTGGCGACAACAATTTGAAATGCTGTTTGGTGCGCACCCCGGACCTCAGATAAATTGACCCAATTAAATCGAGGGTATTGGGTATTAATTCCTAATGGATCAATTAAATACTCACATTTTAGGTCTGAAACACCCAAACTGCTTCTTTGAGTGCATGCCAGGCTTGACAAAAAAAAGATCGATGTAGCAGCAAATTGGACAATTTTCTTGATTTTCATAGGGTATAGAGTCAGTTAATCAATTTCAATCAGGCGCACAATTTAAATTTTGTCATTAAATATGTTTTTTCATGATCACTCTATCTGGACAAACGAAGCCATAATGATTAGTCCTATCCTATGCAAGAGCAAACTCCCTGTTTGTTACCTATCTATTCTGTTTTCCGCACAAATAGCAAGCTGATATTTTTAACCCTGATAGCCACATCGAAGGTTCCCGGCACCTCCCATCCAAAATTCATGCCTGTGATTGTCAGATCGTCCAGCGTTGTGTCCAGGAATACATCCTTTTCTCTCATAGCCAAAAGCGATCTGATTATGAATGGTTTAAGATCTATCTCCGTTCCATGCCATTTTTTATCCTGAAAGCTGATATCACCCCAAACCGGTCGTTGTGGTACATTGTAAATATAGGTATTCGTGCCAATGTCCCAGGAAACTGTCTCCTGATTATTCATTTCAGTAAACCTGTAATCATATGAAGGGATTCCAAACCAGATTTTCTGATTATAATCAGGAGATTCTTCATTAGCGTTTTGTAATATAAAATAAAACGGAGTCTGTGCTGTATGAAGCGAAGAAATGAAAGTGCCTTCAGTCATTTTATTCTCTGCTTTCTCCAGCTTTACCTCCATCGAAAAAAGAAGTTGACTGGCTGCACCAACATTCGGACTATTCTCAACAAATTTTTGCTCAATTAACAGATGCGGCCAATCTTGACCACTGATCCTGGCACTATCGTACTCTTTATCGGCATTTACTTCCAACAGAAGTGAATTGTCGGGATAGAGAGCCACTTTCAGGCTTCCTCCCTCATTGACGTAGTAAACCGATCCATCAGACGCTGTCATCAATTTAGCATGTTGCAGATTGAATTTACTGTGCCATTGTGCAATGTGCCAGACGGGCGAAGCGACACCTTGTCCAAAGTCGAGCGTATCAAGATATGTTTTCTCAAATCCACCACCCAGGATAACGGAATCGGGATGCAATGGAGTTAATGCGAATCCCATATTATATGCATTATCCTGAATCATTTCAATCTCTCTGCTTCCACTCTTCCCACAACTAGAATTCAGGCAGGAAAAAACAAGAATAGCCCCGATAATATCCAATGCAAAATGTGATGATCTCATTTTTCCATCATTCATTACTATACACACAAATAGGATCGAAAATATACAAAGAAGAGATGATATCAGTTACGTATGGCCAGAAGCGTCTCAAAATCAACTCAGCCATGAGCCAATCAAGACTGTGAGTTCCACATCTTCGAAGAACATTGCTGTTGTGTTGGTTGTGACAATCGTTCCATACAACATAAAACTTGACAGAAATACAACAAAATCATTCAACCGACTAAGGAGTTAGCCGGTTGAATGATTAAAGCTGTAAATTAATACTTATATGCTCCGACCTCTACAATAACAATATTGGGTGTATTACCGGAGGGTTCCCTGGCATTAATTCTAAAGTACCGCATATTCTGCACCTCAGTGAAATCAAAATTCTGAACGATATTCTGCACATTCTCTACCGTGAACAAGCCCATCAGACTCCAGCTATTACCATCGCTGCTCACATAGACATCGATCAACCTGGGAGTCTCATTGCGTCTTTTCACGATCATGGATACACCAGCCACATCTTCCATTACACTGCCCATATCAATGGTCAATGTATGAGGATAAGGTACTTGTGGGGAAATCTGATTTACCCATATCGTTGACAGATTGTCATCAATCGTATTCTGTGGCGGTCTGTAGGATGACCCCGGTCGCGAATCAAAGCTTGATGCAGTTGCGACCCAGCCTGTTTTCGGGAAATAGACTGGGGCACCTTTAGCCTGTACCGTTTGCATGGCCGAATAAAAGGTGTCAATGGACATTGGCGGCACATAAATTGTCCTGTAAGTGATGGAAGGATTCAATTCTGACACAAAATTCTCAATTGTTGTTGTTTCAGATAGGTTATCGGCGATCGCTATAATAGATTTGCCTTCACTATTCTTATAATTGATCTCACTCCCTATCGATGTTTCATCGGCAGGACTACCCCAGGTGATGGTAAGGATATTGTTGTCATGAAATGCGCTTTGCAGATATCTCGGCAACAGCGTATTCCCGTATGAATCACCAAACACAGTTCCCACAACAGAGCGTGGGACAGATTTATCCTCGTTGCTGTTGAAAGTGAAGACATCAAAAGAATAGGTTCCCTCTGCAAGATCATTGATCAGAAGATAGGTACTATCATTCTGACCCGTCGATTGCAAAGGTACCTCCAGCGAATCGGTATTGTTGTTCCAATATATTTTAGCCTTCTTCACATTTGGATCACCTTTTATAATCCAGGATATGGCCACCCTATTTTTCCCTGAATATAACTTCAATGAGTCAACGGGAGCGGGATAAACTTTCTCACCCTCATCCCAGAAATGCCTGTAGGTTTCATCCATATCACCACAAGAGACAAAAGCAGAAAGTAGCGTGATGATCAATAACAGGTAATTGGTTCTTCTCGTATGATTATTCATATTTTTTTCATTAAAAATTCGTATAACTTTTATGAACTGATGCAATACAAGGAAGGTTTATTCTGCTACATCGGGCAGCACCTCTCCCCAGAAGGTCAATTCTGCAATATAGATGTAAGTTACTCCGCCCCAATTCTTCAGGATCTTAAAGCGAAGATAACGATAAACGCCTGTATCCTCAAATTCAAAATCCTCACCGTCATTCACTGCAAACTGGATATCCTCTGAAGTCCAATTTGCATCACCCGACGGTTTGACGGATTCAAACTGTCCCAACAGTGTCCAACTATCCCAGCTTCCATCTGCAGCAGGGTTGTTGCTCCCATACACCTCCATTATTTGCGGGTCACCGGCCGAATATTGACCATCGGATGCTGTTCCACTGAAGGATGCATATCTGTGGTGGAATTTAAAACGACTTAACCTCGCCGTTTGTCCCATATCAAAGGTAAACCATTGCGGTATACCGGTATTAGGTTTCGTGTGGAAGGCAGCTGAAGTCCCCCACACGTCATCCCAGAGCCTCTCTAAGGTAAAACTAGCACTGGAATGGGCTTCGTAGGTATCTGTTGGCAACATAAGCGGTTTGAATTTAAATTTATCCAGTTGTTCTTCAAACCAGGGTTCCAGCTCCACAAAAAGGGTATCTGAATAGTTATCCCATCGATCCAGTGCATAGAATCCAAATTTCCTCAACTCAGGGGAAAAACCACGCACCGAGAAGGATCCTTCCTTTCGTTTTGTATAATACATGTCAGCAGGATAAAGATCTCCGAGTGAATCGGTGGTCAGCACCACCAATTTCAGTTCAGACTCGCTTTCGTTTTCAAATTTCACTTTTACACCGCCAAATGTCTCCTCCAATACAACAGAGTTTAAAACGGCTACTACCGGTGGTGTAAGCGGATTGATCTTGACACTCACAGGAGCAGATTTTGTTCCGCTACGGGATACCGAATAGAGTTTCAGGTTGTATTGCTTCGTATCGGGAAAACCCTCTACAGTCAGGTTGTTGCTGTAAAAAGATGATTTTTTCTCGAACAGTTTGTCACCAATGGTGTATTCTGCCATCACATAGAGCAAATTAGCACTCTTGGGTAGTGTGTAAGAGAGTATGGCACCACCGGGAATGGCTTCAACCTGCACACCGGTAACCGGTGAAGGTGGGGCATCATCTTTCAGGGTTGGGATGCCTCGATCCACATCATCTGCACATTGTATCATGCCAACAATGACAACAGCCAACAGTAAAAAATATCTCATATAATTCTTCATAATCGTTATCTTGTTAAATCATCAATTGCTACCATCCCGGGTTTTGCACCAAAGTAGGATTGGCCAAAATTGTGTTCTCGTTTAATGGCCAGAGATAATCCCGGGTCCTGAATGTCATATTGTAAACCATCTTTTCCCTAAAGTAACCCTGAGCCGTTTCCTGTTCCAGATCCCAACCAGTGATTGGCCTATTCAACTCATTTACAGCCTTCTTCCAGCGTCTCAGATCCCAAAAGCGCTGGCCTTCGAACATCAGCTCAATGGTTCTTTCACGATGGATAATTTCCCTCAACCCCTCCTGTGTTCTGTATTTGTTGGGGTTGACAGAGTAGTTATTCCACGCCTCCTCAACGCCGGGAAGACCCGCCCTGGCACGTATCTTATCCAGATACAGGTAAATTTCATCACTGGGTCCGTTTACTTCATTCAATGCTTCCGCATAAAGCAGGTACAGATCATTCAATTTGATTACCGGCCATGGATAACTCTCCCTGGTGAATGTACTTCCGGTACCGATCACACTCTGAAAATGGGTATACTTTTTCGGGAAGAAACCGGTTGTAGAGTAGGAGCCCAAGTTAATGGGTGCCGCGGGCTGGCCTCTTTTTGAGGAGACAAACAACAGGTTATCGCTGCTATCATCAAAACGTCCTTGTCCATACCAGATACCCCCGTCAAATCCGAGACTTGCGTAATACCTGTTTTCACGGTTGAAATGAAGTCTGGCTGTTGTATAACCCTGCTTCAGGTTGTATCGGTGTTCAAATTCCGGTATCCTTAGTTTAAATCGACTGCTATAATCCCAGGTAATATCCTCATCAATGGGTACCCCGTTGTCTGAATAGAAGAGTTCGGCAATTTTGATGGGGGGAGCAATATTTCCTTGTGCACCGGTGCTGGCAACCAACGCCGGATCCAGTCCCCTTGGCGTGGCATTTCCCTGCAACCCGACAATCTGGCTGCTTGTATTGGCCCAGATCACTTCCGAATTCCATTTTTCATTGAAGGCATTGCGGATGCTCATTTGTGTGATCGTTGTATCAGACAGATTGTACTGTGAGAATTGCGGCTGATAGGTATAGAGTTCATGTCCGAGTGAATCGCAGAAATCGATTGCCACCTTGCAGGCAGCAGCAGCCTTCTCCCACTTGGTTTCGTCCGGGGTTGTATTGAACAGGGGTGTGCCATCCTTGTTGGTGAAACCCTTGTAATCCGGATTGCCATTGAACAACGGACTTGCTGCCGTCACCAACACTTTCGCCTTGAGGGAGAGGTTGATCGCTTTCGTGATGCGCCCAAGCTCGGAGACCTCAAATTCTATTCTGTCGGGCAAATCGGGTAACGCTTCATCCAGGAGCTGAACCACATAACCGAAACATTCATCCACCGGTGAACGAGGAATCCTCACCTCTTCCGGAGAGGCAGAGACTGGCAGGTTCTCCTTGATCAACACGATGGGGCCATACATCCTGATCAGATAGTAATGATAGTAGGCTTTCAAAAACTTCACCTCAGCAATCCATCTCGCCTTTTCAAAGTCCGACATATCAGGCACCAAATGAATATTCTCCAGGAAAACATTGCACTCGCGAATTCCCTGGTAGAGGTCTTTTGAGCCTTGTGCGCCTTGCCAGGCGTTTACATAGGGGTTCACAACCCGCTGATTGCCTCTTGCTATCTGCCAGGCATTGTTGGCATTGGTCGCCACCAGCCACAACTCATCCCCACCAAGCAGCGCCGGGTTTTCGTTCAGTGATCCCTGGTTGGGCATATAGGAATAGCAGGTGAACAGGAATCTCTCAGCGGTACTCCGCAACCTGAAGGCATAATCGATTGTCGCGATGTTATCAGGCGTCACCTCCAAAAAATCATTGCATCCGAATGAAAAGATGAAGGTAGCGATTATCAAAAATAGATTGTATATTTTTTTCATTTTCTTAATTATTAAAATGATGCTTGAATACCAATGTTAAACACTTTCTGTATTGGATAACCAAGTCCATTGCCACCCATCTCCACATCCCAAAGATTGAACTTACTCCAGGTAAATAGATTGGTACTGCTCAGGTAAACCCTGAAACTCTCCATCTGTAAACTCTTCAGCGTGTTTGCAGGAAGGGTATACCCGATTTCAACCTGCTTCAGGCGTAGAAAAGAGCCATCGCGCATAAACCAGGTACTGGTTTGTGCGTTGTTGTTGTGTCCGATACCGGTTGTCGAAAGTCTCGGCCACAATGCATGGATATTTTGGTTCTCTTCCGACCAATAACTATCCGCATAAGCTTTCAACAACTGGTTCTGTGGCTTTCCGGGGAGGCTCTCTCCGGAATAATAGAACGTCTGAAAGGGAGCTGTCGCATTTACATTTATCCAAAACGACTCCCTAGCTAATCCCTGGAAGAAGAGTGAGAAATCAAACCGCTTGTAACCGGTAGAAACACCAAATCCGTATACAATTTCAGGCGTGGTGGGATAACCTATGGGGACCAAATCCAATTGCGTGATCTGACCGTCATCATTTATATCCCGATACTTGATGTCGCCACCACCATACTCTCCAAAATTCTGAAGCGGTGATTTGGCAGCCTCATCGTCATCCACAAACAATCGTTCTGCCAGATAACCCCATTGTTGGTTAATCGAGTAGCCAATATGGGATCTCCAGGGCGCGATGTCGTCATAGTAGTACTCCTCATAAACGAGGAATTTGCTTTTGGCATAGGTGAAGTTAAATCTACCCTGCATCCACCAATCCTTGCTGAATATCTTGTTATAATCTACCGACAGGTCAAACCCTTCACCCTGTGCTTTCCCTATATTGGCCTGGGGCTGTGCTGACAATCCCATTTCGGCAGGAGTGGAGGCTCTGGTCTGCAGGATATTGCTGCGGATCTCCTTGTAATAATCGGCCTGGATCTGAAATTGATCAAACAACCCGATTTCCAATCCGATATTTGTTTTTCTGGACAACTCCCAGGTAATCTTCGGATCGGAATAACGTGAGATGGAGATGCCGTTCCGGCTATAGCCGTAATCCCGACCAAACACAAAACTTCTGCCCCCGTCGTTCATATTGACATTGGAAATATACAAAAAACGATCGCCGGGCGATCCGATGGCATCATTACCGGTCAATCCATGCGTACCTTTTAACCGAAGGGTATTCACAACATCCTTTAGCGGCTCCCAGAAAGCCTCATTGGAAATTGTCCAGGCAAAACCTGCCGACGGGAAGAAACCCCAGCGATTTGACTTGTGGAAACGCTCTGAGGCATTCAATCCGAAGTTCAGTTCCACAAAATATCTGCTATCATAGGCATAAGTAGTTCTTCCTGCTAAGCCTACGTTGCGGAAAGGCAGTGATGATTGCAAATTACTGGCATTACCCGTGATTCTGTTCTGTGCAATGAATACAAACAATCCATTGACATCATGAACATCATTGAAGGTCTGGTCATAGTTCAATGCCGATTCCGTATAGAAATTGGATTGCACATCCTTGCTCCCGGGATTGTAATCAAGATATTCCGTACCGGTATCTTCATTCAGCACGGATAGTTTAAAGGTATTGTTGATGCGGTTGTAACTGGTAGCCTGGTACCAGAAGGGATTGTAAGCCCTCAAAGTCTCAAAGTAGGTGTTTCTGCCCGTGTTGGCCATTGTACGGAAAGAGAGTCCCTTGATCAACATATCCAGATTCTGTTTGACTTCGAATTGTGCGGTCATCACAGAACGGGAATAATTCTTGTAGCCTCTCACCATTTCAGCATACGGATTCAGATAGAATGATCCGGTACCATCGTCATAATTACCAAACATAATATGTGTCAGAAACTTGTGTTCCTCATCCGGCTCATAATAGGGCGGGAACAAGACCGGGTTCGTTCGCATCACATTTCTGTAGACCTGTGTACCACCGGACATGGGTCCCATATACTCATCGAAGGTACCACTCACCCTAACGTCTACTTGTGTGGAGGGTGTAAGGTTCACATTTACATTGCTACGTACCGAATAGGTTTTTAAATCAATATTGTTGTTAAAGTTGTTGCGTTTATCCACTTTCAACAATCCGTTGTTCTGGTCAAAGCCCCCGGCAATATAATAGCGGGCGACCTTTCCACCGCCACTCACATTCAGGCTGACACTCTGATTGGTGGTATAATCCTTGATCAGTTCACTGCGCCAGTCTGTACTGGGATACATGGCGCTGTTAACTCCCACAGCAGTATTGTCAATTTTTTGTCTGGAATAAGGTAGAATTCCCAATGGATCTCTTGTCAGCACAGCCTCGTTGTGCATTTTCATGTAGGTAACGGGATCTGCCAACTCCACATTCCTGGTAGGCATGGATACAAAATTCTCAACGCGGAAGGAGATTTTGGCTTTTCCCTCTTTTCCTTCTTTTGTTTTGATCAAAATCACCCCGTTAGCTGCCCGGCTACCGTAAAGGGATGTAGCCGTAGCATCTTTCATGATCGAAAAACTGGCGATGTCATCGGTTTGCAGACGGGCCAGATCAGTTGAAGAACTCTCAATTCCATCGATCAGAATCAACGGATCTTTCTTATACCCGAAAGAGGTTACCCCACGGATAAAAAAATCGGCATTGTCCTGTCCCGGCTCACCACTTCTCTGGTAAGAAATCACACCGGCTATCCGGCCCGCAATCGCAGTTGTTAAATTGCTAGAGGGAACTTTAAGTTCTGTGGGATTGATGGTGGTGATAGACCCGATGACACTCTCTTTTTTTTGTGTGGCAAAAGCAACCACCGTCACTTCCTCCAGTTCATCTATTTTCTCTTTCAGCGTCACATCCAGTATTCTTTGATTTCCCACAAGTATTGTTTGCGACTCTAATCCCACAAAAGAAAATAAAAGCCTATCCGTCTGTTTAACATCAATCGCGTAAATTCCTTCCACATCCGTAATAACCCCCCGGGTGGAACCGACAACAGTCACTGTTACACCGGGAAGCGGTTTATCCTGCTCATCAACCACTTTCCCTTTTACCGTAACGTTCTGGGCGAACATCACAAAAGGTACTATCCATATAGAAATGAACAGAAATGCTTTCCATCGTTTTAATGAATTTCTTTTTTTCATTCTAGTGTTTTTAATTATGCATAGTAAAAAATTCAGCTTTAATCCACTATAAGGAGATAGCTCCGCCCCATGAAGTTGTTTTTTCACGTTTAGAGCACTTGTAATAAGTATTTTATCAGATTATCCGATTAAAAATATTCATTCTTTTTGGCTATTTCTAAAGCCGTGGTCGTGATATAATATTTTGCCAACATATTCGATATTTCCCACTCCGGCATATTCCTATTTACCAGGAAGCTGAAATAACGCTGTGCTACCATTCCGAAATAATCTTCGTGCCCTTTCCTCTGTTCAACAGGGACTACGATTTGATACCTGCTGCCCGAAACACGTTTTGCAGATACATAAGGATACGTTTTTTGCAACTGTTCAATTGTTTTTGTTATCGCCGATTCAAACTCTTTTTCCGGGACAGATTTGTCTTTTTCAACGTACAGTTGTTTGATGTAATCCCCTGCCCTGGTCTGAACAATTTCAATGGTGGCTTTGGTGCCCTTTACGGTTGCATTGTATGTGTCCCCGCCTCCTTTCGGGGCCTCATAGTTCCAAAGCGCGCTAACCTCGATATGCTTTCCTTTTACCCGATAATTGATTTTACCGTTCCCGTAGACCTCCAAAACGGAATCTTGGACGTACTTATGGAGAAAATCGGGAAAAGCCTCTAATCGGGTTGACCGGGAAAACTCGTCCAACGTTATCCGGGTAGGCCAGTGACTTGCCGATATTAAATCGAGATCCTGCTGATAATCGATGACAGCGTCGGGGAAACATTGCCAGTTAATCAAGTCAACCAAATGGGTGGCAACGTCCACAATTGCCTCGCCCTGCTGTTTTGCGTCATAAAACCAGGCCGGACGCACCAATGCATTTCCCGAAACTTCCTTGTAAAAATGATGTACACTCTCCATCACAACAGAAGGTGATTCCGTTGTCCCGTCCTGTAATTCACCGAACAACCCTCCACTATTTACCAGTTCCCGGGTAAGGGTATTCAGGATATCATAACGCTCCGTCATCACATCATACAGATAAACATTCCGTGCACATGCACTGTCAAAGGCAGATTTAAGCAATTCGAAGTTTTCGGTATTAATTGCCATGGGTTTATCCGAAAGAACATGATATCCCGCTTTAATGGATTGATAGATGTAATCGGTTTTCTTCAGGTTATTTCCGGCAAGAATCACTACGTTCCCTCTCTTCTCTTCCATCATTTTTTCGAGATAGCCTGTGCCCGAATACACCACTTCATTCCAATTTGTCGGATTCTCCGAACGATGGTTATATCCTTCAATGCTTGCCAGATATTGGTTAAGTTCATTCCCTTCGGGTGCATAAACGAGTACGGTGTCGTTCACTTGTTTTTGAGGAAATTTCTGCAAAAGGCTTGCGTGAAAATGTCCGGGATCCAATACCACCAGTTTGATTTCGCCATCTTGTCCAGTAAATATCCCGTTTGGTTCCGACTCTTTCTTTTCCTTTTGCATCGTGCACGAAAAGAGCAAAAGAAAACCAAGTATTAACGTTAAGCTATAAATTATTTTTTTCATTCTCTCATTGCATTTTAATTAAACGTTGATATAATCCGTACCGTATGGGAATCGTTGCGGGCGGCTTAACATGGAATTAGCCACCTCGTTGTTTTTAAATCTTTCGGTTTTGGGATCCCATTCCAACTTGCCGGGTAACTTCATGGAAATGTGGCTGATAAGACAGATAGTACATGCCCGGTGTCCTATCTCTATTGGAGAAACAGGCTCTTTCCTCGACTTAATACAATCCAACCAGTTGCCGTGCTGGTTATCGCTTTTATAGAGATGAATCTCATTTTCCTTTATTTCTGAGACAAGAATTCCAGGATCGCTTGCATCCAATGCTTTTGCACTATTTTCCTGTTCTACCGGATCGCTCGATGAGGCAACATAATCTCCACGGGAAACAAATATCCATCCCTCCGTTCCTTCATAGCGGATACCGTTCGGATATCCGCCACTGGTGTACATGGTGATTCCATTTTCGTATTCCGCTTTCACCATAAAATCACCGTGAACATCCCATAATCCCGATTTCGGAAATTGGGCCACCGCCTCAACAGAAACAGGACCGGTATATTCCGTATCCATTCCCCACGCTGCCGATTCGAAATGATGCTGTCCCCATCCGGTAATCATGCCGGAACCAAACTGTTCGCAACGTAGCCACCCGGGACGACTGTAACCGTCTTGCGGATGAACGCGTAGTTCCGTATAGTACACTTCCGGCGTAGAGCCCAGCCACATATCGTAGTTGAGGTTCTTAGGAACCGGCATCTCTGCAGCCTCGAGGCCAGGAGGATCTCCCGGCAAGCCGATTTTTACGGTGTGCAGTTTGCCAATCCTTCCGTTTCTCACCAATTCGGCTGCAATCCTGAATTGTGGCGAAGAACGTTGCTGCGTTCCTACCTGTAAGATCACCCCCTGTTTCCTGACAAGATCACTTAAAAAACGTCCTTCAGCCACCGTAAGCGAGGTGGGTTTCTGCAGATAGATATCTTTTTTTGCCAGCGCAGCCCTGGCAGCGGGTTCTGCGTGCCAGTGATCGGGAGTACTGATGATTACCGCATCGATATCCTTGTTCAGAAGCATCTCTCTGTAATCATCGTACATGATAGCGTCGGAATACTTGCTGTTACCCGTCTTCTCTGCATAATAATTATCTATGTAGTTCTTCCCGTCATAGAGCCGTTTTTTATCTACGTCGCACACGGCAATGAACTGAGCCTGGTCATACTTGATGGTTTCTGCCATATCGTGATCACGTGCAATTCTTCCAAAACCGATCTGCCCTATATTGATCCTGTTGCTCGGCGCATTTTTGCCGAATACCGTGGAGGGTACGACAGTAGGAAAAACCATTGTGCCGACTGCTGTTGCTACTGCTTGTTTTAAAAATATCCTTCTTTTCATTTGATTTACATTTATTCTGATTTGTATTTTTCAAATTCCTGTGCGATATTTGCATCAAGATGATTCCCCGAATGAACCAATACCCTGTATCTGAGCTTAATATCTTGTCCTTTTCTCAACAACGTGTTTTTATCATTCTCCGGCCAATTCATCGGCGTTGGAGAAAAAAACCCGTAATCGCGGGTGAACCAGGGCGAAGGATACCAGTCGTTTGACGGATGTTGCATAATGGCTATCCCCTCTGTTTTACCCAATCTTTTACCGTGACAATCCATCCAGGGTGAACTTTTTCCAAACGTGTTTTTTTCTCCGGTATCTCCTTCTGCATTGATCATAACTCCACCGTTGACTACTGCCAGATCCGGATCCATACGTACGCTGAACAGGGAATGGTTTGTCTTTTCGATAACCACATCCTCCAACATCTCCATGGTGACATCGAAATCGATCTGGAATTTGCTATTTGAAGGGGTTGAAACAGTAATTGTACGCTTGTCTTTGATTGGAGCATCGGCACAGGGCCGCCTCCAGACACATTCGTTCTCGATAACTACTTTTTCTCCTCCCGACTCTATTATATCAGCCCTTAAAGAAATAATCTGCCCTCTTTCGAGACCTTCCTGCCAATAGTTGCCCCCATTAACCCTGTCGCACCCGAAAAACAGCGAGCTGTGATGTGGATAATTAGCATTCCGGAAAGAAGTCACCGATGCATTCGATGGCCCGTTAACCGGATAAAAGAAGGGATATTTTTCAAATGCCGAGAGGATATAACTCGTAAAAAGGTTCCCGTTTATTCGGATTTCGATTTTATCGCCTACTTTTTCTGCCGTTACTTTAGACTGAGAGAAAGTTACGGAATGAAAAGAGGCCACTAACAGAATAAAAAACACAATTTTTCTCATCGTTTTTTATATCCAGTTAATTCAACTTCAATTTCGGGCATTCCAGAAAAGCTGTTCCAGTAGGCTTCCGCTCTTCTTCCGTCGATCTGTCCGTCAAACACAATCATTCTATATCTGAGGATATAATCGCGCCCTCTTTCCAGATTCCACGGTTGTTGACGAATGGGAGTGAATTCGAAAAACATGTCACCCCGTCCGCCGTTTCCGTCCAGAGGCCAGACGCGCATCGGCTCCGGATGTGCACGATTGGAAGGATGGCTCAAAAACAAAATTCCCGATCTTCCTTTCCGGGTTTCGGATTCACCTTCCACAATACACCAACGGGCATTGCTACCATCGGCGTCAACTCTGCTTCTTCCTTCCGAGGTCAGTACCGTACAGTTTTCTTTTTTCCATTTTTCCGTTGCCCTGAAACCGATACCGCCCCCATAACGGTAGGCATCGAGTAAAATTCCGTTTTCCAACGGTGTATTCAGTGAAGAGGTATAATCAATTATCCATACTCCTTTGCTGTTATTCCAGATCCTGACATCCAACACTTCATTAATCGCGATCCGATCAGGACCTTTCCCTCCATAGTCAACGTGCTGCTGAAGTACTTTAAAACCGGTAAATATTTCACCGGATATTTCCGATAAAAACCCGGCAAACCTTACGGTCCCTTCTCCTTCGCCAAGATTCCAGAAATCGACTTTTCTTTCACCGATATGCGTTAACGTCCAAGGCCCCCAAATGCCGTAATGGTGGTAATGGTCGGGAGGTTGCACACGGGACAGCACTTCTCCTTGCGGTGACCACAAGGGGTGTATGAACCCGGATCTGCTAAACAAAGGATTCACCCCCACTGGCGGATACATAGGAGCGAAACGATAGCTCAACACCGGCTTTTCGTTGGAATACAAGGTCAGACTGCCATCCGACCTTCTCATATCCAGACCATTATTCGACTTTCTATAAAAATTCCCAGTACTCTGTTTTATGACAAACTTTCTTGTTGAATTTTTTGGAGTGAACCCTTCCAGTATAAACCAAAGACGTGCAGTGTGTCCGGTTTCGAGCTGACTTGACACAAACTTTTCTTCCGAATTTACAATTTCATACAACTCCAAACGAAGACTATCCTCATTATAGCCGACATGCTGCAGGGGAAATGAAACCGGAACATCCAAATAATCTTTATCCGTTTTCAACGAAAACCCGGCCAACTTTTGAGCAAACAACGAAAAAGATGTTAGAGAAAAAAGTATCCAAAAAAAATATTTCATTTCGTGCTATTTTTTAAACAACTGTTACTATACCCCGCTAAAAATACTAAACCCTCCGTCTACA
>ENA-UOOK01003028-UOOK01003028.1-fermentation-metagenome-genome-assembly--contig:-NODE-3028-length-19667-cov-4.025953_pt1 | contig 19667 bp, 19 predicted proteins | sample MGYA00245777_ERZ724023 | MGnify/ENA primary metagenome ERZ724023 (study PRJEB28704, sample SAMN03018312) | fermentation metagenome | biome: anthropogenic terrestrial biome; feature: soil; material...
GAGCACGTCCTTGGTAAGGACGAGGTCACGCGTTCGAATCGCGTTAGCAGCTCCATCAAGAAATCCGTTTGGCTGTAGGGCTGAGCGGATTTCTTCGTCTTTTTAAGGTTATTGTCTGGTTTACTGTCAGCAAATTGCCTTCTATATCAAACCTAGGGATTCTTCCCGCCTCAAACCGCAGTGTAAACCCAACGCAATAAATAGTTATTCATATGTTCAGGCTACTTTCACTATATATGACAGCGATGGAAACAGGATTGATACCTCCTTAGCCAATATAAACTCGAAGAAATAACCAGACCTTTATTGAAGCTTTGCAAACGGCTTCCGGCAATTCTATTGATACTTTTCTTTTGCCTGATTGTAAGCGGCAGAATATAATCGGCCATTCTCATCTCACTGTTTTTCAGCGCTATTTCTTTTTTCTTCATATTCAGAATTTATATTTTCCCATAGTTCAAAAGTATAATATTTCATATTATCATCTGTTGTATTACTCATTATTTGTTGATGACTCGTTAATGAAAATCATGGTATGACATAAGTACACAGGATACTACCCGCAGACTGGAGTTGTCAATTATATCCTATTGCTTTAACTACCAAAGATGCAGAAGACACTGGAAAGGTAGGCAAAGCAATGCCCGGAGGTTTAGTCCTCCGGGCTGTCTTTGTTTGTGAATATGGATAAGAATGTAATTGAACATGATAAATCGTGTTCAAGTTTTCTACAACGACCCGCATGCATAGATATCCTTTCGATTCAGAACAGCGCTCACGCCTCGTCTCCGCAGTTTATCTGCCCTAGCAGCTTGTATAAAAGTGTATACAGCGTTCCGGCTTCTTCCGGGGAAAGCGGCATACATTTTCCCATTTTCGGAGGAATCTCTGCTGCTTTTTCTTTAAGCTTTTCCCCGGCTTCAGTGATGGTGATTTTGACAGCACGCTCATCCCCTTTGGAACGTTCACGACGAACAAAGCCCTTGTTTTCAAGCCGTTTTAGAAGCGGCGTCAAGGTGCCGGAATCGAGATAAAGGTGTTTGCCAAGCTCTTTCACACCGACACTCTTGTATTCCCATAGCACCATCATGGCAATGTATTGCGTATAGGTCAGGTCGATTTCGTCAAGAAGGGGTTTGTATCGGTTCACGACTTCTTTAGCTGCGGCATAAAGCGGAAAGCAGAGCTGACTCTCAAGCCTTAGAACCTGGTCATTCATGATTGCCCACCGCAAATCCTTTTGGCAAACGCTTCCGCTTGTTTCAAGTCCTCTTCATTTGGCCGTCCGCGGTTGGCAAACAGGAATGAACCCTTGCAATAAAATTCATCACTTAAAACAGTGATACCTTTTGTTTCAAAAATGGATCTGACTTCCGACAAAGCCGTCTTTTTGCCTGCCGACGTACCAAACACAGCAACGCATTTTACCTGTGACGGCTGTAAATTCGCCAAGAACTCATGCAGTTTGCCGTCGATAGATCCTGCGTAAATGGACGCGCCGACAAAAAGGGTATCCGTTGCCTCGGACGCAATGAACTGTTCTACCGAAACGGCTGATACACCGGCGCCCTTTGCAACGGCAACGGCGAGTTTTTTTGTATTTCCGCCCTTAGAAGCGTAAACAACTCTGTTCATGTCGTGTCCCCTTTACAGTAATTTTTCGATATCGTCGGCAATATCTTTCGGTTCAACCGTCGGCTCGTAACGTGAAGCGACATTTCCGCCGCGGTCAGTAAGAAATTTTGTAAAATTCCACTTGATTTGTGCATCCGAGAAACCATCCTTATATCTGGCCTTGAGCATAAGTTCCAAAGTTTTGGCTTTCATGCCATTGCCAAGCCCCTGAAAGCCCTTTTGAGAGGTCAAATATTGATAGAGCGGTGTGGCAGTTTCGCCACGGACATCCACCTTTTGCGATAACGGGAAAGTAACGCCGTAGCGCACCGGACAGAACTCCGAGATTTCCTGCTCGCTTCCAGGCTCCTGGTCCATAAACTGATTGCAGGGAAAGCCAATCACCGCAAACCCTCGGTCTTTGTATTTCTGGTAAAGCGCTTCCAGTCCTTTGTACTGGGGTGTAAATCCGCATTTGCTGGCCGTGTTGACAATAAGCAGCACCTTCCCGCTATACTCAGATATTTTATCGGCTTATTCTCAATCGATGTATATTCGAAATCGTAGACAGACATGGTAACTACCTCCAAAATCAATTTTAAACAATTAAATTGTGTAAAATAATTATATGGCTAAACTTTTAAATTGTCAAGCTAAAATAAAAGAATCCCTGTTTAAATGGAAATCTTTTTATGCATGACAACACATAACGTTATAATTATTATGGGGCAAAAAACGAAACCCGTTGGAATGACCATCGGGTTACTTATAGATATAATTTTTAACATTAATTCTCTCTTTTTTGCAAACGCTACTCGTTGCTGAGTTTACAAAAATGGACCGCTCAGGTCTTTCTGTAACTACAAGGGTTGGTTCCATATTTTTCTCTGAAAATGCGATAAAAATAACTGGAATTATCGTATCCGACCGCGGTGATAATATCCTGTACGGTCAGCCTGGTTTCCTTTAAAAGCTGCGCTGCTTTGCTTAGGCGCTTATTTTGCAGAAGCTCTTTGTATTTCATCCCGGTTGCCTTTTTAATAATCCGGCTTAAGTAAGAGAGGGATATATTGTATTCGTGAGCTACCAGCAGAAGATTGGCGCTGCAATAGTTTTCCTCAATTTCTTTCAGCGCTGCCATAACAAGGGCATTGTCATATTTGGTCTGAGAAGAAACGATTGCCAGCCGGTCGGTCAGGTTCAAAAGCTGCAAAAACAAGAGGCCCATGGATATCTGATTGATGCGTCGCTGGTTCGGCTGCTTATTTGTAATACTCCAGACCATATTTTCCAGAAGATTCTGTACCGGCAGAATGTCGGATACCTGAAAATAAAGATAACCCATTTCGCTGGTATCTTTTCGCAGGCTGCTTAAGATAAAATCTCCCAGCACATTTTCGGTACCGATCATTTCCAGCGCAGTATCTAAAAATTGAGGCAATACAATGAAGTTTATGCCAATGTCATTTTGCTCCGCCCGTTTTATGGCGTGGCTGGCGTGCTGGTTTAAAAGGAGAAGCTCCCCTTTTTTCAGCACGACTGTCGTGTCATCATTAATGATATGAGTAGTCTGTCCGGAACACATATAGATGATTTCCACATAGTCGTGGGTATGCCGGGGAAAATCGGCAAACCGGGTATGCGGACGGACTGCAATCAGCTTTCCTTTTTCCAGCATTTTGGCGCTGTCTATTTTAAAGGCACGCCCCGATGCATAACTGCCCATATCGACCGGGCTGCCGTCCAACAGGCTCTGTTCTTCCGGAGTGATTTGTGCAAGGCTGTCAAGCAATTGTTTATTCAAGGCAAACTCTCCTTGGACAAGTTTTTTCTGTTTCTGCAGAAATAGTTTTTTTCATAGTGACTTTTTCCTTAAGATAATGGATTAGAGTCCTCCGAAAACCAGCGACAAAAAGTTGGTTGACTCAAACAGAATAAAAAAAACGGCAATAAACGGTAATGCCATGATCTTTTGTTTCTTCCCCTGTGCAGTTAAAAAATACAGCAGAATGGCAGCGGCAATATCGAAGCCCAGCAGTATATTTCCTGTATAGAAAAACGGATACCCTTCCGTAAAAAGCAAAGATATGGGAACTGCGGCACACACTGCTGCGATATACCCTTTGCCGCGGGAAAACCAGACGCACCATCCGCATAAAGGAGAGAAAAGGGCAATGATTGTCCACGCAAAAACAACCCGTTTGAAAAAGAAGCCCTCAATCAGAGCGGTGTGCAGATAATACGTGGCGAGCATGGCGAGAAAAAACAGAAGGACATGATAAGCTGCGGATATGTGGGTGGGACTGTATATAGCCAGAAGAGTGGCCAGAAAAATCCAGATTCCCAACTGAGAGCCAAGCTGACCAAGATAAGAGCCGATGTATCCAAATGTCTTTTTCCACATCCAGGCCCGGTCCAGTTCTTTTGCAGCCCATCCTAAAGCGCCTCCGGAAAACAGCGCAAAGAAGGCAAAAAGGATTCGGGCCAATACAGGATGGCTTAAAGGTTTCGGCGCTCTGATCCGGTTCAGTTTTTCTCTTATATTCACATAAAGCCTCCGTAAAAATATTTGCCGTAATAAGCTTGGAATTTACTTCTTTTTTATAAGCGACCCGATTGCCAGCCCTAGGCACATGCCGATAGGAAGGTATAGGCCAATATGATTCGTCAGAGCACCTATTACTACTCCGGCGCATAGACCAAGGCTCAGACCCAAGGCGGTGTAATTCTCTTTTTTATCGGAAAGCTCCTTCTTGTTTTCAGAATCGGTTTTATCTGCTGGCAAGTCCTCCTGATTCGGTTCCTTCTTCTCTTTACTCATATCAGTACCCTCTTAACAGAGAATTTATAGTTTTTCTTAATCATAATATATTCTTCAAGAACATTCAAGTTTTCCCAAAAAAGAAAGGGGTTTGGCCTAGGCCAAACCCCTTTCTTGCTTCATCAATCGATAAACTCGGGATTTAAGGTTACGCCGAACTCCCTGGCAATAGCCTTTAGATTTTCATCGGTAATGGTCTGGCGGATGCCCTGACCACAGCTTAAAATCCGCACATAAATATCCGCAGCCTTTTCAATGGTGTGCATCAGCCCGAAGGTGATGTCAAAGTCCGGGCCGGAAACAAACAACCCGTGATGCGCCCACACCGCTGCGTCATATTTTTTCATTAGCTCGCTGGTAGCCAGCGCGATTTCCGCACCGCCCGGCACCATCCAGGGCACAACGCCTACCCCGCCGGGGAATACCACCGGGCATTCAGTGGCGCTCTGCCATAAAGCCCGGGTAAAGCTTCTGGCATCCAGCGGCAGGATATAGGTCAGTGCGATCAGGCTGGGAGTGTGGGCATGATAAATCACCCGGTATTCGCCGTTTGTGGCTGCCGCCCTGACGCTGTGGTTCATGAAATGGCTGGGGAATTCGCTTGTGGGCTTTCCGCCCTGCTCCAAGCCCCAGACAATACGGTAGCTGTCGCCCGCTTCATTGATTTCCACAATACAGATATTGTTCTGCGGTTCCAAAATTACATTGCGCAGAAATTTTCCACTGCCGGTGGCAATAAAATATTCTCCGGTCATATTTTGGGCACGGACCCCCATATTGACCCAAGGCTTTTCATAAGTGAAAAAGGGCTTTAACTCTGTTACCTCCTCCGGGCGGATGCGGTAGGTAAGGTTTCCGCCGTTTCGCTCGTGCCAGCCCTGCAGCCAGCCGTCGTTGCACATTTTAATAAAACCCTGTATTGCAGTGATATCCAAAACTCCCATAATGCCTCTGCCTTCTTTATAGTATTTTAAATTCGTTCGCTCAGCACATCTTTTTCATAAGCGGTAACCTCCGCAAACCAGCTTTCATCCGCGGGGACACCCTGCTCTTTACAGTATTGTTCCCACACATCGCCGAAAGGATAGGTTTTGATTTCTTCCATTTGCATCATCAGCTCGGTAAAGCGTCCGGTGTCCTGCAGCCCCTTTAAGCGGTCGTGGGGCATCAGGAGGGCATACAGCAGCGCCTTTTGCATATTGCGGGTACCGATGACCCAGGCCGCGATACGGTTGATGGAAGCGTCAAAGAAGTCGAGTCCGATCAGAACTTTATTCAGCGCGTCGTTGCGGACGATCTCCTTGGCAATTTCCTTAAGCTCATCCTCCAGAAGCACCACATGGTCGGAATCCCAGCGGACAGGGCGGGTCACGTGGAGGGGGACTTTATCGAAGAAGGCAAGCAGGCTGGGAATTTTGTCGCTGACCATCTCAGTAGGGTGGTAATGGCCGTTGTCCAGCAGATTATATACCCCCGGATGGCTGGCCGCATAAGAGAGATAGAATTCGCTGCTTCCCACGGTGTAGGATTCCAAACCGATGCCGAATACCTTGCTTTCCACGCAGTCGATCACGCCGTCAAAGTGTTCGGCAAAGATTTTGTCCAGACTGTCCTTCAGGCGCAGGCGGGGGGAGAGCCGGTCGGCGGGAACATCCTTATAGCCGTCGGGAATCCACACGTTGTTGAGCACGTGGCCGTTTAATTCTCTGGCAATATAGGCGGCGATCCGACGGCAGGCAATGCCGTGATCGATCCAGAACCGCCGGATTTTTTCGTCCGGATGGGAAAGAGTCAGGCCGTCTTTTGCCAGCGGGTGGCTGAAATAGGTGGGGTTAAAGTCAATGCCGATACGTCGGGACTTGGCGTATTCCACCCAGGGAGCAAAGTGCTTCGGCTCCAGCCTGTTTCGGTCGGCCTTTTCGCCGGCAAAAATGGCGTAGGAGGCATGGAGGTTGATACGTTTTTTGCCGGGAATCAGGCTGATCGCCTTGTCAAAATCCGCTTTCAGCTCCTCGAAAGTCCTTGCTTTGCCCGGATAATTCCCGGTTGCCTGAATACCGCCGGAAAGGGCGGCACCTGCGTTTTCAAAACCGGTCACGTCGTCACCCTGCCAGCAGTGGATGCTGATGGGAGTCTGCACCAGCTTCTTTAAGGCTTCATTAACGTCTACGCCGAGCTGAGCATAGCGCTTTACGGCCTGTTCAAATCTTGTATTCACCATGATTTTTCCTCCTTTTATGGATGGTATTCCTTGATCTCAAAGCTTTCCCTTACCGTTTTGCGTGCCGCCGCCAAATCGGGGAATTCTCCGGCAGCAATCATCTGCGCCATCAGGTTGCCGAGGGCGGTGCCTTCGGAAGGGCCCGCATAGACCGGCAGCCCGGTAGCTTTTGCGGTCAATTGGTTCAGGTAGCCATCCTTGCTGCCGCCGCCCACAATGTTGATGGAAGCATACCGTTTTCCGGTGAGTCTTTGCAGTTCTCTTACCGCATCGGCATAATTCTTTGCAAGGCTGCGGTAAACACACGCCATAACCTGACCGATCGATTCGGGCGGGGTCTGGCCGGATTTCACACAATAGGCCCTAATAGCCTTAATCATACTGTCGGGCGTTAAAAAGCTCTGGTCGTTCACATCTACAAGGGAAGCAAAACCGCTTTCGGCCTTCGCCATTTCCTCCAGCTGAGCGTAGGAATACTGCCTGCCGGTTTCCCGCCGGACCGACTGGATTATCCAAAGACCCATGATGTTCTTTAAGTAACGGAAACGGTAATCGTAACCGCCTTCGTTGGTGAAATTGAGCGAACGGCTTTCCGGCGTTGTAATCGGAACGTCGTTTTCCACTCCAAGCAGGCTCCAGGTGCCGCTGCTGATGGTGACGGCATCATCGTCTTTGGCGGGTACCGCCAGAAAAGCGCTGCCGGTGTCATGGGTGGCGGGGAGCACTACCGTGCAGTCAAAGCCGGTCTGTTTCTTAATTTCCTCCGTAAAACGGCCCACGGTGGCTTTTGGCGCATTGAGCGGCCCGAACAGTTTTTTAGGATATCCCAGAACCTCTAAAAGCTCTATATCCCAGTTTTTCTCCCTGGCATTGACAAGCTGGGTGGTGGTGGCGTTCGTGTATTCGTTCGTTTTAACACCGGTCAGCCGGAAATTGAGGTATTCCGGGATCATTAAAAAGCGGTCCGCCCGGGTCAACTGCTCCGGATGAGCCTGCTTTACCGCCATCAGCTGATAGATGGTGTTGAAAATCTGTTTTTGAATGCCGGTTCTGGCATACAGCGCATCACAGTCAATCAGCTTTTCCACCAGTTGATCCATTTCTTCGGTGCGATTATCTCTGTAAGCCACCGTATCGCCGATTACAGCGCCGTTTTTGTCTATTAAGACAAAGTCCACGCCCCAAGTGTCTATCGCCGTGGTGGCCGGAATTTTGCCCAATACGGCGCATTGCCGGATCCCGAATAATATTTCGGAAAACAGTTTCTCAAGATCCCAGCAAAGTACGTTCCCTTTTTTAGCCGGCTGGTTTTCAAACCGGTGTATTTCCTCCAGGACGATTTTCCCGTTTTGGATGTAGCCCAGAATATGCCGGCCGCTGGAAGCCCCAATATCAATGGCCAGGTAACAGGACATGCCCAGTCTCCTCCTTCCTTTCTGCTGATTTCATTATACCGGCAGCGGGGGCAGAAAATAAGGACGGGATTTTAAGAAATATTCCGTCCTTTTTAAACCGCAGGGAGCGGTGCTCTTTGCACCGCCCCCTTTTTTTCTTCTAATTCAGATAGATTTTGACCAGAGCTTTCGTGAAATAAGAAATAAAAGCAGCCCGATACCGGCAGCCCAGATTCCGGTTTTAAAAAGCAGGCCGGTCAGGTCGTTTCCAAGATAGTCCAGAAACGCGTAAGAGTCGCCCAATGCGGTGATGGCCGCTTTCCATGGTTTGTATTTTTTGCAGACAGCCCATAAAGTCCAAAGGATACCGGGGGTCAGCAGAAAGCAGACGCTTATATCCCGCAGGATTTTACGCGGGCTGCGGCAGAAAAAGCCAAGAACGGCCGCCATCACAATCAGAACAAAAGGGAAGGCGTAACCTAACCAGAACGTTCCTTTTTCAAACAGACGCAGACCCCGTCCCAGCCAATAAAGGTCAGGAATCACAACTTTTTCAGCATACAATTCCGCTGCTTTTTCGGAAAAAAAAGCAAGCTGCCTCTGAAACTCCGTATCGACAGAGATGTTTTGCTGCTGCAGGTAGCTTTGCATATGGACGCCGAGCTGTTCTGTCAGAACCGTCTGATCAGGGCGCAGAGGCTTTCCCAATGCCGCCAGAAAAAATTGCTCGGTGACATCCTGTTCAACCTGCTTCCGGGAAATGGCGTTCTGCATCATAGCGCCGTCGTAGCCGATGCTTTCGGAGGCTTTCTTCAGCGCCTGCGAAATAGCATTATACTGGATGTCTACATAGCGGTTTTGCTTTAAAACCGATAAAAGATAGTCCGGATGCTCATAAGTGGCATTAAAAAGAGCGGCCAGAATGCCCAAAGAAAGGAATACGGCAAGGATCCCACCGCAAAACCAGCCCATTGCAGTTTTAATATAAGATGGGACAGAAGCCTGCACAGGGGGCTCTGTCTGATATTCCTTGCGAGCCAATCCTTTCACCATCCTTTCCCTGCTTGCAGTATAACATTCCCAACTGAAAAATTCAAGAAAAGCCGCAGCGAAAGCTGCAGCTTACAAAAAATCGGTAAAAACAAAGGGCAGCCTGCGATAGCGAAAGCTGCCCCCTGTAAGAAGATTACTGAAGAACGTAGACGTTTAAAGATCGTTTCCCGAACCAGCAGCTTTCGGAATAAGAGCCGAAAAGCAGATCCACATCCACTGGCCCGCCGTTATAGAGAGCGGTTCCGGTGTCTGCCGCAATGGCATAGCCATATACAAAGGAGTTGTCCGCGCTGGTAATATACAACAGGGAGCCATAGGGAATTTCCATGGGGTCTACCGCTACATGTCCCAAAACGGCGTAGCGGCCCGAGGCGGTTTTGGCGCCGGTCCGAGCACTGTAGGCGGTGCATACGGCCGATGACAGCACCCATTTATAATTTTTGGGAACGCCGTTTTCGTCCAACGCATACGCTTCGCTGAATGCTCCCAGCGGGGAAACAGCTACTCCTGAAGTTCCGGTTAAGACCTGCTGGGTAACCGCTTTTTTTACGGTTACGTCGGAAAGAACCGTACTTTCCTCAACGATACCGTTGACCAGCTTATTCTCGACAGTCTTTTTGCCGGTACCGTTTGCTCCCGATACCAAGACCTTGGATCTTCCGTCTTTTAGCACTGACGTCTGGGTATAGGTGGTTTCATAGGGAATGGCATACAGCTCTTCTTCCGTTACATATTGGATACGGGTAATGGTAATATTGGTGTTGCCCTCAAGCTCTGTGTCAAACGGCAGGTCGCACACATCGTCGTTAACCAGGGTGACTCCGGCTTTGGCAATGGCGTCCGATACGGTTCCTTCCGTCAGATACACCGTGTTGACGCCGCCGTCCACCGCAATGTTGACGGTAAAGGCACGGTCGATGTACACATCGGTGCTGTCGTACAGCATAGTATCGGGAGAAGGGCTGCAGGCATCCTCGTCGTGAAGAACAACACCGGCCTTATCCAGACTATCTTGTACCGTAGTTTCGGTAACGTAAACGGTCTGAACGTTGTCGTCAGCATGAATACTGACGGGAAACGCTCTGTTGATATTGATGGTGCCCACGTTGTTTTCAAGGCCGGAAAAAGTTACCTCGTCATAGGAAGAAACGGCAATATCCTGTTCCACCAGAATTTCGGCGGCCGTCCTTTTCATGGTGACACACATCATTTCCTGCTCTTCGTCCTCTATATATACGGTATAGGTGTTGCTTCCTATAAACCACATTACCGCTGCCAGCATGACAGCGCCCAGCGAAACGGCAAAAAACCGGACAGGCAGGTTTTTCACGAAATTCACAATTTTCTTCTGTGTATCCATTTTAAATCTCCAATCATGTGTAATGACAGAATGCTTGTTAATTCTATTCTGGATATAACTTCGTCATTATATTCACTTTTCGATTTCTTGTCAATTTTCATTCCTTTATTTTTTTACGGGATTATTCATAGAAAATAAAGGAATTATATCGTATTTTACTGCTATTTGCACAATTTTTTAAATCAATATTTTGCTTTGATTTGTCGAGAACTTAAAATATGGATAATTCCTGTCCGCCAATTTGGAGTTTTTTACAAAAGAGAGGGTGCTATCCTTGCCCATTTTGGTTTATATGAAAAAGAGGTCGAAAAAGAGGGAAAAGGCTCCTGAAGCCGCAGCTTCAGGAGCCTTTTTGTAACAGTGCATTAAAAATTACTGCCATTCCAGCCCCAATAGGCTGTTTCTTCATACTTTATATAAACATGATCCGGCTCAATATTCAGCTCTTCATGAAGAATCTGCGTAATGGTCTCGGTGAGCCGGCTGTATGCGGCATTATTACCGCGTCCAAAAAGCTTGACCTCGACATAAGCGACAGGCTCCGAATCAATGCCCTTAAACCACATGCGGCATTTTTCATCAAACTGAAGCATCAGCCAGCTTTCGCTTTTCCCAGGAAGAAGCTGAATGGCTTTTCCGTATCTTTTTTTAATCAGCTGTTCCGATTCTTTGGATAGCGGGACATTGACTCTGGTGTGAATAAACGGCATAGGATCGTCCTCCTTAACAACAAATAAGTATCCCTATCATAGCACGTTTGGAATAAATGTACAAGATTGGGATTTTCCTTTGAGAGATCATTACAAAAAACGCCTTTTGCAAAAGCAAAAGGCGTTTCGAAAGCACTGCAGAATCTGAACTATTTGCCTTTTTGCATTTCGGAAACAGATTCCAAAATGGCATCGGCCATATAATCCAGTTGTCCCTGAGTCAGGCCGTATAGCGGCAGGTGGGTAAAGCGTTTATAAAAGACTTCCTCACATACGGGGCAGGTCCTGGCGATTTCATCGACGTTATAGCCCAGGGTACGCAAAATTTCAAAATGGTACAGGGGGCCAAAATGGGGGATATTGGTGACGCCTTTTTCCTCCAGTTTCTTTTTAAGGACCTGAATATCTCCGCCTGCTTTGTCCGGATCGATTTGCAGCAGGTACATGTGGAAGCTGGGAACAATATCCTTGTTACCCAAATCCTGAGGCAGGATGGCAGGGTTAGAGGACAACCTTTCGGAAAGGTACTGCGCGGCGCCCCGGCGTTCGGCAAGAATTTTATCATAACGCTTGATCTGCTGGGTCAGGCCCAGCGCCTGAATTTCGGTGGTAGAGCTGTTTCCTGCGACAAAAGGACCATATTTTCCGGGAACGGTCGCCACGTCATACAGCCAGTTTTTAATGGAACGGGTAAAATCGGCGCCTAAAAACCGTGCGCGCTTCATTTCTCCCCGGAAGCTCTCGATATTGGTGGTCAGAATACCGCCCTCGCCGAAAGAAGTGGCATTTTTCACTTCGTGGAAGCTGAAGGAAGTGAAATCACCGATGGTTCCGATCTTTTTGCCCTTATATTCCGCACCAAAGGCGTGAGCGGCGTCTTCCAGCACCAGAATGTCGTGCTTTCTGGCAAGCTCCAGAAGGGGGTCCATATCCACCGGATAGCCGCCCAGATGTACCGGGATAATCATTTTGGTTCTGGGGGTGATCTTTTTTGCTACGTCTTTCGGATCCATGTTCAGGGTCTTGGGGTCAAGGTCGGCAAAGACGACTTTGGCTCCTACCGAAAGAGGATAGGCCATGGTGGCAATAAAAGTGATAGCAGGGACAATTACTTCGTCGCCCTCTTTTAACCCTGCGTATTTGCATGCGATTTCAAAGCCTGCCGTGCAGTTGGTCAGAAAAACGCTGCCCTTGGTATCCAGATAGCTGTCTACCAGCGATTCCGCTTCCTCTACGCGGGGGCCGAGAGAAAGCTTGCCCGGAGGGGTTGACAGCTTATCCAGCGCGTACACTTTGTCCTGCACTGCTTTCAGGGCTGCCTCATATTCCACGCCTTCGCCCTGCATCAGAAATTTGATGACCTCCATCAGATCCTGAGCGTTGTAATTTTCGCCCACTGCCGCCCAGGGTACGCGGGTGGCACCTGTATTATACCGGAAATCCGACGATTTTTTCGCCATAATAATCCTCCTTTTTATTTGCTTACATTATTAAAGTAAAGAGCGCATACCTCGCTACCATAAGCATAAGAAAAGCCACGCTGAAAATCCACCCGTATTTTATAATTTTATTGACGGATTTATCTTATCGAATTGTTTATTCTATGCTACACGCTGATCTTTATGACGATTCGGTTAAGAATTTTGTCAGTTTTTCTCTTGTTGCCCCCTACAAAAAGTGGTAGACTTATAAAAGAAAGATAGTATTGCTGAAGTTGGAGGAGGTGTTTTTTTGCTGGTCCTATTTATTGTTCTCAATAAAGTGGAGGTTCTGGAAGATCTTTTGGAAAATTTCAATAGCGCCGGAATCAGGGGGGCCACTGTAATCAGCAGCACCGGTATGGCGCGGGTGCTGCATTCTTACGGGGATGATCTTCCTTTTATGAGTTCGCTGCGTATGCTGCTAGACCCCGAAAGAGAAGCGAACAAAACCATTTTTACTTTGATAAAGGATGATAAGCTGCCGGATGCTTTAACGGCTGTCCGCTCGGCTGTGGGAGACCTAAGCAAGCCCGATACCGCCATTGTGTTTACTCTTCCGGTTTCCTATGCGGAGGGAGTAGGTCTGTAATGGAAGACAAGCTGTTATTCTATATATCCATCATTTTAATTTCCGGTATCGCGTTTGGACGCTTGGTTAAGCAGGTAAAGTTGCCGAATGTAACCGGCTACCTGATTGCAGGGCTTTTACTTGGACCTTCGGTTTTAAATATTATCCCGGCGGACATGGTAGACAATTTCGGAATCATTTCTGACATTGCTCTTGGGTTTATTGCGTTTTCTATCGGCAGTGAATTTGACCTCAAGTATTTTAAAAAGGTCGGGGTTGCTCCTATTGTAATTGCCATTTTTGAATCTTTTGGTGCCATGCTTCTGGTTACGGTTGCCTGTATCCTTTTTGGAGCCGACATAGAGCTTTCTATTATGCTGGGTGCCATTGCCGCGGCTACCGCACCGGCTCAGACGATTGTAGTCATCAACCAGTACAAGGCAAAGGGCTCGCTTACCTCCATGCTGATGAGCGTGGTAGCCATTGATGATGCGACGGCGCTGATCGGCTTCGGTATCGCAACGACAATTGTGAAAGCCATGTCCTCCGCGGGCGATACTAATCTGTTGCTTTCTGTTTTAAGTCCGGTGTATGAAATCGGCGTTTCCTTTGCTCTCGGCGGTGTTATGAGTATTCTGCTGAAGTTTTTGTTTAAGTGGTTCAAAAAGCCGTCCAACCGCATCTGCATTATTATCGGCTTTGTGTTGCTGACCTATCTGGAAGCGGATTTGGCCCACGGTTCTCCTCTGATGGCCTGCATGGCTCTCGGTGGCGTTTTGGTCAATATTTTTGATGATATTGAAGACGTTATAAAGGTAACGGATTCCTTTACCTCCCCTATTTTTATGATATTCTTTGTGATTTCCGGAGCGGGCTTTGAGATTTCCGCATTAGCAGGAATCGGAACAATTGGTGTTTTGTATGTTGTGGTCAGAGTAATCGGTAAAATGGCCGGAGCTTGGTTTGGCGGCAAGCTCACCAGGCAGGAGAGTAAAATATGCAGGTATTTGGGTCCTGCCCTGATGCCGCAGGCCGGAGTCGCCTTAGGCCTGATCGTAGCCGCCGGCAAGCTGGTGCCTGCTTTTGCGCCTCAGATTCGTGTCATCATTCTTTGCTCTACTTTTATTTATTCTATTATCGGGCCTGCGGTGGCGAAATGGGCACTGAGAAAGTCCGGAGAAATTGTGATTTCTCCCAGGGACAGCGTGAAATCTCTTTGAGCTTTTTCCATAGAAAGTAAAAAAGCATTCCGAAAGTGACTGCTTTGGGAATACTTTTTTATAAAAGAGCAAAAGAAAGCACCTCCTTTTTCATGATGGTTCTGAGCCGGTCATATACTGTACCAATACTAAAAGGGAGGGACAGCATATGGACTGTGATTTTTTTCAGTGCGAGGAGTTTAACAAATACCGGATAAACGAGCCGTATCCCAGTACAGAAGGAGTTTGCCCCAATTCCTATTATGCGCGGCTGGTTTCCGACGCCTATGCCGGCCGCGGCTCGGAAATGACAGCTATTACGCAGTATTCGTTTCATAACCTCTATACCGGCGAATATCCGGAGGTGTATACGGCAATCCGCTACATTGCCTTTGTGGAAATGATTCACCTTCGGCTGCTGGGGGAACTGCTTACGAGACTGAATTTCATTCCCCGGTATTTCAGCTGCCAGACCGGAAATTTCTGGAACGGTTCTTTTCCGGATTCCCATATCAAAATAGCGGAAATGCTGGCGGCGGATATTGCAGGAGAGCATGATGCCATTGACCACTATAAAAGGCTGATCTGTCAGATCAAGGATATAAAAATGCAGGACCTTTTCAAGCGGATTATTCTGGATGAAGAAAAACACATTGAAGTATTGACGCCCTTTTATAACCAGTACCGGAAGTGAAGATTCCATCCAAAAGCATCCGGCCTCAAAACCAATCAGGATTTTGAGGCCGGATGCTTTTGGATGCGACGGCCATCTTTATACTACAGTCTGTATTTTTGCATCCTGTTTGCCCTTATCCAGACGAAATTTCTCCAGCTCATGATACAGGATTGCCGTCTGGGCAGAAAGCTCCTCGCTGGAAGCGGCGCTTTCCTGAGCGGTTGCAGCATTGGCCTGTACAATTTTCGAGATACTGTCGGCGCTTAGGGCTACTTCATTAATTGCAGAGGACTGTTCTTCCGATGTTTTGCCGATATGCAGGACGGCTTCTTTTGTCTGCTGCATCATCCGGGCAGAGCGCTCCATTACGCCTGACATCCGGGTAGTGATTTCATCGCCCTGGGAAACCGCTCTTTGAGAAGTTGCAATCAGTTCTTCAGTCTGTTTTACCGCTTCAGCCGACCTTTCGGCTAAAACCCGTACTTCCTCGGCCACAACGGCAAAGCCCTTGCCGTGCTGACCGGCTCTGGCAGCCTCAATAGAGGCATTCAGTGCTAAAATATTGGTTTGAAAAGCAATATTTTCTATCAATAATGTGATCTCGCCGATCTTGTTGGTAGCATTTTTGATTTCTTCCATGGATTCGATCATTTGCTTCATTTCACGGTTTGATTCCAGTATATTTGCCGTAGTGTCCTCTACGCTCCGGACGGTATTTTCCGCGTTTTCCGCGTTTACTTTTGCCGAATCGGATACGTTGTCGACGGAAGCTGAAATTTCCTCAATAGAGCTGGACTGCTCAGAGGCGCCGGAAGCAATCTGCTGGGCCATGGCCGAGATGTTGCCGGCGCTGGTGGAAACCTGTCCGGCGGATTGCTCGATCGTCAGCAGGGTGTCATTCAAGGATTCTTTTATATTCTGGATGGAACTGAGAATCGGAATATAATCTCCAATATATTCATAGTCAACGGGAGCCGCCATGTTCCCTTCCGATATTTCACGAAGCTGTCCGGTGATATCTCCTATTACTCCGCGAAGCTGCAGAATTACGCTTTCCGCAGCTTTTGCAAGCAATCCCGTTTCATCCTTTGTTTTAGAAACGGGGGCGGGCTCCGTACTGATGTCTCCTTCTGAAAGGAGCTGCAGACGCTTGGTCACGGCGCTGATGGGGTCGGCAATTCTTTTTGCGGCGTTAAAGGTGACAATCAGGCCCAAGGCGCATATCAGGGCGCACCCCGCGCCTATCATAGCCAGGGATACATTTTTCTGACGGGCTGCCTCATCGATAGCGGCGTTTATGTCATCGTAATAATTGCCTGTACTGATATACCATCCGTAGGGTTCGAAACAGAGGGTGAAAGCACGCTTTTTGATTGCCTCTGTTTCACCCGGCTTATTATAATAAAACTCAGTAAATTCTCCCTCGGGATTGCTTCCGGCTGCAATCAGATTCCTTATGTAATAATTTCCCTGCAAATCCTGATAATCGTATCGCTTTGCGCCTTCATTTTCGGGATTCATATGGACAGCGCAGGTACCGTCGGCCAGGTCCGCCCAGAAATAGCCTTCGCCGTTATCATATCTCGTATCGCGGACAATGCTTTCCGCATTTTCGTAAGCCTGCTGCTCGGTGCTCTCTCCGTCCAGATAGTTTTGGTAGTTTACATTAAGAACGCTGACTATGTTCTCAATGGCGGTTTTGATTTTGGTATCAAAACCGGTTTTCATTTCCTCAATTTTACCGTCGTAGGCCGAGCCGATTTTTACGTAGGAGATGGTGCCCGTAATGAAAGCGGAAACAATGAGCAGAACGCTGATCAGCAGGATCAGTTTGGACCTTAATCCAAAATAGTGCGATTTTTCTTTTACCATGTTTTCTTACTCCTTTTGATGCGACAGCATGACTTCTTTATTATATCATACGGAATGTAAAAAGTTTTAAAAAAAATATCCAATTTTATTTCATAATCCTGGTGTTTTTATGTGACGGTTTATCATATAACGTAACCAATGTGCGGCAAAAAACCCGCACGGAACCAATGTCCACGCGGGTTTGAAGAACATTTATTTTTTGGGGGGCTTGCGGCTTTATAAAGCAACATCCGGCAGATTAGATGGAGAACCGCTGCGGAATGCTTTCCATCTTTTTTTATTTATAAGGCATACCGCAGTCCCTGCAAATGCAATAACGCTCCAGTAGATAATTGTGATTTGCCAGCCTGCTTTTTCGGATACGACGGCAATTCCGTAGGTCGAAATTGCACTTCCTACGTAAGTGCAGAAATTCAGTACTCCAGATATTAACGATACTTTTTTATACTTTTTGAAATAAGTCGGAATCATACAAATGAGCAGCAAATTGATGCCGTGCATGCAGCCCGTGACAACCGTCGATAAAATGACCGACAACGACACGCTTGCCGCGTAAACCGCAGACAGCACGCTTGCCGCTATAAACGCTGCTGCAAAAAAACCCGCCGCACATGCAAGCTCGTTTGGATACTTTTTTTGCAGCCATGCTGTTATCTGAAAACAGAGAACACCAAATAACGGCAGAAGCACTCCGGTTAAAATTGAAACAAAGCTGCTGAGGCCATAGGTCTCGGATATATAAGAGGGCATCCATGTCGTTATCCCGTCTCTCAACGTCCCCTGCAGCACAATCGCAAGCATAATCAGCAGCAGGGTTGCTGTATTTTTCCGTGAAAGGTGCTGGCCGTCTGTTATGGGCTGTGGGGAAGTCTCAATGGGCTCCGGAATATCTTCTGCCAGTCGTTCCAATTTTCCGCAGGCGATCATCCAGGCCACCCCCATGATCAGCCCCAAGACTGCCGAAAGTACAAATACGGCTTTCCATCCAGACACCAGGATGCATAATGGAGCAAGCAAATAAACCGCAATGGAACCGAAAGAAGAACCCCAGGATACCTTGACGGAAGCGCTCCTATAATCATCGTCGCCAAACAGATTGGTCATTAGTGTGACCATAGGTGGCCACATCATCGCCTGCGCGAACCCGTTGACGCACCACACCGTAATCATGGCATAAATGCTGCGGCACACAGGGAATAACAGGTTCATTGCCGATGTAGTCATTAAACCATAAAATATCAGCAGTTTCGGCTTTATTTTGTCGCCCAGATAACCGCTGATCAATTGGCCGATACCATATGTAATAAAGCCTGCTGTAGTAACAAGCGATGCGGAAGACTTTGTTATTTCCTCTGATTTGACTATTTCCAAAATGACCGCGCCATAGTTTATTCTTGTTATATAGCTTACAAAATACGCGATCGTGCACAGCCAGATCATTTGTCTGACATGCTTTTTATTAATCAGTTTTTTCAAATGATGCTTTTCCTTTCCCGTTCCGGAGCGGCCCAGCAGCCGATTGCCCTGATTGAAATCATATCGCCTGTTCCAGGCACTATAAGAAATAGGTATCGGCCAAATACCGTCCGATCTTATATAAAAACGCCGCACAGTCAGGCATCATTGCCTTGGGATAGGAATCGAAAAAGCAGTCGGCTTCAAAGCTGAAGGCTCCGGAATAGCCCGTTCCCTTTAGCGCGCCACAAACCTTTTCCCAGTTGATTTTTCCGGAAAACGGCGCTGTATGCAAATCAGATATTCCGTCATTGTCGTGGACATGCAACAACTGCAGACGGTTTTGCAAGACTTTGATCATATGCTCGGGCGTGTCACCTGTAAGGTTTGCATGCCCTATATCCAGACAGGCAACGAAAGAGTCCTGCCCCAGTTCATCGATAATACATGCCATTTCCTCTGCGGTGCTGCAGATAGTCGGGCAGATTTTTTTCTTTATCGGGTCATAATTAAACATGTTTTCCAAGGCGATTTTTACACCGTATTTCTGAGCATATGGCTCCAGCCTTTTATAAAAATCCACTGCAAGCCGGCGGGCCTCTTCTCTGCCATAATCATACCGGCATTTTGCAGGGATTGGCGGATGGATCACCAGAAAGCGGCTATGTAAAACAGAGGTGATTTCCAGGGACTTTATTAAAAGGTCAAAAAGCTTTGCGTCTTGTTCTTTGTTAAAGGTATAAGTGGGGTAAACCGAATGCACCTGTTCAATTGCAATTTGATTTTGCTCTGCCGTTTGATAAACTGCCTCAAAAAAAGTCTTATAAGACCCGTCGGAAAACATTTTATCGTCTGCCAGATAACGGTAAAGACTGAAATCAACAGCGTCAAAGCCGATCTGAGCCAGACATTCCAGCGCCGTATGATCGTCAGCCCTTTCTGCCAAATAATCTGTTGTCGTGGATATTCGCATTCCTATCACCCTTTTTAACCAGTTGGTTCATTTTTTATTGATTATAGCACAGACTCGCTATCGTTGCGTTTGAAAGCGCGCCTTTTAAACTGAAAAATCAGAGGATGTGTACGTCACTGCTGCATCTACTATTATAAAGCCCTGACCTTCTTTTTCTCACACTATTTTATTCGGGGATTGATGCTTTATATTTTACCGGAAATTTTGCAAGCAAAGCACACATAAAAAGAAGATACATCCAGACAAAACGCATTTCGCTGGAGAGGAAAG
>ENA-UOOK01003029-UOOK01003029.1-fermentation-metagenome-genome-assembly--contig:-NODE-3029-length-19663-cov-14.674266_pt1 | contig 19663 bp, 40 predicted proteins | sample MGYA00245777_ERZ724023 | MGnify/ENA primary metagenome ERZ724023 (study PRJEB28704, sample SAMN03018312) | fermentation metagenome | biome: anthropogenic terrestrial biome; feature: soil...
CTGGCAGAGAATTATTATTAAAATATTTGAAATTATTGTAATGAAAAGTGGTGATAAAAATATCTAAAACAGAGTTAACAAAGAAACTAGAAAATGAGATATGGAGGTAAAAAATATGAAATTAATTAAAATGAAAGGAGCAAAGCATAACTAAATCCTGGTAGACCAGGTTTAACAATAAGTATATATTGACGTTTGTTTATAAAATTATCACGGATGCCGGCTGATGTACATGATACATCATGAAAGTATTGAACGGTGCTAGAAATTTCCACTAGCAGATTTAACTATGTTAGTGGTAGTTATGAAATATATTGTTTGTTTAAGTGGAGGGCATAGCAGTGCATTGACAGCTATAGAAGCTACTAGAAAAGCCGGGAAAGAAAATGTAATACTATTAAACCATGATATAAGCCCAGAGGTAGAGGACAGGGACGTTAAAAGATTTAAGAATGAAATATCAGATTATTTAGGAATTAAAATAACTTATGCAAATATGAAAGGCTGGAAAGCAAAAACACCTTTAAGAGTTTGCAAAGAAATAGGAGCTTTTAAAGTTGGAAATGGTACGGCATTATGTACTTACAATCTAAAAACTAAACCTTTTTATGAGTGGTTGAAAAAGAATTATCCAGTGGAAAAAGGTAAAATGCGTGAAGATGTTAAAATTTTGTATGGGTTTGATAAAAGCGAACCAAGTAGAATACAGAGAAGAATTGGAGTAATGCAGACCAAAGGGTATTACACAGATTTCCCTTTAGCTTACTGGGAAAGAACGATTGAAAAGACGGAAGATATAGGGATTAAAAGACCAGAAACTTATAAAATATACCGCCATGCTAACTGCAAAGGGTGTCTTAAAGCTGGAAAGCAACAATGGTATTTAACTTTCTGCTTAAATCCAGATATATGGGAAGAAGCAAAAGAAGCTGAAAAGGAAATAGGGTATAGCATATTAAAAGACACTTATCTGGAAGAACTAGAACCTAAATTTAAACAAATGAGGTGCAAAGGTATAGTTCCAACTGAAAAAATGAAACCACAAACATTTTGGGCAATGGTTAAAAAAGAATTGCCAGCAGAAGGACAGATAAGTTTCTTACCGTGCGAATGTGCACTGTAATATAAATAAAAATAGGTATATCAACTAGGATACGGAATAGTTTTAAATTCTGTGTTCTAGTTGTAATAAAACACATAGAATAGCGAAAGGATGATTGCATGGAAACAGAGTATAAGCTTTGCGTAAATTGTGGTTCTGCAAGACGATTAGAAAAACATCATAAAATTTTTAGGAGCCAGTGTAAACCTCTATCACATTGCAAATACAATATAGCTTATTTATGTCAAGATTGCCATAGAAACAAGCCTTATGCCGTACATAACAAACATGGCCATGAGTTAGACTTAAAACTTAAATTAGAATTTCAACAGTGGCTAGAAGAAACATTTCCTCTTGATAGATATACATTAGATGAAATAAGAAAGAAACTTGATATATCTCAAAATGCAGTTAGAAGCCTTTCTAAGCTTATGAATATAGACAAAGGAGCATATAACAGACAGGAAATTATAAGAGCTTGTATGGGTGGCCATGTATACATAGAGGAAGAATTAAAAAATAAGGATGTGATTTAATGATAGAACTAAAAATACCAGGCAATCCTATGGGAAAGCAAAGGCCAGTAGTAACTAGAAGGGGAACATTTACCCCTCCTAAGACTGCAAATTATGAGAATTTTGTAAAAGAACTTTACGTTATAAATAAATACCCTAAATTAGAAGGCTATATAAGATTAGATGCATTAGCATATTACCCTATACCAAAAACTACAAGTAAAATTAAAAGAGAAAAGATGTTAAAAGGTATATTGCTACCAGATAAAAAACCAGACCTTGACAATATCCTAAAAGCAATATGTGATGCATTAAATAAAATAGCTTATGACGATGATAAACAAATTGTAAATATAAATATAAGAAAATATTACAGTGAAAATCCATGTGTTGTTATAAGACTAGAAAATATATAAGAGGTGTAAATATGAATTATAAAGATTTTGAACAGTTTGAATTAACACCAGAAGATTTTGCAGTTGACATAATAAATATAAAAGAATTTGATAATGTTTATAAAAAAGCAGTTAGAGTTTCTATACCACAATTAAATATAGGAGTAGATTCATGGAGTAAAAAAAGCCAAATAAAAAACAAAGAAAGATGTATGAGCATACTATTTTCTATTGTAAAAGATATTTTTAACTAAGCCGAGCCAAAATATTTATAAGGGGATGTAAACATGGTTTCAAATGTTTTACCTAAATTGAACATAGGACAGCAAATGAAAATACAATCTTATATAAATAAACAAGTAGAAAGCAGAGCACTACAAATGGAAGGCGAACTTCATAAGGCAGCTACAGAAAGAGAAGAAAATATAAAAGAGCAAAACAACCAGACATGGCAAATGATAGAAACATGGCTTCATAGAGCTATGAGAGAGTACCATATAAGTGAGGAACGAATAAAAGGTATAGATAGTAGAGTGCTAGAGTTGTCTAAACAATATGACGGTAAATTGCTTATAGGTAAGGATATAAAATCGGATTATAAAGTTATGATAGATGAAGACTTTAGAAGTATTATAGAAAATCTTATAAATAGTAACTGTAAGGGATGTAACAAACATCATAAGAAATGCGACATATTTCAGATACTTAAAAGATATAGCGTTCCATATCCTACAGGAGAAAAGCACAAATGTAAATACGGATTTGAAAGGAAGTGAGAAAGATTTATAACACGGAAATAATATATAAAGCATTAAAAGAGCCACAAGTTGAAGGACTGGAAGAAGCTGATTGCAACTGTTTAATTTGTGGCAAACTTATAAAAGAAGGTATTAAGAGTAAAAAGGTATTATCTGCAAACTTTACGAACTGGGGCGATTGCAAAGATAGGTCAAGTCAGTACATATGTAAAGAATGTGCAGTAGCAATAAAAACCAGAGAAGTAAGAGTAAACTCGTTTATAGCAGATGCAGAACATTTATATTTATTAAAGAAGAACGATATAGAAAATTACTTATTCAATTTAGAAAAGTATATATCTGGAGAATTTGTTGTAGGAATTACACAGAGTTTTAAAAAACACAATTCTTTTAGATGCAAAGTTAATTTGGATCCAAAATGTTTCTATATAAGAGAAGAGGACAGAGAGTATTTATTTAATGCTGGAAAGCTTAAAAAGGTATATGAATATTTAAATGATGCGTACCTCCAGTTTAGCAAGGAAGAACTTCAAACAGGACATTATAAAATGATTTCTATAGAACAATTTGGAATAGATAAATTTGCAGAATATGAAGATTTATTTAGACAATATAGGGGTTCACCACAATTTGATTTAATGGTTTACATGATGAATTCTGAAAAACGTAATGAATATGTAAAAGAGAAACAGAAACAGCAGAAAGAAGAAAAAGCCAGATTAAAAGCTTTAGAGAAGCAAAAGAAAAAATCGAACAAAGAACCTGAACAAATTAGTTTATTCTAGGAGGTAAAAAGAATGTATGAATTAAATAAAAAGAATGTTGAAGATATGGCAGTATCAACTATAAGTGATATATGGTCACAAATAGATTGGAGCAAAGTAGTAGGGACGAGGGCAATGGGTATTTGGGACGAATACACATCAAAGATTAAAGCGGCAGCTATGACAACAAATAGTTATAATAAGTTTGTTGAAAAACTATGTAGAAAAATGGATGTTAGGTCGCTTAAATTCAAAAATATATCAGAAATATCACAGCAGGATGAAAAGTTTAAAAAAGCAGTTTTAAAAGCCTTTAGAGAAGAAACACAAGTAATTGTCTTAAAGCTTAGATTAAATAATCAAGTCCGTAAAGAGGAATACGAACAGAAAAAAGCCAGAGAGGAAAAGGAGAAAAAATTGAAAGAAAAATTAGATAATTCACAAGTAAGCTTTACAAATAAGGGGGTAGAAGCACATGAGAACTAATATAAAAATAAGATTGCTAAGTCCATTATGCCACTATGGGGATGAAGCTCTTGGAGTGATGCAGGCCGCAAGAACACAGAAATACAAGTACAAAGATGAATTTATAGACATACCTGTATATTCTGGAAACGCCTTTAGAGGAGAACTAAGAAGATTAATTATGCGAGATTATTTAGATAAGTTAGGAATTACAGATGAAGGAGTTTCAACAAACTTATATTATATGCTATTCACCGGAGGAGCTTTAACAAGTGGTTCACGATATAACAAAGTAGGGCAAAAAAGAGAATTAAGAAAGATGTGCCCTCCGCTTAGTTTGTTTGGTACAGCATTAGGAGACCAGATACCGGAAGGAAAAATGAAAGTAGCTATATTTGTACCTGTATGTCAAGAAACAGCAGATTACACAGGTATAGAAAGCAATTTAAGCTTTTACGATATGCTAGAAGATACATTTTACACAAGGAAGGACGATTTGAAGTCTAAGGATTTTAACATAAATGAAATGGAAGAGAAAGGCAAAAAGAAAGAAAATCCAGTCCAGACGAAATATGAGATGCAATGTTTATCGGCAGGAACAGAACTTACAGGCGATATAGTTATAGAAAATGATAAGGAAATTGAAAAGGCTTGTTTAAAAGCAGGACTTGAGAAATTGAAAGAATATGGATATATAGGCGGTAAGAGCGCTACAGGACATGGGAAAATTAAGCTTGGTTATGATATAGATGTAGACACAAAAGTTTACTATGATTACCTCCAAGAAAATAAAGACACTATGAGAAATTGGATAAGAACAATTGAGGGTATTTTATAATGGATTTAAAAGAATTTATGAAAATGGGTGCAATCTGGTGTAATTCTTCACAATATTTTAAAAAGTGGCAAAAGTCGAAGCAAGTTATTAGAGAACAATTAGAAAAACTTGATAAACCGTATATATGTTTAAGTGCAGGAAAAGACAGCGTTGCAATGGCTTTTATAGTTGCAGAAGTTATAAAAGAAATGAATTATACTGGAGATATATTTCTTTGGGCTCACACAAGCGATGCATCATTTCCGGGGACTATAGAAACATTGCAAAAAGTATCAGAAAAAACAAGGATAAGGCTCGTAATAAGCGAGTCTCCTGTTTCTGCATTTAAAGTTGTATCTAAAAAAACAGCAGATGATGTAAAAAAGTTTGGAAAGCAAGGATATTTCTTTAATGCAATAAAAGAATGTATAGAAGAATACAACAGGAATTTAGCTTTTATAGGAGTTAGGGCATATGAAAGCAGGAGACGTATGAGGGCAGTTAAAGCACATGGCATGGCATTTACATCTAACGTTCCGATATTCTGTAATATATGTTATCCTCTAGCGTGGTTTAAACTTGAAGATGTAGCAGCTACTATTTCCATGTATGATGCCCCTATGCATCCTATATATTCAAAAATGGACACTAGATTGAATTATAATACTAAAGATGAAGGATGGATAAGGCTTGGATATATAACAGCTAGAGATTTGATGGAAAGAGGAACAATAGTTTTTATAAAGAAAAATTATCCAGAACAGTATGAGAAATTAGTTAAAACTTTTCCAGAGGTGAAAGGATATGTATAATTCTGCTGCTGAATTTGCAAGAGAAACTGATTACGACGCATCAAGAATTATAGATTTAATTCAAACAGGATATATTAGTACTTACAAAAGAAAATCAAAACAATGTTACTGATATTAGCTTTCGAGTTAATATAGAAATTTATGTATCTAAGAACCCCTTGCCTTTAGGCTTGGGAGTTTCAGAAAATACCAGAAAATGAAAAATCTAAAATAAAAAAATTAATTAAGCCTTATAAAAAATGGGGAAAATCTTATTCAAAAACAGAAATTTATATTATCATAAATAATAAAGATAAATCTAATGAATTTATTGCAAAGTTAATAAATCGAAACCTAAACTCAGTAAAAATAAAACGATGTAGGCTAAGAAAAGAGGGATATAATGTTTAAAAATTTTAAGGTAATAGCACATATGGCAAGCCCTGTGTGTGTTACGGATTTTATTATATTGGATGGCGTTATTAGTGCAGCAATAGCAAAGAAATTAAACGGAGACAACTACTATTGTGGTGCTAACATATGCGGAACTAAAGAGACAATAGACGAATGGTTAAACAAAGTTTTAGATAAGCAATATGGCGTGTATTGTACATCTATAGGGCTTGGAGACAGTAAAGAATATATTTCATCATGGTGTAAAAGATGGGATGATAAAAACGACGATATGGTGAAATTTAAGGGCAAAGGGAAACAAAGAATAGATATAGGCTCAGGAAATTTTAAAAGTTATCATATGCCCCTTGTTATTAAATCTTACAAAAATATTACTTTTTATGTGCGTGGAGACATGGAAAATGTAAAAGAATTACTAGAAAATTATATCTATTATTTAGGAAAGAAAAGTTCACAGGGGTATGGGCAGATAAGAAAATGGGAGTTTAAAGAAGTAGAACAGGATTGGAGTATATGGAAAGATAATAAACCTATGCGACCAATCCCGGGCTTACAATGTCAGGAATATATAAAAGTTGGTAAAGATTTAAACTTACAGGAATGTGCTATTATACCGCCTTATTGGAGACAAGACTATAGAGAGTTGTGTGTGATGCCGAGTACGGATTAATTTCCGTACTTTTTTATTAAAAAACTTTCAAAAAAGTATTGCTTTGGTAACGTTAACGTGATATAATAAAAGAGAAGATAAGGAAAGGGGATATGAAAAATGTTTAATAAAAATTTAGCAAAAGAAGCTCACAGAATGGCAAAGGAAATTAAAGGAGAATATCCAGAAGTAAACTACAAATTTCAATTTGGATTAAATGTTAAATATCTCCTTTCCAAAGTTGAGGAGGTAGAAAATACAATGGCAGAACTTATGGGAAGTCCAAAACAAATTGCTTGGGCTGAAAAAATCAGAAGCGAAAAAATGGCAGCATGGGAAAAGGAACAAAAAGATATGAAAGATGCTCCAAACCAAAAATATGTTGTTGAACTTGCTGCCGCAGCTGAAAGAATATTCAACATAGAAAGTGCTTCAAACTGGATTAACTTGAAAGACCATTCTATCATATCACTTGCAAGAGCAGATATGAAAAAGAAACTTAATAGATATTGCTTTGACATAGGAGAAGAAAAAGCTTTCACCGATAGATATTAAAAAATATGGTTGGCAGTAATCCAATAAAACTGCCAATATAGGAGGATATATGAAAATAGAACTTAGTAGAGAAGAATTTGATATTATTGCTGGAGCATTGGATTACCAAATACAAGAACAAACCAAGAAAATAGGGGAGATGCACCAAGATTTAAACCTATATAGCAAAAAGGGAGAAGACAGCTTAAAAGAGATGATTGAAGCCGCTAGAAAAGTCCTAAACGAAAAGTTTGACCCTATTTACAACAAAGAAAATAAGGAATATTTTGAACAGCATGAGTTTATACTTGCTACGGAAGCTACTGAAAAATGGGGTTTGAAAGACAGCACAATTAGACGCGCTATATTTGACGGGAGAATAAAAAAAGAAGAGTGTAAAAAAGAGGGAAGGGATTGGAAAATAACCATAGCGGCCATGAAAAGGTTATATGGAGAACCTAAAAAATAAAAAACAAGATTAAAAGAGCACTTCAAGGGTGTTCTTTTTTTATATCTAAAATACAAGCTAAATAAGACACTTTACAATATAAAGGTATAATTGCATTGCTAAGATAAGAAAAAACGATTATACGTCATTCTGAAACTATAAAAAATTAAAAAAATCTAAAAAAATTTCTAAAAAAGCCCCAAACCCCACGCAAAGGGAAAAAACCAGATTTACAATATAAGTGTAGATAAGAAATGGTAGTTTTGTAGTAGGGATTACAAGCTATGTAAAAATTAATTCTGGTAAAGTTATTTTTAATCTTCCATAAGAGTGTTACTGGCTATTGCAGCACTTAAAATCTAGCTGGCCACCATATAACGATATGCTATAAAACAATAAATTTTAGGTTATGTTCTGCAGACATAGGAGGTTCGATTCCTTCCATACCGTTATAAATTAGGAATATAACTCAGTTACTATTTGATAGTAGAAGGATAGAGTACGAGGTTAAAACCCCGGAGTCGTAGGTTCAAGTCCTACTATTCCTAAATTTATTACACAAATATGTTAAAGGAGATGATTAAATTCAATAAGTTAGTAATCAATTTAGAAAATATTATATAAGATCAGCAGCAGGCGAAAAAGCCAGTAAAATTCCGTGCTTGTATCGAGTTGTGGTTGAGTACGAAGCAATAAAAACTTAGTTGCTACCACAATAGCAACAATATTCTCCAAATTAAGTTTAGCGGTTTATATTTGGAGTAGTTAGCTCATGTACCATGTTGTACAAAGAGTAGAGTTATTGTTTATGCAATAACGACAGATACAATACACTTACAACTTACTTTTAAGTTTACAGTGTTAAATATAGCCGAGGCAGATGGGTGAGGAATACAGAGGGCTAATATTCTAAGGAGTTAGCGTGTAGGCTATATAAAAGTGGTGCTGACATAGGCCACTATAAAACAAACAAGTCATGGAATATTCTATTGTGGGAATTGAGCAGTAGAGACGGGATGGCTCAAAAGCTATTGGTGGAACAGGTTAGGATAGCAAATAAAAATTAAATCTATATGTTGTATAAATGACAATAGAGTAGTGGTGGAATAGGTAAACACTAATGGCAGTATAGATATATAAGCTGATACCAAGGTAGGAAAACCAGTAAAATCCTATGACTTAGGGATGTGGATAGCAACGTCCAAAATATATTATGTGGGGTGCAAATCTCCACCTACTCTATAATACATAGGCAAATACAAAAACAAACTATAAGATAATATTCAGTTGTTCGGGAATACTTGACAACTGAATTAAAGGAATGACAAAAGAAAAATGAATTAAAAGTTGTCTCTATGGTTGCAAGGGACGTAAAACAACAAACGCAACCACCAGTAAAGTAAATCATTGGATGGTTTCTTTCCGATTTCTTTGGGGTTCGATTCCCCTAACTCATTCATATAATCCCCAATAGGTCACCTTTAGCCGGTGGCCTATAAAAATAATAAAAAAGCAGGTGATAATATAGACAATGATATAGTTCACGATATACCGGGCCCTTGTTTTTCGTGCAGATGTAATGAAAATCTTTATTATGAAAATACCACTGGAAGACCTACCATACATTTAAAATGCTTACCTACTTGTAATAAAGTAAACATACCTAGCCCATCAATGGAATTATCTGAAGCAATAAAAGGAGAAGAATTTACTAATGATTTAATAGCTTATACATATGAAGGACAAAAATGGTTTAAAAATATGCATGAATTAATGAAATATCTATTTTCTACTTATAATGATGAAAAGAAAATAGCGTCGATTCTAGAAAGTAAGAAATGGAAGATTAAAAGGAAGTGAATTAGAATGGATGATTATATGACTAAATATCAAGCTATAAATAAAATGCAAGGATTTTTAGAACTGATATATAAAGATTTTAGGAACTTAGAAGTTAATAACAATTCAGCTAAACAGCTTGCAGAGAACGGAATATTATCTGCTATAGGTGCTATGAAAATGTTAAAAATGGATGAAGAATAAGGAGATGTTTGTATATGACAGAGCAAGAAATTATGGATGATTTTGAAGAAGATAAATATACTAAAGCATATTGTAAAAGGCATAATTGCAATCAATGTGAAGGAACAGATTTTAATGGAGAACCTAATGGATATGGATGTGAAGGATTAAAAAAGCGTGTAGATGCAATGTATACCTCAATTTTAAATAGAAGAATGAAAAAGTTAAAATCATAAATAGAGGGGGAAAATAAAATTATGATAGAGGTAATTAAAAATGATTCTTATACCAAATGTGAATTATGTGATAGTGATAAAGATGTTAAAGTAATTAATTTTGGTGGAAAAATAAAACCAGTTGCATTATGCCAAAAATGCAGAGAAAAAACTATGTTGGCACTTGAAGACGAACAGATTAAGGAATTCCAAAATAGCGATTTAGCTTATGAACTTGAATTAATGGGCGAATAGGAGGAGATAAAATATGGAAGATGAATATAAATGCCCTAAGTGTGGAAACACTAAAAGATTTTACAGAGATGTAAGCATACCGGCTAAGCTAAGATTAGATAATACAGATGGAACTGAAGGCAAGGTTTATGACATAGGCACAGACCAATTTGATAATGAATTTGAACCAATATATTGTGCGGTATGTGGAGAAGTTGTAGACAGTTCAATACTATAAAATAAATACCAATTAGGCAAATAACTCAATAAGGAGTGAACAATATGCCATTTAATAAAATAGATGCTAAAGAGAAGAAAGAGGAGTTCTTAGAAAAGCATCCAGAAGAAAAGTACTCTATGATTGCATTAGACAGGCTATATGAGATTAGAAAAACCCTACACGAAGTAAGAACTACACACAACATAAACCTAGAATATATCTCTAAAGAAACTGGTATGAAAATAAAAGAATTACAAGATATAGAGCATGGTAAGGATACAAATATATTGAATATTTTGAAATATGCAAAAGTTTTGGAAAGTAGTCTTTATGTTAGACCTTGGGAGGGATAAGCATGGAATATATAGAACCAGAAGAATTTCTAAAACAGACAAAGAAAGTACAAGAGAGTTTAAGAAACTGGTGGAAACCAGAAATGAGAGATTTATTCTTCAGAAGTTTTGGAGATAGCCCAAATAGTTTTTTAAATGGAATTTATATTGGTTGTATTCAAGACAACGAAACAAAGAATAATGCTATTGCTTATAAAGACTTTTTACCTGTTCTTACAGAGGGACAACTTAGAAAATATATTGAAGATAAAAATGGGAAAATTGATTGTATAGGAATAACAGGGAATGACTATGGCATATCAACTTTTACTAAAGATTATGGAATAGAGCACGCAACAGACTTATTAGACGCATATTGGCAAGTGGCGTGTAGAATAGCAGAGGAGGAATAAATGGGTAATAAATCAATAGAACCTATAGAGGTCACAAATGCAATATGGAAAACTGCTAAAAGGTTAGAAAAAGGAGTAGACACAATAACAAGTAAGGCTAAAGAATATGCATATGCGGAGAAGAATTATAGGATTGCATTAAGAAAAGAAATAGTAAAGCTCAGAACAGATAAAATGCCAGTTACTCTTATAGCAGATATAGCACGTGGTAGCGATGATGTAGCAGAATTAAAATTTAAACGTGATTTGGCGGAACAATGTTTTAAGGCTTCAAGAGATATGCTAAATGCATTAAGCACAGAAGTAAGCTCTTTACAAAGTATTCTGAAGGTACAAGCAAGAATTGAATGAGGTGATTAAATGAATATAGACCAGATGCTTAAAGAAGTTGCAAATAATAAAGCAATAAAAGATTTGGATGCTGAAACTTTATTTTATACGTTAAAAGGTATATATGTCAAAGGGTTTGAAGATGGAGAAAGTAAAGGCAAAAATGAATTTAAAGAGAAAATGATTAAGACTATTAAAAGTATATAGGAAGGAACCTATTAAATGAAAATAATAGCAATAATCTTATTAGTCACGGCTATATATGATACATTAGGTACTATTAAAATACTATTAGGAATACACACTAAACTTAAAGATATGCTTAAATTTAAAGAGTTCCATCGTACGATTTATAGTCTAATAGGTGATTTACTGGTAATTATATTTGTAATAGGATGGTGGATTAAATGAAAAGATGCTGTAAAAACTGTGATAACTTAAATTACTGGGATGGATATAATTGTTTGCTTGAAGATAATATGCTAGGAGATAAATATATAGAAGATATAGAAAGCACTTCATGTGACTATTTCAAGATAAAAGAAGGTGAATAAATATTATGAATGGTGAAGATTTATTAAAAGAAAAAATGGCTGAAGATTGGAATATATCTATAGAGTGTAAAGGTAAAGGAAGAGTTTATGGAATGTCTTATGAAGGTAACGCTTATAAAGTTGGTGAAGATTTTAGAAATAGACCTGTTCAATATATGCTATACCATGGTGTAGGAGATACACTCGAAGAATTATTGGACAATATGTTTAATAAATCTAAAGACTGGCAAATGAAGGATGGTGATTAAATGAAAGCATTACATATAGGAAATAATCAATATATAAATACAGATAAAATAACGATAATAACAGGATATAATTCAAATACAATGCACAGAGATGTACAAGTAGCAGAAGAAAAAGGAAAATTGATAAAAGCTTCTAAGGGAAGAACAACTCATAGTGTAATATATACTAATTGTGGATATATAATAACATCTTCTACAAAACCAGAAACATTATTAGAAAGATTCAATAAGAGGTGATTTAATGTACGAAGATATAATAAAAAGGCTAAAGAATTATAAGTTCTTAAAAGCAGAAATTAAAGCCTTAGAATTAGACATAGAGGAAATGAAAGACGATATTGGAGTAGATGGCATGGACTATGGTAAAGACAAGATAAGCCCTACTAATAAATTTAATAGTACTGTAGAAAATTCTGCACTTAGAATAGCTCAAAAGGAATTAGACAAGCGTAGGAAAGAAAGAGAAATAGAAAGAATAGATAATGCTGTAAGTATCTTAGACGATAAAGAAAAAGAGGTAATAACATTAAGACATATTGAAAATAGGAGATGGGGTACAGTTACATATAAATTAGACAGGACATATGATGCATGTAAAAAAATAGAACAAAGATCACTTAGAAAAATGAGTAAGTTTCTAAAACAATAGGTTTTTTATAGGTTTTTTATAGGTTTTTAGGAAATCAATGAGATATAATAGTAGTGTAGAAAGTTTGGGACAATTTAAAAAAGAAAATAACATAGTTAATATATGAGAAGCCATTAATTTGACTTCTCTTTTTATTATCAGGTTTGCAGGGAACAACTGCCACCTCCTAGGGGAGACGAATAGCCGGGTAAGTTCCGGCTGCTCCTAGATAAATAAATCATGGGAGGTTTAGTATGAACAAATTAGTACAAATAAGAAAAATAAAAGGGATAGAAGATGTATTTACAGATTCAAAGATTATAGCTGATAAAACAGAATACAAACATAACAGTATTACTAAAATATTAAGAAGATACAAAAATGACTTTGAAGAATTTGGACCTCTGGACACCATGTCCGTCGGTAAAAATGGCACAAGCAATTATTTAAAACTTTATTTATTAAATGAACAGCAAGCTACATTATTAATGACATACTTGGAAAACAATCTTATTGTAAGGAAATTTAAAATTGAGCTTGTTAGAGAATTTTTCTTAATGAGACAGTTTTTAAGAGAAAAGCAATCTAGTGGATGGAAAGAAACACGTATCAAAGGTAAGCTATGTAGAAGAAATGAGACAGATGTAATAATGACCAAGCTTATTCCACTTGCAGTATCACAAGGTAGTGAAAATACAGGTAAGTTATATATGACTTATAGTAAGTTAGTGAATAAATGCGTAGGCATACCTGCTAAGAGTAGAGAAAAGGCAACCAAAAGGGTATTAGATGTAATATATAATCTTGAAAATCTTATAGAGCATGTAATATCAGAAGAAGTGGACAAAGGTACATATTATAAAGATATATATCAGATATGCAAAGGCAAATGTAACTTAATGATTGAATTAAGCTACTTACCAGAACAAAGATTAATAGCTTAAAAAAGGATAGCCCAAAATGACTGTCCTTTTTTTATTTTGGAGTGAGCAACGATGGAACCAATATATATTAGTTATATATGCAATAGATGTAAAGGCGAGTTTGTACTATTAAAGGAACAATTAAATAAATTTACAGGGAAAATAAGTTGCCCTTATTGTGATAGCAGGAATGTAAAGAAACAAACAGTAGGGGACGTATTAAAAGAATGTATGCAGGAACGGTCATATAAAAGGGTAAATGGTGCTCTTAGGGAAAAGAGGTAAAGCATGAGCAATGCAACATCATATACATATGGGAAACCACAAGGCAATAAGACCAATTTTTCAATAGAAGATAAAAAACCAGATAAAAAGGAAACTGAATTCTATAAAGGATATAAAAACCCAGGATATTTTAAGGAGAATAAACATGGCAAATAAACATAAAAGAATAAACTATTTAAAAGTAGCAGTAGAAGAAAAAATACATAGAAAATTAGGAGATAGACAGTATATAGAAGCTTATTACAGATCATGTAAACATGATTGTATGAGTATGGAAAGCAGAATAAATTCTATAGTAAGGAATTTGTAGGAGGAAATATAAATGTTTTTTGAAGTTTATATTGAAAGTGTAGACGAATATAAAGGATACAGAGAAAATATAAAAAATGAATGCATGGAACAAGGTTTTACAGAAGGTGAGGCCACGTATGTAGTCAATAGGATTAGCAATGTAATGAGAAGAAAGACAAAGGGCTGGAACGCTTATAATTTTTGGGTAGAAATAAACAAAAAAAATAGTGAAAAAGTAGGCGAAGAAATAATTCTTAAAAGTGGTAAAATAGTTAAATTTGATTTTAACCTTGATTAAAAGTTAGAATTTGTAGGAGGAAATATGGGTGCAGGAATAATAGACTTATCTCAAGGACAACTTTTCATAGATGGGCAAAAAATAAATGATTTTGTGACAGGAGAAATAACGATTCCTGAAGACAATAGATGTAGTAACATTAATCTTCCAGTATCAGGAACAATGAAAGTTAAAATAAGAATAGCAAAGGAACCTAACAGGTTAATTAATATATTAAAACATACCAGAAAGATAAGGACTAAAAAGAAACTCTTTAATAGAATTTATAATAAATATAGATTTTGTTTATTGACAATGAAATAGCAGATTTCAGGAGGAAGTATTATGAATTTACAAACTTTAAAAAGAGCAGAGGAAATTAAAGTTTGCATAGACTCTACAGCTAAAAACATTGAACATTTAGAAAAGATAAAAGCCTGCAATGAAATTATGGTTGTTGCATGTACTAGTAAAGCAATAAAAGCAATAAAAGGTGTTTACTATGATGATAAAGACAATTTAGCTCCTATGTATTTTACCGGAGAAGAAAAAAATAAAATGTTAAATATTGCGTTAAAAAGAGACAAAGAATTTCGAGATAAACATATAGAAGAATTACATAAGTTATAGGCTAAATAATACAAAGGACGGTGAGGTGCAATGTAGTATGGCAGATACAAAACAAGCCGAAAGAGATTATATAGCTGGAATGAAATATAAAGATATAGCAAGTAAATATAATGTATCTATAAACACAGTTAAGTCATGGAAAACTCGTTATAAGTGGAATAAAAAAGGTGCGCACACAAAACAAAAAAGTACGCATACAAAACAAAAAAAAGTATGCACACAAAAAAAGGATGCACTGCAAGATATAAAAGAACCAAACATTGAAGAAATAAAAGATATGAGCGACGGATTAAAACTTACTGATAAACAAAGATTATTTTGCTTTTATTATAGTAGATGCCTAAATGCAACTAAAGCATATCAAAAGGCTTATGGATGCACTTATATAGAAGCAGCAAGACATTCATACGAGTTGAGGAAAAACGGGGACGTAAACAAGCTTATAGACTTATATATGAGCCATGAGATAGATAAGGAAAGGCTAAGAAAATCAGTAGTTCAGAAGTATATTGATATAGCATTTTCAGATATGAATGATTACATGAAATACGGTCATAAGAAGGTACCTGTAATAGATAAAGAAACAGGAGAACAAAAGCTTGATGTAGACGGAAACCCTCAGTATTTTATTGATAATTATGTAATCCTAAATGATTCAAAGGAAGTAGACGGAACACTAGTAACGGAAGTAAGCGAGGGCAAGGATGGTATTAAATTAAAGCTTACAGATAAGACAAGAGCTATGGACTGGCTAGGTAAACATATTGATTTACTTACTACAGAACAGAAAGAAAGATTTGATATTGAAAAGGCTAAAGTAAAACATGAAGATAATGAGCAATCAGATAATGTATTAAAGGAAATGCTAGAAGGTTTAAAGGATGAGTAAATATAGATATTCTCTTAAACAAAAGGATGTAATAAACAAAACAATAAATAATAAACTAGGATTCATAAACATATCAGAAGGCAGTGTAAGAAGTGGCAAGACTTTTTCTTTTAATTTAGCATGGATTATATATGTATTAAATTCACCACATGATAGATTTTTAATGTCAGGTGAAAGCACAGATTCCCTTTATAGAAATGTAATAAAAGATATACTTTTTATATTAGGAGATAATAGGGCAGTATATCAGAACACACAAAAAGGTGGTGCACAACTTGTAATAAGATTTGATGGCAAAACAAAAGTGTGCTATTGCCGTGGAGGTTCTAAAACCAACGATGAAGGGAAAATAAGAGGTATTACAATTGGCGGATGGTATGCAGATGAAATAACCTTGCACCATGAAACATTTGTTAACCAAGCTATTACAAGAATGAGTTTAGATGGAGCCAAAGCTTTTTGGACAACTAATCCAGATAACCCACAACATTTTATTAAAACTCAATACATAGAAAATTCAGAGAAGAACGGATATTGTCATTGGCATTTTACTTTAGATGATAATTTAGCATTAAGTGAAGAGTACAAAGAAAACATCAAGAAAGCCTATTCTGGTGTATTCTACGATAGATTTATCAAAGGCTTATGGGTAATGGCTAATGGTAGTATATTTGATATGTGGACAGCAGAAAACGAGATTACAGAGGATGAACTACCAACTGACTTAAAATCAAAAGCTATGAGATATATTTCTATAGATTATGGTACTACTAATCCTATGGTGTTCCTTGACATATGGGACGATGGAGAAACAATATGGATAGTTAATGAGTACTATTATGATAGCAAAAAGGAAATGCATCAAAAAACAGATAAACAGTATGCAGACGACCTTATAAAATTTATCGGTAGTGATTACCCTATTGCTATTATATTAGACCCTTCTGCAGCATCATTTAAAGCTGAAATGCGTAATAGAGGATATATAATGAAGGATGCAGATAACGAGGTTATGGATGGAATAAGAATGACATCTACTTTAATAGCACAAAGAAAAATAAAAATAGTTAAGGCTAAATGTCCTAGAACATTAGGAGACATAGCTTCTTATGTATGGGATGATAAGGCAGCACAAAGAGGAGAAGAAAAGCCATTAAAAGTAAATGACCATGGATGTATAGCAGGAGACACACTAATTGATACAATAGATGGACAGATGCCTATTAAAGATTTAGTAGGCAAGACTGGAAAAGTATTTTGCTATAGTGAAAATGATAAAGCAAAAACAATATCTGATTTTTATAATGTTGCCAAAACAAAAACTAATGCGGATATATTTGAAATAGAACTTGAAGATGGGAGAACGATAAAAGCTACAGAAGATCACCCTATGTTAACTCAAAGAGGATGGGTTCAATTAAAAGATTTAACTGATAAAGATTATATCCTTGATATATATGACCGTAAGTGATACGCCAAAATATGGAGATAAAAATAAAGAGGGCATGATAATGGCTAAATATGATAAAAATAAGAAACATGCTTATTTTAATGGAATTACTTTTACTAGAGACGAAAAGACAGGCTATTATTTAAGCACTAGAAAAGTAAAAGACGGCAAAAGGCAAAGACTTCACGTTTATGTATGGGAATACTACAATGGAGAAATTCCAAAAGGATATGAAATACATCATAAAGATGAAAACAAAGGGAATAATGAAATTTCTAACTTTGAATTAGTCACTGGACCAAAACATAGAAGAATACATGCAGACGAATTTCTTCATGATAAAAAAAGAATAGAAGAATCTACTAGATATTTGTTAGAACTGGCACAGCCTAAAGCAAAAGAATGGCATAGATCAAAAGAGGGCAGAAAGTGGCATAAAAAGCATTATGAAAAATTCAAAGATAAATTGCAACAAAAAAGAGAATTTAAATGTAGAAATTGTGGTAAAACATTTCTTTCTGTAAGAGAAGGATTTTGTTCAAATAATTGTAAATCAGCATGGAGAAGAAAACAAGGGTTAGACAATGAAAATAGAATATGTGTAATTTGCGGTAAAGAATTCGAAACAAACAAATATTCAAAAGTTAAAACATGTTCAATAACATGTGGGAGGAAGTTAAGATGCCTAACTATGCGAAAATCAAAAAAATAAAGTATATAGGTAAAGCAGACGTATATAATATGCAAGTCAAAGACCACCATAACTACAGTGTTAATGGCGGGTTGATTATTCATAATTGTGACGCTATAAGGTACTACGTGAAAACCATTATTAAGCCGTGGAGATTGACATTATAAGAATAATTTATTAAATAAGCATTTCAATTGTCAGATAATTTACTATGCAAAACATAAAAGTTATATCAAAATAACCGAGGATATACTTTTTAAAAGGGCAAAACAATAAAAACGAGTGAATAAATTAAAATAAGAATATTCAAAATAGAGGTAATATTATGAAAAGTATATTTAAAAGAATAAAAGAAAGTTTCAATAATGCAAGAAGTAGTAAAGACGTTCCACCTGCAAAGACTAATAGAATACCTAAACCACCAATACAACCTAAATGTTGCGATTGCTTCTTTAAATATTATGATCATGTTCGGCTGAAGAATTTTGAAAGCCAAATAGAAAAAGAAATATTTAAAGACTTTACTACTAGAAATATAAATAGCGACCCACCATTAGGAAGTAAACCTAATGAACCTAAGAAACAATGTTAGAAGGTGAAGATATGAAGAAAATAATTGATAGCAAAAAAGTTAGTGAAGAATTATTAGAGGTTTTGGCTAAAAATGAAATTACAGTTGATTTTATAGATTCAATATTTAAAACAACAAAAGATTTAGCATGTCATAGAACAATTGTTCAAAAACAATAATGCTGAATATATACACTAATATACATAAATAAACGCATAAATATACTGTATAAAGTAGCTAAATGAGAATAGGATATATTACAATTTCATTTATTTATACAGAAAAATCTAGTACAAGTTAGATATATCAATGGATATAAGATAAATACGCCAACTTCGTTAAGCAAAAATTTAGCGAAGTTAACTAAAATAGTATAGTTTTTGAAAGGAGAAATAATGAGTTATTGTAGAAACCCACATTATATTTACCAAACAGGCGATGGCGTTGAATTTGATGGAACTTTTATTTCAGATTCGGCTTTAAATGTATAGCTTTATAATGTATTACTGAGGAACAGAAGAAAAGAATTAATATCAAGATTGAAGCAAGGCAAGTTAGAAGATATAAATAAAATCGATATTAATTTTAACCCTCTACCAGAAGACGATCCAGAAATTATATGTGATAAAAAGTATCAGGAAAGAAACGAAGATGAATTAATTAAGAACTTATTACAAAATAGGAGTTAATACATATGGAAGAACCAAGTATAGTAATAGATATGACTAATTATAACGACCAATTATATGATGTAATAAAAAGAATAATACATGATGATAGAATACCTTTATACATAAGAGATGAATAC
>ENA-UOOK01003030-UOOK01003030.1-fermentation-metagenome-genome-assembly--contig:-NODE-3030-length-19660-cov-3.635552_pt1 | contig 19660 bp, 19 predicted proteins | sample MGYA00245777_ERZ724023 | MGnify/ENA primary metagenome ERZ724023 (study PRJEB28704, sample SAMN03018312) | fermentation metagenome | biome: anthropogenic terrestrial biome; feature: soil; material...
GACTGCATGAAAGTCTTACAGCACAAGGCTACAGTGTTATAGATAATGCAAACTTGGGAGGACATATTATTTACCACTACCGTGAGCTTTTTGGTGAGCGGGTTGAGGGCGTGATGATGGAGCTTCGCTATACAAAATATATTGACAACCGCTACTTTGGCGAGGAGGAATTAACGGATAGAAACGAAATGCTTTTTCAGTCGGCAAAACAGAGGCTAAAGGAAGCGTTTATACGATTGCCTTATTTCGGGGGTAAACACTTAATAGCGAAATAGTAGCGCGTATTTGACGGTGCATGGTCTAAAATGGAAGTGACTTCACTATCAGATATAATCAATAAAGTACACAAGGAGGAGTTACCCGATGGAACAAAAAGATTACTGGAACAGTGTTTCAGAGACAAAGCAGTTTACAACGCCTTTTCAGACCAACGAATTTGCCAACCACCTCAGCCGCAACGCCGTCATTCTTGATGTCGGCTGTGGCTACGGCCGTACTCTGGACGAATTATACTGCTTAGGGTACAAACTCTGATCGGCATGGATTTTTCGCAAGGAATGATCGAACGGGGAAAGCAGCAGGCCCCCTATCTCGACCTCCGGTTGAAAAAAGATGCAGGTATTGATTTGCCGGACCACAGCGCAGACATAGTTATACTTTTTGCCGTCCTGACTTGTATAAAAAGCAATGAAGAGCAGCAGACACGGATTTCTGAGATTTATCGTGTATTAAAGCCTGCCGGAATTCTCTACATCAACGATTTCCTTATTAATTCAGATGAAAGAAATCAATTCCGCTATCAGAAATTTGAAGCAAGATATGGCATCTATGTGTCTTTGAATTACCGGGGGGCACCATCCTTCGCAATTACTCAGAGAGAGGGCTGAAGGAGCTTCCGCTTGATTTCCGCACATTGAAACATGAACGCCTGGTATTTACGACTATGAACGGACATAAATCGAAATGGGTTTTATTTTATAGGAGAGAAGGCATGAAGTGGCAACAACATACATTGGCAATGGCATAGGGATAGCCCTATAATAGATATTACATGTGTAAGATAGGAAAAGGGGAGTGCTATCATGAGCTTGCCTCAAATATCCGATGCGGAATTTGAAATAATGAACATCATCTGGAAATACGCTCCTATTAATAAAAATGATCTCGTAGAGCGTCTCACAGAGGGAAAGGGCTGGAACCCAAAACCACTAAAACCATGCTGTTTCGACTGGAGAAAAAAGGTGCTATCACGCACGAAAAAGAAAGCCGCATTTTTGTCTATTCACCGCTTGTAAAAAAGGAAGCATATCTTGAAGCGGAAAGCGCCACATTTTTAAGCCGATTCTTTGATGGTGCTTTTAGTCAAATGGTCGTAAGTTATCTGGATAAGAGTAAACTGACCGCTGATGACATCAATGAGTTGCAAGCTATATTAGGTAAGAAGGGGAAACAATAGAGGCAACGATTATGTTTCTACAAATTACTTGTTTTACGCCGTGCAAATGCTCTATTGGTTCAACCCGTTTGTATAGATCGCTTTTGCAGTTTGCCCGGCGCGAAAACAAGTCTCCGGTGCGTGCTGCAAATCACTTGTGTGACAATAAAACGCAGATGAAGTACCATATTGAGCGTATTGCCGAATTCAGACAGGAAAGCAGGAAAACACGTACTTTCGGAATTTATTTGATTGTTGTACTGGCAATCTTTGCAGCATTGTATATAACAAGGCGCAAATGACAAGACGAATCGCGCCTTGCTCCACATATAAGATTTTCAGTGCGCTCAATGCTTTGGAACAGGGTGTCATAACTCCTTCCGATTTTTTCGCAGTGAATTTACAAAACGACAGTCACACTGACGGAGCCGCGGCCATGCAGGTCACTGGTGCGATTTTCAAGAGTATGGATATTGATCTCAGCATTTCGTAAATAAAATATAGCCGGGCTGTCCGGTTTTGGAATATCCATGTCCGGGCAGCCTGATTTTCAGCCTTAATTACTACAAGTGTAATAAATCGGGAACTGCTTTCAACAGCCGAAGCACAACGTTCAGAAAGTGAGGCAAAGAAATGGACGATCCTATTTTGGCAATAAACGACAAGGCGCTGCAGGAGCATGATTTTATTGAATGGCAAAAGGCAATGATATCAAAGCGTGTAAAAGGGGATTTGTTTTTGTCATCATTGCAGCCATAGTTATTTATGCCGCGGCGATTGTTGCGGTGCCTCTTAGAATCAACCTTGTCGATATCCCCATCCTCATTACAATCACGGTTTGTTTGCTGATCACACTGTTGATTCGTTTCGCCTGACCCAATGTCCTTGGGAAAATGCGATACAAACAATACAGCGCGGCTCATAGCAGCAGGGGCCGGATGGTGTTCTATATGGACCGTTTTGAAAGAATGGTTGGCGATGAAATCATTCAGACGTTCTTATATTCAGATGTAAAAGGAACGCTCTTGTCTAATCATCTCTATATCATCCTTCTTCCTCACTTGGTATACTGCGTTGTACGGCGCGACGGTTTTTCTCCTGAAGGTCTTAATGCCGTACAAAAACGAATGGAAGAAATCACACACGAAAAGGACGTACAGAAACCCCAAAGTTTTTTCATATACGTTCTCCTCTTAAATTAATTATCAGCTTTCCATCTTTATATGAGAATATTGAACGGCGCCTCGCTTGTGACCTTACACTGTCTCGGTAAACATCGCCTGTTCTAAATACAGACAGCATAAATCCAATCAACGCAGAGTTTATTACGAGTGCCGTTTTTCCGTAGGATATGAATGGTAGCGACAAAGATGAAAAAAGTCCATATCCAAGATTGTCGAGAATAAAGAGCGCAGATTGGGTTGCAAATGACAGCATGATTGACAAAGCGACCAAGCTGCCTAAAACACTTTTTTCCTTTAATGCTTTGTTAATGCCAATTACTGAATACAGCAATAGCATTGCGACAATACCGATCAGAATGACATACCCAAATTGGTGGATGAGATATACAAGCGGGTAATCTGTGCTTATAGAGGGAACGTTTGCTATTTCGGCACCGCGAGGAGTACCGCCTTGTCCAATAAATACTGCTTCCGATAGAAAATCTCTGACAAGACAATAAACATATCCCGATCCCAATCTATCTTCATAAGGATTTAGAAAGATACTGAATCTGCGTATAAAATAGGGGCTTTGAATAACAAACCCAAAGATGGCTGCCGATATAATCAAGGTTGGAACAAGTACTAATAATAAACCATGTTTCTTATTTACGCTAAACCAACCTTTCGCGATGGCGAAACAAAGCAATATAAATGCCGACAGAGTATATATAAGAAATCCTGTAAAGGTTGGAATCAACAATAACATAACTGCCAGGGGCAAGAAACCTATACCACACAATATAATTCCGCGATACCCTTTGCCTCGCATACCATAAACCAAAAGGGCAGAAGCAAGCGGAAATAGTAATGATAAATAGGAAATGGATACAGAAAATCCGCCCATTACAAGCCATTCTAACCTGCCGTTTACATCGGTTCCTAATAAAATACTAATCAGCGAAACAATCAAAACAAAGCAGTAACATTGCAAGGGGTATTTCCCAAGCACCGAAAAGTCAAGAAAATAACAAAACAATAGAACCGCAAATGCTGGGACAAAAGAAATCAGGCTATATGTGGTCAAGTAGCTGCCCAGCGGACTAATTAACCTGCCAAGATAGAAATTAATAAAAAAGCCTGTCAACATGAAAGCCCCTGTTAGAGCAAGCATTGTCCATTGTGGTTTGGGTTTGTGCGTTTTATCAAGCTCCTGCCCTACAAACACAGCATCTCCCATTTGCAGAATTGCTTTATCAGTAGCAATCTCTTCGTCGTCCCCGTCTGCCATGTAAACATCACGATGGTCACAAAGATGGTTTTCTATTTCAGTAGCAATGGCTGATTTTGCCTTCTTCCAGCTAATTTGTTGGCATACGGTATCACTATATCTTTTTATTTGATCAAATGGTTGCATAATTAAGCCCCCCATTCAACACTTTGTTCACAGCAGAAGAATACGAAATCCACTCCTTGTGCTTCTCTTGCAGAAGTTTTTTCCCTTTGGACGTCAAATGATAGTATTTTCTCACTCGCTCATTGTCTGCTTTTTCTTCATATGATTCAACAGCTCCATTTTTTTCAAGATTGTGTAAAATAGGGTATAGCGTTCCGGTTTTCAGATCAAATGTATGGTCTGACTTATGCATCAGGGTGTCTATCATTTCGTATCCATACATGTCTTTTTCTTCAAGCAATTTCAAAATTAAAGTTGTTGTACTACCCGTCAGCAAACCTTTATCAATTGGCATATGCGTCCTCCTTCATATATAGATTATCTATATATTATTATATATCGGAAATCTATATATGTCAACAAAAAATGTGCAAGTACTAAGTGCTTGCACATCAATACTATTCTAATAAAAAATGTCCGGCGGATTTCTGCCGGACATTTTACGCTTCTTCTGTTGGCAGTGATAAACTGGCACGATATTCGCTTGGAGTCATTTGCTCGTTACGTTTGAATATTTTAACAAAGTACCTCTCATCGTTAAACCCGATGCAGTGGGCGATTACGTTAATTTTCTCATTGGTGTTTGCTAAAAGTTTCTTTGCTTTTTTAATTCTGATTTTTTGCAGATAAGTAATTACGTTCATTCCGGTTTTCTTTTTAAAGATACCGCTAAAATAGGTGTAATTCATAGAAACAATGTTGGCAAGTATCGTCAGATCCAGCTGCTTCCCATAATTTTGCTCCATGTAATCAATCGCATGAGAAACTGCGTCCCGGTTAATCTGCTGCTTTTTCATCTGCCGGCGGCAAAGCTGGGTAAGCTTTTTTTTCATTTGCATTTCCAACTCCGGCATGCTGTCACACTCAAAAAGAAGGGAAAAGAGCCCATACGAAGATTTTTCATCCTCCAGTTCCTCTAAAATACGCTGGTCAAGCATTCGCAAAAAAGGGCGGATCAGCGGCACGTAGGCGGGAAAACACTGCCCGATGGTGCGGGACAGCTCTTCCGCATCCTTTTCCACACAAGAAAAAGATAGAAATTTGAGATGGGAGTTCAAAGACTCTGCAAGGCTGTTCAGCTTGTTCTGAAGCTCCTGATTTGCAAAAAAAGCGGGCACCGGTTCAAACACGCGGCGGCGGGAGGGATGCAGGCGGGAGCATAAGGCGTTTTCGGCTTCTTCTGCCGTTTGGGCAAGATGAAAAATGTCGTCTGTCGGTTTGCCCATGCCGCAATAAATGCTCATAGAAAACTCATTCTTACAGGCACACAGGAATTGGTTCAGTTTTTCTGTAAGTTCCCGCAGCGCTGAAGTATCCTCCGGATAGACGTTGAGAACTCCCCAGAAGGTGCGCCCGCTTCCCGGAAGCAGCAGAAAACGGGGGAATTCCCTTGACAAAAATCCCCGTACCTGCCCCATGGCTTCTGCCAGTGAAACGGAGGGCAGCTTATCCACATAAAAAGTGAGATATTCTAAAGACGGAGCGGTAAAAAAGCTCTTGTCTGTACACTGCAGCATTTCATAGGTTTGTTCCGAAACCAGATTTCCCCATACCGTTTCAATTTGTGCGCAGAGAAGACTGGATATAATCCGTTCCTGTGTTTGGTGCTGTTCAAGCTTATCCATACAGTTTTTTAAAGCAGCGAACAGCTCCCGCTCATCAACCGGTTTTAACAGGTAATCCTGGATTCCCAGTTTTATAGCCGTTTGAGCATAGGTGAATTTATTATATCCGCTGATGATAATGCATTGAAGCTCATTTTTGATTTTCAGCATACGGCTCACAAGATCAAGCCCGTCGAGTCCGGGCATTTCAATATCGGTGAGTACCAGGCAAATGTTTTTTTCATGAAAGATTTTAAGAGACTCCATTCCGTCTTCGGCAAGGGAAATTTCCCCGATGGGCAGATCAAAGCCCTGAATGATTTTTTGAAGGCCGATCCGAATCAGCGGTTCATCCTCACAAATCAGAAGGTTGTACATGGTGGTATGCTCTCCTTTCTCAAAAAATCTCCTTGTAGCGTTTCCGGTTACGCTGGGGAACGGTTTTATGAGCCCGCCTTACGGCGGTGCATTTATGGGGAAAACGGAATCTGAAACCGAATAGTCGTTCCGTGCCCGTATTCGCTCTCAAAAGAAACGCCGTAGCTTTGCCCGTAAATTAATTTCATGCGGGCGTTGGTGTTGCACAGTCCAATGGAGCGGTCGCGGTTTCCGTATTTGGCGGATAGTTCTCCGTCGGCAAGCATCATCTGAATTTTGGCGGCTATTTCTGCCTGAATGCCGGCTCCATTATCTTGAATTGAAAATTGCATTTGTGTTCCATCCTCCCAGATGCACAGCCTTATTATGATCTCTGTTTTATGATCCGATAGCCCGTATTTAATAGAGTTTTCAACAAAAGGCTGCAGGATAAAGCTGGGCATTTTCTGCGATAACAGGGATGGTTCGATATCCATTTCAAGAATGCAGCGCCGTCCTTCGATTAGTTTAATGATATTTACATAATCCACAATCCGGTCTACTTCGTTGTGCACCGTAGACATTTCAGAGGAGTAATCGGCATAATATCGCAACAACCTGCCAAGCGAAGTAAGGGCCTGCGCCATTTCTGTTTCATCATCCAGAACAGCGCGCATTTTCAAACACTCCAAGGTGTTATAAAGAAAATGCGGGGAGATTTGTTGAGTCAGCATACGAATCTCTAGATTTTTGCACTGTAACTTATTTTCATAATTATTTTTAATCAAATTTTGAATCTGTTGCGCCATAGTGTTTAAATTGGCTGATACCTTATCGATAAAATCGTTTCCTAAAACCTTTATGTGAATATCAAAATTCCCTTTTTGAATCTTGCAAATCGCAGAATCGATTGTATCCACCCGTTGGAGCAGCTTATTGACAAGGGCGTTAGCAACGGCGTAGCCTGCACTGATGCAGGCAATAACCACCAGAAGGAAGATAATCCATCCTTGCTGGATAGGCGCCAATATAGTGTCCAGATCACTGAAACTCATAAGTACACAGTCAACATAGTCAATTGTGGAAGCGTTTAAAACATAAGTCTTTCCATCGCGCACCAGCCGTTTATTGGCAATTATGCTTCCAGCATCCATGGAAGAAATAACATTGCGTGCATCGGCAATCCACATGGTGTCCGAGGAAAAGAGCACATCGCCAGTCTTATACAGCAACAAATAATCGGTAGTATTAAAGTTGTTGGTTGCGAAACTCAAATTTTGATAAATCTCGTCAAATGACAATTCACATTCCATAAACGTCTGCTGGGAATCCGGCGTCAAAATTTCTGTAAATGCAGAAAGCGTTTGCGAAGAGGAATATACCTTTCCGTAGTAGCTTCGAGCTTCTTTAACCAAATTGACAGCAACTTTTTGGTCTGCCAGGCTACTTTGAATGGTACTAAAAAAATCTTCGTTTTGAATTTTATTAATATTTTGTACTGTAAGGTTAGAAAACAGCTTTTCATTTTTGGTATAAAAACGCAACGCACGGATTTCTGGCAAACCCGTTTCCCACATGTAAGAAAGTAACGGTCGAATGACTGTTACATACCGCAAAATACAATCGCCCTGTTCTTCCTGATTACAAAAAAAACTCTGAATTTCCGAATTGGTACTGATTTTAAGAATGTTGGAAGTTGTTTTGCTCATTCGTTGATTGATGGAATTCATTTGTTGATCAAAAGAATGGCTTATGTCATCAATTTCTTGTGATTGCAGCGAGGAGAGACTGTCATAAGAATAGGCAAATAAAATAACTGTGGGGATCAGCGCCGCCATGCCAATTAGGGTTAAAATTTTCGTCTTGAATTTTATGTTTCGATATTTTTTTATCATCCAACTCCGTATCATAGCCAGTCCCCCCGATGGTCAATGTTTGATATCGGTTATTCCAAAAAATCTATGCAATTTCACTTATTTTACAAGGATAAATATAGCACAGAATAGTTAAAACATCAATGGAACCAGAAACATATACACAAAATCGAAAATATGAACATTGAAAGCATTCAGCGCTTGCTATATACTTTATACAAGTTAAAAGGCTTGCGTTTTATTTTTTTTGTAAAAAATAATAGCCGCTCTGGGGACTGAAGTTTGAAAGAGTTATTTTTTAAACTTGGGTTTTGAGCTTTTCGGTCAATAACCAAAATTTCGTAAAATCTTTTATGGCTTTACGAAACCGCGCAATTCCCCGTCTTGCTGCTAGAAAGGATTGGTCATAAATATGATTAAGCATTCACATACCACTCTTTCGAGAAATCAATCTGCTACACGGTCGGAACGAATCAGAATCAAAATCAGGAGGCAGATTCCCTATCAGCTGATGGTATGGCCGGGACTGATTTTTTTGCTGATTTTTTCATATATCCCAATTGCCGGTTTGGCGATTGCGTTTCAGGATTTTTCACTTTCAACCTCATATTTCGGCAGCCCTTGGGTAGGGCTTAAACATTTTCAGGCATTTCTAAAGGACACTACCTTTTGGATGTCCTTTAAAAACACAATTGAACTAAGCCTTCTTAAGATGTTTTTTATCTTTCCGATGCCTGTTTTTTTAGCGCTGATTATTAATGAAATTCCTTCACTTAAATACAAAAAAGCAGTGCAGACGTGCAGCTATTTTCCCTATTTTATGGCTTATGTGGTTGTAGCCGCTTTGTGGAAGGACGTTCTGGGTACTGGCGGGCTGGCCAACAATTTTCTTATGAGCCTCGGGTTGATTGACGAACCAATTAAATTTTGGACGGATCCTGCAAAATTTAAAGTGTTAGCGACTTTGGTAGATATGTGGAAGGGTGTTGGCTGGAGTGCGATTATTTACTTTGCTGCAATTTCAGGAATCAACTCGGAACTGTATGAAGCGGCAAAAATTGATGGCGCCGGTCGTTTGGCCCAGATTCGTTATATCACAATTCCCGAAATAATGAACACCGTCATCATTATGTTCCTGCTCAGTGTCGGCGGATTGGTTTCAGGAAATTTGGATATTTCGGTTTTGCTGGGGAATTCCTTTACCAAATCGCAGTCGTATATAATTGAATATTATACGCTGGATATGGGACTAAGTACAATGCGCTTTTCATTCGCGACTGCCATTGGTATGTTCCAGTCGGTTATCTCATTTTTACTGGTTATGTTTGCAAACTATATTTCAAATAAATACAGCGAAGTCGGATTGTTTTAAAATTATTTAAGAAAGGTGGTTATCTGTTGTGCTTGGGAGTACCTTTACGGCAAGAAGAATTCGTCTTACTACAGAAGACCGAATGGTCAATATCGTCTCAGATATTCTTGCATTTATTGTATTGCTTTTAACGGTTTATCCTATCTATTACTGCGTACTTTACGCGTTTTCTGATGGAAAATCGGCTTTGGCACACCAAATTTATTTTTTGCCGGTGGATATTACCCTGGATAATTTTAAGGCTGTGCTGGAAGACAAACTTTTAATGAACAGCTTTTTCTTAAGTGTTTTACGAACAGCACTTTCCATTATCACCAGTGTTACGTTTACCGCTCTTATGGCGTACGGTCTTACCAGGAATGAGCTGGCTGGACGGAAGATTTATTCCATGATAGCAATGTTTACCATGTATTTTGGCGGAGGTGTAATTCCCACTTATCTTTTGTACCGCAGCCTAGGGCTTATCAATACTTTTGCAGTTTACATAATACCGGGTTTATTAAGTGTTTACAATATGCTGTTATGCATGGCTTTTTTTCGCGGGATTCCCGATTCCCTCGTTGAATCCGCCCGGTTGGACGGGGCAAGTGAAGTTAAAATCCTCGTGCGGATTATTATTCCGCTTTCCGCTCCGATTTTGGCAACCGTTTCTCTTTTTGTAGGCGTAAGTTCCTGGAATGACTGGTACACTGCTGCCTATTTTGTAAACGACCAAAAGCTTATGACGATTGCTACCATTCTGATGCGTCTTGTCGGTGCTGCTGATGCCGCACAAAAAGCAAGGGAAATATCGTCTGCCACTGGGATTAACGTGAGTCAGGCTGGACCTACTTCCACTTCAATTCAGTATGCTACGATGCTGATCTCTATTTTGCCTATTATGTGTGTTTATCCTTTTGTTCAGAAGTATTTTGTAAAAGGCGTTATGGTGGGAGCCATTAAAGCTTAGTTCCTAATTGCCTTCTGTCTGAACGGACATAAAGGCAATAATATATTGCGAATGCATTAAGAAAGAAGGAATTTATGTGAAACGTGTCATGCGAATATCGGCTGCCATTTTAACTGCAGCGATGCTGGTAGGAGCAGTATCCGGCTGCTCCAGTACCTCTTCATCAAGCAATTCCTCAGCCGGCACTGTCTCCCCTGGTTCTGGCGCAGCATCCAATACTCAAACGGATGGATATGCGTACGAGGCAAATACGGATCCTGTAACCCTTTCAATTTACATCGATAGTCCCAGCTCTTTGTGGGAAAGCTGGGGGAGTGATCCTATTTCTCCGAAGATAACCGAGTATACCGGAATTTCCTTTAATTGTATTGCTCCAGTAACGGATGATGACACTAAACTTACACTTTTGATTGCATCGGATGGCCTTCCCGATATTGTAACTACCTATGCCGACAGTACAGCTTGGGCAGACATGGTCAATAACGGTATGCTTGCTGACATGGAGAAACTAGCTAATCAGTATGCGCCAAAACTAAAAAGCGAACTGGTTGACGACGAAATCTGGGAGTATTGCCGTACAGATGATGGAATAGTTCATTATCTTCTCAATAGCCATAGGACCGAAGATGATATCCAGTGGTTTGAAGATAACGACTATCTCGTTACTACTGGCCAGCCTGTCATTTTGATGCGTCAGGATTATTACAGTGAAATCGGCAGCCCGACAATCAAATCGGCGGAAGAATTATTAAGTGCTTGTGAACAAATCAAGGCAAAGCATCCTGATACAATCCCCTTTTATGCAGGTGATGTTATTACAGATGGACCGGCTGATCTGCGTACTTACTTCGGTGTGGGCAGCTATTATGTGGCGGACGACGGAACGGTTTCCATGTCCTATCGTAATCCGAAATACGTAGATATGTATGTTTGGATGAATAAAATGGCGAATAAAGGTTTGTTGACGGAAGACAGCTTTGTTGACAGCGGTGATGAAGCGGCAAGTAAAACCTTGTCCGGCGCCGTAGCATCCTACTCTTGGACGATAGGCGAAACCGGGAAAGTTCCGGCAGACAACAAGGATACTTATTATTATCCGATGCAGCCATGGGATTCCTATTCTGAGGTACGTACGAATACCGGTTATATCCAGTTTGCCGTTTCGGAAAAATCTGAGAATAAAGATGCCGCAATGCGCTGGATTGAGTTTGGAAATACCGAACTTGGAGTCCAGACCATGTGCTGGGGCGTTGAGGGAAAAGAAAGCGATGAATGGTCCGGCGACGTTGTAAACGGTCCCCACTTCTATTTTGATAAAAATGGCAAAGCTACCTATTTTCAAGGTTTCCAGGATGCCAGAAATGCTGACTGGAGCGGTGTCGAGAAAAAGAGCGGCTTAGGATATTATCAGTCTTTTGTTACCACCAACGCTGTCTATACCACACAAGCGGAAATTGTGGGGAGCGACTTAATGACAGAAATGAACGAGTGGTATGCAAGCAAGGTTTCTTATAATAACGGTTTTATATTTGACATTCCGGCAGGAAGCGACGAATATGTTATTTATCAAACTATAAAAACTATGATCAAAGAATACAATGTGCTATGGACTTTTGCAAAAGACGAAGCGGAAGTACGCAGTTTATATGATGAATTTATTAAGAAGGTTGAGAATGCTGGTGAAGCTACTCTGAATGCATGGTACACTAACGCCTATCAAGAAAACATATCCAAATAAGTGCACATTTATGCCCGGGGTCAACACTCCGGGCACAAAATAAAAATAGTGTATGATGGCTAAAGTACTTTCTGTGGGGGCTTTCTGTATAGAAGTTCGCATCTGTACAGATTATCCTAGTGTCGCGTAACATCTTTATTTTATACATTCCCCCGACTCCGGCGGGAGAATATGTAAAATAATATAAACCCTTTAAATACAGATTGTAGATCTTACAAATTTTGCAGTTGCTTATGAAGCTCCTGTTCTCCATGCCTGCATATAAGCAGTTCTATATTACGCCCATGAGGTACGCGGTTATGCGTTTCACATGGGCGTATTTTACAATAATATTGCAGATCCTACAATTTGTTTATTGCAGAATCTGCAATGTGGATGTATAATAGAAGCCGGGGGTATCATGAATGAACAAATTTGCAGAAAACAAATTAGGAAATAAATTACTGGAAGTTCGAGAGGCCGCAAAACTGTCGCGGGCGCAGCTGGTTGACCTTTTGAAAAGGAGAGGCATTGACGTTAAATCATACACCATCTGCAAATGGGAAACCGGCGTTTCAAAGCCAACCGTTGATGTTTTCCTCGCTATTTGTGACATCTGCCGAGTGACGGACATACGACAGGCCTTTATCGGGAAACGGCTCTTACGTTTATATGACATACCTGTCTCGGCCGGACTCGGTAATTATCTGGAGGGCAGCGACTATGAAATGATCGAAGTGGACGATTTAGTTCCGCACACTGCAGATTATGCTGTCAGAGTCAACGGCGACAGCATGATGCCACGTTTTGTGGATCAACAAATAATTTTTATCCATGAGCAACCCGCTTTGGACGAAAGCGAAATCGGCATCTTCTGTTTAAACAACGACGTCTATTTAAAAAAGCTTGGGAGAGGTTATTTGATCTCGTTGAATCCTGAATACGGTCCCATCCCGATTCGGGAACAGGATGCCTTTAAAGTCTTTGGAAAAGTTGTTGGATAAGACCCCTTGGTATTTGAAGCTGATCATACGGAGCAAGTGATATTGTACTGCGATTATACCGACAAAAGCATTATTCCGATAAAACCCGACGGCATATTAATAACCCCGTTGCTCACCAGTGAAATGTCGGGATAATAAGGAACCGTCAGATTTTGTTATCATCACAAAGGAAGCCACTGAAGAAATGGCAAAAATTTACGGCAGAACGCCTCTCATCCTTCACGCGGACAAATAGAACCTTGGCTGACCGGCGAGATGATGCCGGAAGACATTGAAAAGGCGGAGTCTGATGTATCCGTGAATCCCTGTAAAGACAAGGACACGGAAATACAAGCTTCATTATTTTAGAAACTTTGTATGGGGATCATATGAGCGAGAATAACGAAAATAAAAAATATGGATCATTTAAAATTCCCGACCGGCAGCAGGATCAAGGCGACGGGGTTGCGGGAGCGCCCTTAAAGGCCGCTGCAGGACCTATATCTTCCCTTCCTGACGGGATGTTTTACGAGATTGAGTACGATGCCTGTCCTATACCGGGTGTCGGTAAATTTGTGCTGAAACCTCAAAAAATCAGAGAACCTGAAAAAGATGGAATCCGTGATCTTTTTGGTCGGATGCGGGATATTGCAAGAGCGCATCATTCCACGTATGATTTTTCAAGGTTTTTTGACAAACGAGTTTATCAGGATAACGCGGCAATCTTTTATGAGCAAGGACTGTTTATGAAAGACTTCTCTGATAATTATTCGGGGAATACACAATTTTCGCAATACTTTCCGTATTATCAGATGATGGGATACGAACAACTCCGAACGTACTTTACATGGCGTACCCAGGTCAGAAAAGGAAATGTTGCCGACACGTCTTTATCCTATGCTTTTCTCTATATCTACGAGCTGCTGGGCAATATCGGAGTGAACGGCCCGCAGGACGGTCTTGAAAAATTAATGTTTTTTTGGAAGGCTTTCCGTATTTATAATAAAACCATCGACAGATATGTGCTGAGATGGCTGAAGGATTATCACATTTACTACGAGTTGCCGCAGTCATTCAAAGAATTTATAGTAACAAATAATCTCACCGAGCATTACGGGAAAATTGCAGACACGGACAATAACTTCGATTTATTCTGCGCTATTTCAAAATACGATATCAGGAAATCAGCCTTTTTCACTGATGACAAAATGAAGTTGATCGCCGGCTGTTTTTACTTTGTGGCAGATAAGCTCAGACAAATATTTCTGGAAAACGGCATTCATTTTGATGAAGCGGTATTCAGTCCCACAAAGAAAATGTCGGCATGGACGCCTTTTAAGGATGCGCTTTTTTATCAGTGGGTGAAACAGCCGGACAGACAGATTGTTTTGTCTGAAAACGAAATCTATTTATGCAGCGAAAATAAATGGACGTTTAGCACGATCATTACGACCGAGAGCGGAAGACAGTTAATCGGCTATGTCATGAAGCAGATGGAAGCTGTTTTACGAGCGGTCACGAAATATAAGTTTAAGCTCTCCGCTAATATCAATACGGTCACACATACGGCGGTTGGCAAGCTGAGTGGAGCCGGATTATCTCTTGAAAGTATTATAAACGATGCGGTCATGGAGTTTTACCGAGAAGCGACAAAGACAGTCGTTAAGGTGGATTTAGACAGGCTATCTGTCATCAGACAAGAAGCGCTCGTCACGCAGGAAAAATTGATCGTACCGGAGCAAAACGACTTTCCTTGCGGGGAAGTCGTTAGAGAACAGGTGCCTCCTGCGTTAACGCCTCTCAATTTGCCATTCACGGCACCGCAGGATATGCCAACTCTTGAAAATGAATCGGCTTCTATGCCTGATGCATGGGAAGGCTTGAGAAACATTTTAACAGAAACTGAGACAAGGGCTTTATCTGCGGTGCTGCATGGAGGGATGGAAATAAAGAAGTTCGCTGATGAGTGCGGTATTATGTTGGAAGTTCTTGTTGACGGGATTAATGAAAAAGCAATGGATTATATTGGGGACAATTTAATGGATGAAGAATTCGTTTTATACGATGATTATAAAAATCAAGTAAAGGCAATGGTAGGATAAGTATGACGAATCAAGTCCCGAACAGAATAGCGAATATTTTGATAAACGCTTTGAAAGGCGGCGTTGTGCCGCGTGTGGGTCTCGAATATATTACGGTGGGCCGAACTCAGGAGATAGACGCGATCCTGCGCGACATAGAAATGATTGAGGAAGGCGGCGCTTCTTTCCGTTTTATCGTGGGCAAATACGGCAGCGGAAAGAGCTTTTTGCTCCAAACCATACGCAATTATGCCACGGCTAAAGGCTTCGTGGTTGTTGACGCCGACCTTTCGCCGGAACGCCGCTTCGCCGGCACCAAGGGTCAGGGGTTGGCCACCTATAAGGAATTGATACGAAACCTTTCGACCAAATCAAAACTCGATGGCGGGGCGCTTCCGCTGGTACTGGAAAAATGGATTTCCGGTATTCAGGCGGTTGTCAAAGCGGAGTTAGATATAAACGGCGATGAATTTGATGATCTGGTCGAGCGGAAAATATACGAGGTGGCAAGCTCTCTCGAAGGCATGGTCAACGGGTTTGAATTCGCCAAAGCCGTGGTTATTTATTGGAGGGCTTACCGGCGGGACGACGCGGCGCAGAAAAGCAATGTATTGAAATGGTTCAGGGGGGAATATCCGTCCCGAAAAGAAGCAAAGGACGATCTTGGAATCAATTTTGTTGTCACCGATGAAACCTGGTACGACTTCTTAAAGATATTCGCCGCTTTTCTTGTCGCAGCGGGATACAAAGGAATGCTCGTCGTTATAGATGAACTCGTCAACATTTTCAAAATCCCGAATTCTATTACCAGAGCGAATAATTACGAAAAGATCCTCACTATGTACAACGATGTGCTGCAGGGAAAGGCGAGCCATATCGGATTTTTGATGGGTGGAACACCGCAGTGTATTGAGGATAAATACAAAGGCGTGTTCAGTTATGAAGCGTTGCGTTCACGCCTCTCCGAGGGGCATTTTTCCACCGCCGATGTAAAAGACCTTTCCGCGCCTATTATCAGGCTTCAAGTGCTCTCGCAGGAAGAAATGTATATTCTTATTGAAAAGCTGCTGAACATCCATGCACAGCTTTACAATTACACTCCGTCATTATCGCAGGACGATCTGGTCTATTTCCTTACCGTGGAATATAACCGTGTCGGAGCCGAAACGCACATTACCCCGAGAGAGATCATCCGTGATTTTATTGAGCTGGTCAACATTTTGCATCAAAATCCGCAAAAAAGCGTTTCCGAGATTTTGGGCGGCAACAGCTTTGAAATGGCAAAGGGCGGCCTCTCCGACGAGGATATCCACAGCGAATTCCAGGAATTTGAAGTATAATTTTTAACGGATGATTTATCTTGTGGAGGAAATACAATGCCTGAACAGAAAATTGAAAATTTTATCGGTGATGTTCTCATCGGAGAAACGCAAAAAAACGCATTAGAGTTTGTTGCGTATTTGAGAGCGAACGAAATGCTGTTTGTAAGGGGCAACGGTTATTGGGAAGACAAGCTTTATTGGATGATAAAGTATAAAGACGAATATGTGTGTTTTATTTTGATTAACGGCTCTGAAAAAAAAGATGAGCCTTGGATTATTTGGTCTGATGACAGCGGTTCAAGTTGGTTCGCGGATTTTTCATTGGACGAGCATATGAAAGAAGTTGCTTGGAAAAACATTGATTTTTGTGCAAATTGCGGCGGCGATTGCAGTCCGGGAGCGCACAAAACAATATTCGGAAAGGAATTTAATAACGTCTGCCGCACTGCTATGAGATTTATAAATCCAGATGTCGAGGCGCTGGAGTGCGTGAAAAAATTGGTGGAGATAAGGAAAAGCGATATTCTCAAAAATATTTAGTGCGCATAATAAGCGTTATCAAAACGGGTGGTATACGTATGGACGTTTTCAATAGGCTTGCACCGTTTATTCAGGATTTTATCTATCAAAACAAATGGGAAGAATTGCGGGGAAATCAGGTCGCCGCCTGCGACGTGATATTCGACAGCGACGATAATCTGCTGCTTTCCTCCGGCACGGCTTCCGGCAAGACGGAAGCGGCATTTTTGCCTGTGTTAACAGAACTGTATAACAAGCCGTCCGGCTCGGTCGGCGTCATGTACATTTCTCCGTTAAAGGCGCTCATCAACGATCAATTCAAGCGCCTGGAGCAGATGCTTTTAGATTCCAATATCCCCGTTACAAAATGGCACGGAGACGCGTCCCAGACCCAGAAAAACAAGCTTGTTAAAAACCCGGAGGGCCTGCTGCAAATCACGCCGGAATCGCTGGAAAGTTTGATTACGAATAAGCGCGGCGCATGCCTGTCGATGTTTTCCGATTTACGGTTTGTTATTATCGACGAGGTCCATTATTTTATGCGTGATGTCCGGGGATTGCAGTTATTATGCGTTCTGGAACGGCTGAAGCAGTTAACGGGCGTTAATCCGCGCAGGATCGGTCTATCCGCCACATTAGGCGATGTTTCTCTGGCGAAGAATTGGCTGAACACCGGAACCGGCCGGGTATGCGCGGCTCCCATTGTTGAAGAAGGGAAAAAGAAAGTCAGGCTGCATATCGAACGCTTCGTAAATTACGCGGAAGGACGCGACTTCGTAGAAAAAGACGGCGGCGGTAATGTCGTCGATGTCAGTTCCGGAGATATCGGCGACCGTGAGCATTATGAATATCTGTTCAAGCAAACGCTCGATAAAAAGACCATCATCTTCACCAACAGCCGCGAAGAAACAGAGCTTGTCATGGCGCATTTAAGAGAAATCGCTTTAAAAAACAAAGCGCCCGACGTTTATCGGGTACACCACGGCAATGTATCTGCATTACTCCGTGAAAACACGGAGGATGAGATGAAATCGGCCGATGAAAAAATCGTTACCGGAGCCACTGTGACACTGGAACTGGGCATCGACATCGGTTCTCTTGATCAGGCTGTTCAGGTCGGCGCTCCGCTTAATGTTTCCAGCTTCGCCCAAAGGCTCGGCCGGTGCGGACGGCGGGGTCAGATTCCTCAATTGTTATTTACTTTTGTTGAGAGCATCCGGATCAATTCCGCCGATATTCTCGGCCCGATCAACTGGGAATTTATCCGTACTATCGGGATCATTGAGCTTTACCTTAAAGACCACTGGATGGAGCCTATCCCTCCGCAGCATCACGCTTATAATCTCCTGTATCATCAGACCATGAGCTGCCTGAAATCGGGAGGCGAAATGTCTCCGGCACGACTTGCCGGAACCGTTCTTTCCTTAGGCTGTTTTAAGCATATCCCCCCAGAGGATTACAGGAAATTGCTGTCCCACATGATCAACACAGATCAACTTCAGCGCACCGAGCACAGCGGATTGATCATCGGACGCGAAGGTGAAAAAATCGTAAACAGCCATAAATTTTTAACCGTGTTTATGGCACCGGAATATCTGCTGGTTAAAGATGAGAACCGCACCATTGGCACGGTAGACAAAGTATATCCGGTAGGTGTCCGTTTTGCATTGGCGGGACTTACATGGGAAACTGTGGACGTAAATGAAAAATCCAAGGTACTCTTTGTCAAGCGTGTTCCGGGCATATCGGTTGTTGACTGGGATGTAGACTTTAACGCCGAGCTTCACACTGTCCTTGTTCGCAAAGTACACAGTATCTTGAAAGAAAACGATTCGTATCCTTATTTAAGTACCCGCTGTCAAGAAAGATTAGCCGAAATCCGGTATATTGCCCGTAACAGCGGGATATTGGATAACCTTGTTACCCCGCTTTCCGAGAGAAAATATGCTGTCTTCCCTTGGGTGGGAACAAGGCAGATGATGACATTAAATTACGCTTTGCGGCACAGAAAAATAAAGAGTAAGCTTCCTTGGATCACTTGTGTATACCTTGAAGTGATTTTTGACGGAACGAAAGAAGAACTGGAAAGCATTATTCATGACATCCTTCACAGCAACCTTGACCTTTATGATCTTCCCCTGCCCGATAAGGTGCAAATTGTTGGGAAATATAATGAGTTCGTTCCGCTTGATCTTTTAAGAAAACAGTTTATACTGGATTACCTTGATTTTGAAGGATTGAAGAGTGCATTGGAATAACTAAAACCGGGTGGTGAATATGCAAATCGTACCCATTTTTTAACACCCCAAGCTCTCATTTTAAGAAATATATAGCGGCAGAAAAAGAACAAATACGCATTTTCATGTTTTACGCTAAAGCGTTGATTTTCCAGGAAAGAAATGGTATACTAAACCCAGTCTTTTATCTGCGCTGACTTATTATTGCTTCGCAGAGAACGAAAGGAGTTGTTTTGTTTAATGACAGTCGTTTTTGAGGTGGCTTTCGTCTAAAACAGAATATCGGGCAGAGCAATGATTCTCAGGGTGTGTTGATGCCTTTTATTGTTGTGCCGCTATGAGTAACCTTTCGTGAATACTGTGGACCTCTACGGGCATACGAACAGGTATGCCCGTGTTTATTTATAACACTTGCATTACCTGTGACGAACCGCGGTAAGCAGCTTATCGATGGCTGCTTACCGCGGTATTTTTATGCCCATTTCAGAGGGGAAAATGGGCCGATATGGGCAGTTTCCAGCCATATAGGTTTTGGATTGGACTCGCTGGACGAATATTTGCAGCCCGGCAAGACCGCAGCTTTCCTTGGAA
>ENA-UOOK01003032-UOOK01003032.1-fermentation-metagenome-genome-assembly--contig:-NODE-3032-length-19652-cov-7.599275_pt1 | contig 19652 bp, 17 predicted proteins | sample MGYA00245777_ERZ724023 | MGnify/ENA primary metagenome ERZ724023 (study PRJEB28704, sample SAMN03018312) | fermentation metagenome | biome: anthropogenic terrestrial biome; feature: soil; material...
TGGAGTTCAGACGTGTGCTCTTCCGATCTAGACGTTTTCTGAAAGACGATTCCCGGGAAAAGGGTGAGCGCGCCGACGGCGGCAAGGATGATGCGCCAGGAGACGCCGGAATCGTTGAGGAGTCCGGTGGTGAGGACGACGACGACGACGCCGATGGACCAGAAGGCGTGGGTAATGTTGATGTAGCTGGCCGGATTTTCCTTTTCGTGCAGTTCGCGGACAGTGGGGGTGATGAGGCTCTCAAAACCGCCCTGACCGAGTGCGGAAAAAATGACGGCCAGCACGATCCAGAGGTAGCTTTGGGCAAAAGAGCCAAGCAACAATCCGGTGCCGCAGACAATGAGGGCGAAGCCGAGGGAGATGCGCTTGCCGAAGCGTCCGGCGATAAAAGCACAGCAGATCATGACGCAGAACATGGCGACGCTGCGCCAGAGGTGAATGGCGCCGCCGTAACCCCGGTTGCCGTCGACCAGGGGGAAGTTCAGACTTTCCGCCATGGGCGCCAGGATGACCGGGAGGACCATGACACAGCCGGCGTACATGAGATAACCCATGAAGGCGGCGTAGTCCAGGGAACCGAATTTTAATTTGCTATTCGTCATTTTTATAAAAATCGTGAGACCACCCAAAAAGAATTTTCATTTGAGAAAAGTGCCCGGCCGTCTTTGCCCCGGACGGTGACGACGGTCCCGTAGAAGCCCGGCTCCAGTGACGGCAGTTCAGGATCGGAGGTGAAGGCCGGATATCGAACTGTCCGGACGGTTTTTTCGTCGCGGCGGACAAGGATTTCCACGGTGGAACCGGCGAGCGTCGCGACATCATAGTTTACGTTCAGTTTGCAGATGATCGGCCGTCCGGTGAACGAGAAGGGCGGCGGCAGAAATGAACCGTTTACAATGGTGTGCCGCCGCACCGCCGCGACATACAGTTCGCGTTCTTCGGAAACGAGTTTCCAGAAAAATTCAATGGAACCGGTATTGTTCGCCCAAGGGATTTCGAGGGACTGTTTTTCCCGTGGTTTCAACTCCAGTTTCCGCGTCAGTTCAACGCCGTTGAAAAAGAGCGACAACACGGCTTCGCGTTTGCTGCCGGCATGATTTTCCACGGTAGAGCGGAGGATGTTTCCGCCCAGCTGCACGTTTTCCCACACCAGTCGGGCGGTGAGCTTATTATAATTCGCCAGGCCGGGCGCGGACAAGCGGGAAAATTTTTCCGGTTGATGCCACCCGTCACCGGTCATCGGGGTCAAAGTCAGATAGGCGTTGCCGCCGGCGCGGACGGTGCGGGTGAGATTGAAGGTCAGGAAATCGGAACCGTCAAGCGGAATGATTTTAAAGGGAACGGCGATTTCCACCTCGTAAAATCCATCGTTCCGGGTGGCGGCGGCACGCCAGAGTCCGGAGTTCCAGGAACGGTCGACCGCGCTCGCGCCGCCCCGGACATAAGAGTCGGCACACACGCCGGACGCCGAAACACTCAATTGCAGATAATGATTCGACTTCGGCGAGCCGTTCAGAAATACCTCAACACTGTCGTCGTGGGAAACGTTTGAGTCGCGTTCGCGTAGAGCAACCAGTGGCGGCATCCCCGGACGGTTGGCGCAGCGAAAAGCAAAATAGAGAAAATCGTCGTCGGAACCCATGAAAACCGTGGTTTCCACCGGTACGGGCTCGCCGGCGGCTACCCGACCGAACGCGTGAAACGTGTCGTAACGCTTCGCCGTTTTCCATTCGTCCGGACGGATGCGGCCGTCGATTTCCGGCGCTTTCATCGTGGGAGCAGTGAATTCCATGGCAAAGCCGGCGAGGGTGACGAGCAATAAACCAAGCAAAATAACGTATTTCATTTTAACTCCATGATCCATGTGGCGATTTGCCAACGCGCGGCGTCGGCTGTGAGGTTGGTAAAACGTGCGATTTGGGTCTCCTCGCAGGGACCGGGAATGATTTCTCTTTCCAGCAGTTGCAAGAGCCGTTCGTATCCGGGACGGATTTTATCCGTTTCGGGCGTATGCTCCGCCATCAGGAGCTTCAAGGTGTGGAGGTAGGCATAATCGTTGATGCCGGCGCACAACCCTTCCCATTGCAAGGTCGAGACGATTTGCCCCGACTTATCAAGATATTTCAAACGCGGGAAAAAACGCAGCTGCTCGACACCGTCGAAATCCATGCCGTGTCCGGGCGAGTAAAGCCACAGTGTCTGGCCGGCGGCCTCCTCCAGAAAGGCCATGAACCCGCTTCTGGCCCGGCTCGGCATCATCCCTCCGGAAAAACCGTCATATGAACCGTGCAGCCCATAGGTAAACGGACGGACGCCGGTTTTTTTGACTTCGGCGAAACCGGCTTTGCGGAGGGGGTCCGCATAGCTGGTGCTGCTGAAAATCTGGATTTTACACGTTTCGCGCAGTTCTTTCCAGAAAGCGCCGTGAATATAAACCGAGGCGGGCAGTCCGGCCTTGGCAATTTCGGCGCACTCCCACAAAGCCCGCTCCTTGCGGTCTTGGAATGCGCTCGGTTCGTCGATGCACATGACATAAATATCTATGCCGCGGCAGCGCTCCTTGAGCGCGGACAGGGTTTTCTGCATGGCGTCGGAAAAAGCCGGGGTTTTCATCGTCTCGGTGACGCCGCCTTTTTCGTGGCCGGGGGGAAGTTCGAAACCCATGCCTTTGGCTACCGCGATTTCCAACTGATCGCTGAAGTGAATGATCAACGGGCCGGTCATTCCGGCCGCGCGATAGCCGGCCAGCGCCATGTCGAGCTTGTCAAAAGCGGCGATCACGGGGATGCCGGCGGCGTTTTTTTCCACTTTCAGCATACCCGTACCGTATTGGCAGGCGAGTACTATGCCCTCGATTCCGCGCCGCTTGAATTCCCGGCAGGCGGCTTCGGCATACTCCCGCCCGCCGCCGAAATCGCCGACGTGAACGAGATAGCACATTTCGTCATTGGCGGGTCTCTGGAGCCGGAACGGGAGGACACGGAGCGCAAAGGGCGTTTTACGGACCGTACCGCCGCCCGTAAACTGTATTTCACCGCGATAAACGCCCGGGGCGGCGTTTTCGGGAATCGCGAAATGAAAGTTCAAGTTCACCGAGGTGTTCGCCGGAACCGGCGACGGCGCAAAGGGAAGCAGCAGTTCCGGGATGATCGAGTAATTCAAACTACGGCCCATGCCGTCACCCTGCGGCCAGTTCTTCACCCGGAAAATTTCAACGGAGGCGGCAGGGATGATATCGCCGTTTTCGTTTTTCAGATCGGTCAGGAACGGTTTTTCCAACCCCAGGTCCCGCCTGGCGTGAAAGCCGATAAAGACGTTGCCGATTTCGCCCGGTGTACCGAAGGCCGCGAACTCGGTTCGAAGGTCATTTTCCGCCGGAATATCCAGGTCGTAAACCGCCCGGTCGTCGCTTCCGTCGAACAGCAGGAAATCTTTTTCGGATGAATTAAGCGCGGCGCGCCTCGGCGGATGACGGTCGGTTTTAAGCAAGTCCACCTCGCGGCCGCCGACTACCCTGGTCCGCACGGTGTCCCGCTTCGACTCCTCGGTGGAGGGAGTGAGGGTAAGTGCGATATTCCTGATCTTCACCATGCCGGAGGCTTCGAAAAAGCGGAACTCCACATAGAGCTCCTGCGCATCGGGGGGGAGAACCCCTTGAACGGTGTATTTCACGAAGCCGTCACCTTCTTTTTTCAGCGCCACGTTTTTAAAAGATGTAGACTTGTCGTTTTTCCGCCCGTGCAGAGCCGCCTGGAAACCTGACCACGGATGGTCGGGGCGACCGGGTACTACATCCTGCTGCATGGCTTCAAAAGTCAGCACATAGGGACCACAGAAATTGCCGTCTTTGATGATCGTGTCGCCCCGCAGAGACTTACGGGATTCCAGGCCGTTTCCCGTACTGGTGAGAAGATACGCCCGTCCGTCGTCGGTGTCCTCGAACAGCCGTTCCTGACCGAAGAATTTCCAGCTTTTCGGGTCTTTCAGCGACGGATCGGCCAGGATGTTGACGCTCCCGGCGCGGAGAACCCCGGCTGCGGCGAGCGCGATAATGAAAATAGTGATTTTATGCATGGCAACTCCTTGTTTATTCGAAATCCAAACGTATTTTAAGCGGTCCGCCCGGCTCGAAATCCTGAATCATTTCGTCCGGAGCATTATGCTCCAGCGAACTGAACATGATTCCCCGTTCCGGATGGACCAGTCCGGTGTTCAAGTAAATATTCCGGTGGTTTCCGGCGGAAATGATCTTCGGATACAGTTTGCTGAAATACGACTTCCCGTTTTCATCCACCGCCTCCAGTTGACAGTCCCGGATCAAGAAATACTCCCCGTTCGGATTGGTGAAAATCACCTCGTTGCTCCGCTGAAGCAGTTCAGGCGGCAACGTGACGCTGAGGGTATGGGCATTCGTATGCCACTGGACGGTGTTGCGCGGTACCGCGCCGCAGGTTTTGCCGTTAAAAATCACCTCCGGTCCACCCGCCGCCTGGAGGAACCGCTCCGGGAAAAACGGATATAAATGAAGTTTGAGCGCGGTCGCCCGCGATGGGAAATCGAAACACACCTCCGGGACCACGGCGGACGCTTCAGTAACCTTGCCCTCCTTGAGCAATAGATCCGCCAATGTGCCGCCGCCGATTTCCTCATAACGCAGACGGATTTCACCGCCTTTGACCGTCACCACGCAGTACGAAGGCCGGGAAACCGGAATCCGGACGTACCCGCGGACGGACGGCGGCGGGTTGAGTATCAGGGTACGTCCCTCCTGAGGCCGGTTTTCTGCGTTGGCCTCAAGTCCGGCCGTAATCGCCTGCAACACCGGATTGCCGCCGGGAACATTCATCACACTGATATTGTTGCGATGCACATGTCCGGCAAAATAAACGCGCAGCTTCCGGGATTCGGCGAAAAGCGGGAGCAGCTCCGCGTTCTCATTGAAGCGAAAATAGTTGACATTCCACAAACCGCAATGCCCAAAAGCGAATACGTGGTTCACCGCCGGATTCGCATCCGCCGCCGCCAGTGTTTTTTGCAGCCACCTGGCCTGTTCGATGTCCATGCCGCCATCCATCCCCATATGATTGACAAAAAGAAACAGGCAATTCTTCAGCCGGACGGCGTAAAACAGTAATCCGTTCAGCGTTCCCCCGGTCTCTTTTTCGACAAACGGTATGAAATAGCGCAGAAGATTGCTTTTTCCGCCGAACCACGAATCCCCGCCGTACCAGTCATGGTTGCCGGGGGCCGGCAGAAACGGGATCGCGGGAAATACCGTTTTGATATCCTTCAGCGCTTCCCGCCATTGAACCGCGCCCTCTGCCAGAGGGATCGGCGACGGCCCACTCTGGTTTTCGATGATATCGCCGAGCTGGCAAATCACTTCCGGACGAAATTTCTTAGCATCCATATCTTTCCGGACGGCTCTCATCATTCCCGGAGCGTGGTTGTGTGGCCCGGAATAATGCAGGTCTCCCAGCACCATAAATTCCATTTCCATATTGCTTTCCATTCCATTTATTTCCACGGTCGCGCCCAGCAGCAGGAGCGCCGTCAGGCCAATTCTTTTGAACTTATTCATAATGCCGAAATACTCATATCGCCATAATATTTGTCCTGCGCGTTTTGTCTGGCGATGTAGGAGGCGGAAGATACGTTTCCGGCGCAGAAAAGCATATTGCCGAGCCCGTTGTGCAGCCTGTTGAACTGGAGCGGAGTATGCTGGGTTGCCCCGCCCCCCCAGTTCCAACGGCTATACTGTCCCGGCATTTCCGCCATGAACGCCATGACGGTAAGCGGCGTTTTGAGATTGTAAATCGAGCGCCACGGTTCGGCGCTGCTGTTATAGACAAGGGGCGCATTGACGCAGTAAACGAACTGATTGGGGTTGAATTCCGTGAATTCCGTATACGCCGGACAGCGGGTGACATCACTGGAGGCGATATAGGAGATGCCCGGCTTTTTCTGGATATTCAGCTCCGCGGCAAAAGTGGTGGCGAACGAATAAGCGGAGCTGATAAAACCGCTGTTGTAAAGTATTCCCTTCGAATCGCCCAAGTACATATTCAGCGCCACGCCGATCTGCTTTAAATTATTTGTGCACCGGGTGGCTTTTGCATGCTCTCTGGCTTTGTTCAACGCCGGTAGCAGCATCGCCGCAAGGATGGCGATGATCGCGATCACCACCAGGAGTTCGATGAGTGTGAATTTCTGACGTGTTTTTTCGGTGTTCCACATGACGCGTCCTCCTGCTTTTTATGTTAAAATACATTTGAAAATTGATCGATCATCCAGCTCGGGTCAAGCTTGCGCCGATCCTTCGGGATCAGGCAGGTCAGCGCGAATCCGGCCTGAAGCGGCACGACGGAGTCCGATAATTCCTCGTCGCCGACCGCCGCCATTTCACACGGTTCCGCACCGATGCCGCGGATCACCCCGCGCCAGAATCCGATTTGATTCTTGCGTGCGCCCATCTCCTCCGGCGTATAAATACCGGCAATCTGTTCCGCCAAACCCAGGAAATCAAGCACCGTCACCGCACGGGAACGGGTATTGTTCGTGGTGATATATACCGCGGTCCGCCGTTCCCGGAGAAACGTCAGAAATCGAAGCGCGTCCTCATGACACTCCAGATAATTCTCCTGATAAGCCGCCAGTTCAATCCGGTATGTTTTCAGGTCGATATCCAGTGCCCCGGCCGCCCGGAACGGATCGGCGTCCGGATACGCCGCCTCGGCCTCCAGCACCCGCTCCAGCGCGGCCGTCGGCAAAACGCCCCGCCCGCACAGCAGCCCCGCCAGCACGATTTCAAAATAACCGACCGGATGGTATCCCAGGCGATGCGTGGCCAGTGTCCCGTCAATGTCGAAACAGATGTGGCGAATCCCGCCGCCCCGCTTTTTGATGTGTGTGTTCACCGTTTTTAATCCACTGATACATGTATCAAACATATGACATTATATCTTTAATTATTATTATATCATCATTTATTAATTTTTGCAATAGAAAAATAAAACAAATTCATTTTTTTTTTTTTACAAAATCATGTAAGGCGATGGCTCTGGGAAGACCCGCCAAAAGTCGAATAAAAGGACTTAAATGACGCAAAGGACGCAAAGGACAATTGAATTTTGAGCTGAAGCCGTCTTTTGGGTCCTTTCAGTCTTTTCCGTCCTTTGATTTTATGGCGGGCTTGTCTTCTGCCAAAAGTCGCTGAAATGGACAATATGAACATCATGGACCTGATGGACATTCAGTGTTAAGCTCAAAAAATCGTCCGACTTGTCTGACTTGTCCGACTTTTGGCGGATTCGTCTGCGGGCAGGCGCTCCGCAGGCGTTACCGGTAGCTTTGAAAGATGAAAAAATCAATTATCTGCCGTTTTAGAAAAAGCATAAAAACTTTCGATATTGAATTCAGTCGCTTTCCGGTAAATGTCGGTTTTGCCGTATTCCACGACAATTTCATCCATGATCCGCCGGTCTCTTTCGAGCAGTTCCAGAACATCTTTGTAATTATAATCATTGACCTGGCTGTCCGAGCCCCAGATGACGAAACTGTCCACCCGATAATGCTTCATACAATAAAGTTTGCGCAGGACTTCCCGCCGGTAAATACCGGGTGTACCGGGCGTCAAATCCGCATACATACGCAGATTCAGGTCATGAAGGACGCTGATTTGGGCGTCATTAAGTTTCCCGTAAAGCGCGATATATTCGTCGCACCATGGCCAGCCGACATGCGCCAATGCGAATTTCAGGTTTTTCACGCCGATCAGACATTCAAACGCAATCGGGCGATTGAATTCGGAGGAGGCATAATGATCATACAAAATTCCCGAGTGAAAATGGAGCGGCAGCCCGGTTTCGGCAATCAAACGGAACTTGTCGAGTTGAGTGGCCGGATAAAAATGATTGCAGATGCATTTGAAGCCGTGAATACCCGCTGCGGCGGCGGTATTGATCTGCTCGACGGCGTCCGCCTCCGTCGGATCGATCCAGAGAAACGGATGAAAGCCGGGTGTGTCGGCAGTATATTCCAGAATGAATTCCAACCGTTCCCGCCAATGTTGGGAGTTCTCCGGGTCATGACGGAAAGAAGCGGGAGGCATGCTGAAAATGGTTCCCCCGTCAACCCCTGCCAATGCTGTTTTCCGCAGAAATTCTTTCGGCGGATCGGCCGGACCGGGCATATAGTGGATATGAGCATCTTTCATAACTTCTTTCCCGATTAATGGGTTTGATATCGAATTACAACATTCAAAACCAGTCGGTGAGTTCGATAAGTGTGAATTTTTCTTTATCCGCCGCGATTGATTTTTTGCATCATCTCAAAATTATTTTCAAGGATAAGGATCTGTTCTTCGAGCGGTTTTTGGGCAAGTTCATAGTTAAAAGGACCACGATAATCAATTGCATCAAGCGCCTGAAGCACTTCCTGCCAGTTTATGACGCCGGTTCCGGGCGCCCAGTGACGCTCGTCCACCCCGTCATAATCGGAGATATGCAAAGTCTTGAGCCGATCTTTCAGGGACATGATCATATCCGGCAACTCCCTGTAGCGCTCCATCACATGATTTACATCCAGGCAGACGCTGAAAATCGCAGGATCGGTGTCTTCCAGCATGGCCCTGATTTCATCCAGCGTGTTTCCCATACAGCTGCGGGGAAGATTTTCCAACGCCATGGTCAGATTATTTGCAATTAAATCTTGTTCCAGTTCCGCCATGCTTTTCCGTAATTGCCGGATATGCGCCTGGCGGCGTTCCGGATTCAACGAAATCGGTTCCGTACTGGGATGTACGACAAGCAGTTCACAGTTGAAGTAAACCGCGTCCGCCAGGGAAACTCTCAAACGGGAAACGGCCATTTGACGGATATCTTCTTCAACCGCGGATATGTCGTCATAGGCGGCAAACGGCACATGATATGAAACCGCGCGTTTGGCGGTTTTCTGCAGCATTGTTTTAAAACGCCCGCGGATTGATCGGTCATAGTCTCGCGTGAAATTGCGCGGGTTCAGTTCAAAGGTCGAGATCCGGCATTTGCCGAGCACATCAATGTCCGATAACGAAAGCTCTTCCGTCAAGCCCGTTATCGAGGCGCCAAGACCATAATCAAACATAGATTACCTCTGGTTGTTTATCGGTTAAAAAAAAGCAATCCTTCGGATTCAAAATAACCGGTCGCGGGTGGTACCCTGTACTGTGAGTCGTCAAGGTTCCGTCAATATCAAGGCAGATATGGCGGATACCGTTGGCTCGCTTCATGATAAAAATTTTCACCGATCAGAATCCTGAATTTAATACTATATGTCTCGTACATGTAGCATAATGTCTTTGTTAATATTGTACCTTCATTCGCTGTATTTGCAATAGCAAAAGGAAACGAATTCCTCTATTTTTTTATAAGGGCGGAGGATTCTCTTTCATGCAGATAAACCGGCAGGAGCCTTTGAATGGTTTCCGTATGCTTTCCTGCGCGGAGTTCTTCGATCTTCTGGATCAGCAGCGCCAGCGCCGTCTGGCCGATTTCATGTTGCGGCTGATGCACGGTAGTCAGGGGGATTTTCAGCAGGGGATTGATCTTGAGGTCGTCAAAACCGACCACGGATATATCGTCCGGCACCTTCAAGCCGGCCTCGTGGATGGCCCGGATCGCACCGATGGCCTGATAATCGTTACCGGCAAATATCGCGGTCGGCGGCGTTTTGCGTCTCAACAGGAATTTCATATTTTCATATCCGCCCTCCATGTCGGGTTCGAACCGGTTTTCGCTGCTGATGATATTCAAATGCTCGAAACAACGGATCATATTTTCGTCGCAGGAGATGCCGTGGTCGCTCATGGCTTTTCGGAACCCCTGGAGTCTGCCGTCATTGGCGCTTCCTTTTGAACCGTAAAGATGGGCGATTTTCCGGTGCCCCAATTTGATCAGGTGCTCCGTGGCCAGATAACCGCCATTGACATTGTCGACCCCGACAAAGTTCGCGTCGAGGTCGTCGAATTTCCGGTCGATCAGCACGAAAGGAATACCGGCGTCATTGAGACGGAGCAACGCGTCCAGATTGGCGCGGCCGGAGTTCGGAAAAATAATCACTCCGTCCTCCTGCTGCTGCAGCGAATAATGGATATTCTGGTTTTCGCGGTTGACGTCGCCGTTGGAGGTCTTGATGACCAGATTGCAGTTCATCCGGTTGGCGGCGTGCTGAATTCCCTCGCAAAGCGTCAGGATAAAGATATCGCTGATATCCGGTATGATCAGGGCGATCGAATACTTCGCCAGTTTCATTCCCGTACCCGACTTCAGGGAAACCACAAAGCAGCCCTTACCCTGTTTTTTGTAGAGGAGCCCTTTGGCGATCAGGTTGTCGATGGCGGTACGCACGGACCGGCGGCTGATCCCGTAGTGCTCACAAAGCCTGCTTTCGGAAAGAATGCAGTCGCCGGCTTTCAGCTTGCCTCCGAGAATCTGCTCCTGGATTTCCTGTTCCAGTTTGTCATAAACGAATCCGGTGTCTTTTTTTAGAAATGGCATTCATTGAATCCTGTCTGCTGTTAACTGTATTGATTTTAACAATAGCACGTTTCAAGTATTTTTCAATCGGAAATTTTTTTATGAAAAGACTTGACAAAACCGGGATTTGATATTATTGTGATACATGTGCAATACTTATATCATAATAAGGAGAATCCTGTCATGGATAAACTGGAAAAGCCGATTCTGAAGGAAGTTTCGGCGATTGTTTTCGATAAACTTCCCCAGCACGATACCTGTTGGTCGCTCCTGGAGGGGATTGACGGTAAAATTTATACCGGAGTCTGCGGCGAGATCACCGGGGGCATGTCCGCGTATATCGCCGCTTTTGAACCCGGTACCGGCAGAATCGATTACCTGACGGCCATCGCCGATGTGCTCGGAGTTCCCGCCGGCAACGGCCAGGCGACCCATTCCAAGGTCCATTACAGCATGCTGCAGGATGACGACGGGATCATTTACGCGGCGACCCACTGCACCGGGGCGCCGCTGGACGATTGGCTTTGGCGTCCGTGGAATTGCTGGAACCATCCCGATAAATTTTTCTCCGGCTCCGGCCTGGCGGCCATCAGGCCGGACGGCACAGTCCTGTTTTCGAAAATCATCCTCCCCAAAGAAGGTTCGCGCTGCATGGCGTTGGCTAAAAAGCAACGCCGCATTTACGGCATCTCCTATCCCCGCAATCATTTCTTTGTTTTTGACCTGCGGACAAAAGAAATCCGCGACATCGGGCGGATCGGCAACATCAATCCGCAGTGCATCTTTCTTGATGACCGGGAAAACGCCTTCACTACCGACGATTACGGACAAATCATCAAATTCTGCCCGGACAGAAATGAATTCATTGAAACCGGCGTTTCCATTCCTCACGCCCATTTCCGCAACGGTTTCCATAATACCGTGTATGACGTGACGCCCGATCCCGGGGCGAACGCCGTCTGGGGAGTGACCTGGAATTGGGGCGCGCGCCTCTTTCGGTATGACTTCGACACCGGCCGGATCGATGATTTCGGCAAAGCTTACGGAGAGGACGGCAAAGCCTGGGACCATATCATTCACGATCATGCCGGAGGACTGGTGTTCGGGCCCGACCGCAAGCTTTATTTCGCCGCCAATCTGCGTGATGCCGGCGGCAGAACGCACCTGATCTGTTTCGATCCTGTCTCCGCGGAAAGGCATGACCTCGGAGAAATTGCCGTTCCGGAAATGCCGTGCGACCATATTGCCCGGGGCGTCTGCGGAAAAGATGGCTGTCTCTATCTGGCGGAAGTCGGAAATACCCCGACCAGGCTTTTCAAATGCGATATCGGATACACCGCCAAAGCCGAAAACAAAAACATCAGAACATGGGGCTGATACAATGCTGAACGACAATTATTTCAGAGATATAGAATGGCCGCAGTCGCCGTTAAAAGCCGAAAATCTTGACGCCGAACAGCTCAAGCAGTTTTTGCGAATCCGCAGTGAATACGAGAAAAGCGCTTTTGTATCCAGCGGCCACCTGGAAGTACGTGCCCTGAATCCGAAGGAATTCATGGAGCCGATTCCGCCCGGCGAGTCCGCCGTCACCGCCGTTGCAGCGCATCCGTCCGGACATGTTTACGGTGGTACTTCCGGCAAAAACGCCCATCTGTTTTTTTATAATCCGGCTCCCGATGCGGATGCCTGCGTCGATATCGGCGTTATTCTGCCCGAGGCCCGGACGGTCGCGCTTTGCGTTTTGCCGAACGGCATGCTGGCCGGCGCGGTGAATCCCTGCGAACCGAATGCCCTCGGTGTTCTTTTTTCCTATAAGTCCTGCGCATATCTTCTGGATGAAAAAGACTTTACCGGGCTGGGAGTGCGGGAAATTTTCGACCTGCCGGCCGAGGATCAATTTTTTACCAGTACCATCGATCCCTGTCATTCAGCGGGAAAAATTGAAATTCTCACTTCGCCCATACCGGAAAAAATCAGCGATTTGCAGGCGGCGCTGGATGGGAGTTGTCTGTATCTCCTCGGAGCGGCTAGCGGCCAGATATTCCGTTGCAATATCGACGGAAGCGCCGTTGAGTGCCTTGGCCGTTTGGACCCGAACGGTATTTTTTCTGAAAAATTATTTCTTGACCATGTCGGAAATCTTTATGGGGCCGGACTTTACGGGAGGATTTTCCGTTGGTCTCCTGAAAACAGAATCCTTGAAGCATTACCGTGTGTCGCGCCTTCTCTGAAGGGACGCGAATTGTATAACAAGATAACCGCCTGGACTTGCAGTTCCGATGGTTCGATTGTCGGCGGTACCGTTGACGGACTCCTGTTCCGTTTTCTGCCGGATCAAAATAAAGTAATTTGCCTCGGCAAGCCGACTGCGGAAACATTCGTTTCCGGTCTGGCCTGGTCCGGCGGCAAGCTTTACGGAATATTCGGAGGCGATAATGACTGTGCCCATCTCGGCTGCTGGAATCCATTGACCGGCGAACTCAAGGATCTGGGGTGTCCGCTGGCGCGTTCGGAACGTCCATGGCATGGATACCGTTTTTCTTGTATGACCACCGGAATCAACGGGACTATTTTCATGGGAGAATCCGACCGGATCAGCCATCTTTTCATGTATTTTCCGGCCGTGGAATAAATCTGCCCTGATTGGCCCTCGTCGGATTTTCAGCGGTGTGGCTTGAGGTCAGGACGCCGGGGGCAGCTCAGGCCAGCCTTTCCAGCATCTCTCCCAGTACCCCAAGATCGGGAATGGTAAGCGCGGCGAAATTGTCCTCGATTTGATCGTGCGGCAGGGGACTGATCAGGATGCCGGGCACGCCGGAATTGACCGCGAGCCGGATGTCCGTATAGAGGCGGTCGCCGCACATGATCAGTTCGTCCGGCTCCAGATGATGGCGTTTCATGATGGGGGCCAATATGGACGGATCGGGCTTGCCGAGTGTAACGGGGCGGCGGCCCGAAACTTTTTCCAGACATGCCGTGACCGAACCGCAGTCCACCAGAGTGGTTGGTCCCTCGGTCGGGCATTCCAGGTCGGGATGTGTGGCGATCCAGAGTTTGTCCTGTTTGATCCACCACGCGGCTTTGCAGAGACGTTCGTAATTGAGCTGGGTATCGAATGCCGTCACGACGCCGTCCGGTTCTTCGCTCATGGAAACCCCGCTAAAGCCATAACTCACCATTTCCTCCTGAAACGATTCGGTGCCGAGCATGAACAGCCGCCGGACGTCCGGATGGCGGGAGCGCAGGTAATCCGCGGTGTTGACCGTGGACGAAATCATCTGTTCGCGTTCAATGGCGATGCCGAACTCCTGCAGGTGGTGGAGATAGGCGTCAATGCCTCGCGATGAATTGTTGGTGAGGAACGAAAAGCCGATCTCCTTTTTACGCAGCAATTTGAGGAAAGGCAAGGTAGTCGGAAACAATTCCCGTCCGCGGTAGATGGTGCCGTCCATGTCCATGACGACGTGACGAATTTTCTTCAGATCAAACATAAACTTCCGGAGTGTGTTGTTAATGGGTTACCCGGTGAAAAAATCGAACGGCAACCCCAGTTCGAAGACCAGGTCCAGTACCGTGTAACGATTGCGAATCAGTTGTGCCCGGGCGAACGCGCCGGAGTATTGGTCCCTGGACATGCCAATGTCGGCGGGAGTGACCGGGGCGTTCACCGAATCGAACATCTCTTTTAACTCCATGCTGGAATAGAGTTGCCCGGCAATCCGTGTCCGTAGCGTATCCCATCCCGCATATAGGATTTCCCGGCGTTCCAGAAGGGCTTTGTCCTCTAGAAATTTGTCGAGTGCGACCTGAAGTACTGAACTTCCGTAGCAATTACGGCTCAACAGCCGATGAATCTCGGTTTCTCGTTCGTTTCGTGTCTGCGGAGGGCGGCTCATCCGGCGGAGGGCATTGGCGTCGAATTCCAGCAGTTTTTCATAAAGCATGGTGATTCCGACCGAAGCCACCGCGACTTTAAATCCATGCGAAGCCTCGAATCCTTCCATTTCCCAGATATGGCTGAGCAGATGCTCCGCCCCCGAAGCAGGGCGGGAATCGCGGCACATCTGCATGGCATATCCGGTGGCAGCCAGCCCCATGAATACCCGGGTGGTTACAGACGGCGTTTCCAGCCAGCTTCGCAACGGGTGCTGGATCATCGCCCAAACGTCGTTCCGGATTGGAGCCAGGCCTAGGAAATCGGCGACGATCCAATCCGCGCCCGCCGGGATTTTTGCCATCAGGTCGGCGTAACCGGCGGCCTTCATTTCAAGCGGGGCCGTTTCCAGTACGACAGGGTCTGCGATAATCGCCAGCGGAGCGGAGCAGGGCATGGTTTTTTTGAATCCGTCCATCGTCAAGGCTGCGCCGAACGCGGTATAGCCGTCCACCGACGGCGCGGTAGGAATCACCAGGTAGCGGGCATTTTTCAAGGCGGCGGCGTATTTGACCAGATCATTGATCGTGCCGCTGCCGACGGCTACCGGAATACAGTTTTCCGGCATGACGGCGGCCAGCGTGTACGAGTGGTCGATCTGCGCATGGAGAACCGGGGAGCCGGGGAAAATGAACGGCGGCAACTGGACGATGCCGCTGTCTCGCAGGGCATTGGTCAATTCTTCTCCGGCAACGCACCAGGTGTTTTCGTCGGCCACCGGCCAGACGGAGCGCCCCGGCCAGAACCGATGGAAGATCTCCGGTGCGTGGCGGATTCCTTGCGGTTCCATGACGAAACATTCCGTTTCGAGGCCGGCGGGGACAGGAACAGTATTCATCGTTCAGCGCTCCAGCCACCGGCACAGGAGGTCCGGTACGTTTGTGGTGACGCTTTCGGTGCCGTTGACAATGGCCTGTTTGAGCGTTTTCTCATCATTAACCACCCAGGAATCGACCTTGATTCCTTTGGTCTTGTAGTAATGGACACGCTCGGGCGTGGCGAAGTTCATCTGGATTCCGATGCTGTCGATCAGGGCGGATACGCCGTCCGGGTCGCCTGCTTCGGTGGCATCGTTGCCGTGCAGTTTGACGGCTGGCTCGGCTGTCCTCAGGAATTTCAGGACGTCGTAGTGAAAACTCGACAACATGCTTTTGCTCAGCAATTCACGGTCCTGAACAAATTTCAGGACGGCGGCCGCGCATTCGATGTTGTTTTCCTTGATCTCGATCAACAGCCGCATCTGCGGATTAATGGCGTGAATGGCGGTGATGGTTTCCGCCAGCGTCGGAATCCGGGTTCCCGCGAATTCCGGTGCTTTCCAGCCGCCGAAGTCGAACCGGCGGAGTTCGTCGAGGGTGAAGTCGCTGACACGGCCGCGCCCGTTGCTGCATCGGTCGATCAGAGCGTCATGGGTGACCACCATTTTCTTGTCCCAGGTCAGATGAACGTCGAATTCGATGGCGTTTACCGGCAGCCGGGCGGCGTGTTTGAATGATACGATTGTGTTTTCCGGATAAAGCACGGGCATGCCGCGATGTGCGTTGACCCCGATGTCGATTTTCTGCATAATGATTGCTCCTTGCTTGATCATATTATAATAAAGATAACTGAATTTGATCGAAAATCAATCATTTTATTGAGAAAATAGAAATAAATATTTCATTGATCAGTTTATTTGACTGAATATTCAATTTTATGATTGAATTGTGATTGAATGGAGTTATTTTAAGAGATGCGGCGCCGGGATTCGTTCGTAACGGTTGCCGTTACCGGAAACCCGCACGTGGCGCAGCCGGGGAAAAAAATACAAGGGTAAAGATCATGAAAAAAGAACAGGCCGTCAATATTCTGCGCTACCTCGACACCCATGAAGCCATCAATACTGCCGAAGGTTGTGAACTGCTGGGGGTAAGCGAAGCCACCGTCCGCCGGATTTTCAACTTGATCGCCCGTTCAGGGAGCGCCGTCCGGTTTCACGGAGGGCTGAAAGCCGCCGCCAACAATCCCAATATCGCCATTCCATTCCTGCTTCGCAAACAGTGGCAATCGCAGGAAAAAGAACAATTGGCTCGGAAAGCGTTGGAATTCCTGAAGCCGGATTCGGTGACTTTTGTGCACAGCGGCTCAACGACGCTGTTTCTGGGGAAATTCATCGCAAACGGCACGTTCATCACCGATTCGGTCACGCTGGCGGAACTGCTGGGGCAGCGGTTTCCCGGCGAAACCGGCCCGGAAGTCATCCTGACCGGTGGTACGCTGGATCGAAAAGGCAATATGTTGACCGGCTACAAGGCGGAGCAGGGGGCCGCCGGCTACCAGGCGGATTTTCTGATCACCAGCGTACCGGGGCTTGATGAATACGGCCTGATCGAAACCGACGACAACGCCGTCGGCATTCAGCGTACCATGATCAAACACGCGAAAACCGTCATTGTCCTGGCGGATCACCATAAATTTCAGCAGCGGGGGTACTGCCATCTGGTTTCCTGGCGGGAAGTCGATATTCTGATCACCACCGAGAAAGAACAAAACCGCTCCCTGCTGGATTCCATCCGTACCCAAGGCGTCCGCGTGATCACCATTCGCCCGGAAAAGGCCTGACAGGGCGAGTCCGTATCCCGGCTGTCGTGCCGTGTCAGTCAGGTAATCTGACGGTTGATAAAAAAACTCCCGAACGGCATTACCGCTCGGGAGTTTTTTGATAGGATCGGAACCGGATGATCACCCTTTCAGGTTTTCAAGGGATTCGTTAATTAGAAGTTTGTCGGTATCCTGACGCGGAGCGCCGCCTTCGACCGGCAGCACTTCATAGCCGCCGCGGTCAAAGCATTCTTCGAGCGGAATGTATCCGCATTCGCCCAGCGCCAGCACCACCGGCCAGGTGGTCGGGTAGGGGGATCCTCCGCGGATCGCTTCGCCGATTTCCATGAACGCTTCGCCGGGGAGCGACGTGATCGTCAGCTCTTTGCCGAATTTCAGTGAAACCATTTCGAAGTCGCGCTTTTTGCCAGAACAGTTGCCTTTGTAAGCGATCATCTGTTCGGCGAAGAAACGGGCTACCGGACCGTCGCCGGTGGCAAGCCCTTCACTGGTCATGTCGCCGCCCTTGCCGGGATCGAACGGCTTGTCAAGAACTTCTTCCGCCGCCTTGACTTCCGCATCGGTGATGTCCCGGAACGGGATGGTGACGGTACGTAGCGCCGCGCCGAGTGATTCCGGCTTGAACGGGGCAAGTTTGCCCAGGTTGGCGGCGATGATCTCGCCGTAACCATACCCGATCCGGACCGCTTCCGCATAGCTGGCCTGTCCGTCGGAACTGGCGATATCGAAATGATTGATATTGCCCTGGCAGTCAACCAGTGTGTAGACCGGCACATCGTAGGACAGCGCCATCTGGATTTTGCGCTCCATGCGTCCAGGCCAGTCGGCCGAAACGAAGTTGCCGCCGATCGTGTCGGTATGATTCGACAGATGGGCGATGATCGCGGAAATGCGGTTGTCCTGATAGACCGACAGGATGCCGATGTCGGGATTGACCGTCCCTTCCGGGCGTTCGACGTTCGGATTCAGTTTGCCGGGGTTGGTCAGGACTTTGCCGTTTTTCATCCAGTAGCGGCGCCATGCCCAGCGCCCAAATGTTCTGAGAACGGACGGCAGCGTCATCAGTGACTTCAAACCATATCTGGACACCAACCCCGAAAATTATTGGTGATCATGAAATAGTTGACCGGCAGGATGCTGTCCTGCTGTTTAGCCAGGAATTTCGCCACTTTGTCCTGCCCGCATTTGGGGCAATTGCGGTTGCCGCAGGACGGCCATGCAAAGTGTTCCGCGCCGCATTCCGGGCAGGCGTAAAGATTGCCGTGCCCCATCGCCGGGGTCCGGCAAGCACAAATATCGCGAACCGCATGACACTGTTCCGGGGTCATTCCGTACGGATAAGCGTCAATGTGGGCGCGAAAAATATTGGCGATCTCCGCCAAAGGCGTCAGAGGTCGTTCATGAGAGTTTCGAGTTTCCGGCTTCCAACCCGGCTCAGTTTTGAAGTCAAATGCAGATAATCCATCGTTGTGCGGAGGTCCGTGTGCCCGAGGTACTCTTGCACGATGCGAACCGGCACTCCTTCTTCCAGCGCATGAGTTGCAAACGAATGACGCAGCGTGTGAAGATTCAACGGGCGCTTGAATCCAAGCTCCACCGCCGACCTCTGGAAGCACACCAGAAGAGTTTGAGATGAAAACGTTTTTTTGCCGATTCCACGGAGCCGCACAGGGTCCGTATAGCAGGGAAACAACAGCTCCCGATGGCGATGGGTTTTCCACATCTCACGCAAAATACGGATGGTGTTCCGAGGGATCGGCGCCACGCGGTTTTTACCGCCTTTGGTATTACGGATTTTGAGCAGCCCCTGAACTGCGTCAATGTCCGCGAACCGGACATTCAATGCCTCTCTTACCCGCAAGCCGCAACTGTAAATCAAACACAACGCCGCATGAAAACGCACATCCTTTACGTTGCCGATAATCTGCCGGACTTCAGCCTGCGAGAGCACCTCCGGCAACGCTTTCACGATACGCTGACGGTAAAGTTTCAGCGTTTTGAAATCCCTCGGATAACTACTCTCAAAAAAGAATTTCAATGCCGAATAATGAATCATCAACGTGGAAGCGGACCAGTTCAGCTTGAACTCAATATGCCGCAGATAATTCCGGATATCGTCATCCGTCACATCCTTTGCCTTTTTCCACGTGTAGGCAAAAAATGTCAGTACCGCGGCACTGTACTTGATTATCGTTGCCTCCCGGAAACGATGGAAATGCAGATCTTCAAGAAAACGTTCCCGCAACGGACTGGAGCGTTTGCGCATTTTCTTCAAACGCTTACGGAGAACTTTCGACATACGGGCGGAATTCCGGACTCTTTTCACATCGTTGATGTTTGACATAACTCTTCCTTTGTTTACGGCCTCCGATTCATTCGGAAACACTTAAACAAAAGATATCACTCCAGCGTACGATGTGGAATGCCGCTACGACAACGGCTCAGTGTGGAATGCCGCCGCGACAGCGGCTCAGTTCAAAAATCCCAACCGTATTTTTCCACTGCCCGAACAACAATATTTCCCATATTTTCAAAACGCCGAAAAAATAGCAAAAATCTACATCGGGTAAGGGCATGGCGTTGCCGCCATGACCTCCCCTAAG
>ENA-UOOK01003033-UOOK01003033.1-fermentation-metagenome-genome-assembly--contig:-NODE-3033-length-19627-cov-7.715972_pt1 | contig 19627 bp, 15 predicted proteins | sample MGYA00245777_ERZ724023 | MGnify/ENA primary metagenome ERZ724023 (study PRJEB28704, sample SAMN03018312) | fermentation metagenome | biome: anthropogenic terrestrial biome; feature: soil; material...
TGAGGTCAGGGGACTGACCATCAGTGAAGCCCAGCATGTTGTCGTTAAAAACAGGATGAAGCTGCAGATAATCGACTCGGTTTATACCACAATGGTTCCCCGCGGCTGCGTGGCCGAACAGACTCCTCTCCCCGGTCACAGGGTAAAGAAAGGACGCACAATCAAGGCCACAATTAATGCCTTCAACCCGGAGATGGTTGCAGTTCCTGACCTTGTAGGCCTGCCCCGTCGCCAGGCACTTTCAATAATTGAAACAGCCGGTCTGCAGGTAGGACAGCTTAACTACGTTCCTGACCTGACGGTCGACTTCGTTCTCAGACAAACAATTCATGGTCGCGAAGCGTCACCCGGTGACTCAGTCCAGAAAGGGATGGTGGTTGACCTGGTTCTGGGCCGTGGCCTGAGCAGTCAGCGCACACCCCTGCCAAGGCTTACCGGCCTGACACTCGACGAGGCCAGGAATGAGATCCTGGGCGCTTCCCTTAACCTTGGCGCATTCGTCTTCGATGGCACAGTCGCCACCAGCGATGACTCACTCAGGGCCTTCGTCTTCAAACAGAATCCCGAATACCGTAGTGAGGCTACGGTTCAGCTGGGATCAGCTGTTTATATCTGGCTGACCACTGACAGCCTCAGGATTTTATCTGATACCCTCAGGGCTGATACCCTGCTCCCCGGAGGTGACTTCGGACCACCTGATACAGATATACCTCACTAAAGATGAAAAACAGGCGGGTCATATTCCTCCTCCTTGCTGCTGTACTTACATTCAATGCCTCAGCACAGGAGATTATTACAGGTCTTACCCGCAACAGACAACTGGCTGATGCCGTCAGACCAGCCCTTATCCTTAAAGGTGCTGCTGCTGAAGAACCTGTGCCATTACCCTTCAGCGATGACTTTACAGGTGACAGCATCTTTCCTTCCGTGGCCAGGTGGGCTGATCTGCAGGTCTTTATAAATAACACCTACTCCGTCAGACAGCCTTCAGCCGGTATTGCAACCCTTGACTGCCTTGATGAAAGAGGATTATTGTATGAAGGAGCATCACAGACGGTATTTGTGGCTGACCGGCTGACATCACGTGCTATTGATCTCGAATACATGCCGTCAGACAGCATCTTTCTCAGCTTCCTTTTTGAGGCCGGAGGAGTGGCTGACCTGCCTGAGACCGGCGACAGCCTCACGCTCAGCTTCTGGGCTCCGGAAGAACAGAAGTGGTACAGCATCTGGCAGGCAATAGGAGAAGCTACCGACGGATTCCACAGGGTGATCATTCCAATCACTGACACCAGGTACCTGATGAAAGGATTCCGTTTCATGTTCACCGGTCACGCTTCCCTTGCAGGTGCATTATCAGAACCTTCACAGGCAGGAAACGCCGACCAGTGGAACATTGACCACGTACTGCTTGATAAAGGACGTTCGATTCATGACACCGTCTTTCGTGATGTTGCCATCACCCTTCCACAAAGATCACTGGTAAAAGAATATGAGGCAATGCCCTGGCGCCATTTCCGGCAGGCATACCTCTCAGCCATGAGCCCTGTGGCCCATATTACATACAGGAACAATGACACCATCGTCCGCAACGTCACCAGACATGTCACAATAACAGACATGTCAAACAAAACCGTTGTGCGCGACTTTGACGCAGGCGCCGCCAACGCCGCCCCTCTTTCCGATGTCAGCTATGACGCTCCACTGCTTTATACCTATAATACAACATCATCCGCAGACACTGCGCAGTTCATGGTGACAATATCCCTGCTGACTGACGATTTCGATCCTAAACATAATGACACCCTGAGATATATCCAGAAGTTTTCAGACTATTTTGCAATTGACGATGGAACAGCGGAGGCAGGTTACGGCATAAACGGTCAGGGCTCGAACAACGCATTGGCCGCCCTCCGTTTCAGGTCATTCCTGCCTGACTCCGTTACCGGCATCAGCATCTGTTTCAATGATGCATATGACAATGCCAACCAGAGGGCATTTGACATAATGGTCTGGGCAGACGATAACGGCCGCCCAGGTATATTGCTGGGCAGCAGCGATGGTCCGGCAGCATCTCCGGGAGGTGAGATAAACGGTTTCGTGACCTACATGTTTGACACTCCGGTAAGGGTGACTGACAACTTCTGGATTGGATGGAGGCAGAATTCCGAAAAATTCCTAAATGCCGGTCTTGACCTAAACACATCCCCCGCAGGAAGGCAATATTTTCATCTCAGCGGAATATGGCAGGAGAGTCAGGCTCCCGGCATAATAATGATGCGCCCTGTTATGAAGGGAAGCGGCTCACCCACATCATCAGAAAATGGCACTCTGATCAATGACCTCTTTACCATCTACCCCAATCCGACTGACGGCCTGGTAACCATAATCCCGGCAGAAGGTGCGCCTGAAGACTTTACCATCGACGTGATCTCCTCCTCAGGTGCCAGGGTGATGTCGCACGATAAGACCGTGAGGTTCGATCTGAGCCGGCTGGCCGCCGGGAACTACATGATCCTGGTGAAGGCAAGGGATGGCCGGCCCCTGTCATTACTGCGCGTCATAAAGGTTAAATGAGCCGGGAGATGGCAGAAGAAAAAATCCCGGGCATCCGGGAACAGGAACAGGAAGCTGAACCGGAGCAGGAACTCTTTGAGCATTACCGCTACATTGTTGATCCCGGGCAGTCAATGCTCCGTATCGATAAATACCTCTCCAAACGGATAGAGAATGTCTCACGCACCAGGGTGCAGGCTGCGGCGCAGGCAGGGAACATCCTGGTTAACGATGCTCCCGTCAAACCCAACTACCGGATCAAACCCCTTGATGTCATCCAGGTACTGCTTCCCAATCCGCCCCGTGAGATTGAGCTGATACCCCAGGATATCCCCATCACAGTGGTTTATGAGGATGATGATTTGATTGTCGTAGATAAGGCCGCCGGGATGGTGGTACACCCGGCTTACGGCAACTACTCGGGCACACTGATGAACGCCCTGATGTATCACTTCAGGGACCTGCCACTCTTCCAGACAGGTGAGATTCGTCCCGGACTGGTGCACCGCATTGATAAGAACACATCGGGACTGCTGGTCGTTGCCAAAAACGAGTATGCCCACAACAGGCTCGCCAGGCAGTTCTTCAAGCGGACTACCGGCAGGCTTTACACAGCCCTGGTCTGGGGCACACCGGACCCTGCAGAAGGAACCATTACCGGTCATGTGGGCCGCAATATACGCGACCGCAAGATAATGCAGGTATTCCCTGACGGCAGCCAGGGCAAGCACGCTGTGACCCATTACAGGATTGTTGAACCTCTCGGATATGTGTCTCTGATAGAATGCCGCCTCGAGACAGGACGAACTCATCAGATAAGGGTTCATATGGCCTGGAAGGGGCATCCCCTGTTTAACGACGAGGAGTACGGCGGCCATCGTATACTGAAAGGCACCACCTTCACAAAATACCAGCAGTTCGTCCGGAACTGTTTCGATATCCTCCCCCGCCAGGCGCTTCACGCACGTACCCTTGCCTTTGACCATCCCGTCACAGGCAAACGTCTCTCCTTTGAATCACCCGTCCCCCGGGATATGGTGGCAGTAATTGAGAAATGGAGGAATTATATAGCTGGAAGAGACTAGGCGATTTGCGATTTGCGATTTGCGATTTGAGATTTTTGTGTTATAAATAATTGGTTTTTGCTTAGTATTGAGCTAACTTTTAAGTTTGCTGCAGAAAGTGGAATAATTATGAAAATCAAAGATCAGATCCAGTTTCGGACCAGGAGTCTGGCGTTGGGAATTATATCGCTTTGCGGACAGTTGCCCGGGACTATGCCAGTTAATATTATAAGCCGCCAATTAATAAGAGCTTCATGCTCTGTTGGAGCCAATTACCGGGCAGTCAGCCGGGCGAAATCAAGAGCTGACTTCATAAATAAGCTCCATATCGTTGAAGAAGAGGCTGATGAGTCTATATTTTGGCTGGAATTGCTGCAGGATATTGAGCCAACACACAAAGATTCAATCTCATCATTCATATCAGAAATGAATGAAATTCTTTCAATTGTTGTTGCTGCGAGGAAAACTGCCAGGCAAAAACTGGTCAGCCAAAGTTCTTAAATCGACAATCGCAAATCGCAAATCGCAAATCCTACCAGCTTCCCCCTGCTCCGCCGCCGCCGAAACTGCCGCCTCCGAAGCCTCCGAAACCGCCGCCGCCACCGCTGAAGCCTCCTCCGCCGCCTGAGAACCCTCCCCAGCTTCCGCTGTGAGACTTGCCTCCTCCCATCATGCTCATAAGAAGCCATAACGGCAGGTTTGACGATCCGCTCCGCCTCATGTGCTTGTTGTTGGAGCTGCCAGCGGAGACAATGATAATGAAGAAGAGAATTATCAGGAAGATTACTACTCCGGGTATGGCGCCCGAAGGAGCACCGCCGGCATAACTATCATAGTCATACTCGCCTGCGGCAAGGGACATCAGTACGTTTGTGCCGGCGTCAATACCACCATAATAATCATTCTCCCTGAACCTCGGGATCATCTCCCTGTCAATAATATCTGCCGTTGCCAGGTCAGGGATGGGCCCTTCAAGACCGGAACCAGTGGCGATAAACACACGCCCGTCAGAGGATAGGGTCTTGGGTTTTACCAGCACCAGAACTCCGTTGTTGAGATCCCCCTGCCCGATTCCCCAGTCATTTGCCACCCTGAATGCAAACTCGGAGCGGTCATATCCCTGGAGGTCATTCACAATGAGAACGGCAATCTGGTTAGATGTTGAATCACTGAAGGCAACAAGCTTGGTTTCAAGAGCCTGCACTTCGGCAGAAGAGAGAACGCCGGCAAGGTCATTAACCAGCCTCGGCGGCTCCGGCCGTGGTATGAGTGTCTGCGATCGGAGTAAGCCTGCCGCCAAAAGCCAGAACAACACCATTGTATATTTTCGGAATCTCTTCATTTTCATAATCCCGTATCATTTGTGTCGAACGAGATGGCATCAGGGAGCTCATTGACGTCATCCTTTGATCTCGGGAAATGCTCCTTCAGTTTCTCTCCTGCCATCCGGACACCCTCAGAGAGTCCTTCAGTGAAGCGGCCATCGCTGAATCGCTGCTGCATATGGTCCCGGACACTGTCCCAGAACCCGGGCGGCACAACCGCATTGATACCGGTATCTCCTATGATTGCAAAAGTGCGCTCCTTCAATGCGAGATAGATGAGTACCCCGTTACGGTCAGCTGTCTTGTGCATCCCCACCTTTTTGAAGAGCCAGGCAGCCTCATCAAGAACATCAACCTTGCACGAGGTCTCAATATGTATGCGAATCTCCCCTGAGGTTGCATGCTCAGCATCCTGGATGGCCCTGATGATAACCTCCTGCTGTTCAGGAGTAAAGAAAGTCGATGCCTTCATCATCAGGATATCAGAACTCAACCTTAGGTGCTACCTCGGTACCCTCCTGAGCCTCAAAATAGGGCCTGTTATCGAACTTCGTCACAGAGGCAATAAGGTTGTTCGGGAACTTCTTGATGAATGTATTATACTCGCGGGCAGCATCATTAAAGTTATTCCTTGCTATGGAAATGCGGTTCTCGGTGCCTTCAAGCTCCACCTGCAAATCACGGAAGTTCTGGGTGGCCTTCAGTTCGGGATACCTCTCCACAACAACCATAAGCCTCTGAAGCGCTGAACTTACTTCGCTCTGGGCAGCCTGAAACTCCTGCAGCTGCTCAGGTGTGATGTCAGACGGGTCAACAGTAACCTGGGTGGCCTTCGCCCTTGCTTCGATCACTCTCGTAAGCGTCTCCTGCTCAAATGCGGCAGCGCCTTTGACAGTATTCACGAAGTTTGGGATAAGGTCAGCCCTCCGCTGGTACTGCGTTTCTACATTGCTCCACTCTGTGGCAACCTTCTCATTCATCGGAACAATCTTGTTGTAAATGCCTACTCCCCATGAAATAACAAGAAGCAGGACAACAACAATAATCACAAGAATTAAAAGTCCGCTAATACTCTTTTTCATCTTTATGTCTGTTTGATTATATCTCAAAAATAAATAAAATATCTCTCGTAAAGACTCATTGACAGGCATCCTTGCTGCAGTTCCGATCCGGTTTTTTAAATTCCGGTGACAGCGGGAAAATAATTGTAGTAATTTTGGACAAAACCTACCAGTCATGAGAACCATTGCCATTGTAGCCGGGGGAAATTCATCCGAATACCCTGTCTCCGTCCGCAGCGCTAAGGGTGTCGAAGCAGCTCTTAAAGGGAAATACGAAACATACATCATCAACATCAAAGGTACCGACTGGTACTGGGAAGATCCCAGGGGACGTCTTTGCAGGATTGACAAGAATGATTTTTCAGTAATCTGTGATGATCAGCGCATCCGTTTTGATGCAGCATTCATCGCCATACACGGCAACCCCGGGGAAAACGGCCTTCTGCAGGGTTACTTTGACATGATCGGACTGCCGTATACGAGCTGTGATGCATTTGTCTCGGCACTGACCTTCAACAAACAGGCATGCAAACTTTACCTGAACGAATATGGCATTCCCATGACCGGAGGCCTGCTCATCAGGAAAGGACAGAAGTATGATGCTGCCAGCATTGTCAGGCAGACAGGGCTTCCCTGTTTTGTCAAACCCAACGCCAGCGGATCGAGCTTCGGGGTAACAAAGGTGAAAGAGACAGCCGAATTTGATGAGGCACTGGAAAAGGCATTTGCCGAAGGGCACGAGGCATTGGTTGAGTCATTCATGAAAGGTACAGAGGTTGCCTGCGGGGTGATCAGGACAAGAAACAGGAAGATCATTATGCCCGTGACAGAGGTGGTTCCCAAGAAGGAGTTTTTCGATTATGAGGCAAAATATACCCAAGGATTGTCTGATGAGATCACCCCGGCGCGTATGCCGGAAGAGCTCACCAACCGTATCCAGGAACTCTCATCTGAGATTTATGATATCCTGGGTTGCCGTGGTATTGTCAGGGTCGATTTCATCGTCACCTCTGACGGCCCGCAATTCCTGGAGATAAACACCATCCCCGGGATGACCCCGGAGAGCATCATCCCCCGCCAGGCGGCAGTCTTCGGTATCAGCCAGACTGATCTCTATTCTATGGTGATCGAGGATCTCTTCTAAGGCAATAGGCAATAGGCAAGAGTGTTGACAATACATCAAATATCTGCCTGATTAGCAGCAACTTCGTCACTACTGCCTACTGCCTACTGCCTAATGGCTATTGCCTTCCTTCAAATGTATCAAACCTGTACGAGTCAATCGGTGCACAGGTGCATACCAGGTTGCGGTCACCGTAACCATTGTCCACCCTGCCAACCGTTGGCCAGAACTTGTTCTCGACAACCCATCTGAGGGGGAACGCTGCCTTCTCACGCGGATAACCGTGTTTCCATCCGTCAGAGATGACAGCCGAAGCGGTATGAGGCGAATTCTTCAGCACATTGTCTTCACGGTCAGCCTCGCCCTTCCGGATTTCTTCGATCTCATTCCAGATGGAACGCATTGCATCTACAAACCTGTCGAGCTCAGCCTTCGGTTCTGACTCGGTGGGTTCGACCATCAGCGTACCGTGAACCGGGAACGAAAGTGTAGGCGCATGGAATCCGTAGTCCATCAGCCTCTTGGCTATATCTGACTCATCAACCCCCGTATCTTTGAATCCCCGGCAGTCGAGTATCATCTCATGGGCACAGCGGCCGTTGGCGCCGGTGTAAAGCACCTTGTACATTCCACCGAGCTTTGCAGAAATATAGTTGGCATTCAATATTGCAAAGACCGTTGATTTTGTCAGTCCCTCAGCGCCCAGCATCATAACATAGGCATGGCTGATGGTAAGCACCTGAGCGCTGCCGAAAGGCGCAGCGGCTACAGCGGTGATACCATGGCTGCCACCAGTCTTAACCACCGGGTGCGACGGCAGGAACTCAGCAAGCTTCGTGTTGCAGAGGATGGGACCCATGCCCGGTCCGCCTCCTCCGTGAGGTATGGCGAAGGTCTTGTGCAGGTTTAGGTGGCACACATCTGCCCCTATATGACCAGGGCTTGTCAGCCCCACCTGCGCGTTCATGTTGGCGCCGTCCATGTAAACCAGTCCGCCATTCTCATGAACAATCTTTATCATCTCCCTGATGGCCTCCTCAAACACTCCATGCGTTGAGGGGTATGTTATCATTGCGGCGCTCAGGTTTTCACGGTGCTCAACAGCTTTCTTCCTCAGATCTTCAACACTGATATTCCCGTTTTCATCACACTCCACTACAACCACCTTCATGCCGGCCATGGCTGCACTGGCAGGATTGGTGCCATGTGCTGATGAGGGTATCAGCACCACATTACGATGGCCCTCGTTACGGCTCATATGGTATTGCCTGATCACCATCAGGCCTGTATATTCACCTGCAGCCCCGGAGTTGGGCTGGAAGGATACTGCATCAAAGCCGGTAATCTCCTTGAGTGCCTCACCAAGCTCCTCCATCAGCTTGTGGTAGCCCTCCGCCTGATCAGCCGGAACAAACGGGTGTATGTTCCCGAACTCCGGCCAGCTCATTGCAAACATCGAAGCTGCAGGATTTAGCTTCATAGTGCATGAACCCAGCGGGATCATTCCGTTGGCCAGCGAGAAGTCCTTGCGTTCCAGCATCTTTATATAACGCATCATGTCAGTCTCACTGTGGTAGCTGTTGAAGGTGCGTTCCTGCATGAAGGCTGACTTGCGGTGGAATTTCTCTTCAATACAGAAGCAGTCGCACAGCGAAGTGACCTCTTCAGGCTTCTTTCCTGCCGCCTCGGCGAAGACCGAAACAATTGCATTGATCTCGCTGAGCGTTGTGACTTCGTCTGTGCTTATGACAGCGCAATTGGCACACGGATACCAGAGGTTGATGCCGTTCTTAACTGCAATCTTTTCGATCATATCCGATGTGAGCCCGGCCACAGCCTGAACGCGGATTGTGTCAAAGAACTGTTCGTGCTTTATTGTATAGCCCAGTTTCTTCAGAGCCCCGGCAAGAGTGCATGCCGTTGAGAAGATATGACGGGCAATGCGCTTCAGTCCCTCGGGACCATGATACTGTGCATACATTCCTGACATGGTTGCCAGCAATGCCTGGGCAGTGCATATGTTCGAGGTTGCCCGTTCACGCTTGATATGCTGCTCGCGGGTCTGTAGGGCCATGCGCAATGCCTGGTTGCCCTGGGCGTCAACTGAGACACCTATAAGCCGTCCCGGCATGTTGCGTTTCATCTCGTCCCTTGTGGCAAAAAAACCTGCATGCGGACCCCCATAACTCATCGGCAATCCAAACCGTTGATTGGAGCCGAAGACGATGTCAGCGCCCCATTCTCCAGGAGGCGTCAGAAGGGTGAGGCTCATCAGGTCAGCGCCCACACCCACGAGGGCTCCTGCACTGTGGACTTTTTCTACCAGTTCGCGGTAGTCACGTACCTCTCCGCAGGCGGCAGGATACTGAACAATCACACCAAACAGCTTTGTCTCTGGCTCAATGAGCTTATAATCAACAAACTGAATGTCTATCCCCAGCGGAGCGGCACGGGTGATGAGCACATCACGTGTCTGCCTGAACACAGAGTTGTCAACCAGGAAGAGGTTTGCTCCTGCCTTCACCTTATCACGTGAGCGTGCATTGAACATCATTATCATAGCTTCGGCGGCAGCCGTGGCCTCATCGAGCAGTGATGCGTTGGCAATTTCCATAGCCGTAAGGCTGGCTACCATTGTCTGGAAGTTAAGCAGCGCCTCAAGCCTTCCCTGCGAGATCTCGGCCTGGTAGGGAGTATATGATGTATACCATGCCGGGTTCTCAAGTACATTACGGATGATCACCGGAGGAACGGCCACACCGTAATAACCCTGTCCGATAAATGAACGGAACAGCTTGTTACGTTTACCCAGATCCCTTATGTGAGCAAGATATTCGGACTCACTCATCGCCGGCGGCAGATTAAGCGGCTTGTCAAGCCTGATCGATGCAGGCACAGTCTGTTCAATAAGCTGTTCGGGTGAATCTACGCCGATGGCCTTGCACATCACGGCTGCATCACTCTCACGCGGCCCGATGTGACGGTTTACAAAACGATCAGATGTCATATTATGTACGGTTGGTTTGTTGTCTGAAAGGAATGAAGCGAAAATAGTATAAAGGGAAGAACAAAAAAAAGCATATTCATCATGTTTGGTTGAAAAAGGGATTGTTCTCCACCTCTTCCCTGATGGTTGTATCAGGTCCGTGGCCGGGATAGATTACCGTCTCAGGAGGCAGGGCAAAGAGCCTCTCACGAATGTTTTCAATCAGCTGTTCATGGTCTCCTCCAGGCAGGTCTGACCTGCCGATGCTTCCTGCAAAGAGTGCATCGCCGGTAAAGACAACACCGTCAGCTTCGGAATAAAAGGCAATACCTCCGGGTGAATGACCGGGTACAGCAATTACCTGCAGGGTCATCCCTGCGACGCTGATCACCTGCCTGTCAAACAGGTACCCTTCAGGATCGGGCGGCGGCTCCATGGAGAGTCCGAACATAAGTGAGTGCCTGGGCGAATTCTGGTAGTTGTACCTGTCGCCCTCATGAAACCAAGGTCTCAGTCCGTATCTCTCAAGCATGAACCTGTTGCCGAAGACGTGGTCGAGATGGCAGTGTGTGTCAAGCAGCTTCACCGGTTTCAGGTCCCTGGCGGAAAGCATCTCTTCCAGCTTCAGCTCTTCGGCTCCGCCATAGCATCCGCAGTCAATGATCACACACTCCTTCCCGTTGCCTGAAATGATATATGTGTTAACCTGAATGGGCGAGAATACTGCCCTGTATATCTTCATAATGTCAGTTTCTGTCGTTACCGTTGGCTATACCCCTCAACATGGGCACAAAAACAAAGTATCCGTGTGTTGTGATCTCGTAGTCATCTTCTCCCCGGCGCTCGTAAAGTGTCATCACCTGTGAATCACGCTCTCCCTTGGGCACCACCAGCCTTCCTCCGATCCGAAGCTGTTTCAACAGTTTATCGGGTACCTCGGCAGTGGCTGCCGTGATAATTATCCCGTCATAAGGACCATATTGTGGTTGTCCCTCATAACCATCACCCAGGAAAAAGTGTATCCGGTAACCCAGGTCAGCCAGCATTATCTGTGCCTTCCGGTAAAGCTCCCTCTGCCGTTCAATAGTATAGACTTTTACTCCCATCTCTGCCAGCACGGCAGCCTGGTACCCTGATCCGGTCCCAACCTCGAGCACCTTATCCCTCTTGCCTACCTTCAGGAGCATGGTCTGAACAGCCACAGTGTACGGCTGCGAGATGGTCTGCCCGGCAGCTATAGGAAAGGCCTTGTCCTGGTAAGCATGCCTGAGGAAGGCGTCATCCATAAAGAGGTGCCGTGGCACCTTCCCCATTGCCTCAAGAACCCTTTCGTCACTGATCCCCTTGCTTCTCAGCTCCTCAATAAGCCTTTTTCTCTTACCTTTTGCCTCGAAGGTTTCCTCAATCATCTTCACATTAATTTGGTCTAAAAATAACAGATATCTTTGCATATCTCCCGTACAGTGTGATGAAAAAATTCGCCCGGACCATTAAGTTGTCATACATTTTAACCGATTTTGCCGGCTCGTCGGCAGCATGGGGACTCTTCTACCTGTTCCGGAAATACTTCATTGAAACGAAGTTATATAACGAGTACTTTCATATGGAACTGGGTGCCAAGTTTTACCTTGGAATCAGCCTTATTCCGCTCTTCTTCCTGTTTGTGTTCGCCATGGCGGGATTTTATTCAGATCCGCTGCGCCGTTCGCGGTTGCTTGAATTCGGCAAGTCCCTGGCAGTAACGCTGGCTGCAGTGGTAGTTCTTTTCTTTCTCCTCATTCTGGATGACGTCATAGGTCATTACTCAACGTATTACAAGTCTTTCGGTGTGCTCTTCCTCCTTGAGTTCATGCTCACATACATCCCGAGGCTCATAATCACCTCCGTCGTTTCAGGGAAAATCCACCGGCGCGAGGCAGGTTTCAGGACGCTTATCATAGGAAGCAGGGAAAAAGCTGCCAGGCTTATCAGTGAGATCAGGAGCGAAAAGATGCCTGCCGGTAATCTCCTGACCGGATTTCTTACAGTCAGCGGCGGCGGCAACAGGATGTCTGAAGATGATATCAGGCAGCTCGGAACGGCCGACGAGATCATAAGGGTCATCGAGGAGAATGAAATAGAGGAGGTGATACTGGCAATGGAAGAGGATGAATACGGCCTGGTTGAGGAGATTGTCAACACTGTCTGTTACCGTGATGTGGTTGTAAGGGCGGTACCCTCAATGCGGGGGGTCATTTCAGGGCATGTTGAAGCGGGGCCTATCTATGCCACACCGTTGCTGAGAGTCTCTTACCCTGAGATGCCGCGCTGGCAGTATATGATAAAACTGCTTCTTGACTATTCGCTTTCAGCGCTTGCACTCATTCTTCTGTCTCCGCTGATGGCTGTGCTGGCTCTCCTTATCAGGATTTCCGGAAAAGGCCCCGTCATCTTCATGCAGGAGCGTATAGGCATGCATGGCAAACCATTCATGATCTACAAGTTGAGGTCAATGGAGGAGGACGCCGAGTCTTCAGGCCCGCAGCTGGCAGTTAAAGGTGACACCCGGATCACCCCCCTTGGGCGGTTCATGAGAAAACACCGCTTCGATGAGATCCCCAATTTCATCAATGTATTACGGGGTGAGATGTCACTTGTGGGACCGAGGCCGGAGCGTAGCCATTATATTGAGCAGATCAGGGTGAAGGCACCGTGGTTCAACAGAGTGCTTGCGGTGAAACCTGGCATAACATGCTGGGGGCAGGTGAAGCTGGGATATGCCTCCAACCTGGATACGATGCTTGAAAGATTATCGTATGACCTGCTCTACCTTGAGAATATGTCACTGTTCCTGGATATGAAGATCATCTTCTATACTCTGGGAACAATAATTAAAGGGAAAGGTCTGTAAATCAGTAGTAGATAGTTATCACCCAGTCACCCGGCTGATTGATCACAAAACGCATTTCATAATTAAAAGTAGCATAGTTAAGCAAGTTAGGAGCCTGGAACTGGATCTTACACTCAAACGGGAAAGATGTGTGCTGAAATCCCGTGAATGCAGTGGTGACACTCTCTGAGCCCGAACTGCCCTGCATAATCAGACCGTCAATATCATATGTGGTACTACCTGAGCGTGCAAATTTGAACGAAACAAAATTTTCACCTTTTCCCTGTTTGACGAATGATGCCCTTGTTACACCTATCTTGTGTTGAATTACATAAGGAGCTACCTGCTCTTTACCAATGTATATATCTTCTCCCCAGTATCCGGTCTGTATTGAGTCCTTTTCATTAACCTGGCAAGTGAATGTTCCGTATCCATCCCTCATTCCTTTCTTCCATTGTCCTTTATAGACGGCACCCGTTGCCCAGGTATATGTACCTTCGCCATCCGGCAGACCTTTTCTGAAGCTTCCCGTGTAAGAATCAGTACCGGAAGCAGTACCTGTCCCCTCCGCCAGACCTTTTTTGCATTCACCTGTGTACTTTCCGGCAATGCCGGGCAACAACACCCTGCACTCCTGCTGGGCATGAAGGGAAATTGTGAAGAGCAGGATTACCGCTCCCAGACATGGGATTAATGAGGTTCTCATGCGATTGAGTTTATTTTGATTGTGTTAAACATCAAATGCAGGCAAAACAAATTAAACAGGACTAAGATCTGTCAGTTCACATTTGTCCGTGTGTTCCACCCCATCCTGTCACCCCGGAACCTGTCCTTTATTGCAGTGTCAACAGTTAAAAAGAATTATAGTAGTCAATGATTTGTATCAGATCATCCTGACTGGTAAAAGAGAGATGCCTTTCCTTTACAAAATCACTTAGTTCCGCAGATTTATCCGATAACAGACGGTATAGGTTTTCTCCCTTTTTGTCAACCGGCACAACCAGATTATCCTTAATTAAATAATAAGCGCTTTGGTGTTCCATACGATCATCCTTTTCGCCGGCATTCAGCGCTACATTATAATTCGATTTAAGTATTGATGCAGTATGCCGTAACAATAAGCGGCACACATCACCGTCAGATAACTCTTCGAAATAGTCTTTCTCCGACTTCTTTTTCCTGTCATTAACCGGGAGGTATACAAAACGTCTGTTACCCATTGTAATAAAGAGCACACTGTCAGGCGAGCTCAGAACGTAGATATCGCCATCAGCCTGGAAGAGCATCTCTTTTTTAAAAACATTATATTTTAAGGTAATATCGTCAATGACGTCGCCATTGTACAGGGCAATACTTCCTTTACTCCAATCATCGGACAGATAAGGAGATCCAACCAACCCGGGCACTCTGTCGTTGGTAGTATGTATTTTATCATGCCCTGCGGGCAGCTTCACGTAATATAGCTGAGGGAGCAATATCCCGCAGTTAAAGAGTAAAACTGCTAAACAAAAATTCAAACGTAAAGACATAAACTTAACTGTTAATCAATTATTTTATCATCAAAATCTATGCCATGGAATAAAATGCACAGGAGCTCCCGGCAATGTGTCTGTAGCCCTTTCCCGTACCCGCCTGCATAAAGGTTTTGTATTTTGCTGTCAGGGCGCGTTCGGGACTCTCACCCTATAGTTATCGTCCATGCCGGGCACACAAAGAGAGACCTCCCCACGATAAAGGAGGGAGGTCTCAAAAATTACTGTCATCACATAAAGACTACAAATCAGTGTAATCCGGTTCTTTGATCATACCACATCTGTTTGCCCCAGAAATTATCTTCTACCTGGTCTCTGAAGGCTTTACTGTTTGCACCATTAAGAGTACCTTCATTATCAGGATAGGGATACCTGAACGGGGGTGCATTATGCCCGGTGAAAAGAGAACCCGGTGCAACATAATGAGTAGTGGGAACACCTGTTCTGCGGTACAATGACCACCCTTCCATCCCTTGTTTAAACAAGGCGATCCACTGCTGTAAATAGATCTGTTCGAAGGTATCATCAAATGCGCCTTCTCCTGTTGACAGATAAGTATCAATATCTGCATCGTCAATTTCGTTTTCCTCCAATGAGGCCCTTACAGCTGCTTCATAAGCTTCCTGTGCGGTTGTTCCGGTTGTCCACCCTTTTTTGGCTGCTTCTGCGATACAGAATTCAACCTCGGCATATCTGAAGATAGGTGAAAATCCGGTCGGATCCTTCCTGAAACGGGTTCCGATTCTTGAAATAGTCGGCAGAGCTGGCTGAGCATTTGCACCTATGGTAAAGCCTCTGTACGCTCCGTCAGATATTGCAGGAAGAGCATAAACAGGTAAACGGGGGTCATCCAGTGCTAACAGTGCATTTACCAGCACATCGCTTACACCATGGTCATCTCTGCCCTTAGAATCAGCATACCAGGGCTCTTCATATGGTGAAGCGCCGGGCCATATAAACATGGCATTATCATCGTTGCTTGTCATCACAGGGTTAGTTGCAGGATTTCCAAGTATGGTCTCAACAACCGGTTTTGCTATTTCAGGTGCAACTCCGGAAATACGCATTGCTAATCTCAGCCTGAGAGAATTGGCTAATTTCTGCCATGCTTCTACATCGCCATGATAGAGTAAGTCTCCATCACCGAGCTGATCTGCGGCAGTCGGGGTAGCCAGTAAAGTGTTGGCTTCAGCGAGAACTTCGAGTAAGGCAGGATAAATCTCCTCCTGGGTATCGTAGGTAGGGAGAAGGATACCTTCAGACATCTTGATTGCATCGCTGTATGGAATATCTCTCCAACGGTCTGTCATACTCTGAACAATCAGAACCTCCAGAACCTTAGCCGCTCCAAGAAGGTTGTCAGCGCCGTCTGCTACGGCTTTCTTTTTAATCTCATTGATATTATTCAACAAAATGTAGCCATAATACCAGTTGTTTTCAACAACGCCAGGTCTGAAATTATAACGTGCTTCGTCTATATACTGGATCTTCGCAAGATAGCCGGCATAAGTTGAGGGCTCATTCATGTCAGCCCATGGATCAAAGAATGTACTGCCATAATAACGTATGGTGAATGCCAACACATTGGTGGCAGGAGCATCTTTAGCCCTGTCAGGGTCGGTGTTGACTTCCGGAAATGATTCCGTACAACTCGTAAGTATGAGTGCGGAAAAGACTGCCAGAATTCCAAGTTTTAAAATATATCTCTTCATATTTCTTTTTCTTAAATGATTTAGAATGTAAAGCTAAGCCTGATACCCATACTGCGTGTCGGCGGAAAGCTTGTTGTTTCAAGGCCTACACCGCTATTTTCGGCAGAAACTGTTGATTCAGGATCAAGGCCGGAAATATTGTTCTTATGTCTCCATAAGATTGCCAGGTTAGAACCTACCAAAGAGACTGACCCTGACTTTATCATGTTGGTCGTCGAGAAGAGAGACTGAGGCAGACTGTAGGTTAAATATGCCTCGCGAAGTTTTACAAACGAACCGTCAATGACACTGAGTTCACGATTACTGTAGTAAGATTCAAAGAAATCCTGGGCGCCAACAACTATGTCATTTTCAGCGAACTGTGAGTTCTGGATATCATCGGGATCCTGCTCAGTTATTTTTACGAATTTCTCATCCTTCATGAAGTCTTTTCCCAGAACAAGTCCATCACGACGGAACTCTCCTTCGGCTGTAAATTCAGTAAGACCGGAATAGGTTCCAAACATATGGGAGATACTGAATATATCTCCTCCCTTGCGAAGATCAATCATAAAGCCGAAGCTAAGACCCTTATAGCTGAAATCATTTCTGATACCAGCCAGCCAGTCGGGGTTAACATTTCCAAGAATCAGATTCGACTGTAGTCTTGGCATACCGCCAGCATCAACAATAATTGCATTGTCTGATTCTCTGCGAACCATACCTTTTCCTACAATTACACCCCATGGTTCACCGGGTCTTGCCTGGACATATGTACTCCACTGGCTTCCGATGTTGTATGATGCCAGCGGTTGATTGGTTACCGGATCAGTATACAGGTCTATGATCTTGCTTTGGTCTTTTGACCAGTTAAGAGTAATATTCCAGTTAAATCCGTTACTCCTGTTAATAATATCTCCCCGAAGCTGGACCTCAATACCTTTGTTGCTGATCTCTCCTGCATTTATGAGCATGGTATTGTATCCTGTAGCTTTTGAAATAGCAACAGGCAGGATCTGGTCGGTAGTAACTTTATCGTAAAGTGACATATCTAATGTGACACGGTTATTGAGCAACCGGCTTTCAAGACCCAGTTCCTTGGTGACAACGCCTTCAGGCCTTAACCCTGAAGGAGGAAATTCCGTTGACTGGTTGTACTGTGTGACTCCATAGATCGTATATGTTCCGGCAGAGAAATAAGGATCTGTTCTGTATGCGCCTGTAGCTGACCCGATCTTGGCCCATCCACCTCTTATCTTCAGATAGTTAAGGATTTTGGAATCAATTTTAAACGTTTCGGTGGGTATCCAGCTTAAGCTAACGGCCGGATAGAAGAAAGGATCTGCAATTGTAGAACTCCAGTCATTACGGGCGCTTCCTTCAAGATAGATCATGCCATTATATCCGACTGTTGCTGACCCGTAGACACTGTTACTGCGGATCCACGAATGATCCATCTCATTCACCGGACTTCCCTTGACGTTTGCAATAGTGAAGAGATCGGGGACAGTCAGGAGACCTGCGCCAATACGTGAGTTCTCATATTTCAGGTTGCGATAGTTGGCACCAGCGAGAACATCAATATCAAATTCGGCAATCTTCTTATGAAAGGTTCCGATAATATCAGCATTGAATTCATAATTCTTTATATCATACAAATTGAAGCTACCGCCATCCCATGAGCCTGTTCCGGCCTGCATTTCATTTGAACGATAGGTTATAACCGGCATCGTCTTCTGGTTGTAATAATCTACCCCTAAACGCCCTTCAATTTTGATGGATGAAACAGGTGTGAAGAACAGAGATGTTTTTCCGAAAAGTCTGTCCTTATTCATTGAATTGGTGTTCTTATTCAAGCTCCAATAAGGGTTATTATGGTAGTTACTGTTCCAGTTGTATGGATAACCGTTTTCCATTGTCTCAGTCCAGTGTTCCTTCAAATCCTTCATGTCAACCTGACGTCCGAACCATTGCCCCAAAGATTGCATCGGGTTACTTGCATTATACTCTGTCATGGGGAGGTTGCTGCTTTCACTTCTGGTGTAGTTGGTTGACAGATCATAATCAAACATCTTACCCAGTTTGATATTTGTATTAAAGTTGATTGAGTAACGTGTCAGATCCGTGTTTGGCAGCGTTCCTTTCTGGTTACGGTAACCTATGGAAGCTCTTGTTGTTGCCCTTGTTGAGTTTGCAGTAATGGCAATATTGTGATTGGTCGTATACCCAAGCTGGTACAGATCCCTTATATTGTTCGGATGGGATACCCAATCTGTAGGAATCAGGTTGCCTTCTTCATCACGGGGACTGTTGAATTGGGTAAGTTTCAATCCGGCATCTAAGCGGGGGCCCCAGCTTTCATCAACACCATCATTGACTCCGTTACCCAAACCATCAAAGTAACTAAAACCAAACCCGGGGTCAAATTCACCCTGGGCAAACTGCTGATAGGTCCCGTGGAAAACATCCAATTCGTCCAGAACCTCATCCCCATTTACGTCAATCTCCCCTGCCTGAGCCAATTTATACCAGGTCTCGTCTCCAAGGTACCCTTGTCCGTATTTATTCTGCATCTTCATCAGACTATAAACCTGGTCAACATTAAAGTTGCCGTCGTAAGTTACTGTCAGCCCTTCCTTTTGCCTGCTGCCGGATTTGGTGGTGATCAGGATGACCCCATGCCCGGCGCGCATTCCATAGAGTGCTGCTGAACCACCTTTAAGGACTGTGATGGATTCAATATCCTCAGGGTTGATGTCGTACAATCCTGATCCAAAGTCCACGTTGTTCTGTCTTGATGAGCTGTTTGATACCGGAATACCATCAATGACAATAAGCGGCTGGTTGTCGCCCAATGAGCTGTTCCCGCGGATAACGATACGGGATGATGCTCCGATCTGACCGCCTGCCTGACTGACTTGTAATCCGGCAATTTTTCCACTCAGGGAAGAAATAACGTTCGCCTGTGCTGCTCGGGTCAATTCTTCGCTTTTAACATCTTGTATGGCATATCCCAGGGCTTTCCTCTCACGTGATATACCGAGAGCTGTGACAACAACTTCGTCAAGACCGAGCATTTCGGTCTGCATTACCACATCAATAGTGGAACGGCCACTGATGTTTTCAGTGATGGTTTTCATCCCGACAAATGTGAAGGTAAGTGAAGTTGCACTTGCGGGTACAGCAATCGAATACCTGCCGGCCGCATCGGTCAGCATGCCGAGCGTGGTACCTTTGACTGTTACGGATACGCTGGGAATGGGTATGCCATCATCAGCTGAAGTAACAGTACCAGAAATCGTCACAGTCTGAGCCATCAGGGTTGTAAAACCTGCTAGCACAAACAGTGAAATTAACAGTTTTAGTCTGTTCATAGATCAGAGTTTAAGTTAGACAATTAGGGTTCTATATACCTTCCCC
>ENA-UOOK01003034-UOOK01003034.1-fermentation-metagenome-genome-assembly--contig:-NODE-3034-length-19623-cov-7.275194_pt1 | contig 19623 bp, 20 predicted proteins | sample MGYA00245777_ERZ724023 | MGnify/ENA primary metagenome ERZ724023 (study PRJEB28704, sample SAMN03018312) | fermentation metagenome | biome: anthropogenic terrestrial biome; feature: soil; material...
GCAAATACTCCTTATCGGATATCATTTGTCGAAATCATAGGATAGACTTTGCCCGGGGTGTGAACAGTAACGTGAACAGTTCCCGGTTTTCAGTAACAATAGAATGAAACCTTCGCGACGAAAAGGTTTACATCCCACCCTGAAAAGAGTATAATGCTCACGGTAAGCAGATTAGTTCAGACGATCAAACTTAATCTGCGAAGTCTAAATAATGATATGACTATGCCACTTATATCAACAATTTTTAAATCACATAAGGAGAGATTAGAAATGAGTGAATGTGACAACGATTGCAATAGCTGCAGTCAGAATTGCGGTGAAAAGAAAAAAACGAAGAATGATTTTTCTGTAAAACCCCATGAAATGAGTAGTATTAAAAAGGTGATCGGTATCGTCAGCGGTAAAGGTGGTGTAGGAAAATCCTTAGTCACTTCTTTACTTGCGGTTACTATGAATAGAAGAGGTTACCATAGTGCTGTCCTGGATGCGGATATTACCGGTCCCTCGATTCCCAAAATATTTGGCATTACGGAGAAAGCAGTGGGAACCGAGGCGGGTATTCTTCCGGTGAAAAGTAAGACCGGGATCGACATTATGTCAATTAACCTGCTTTTAAAGGACGAAACGGATCCTGTTGTATGGAGAGGACCCATTATTGCCGGAACCGTTAAGCAGTTCTGGTCGGATGTAATCTGGAGTGATGTAGATTTTATGTTTGTCGATATGCCCCCGGGAACCGGTGATGTACCTCTTACCGTATTCCAGTCCCTGCCTGTGGACGGTATTATTGTCGTAACTTCTCCGCAGGAATTGGTGTCCATGATTGTCGGCAAGGCTGTAAAAATGGCTAAGATGATGAATATACCAATTCTTGGATTGGTAGAGAATATGTCATATTATCAATGCCCGGACTGCGGTAAGCAGCATTCGATCTTTGGCGAAAGCCATATCGAAAAGGTCGCAGAGCAGAATGATATTCCGGTTTATGCAAAATTACCGGTTGATCCAAAGCTTTCTGCAGCCTGTGATAAGGGAATGGTTGAATTGTTCGAAGGAGACTGGATAGACAAGATTGCGGATGCAATGATGAAGCTATAATATGAATGTCAAAAGCCAATTTATAAAATTAACTTCATCAATTTGCACAATTTGTTAGGAAGGCTTTTTATTCCACGATTTTGATGGCTTCCTGAAAGCCCTTAGTATAGTGTAATTGATAGTCTTCGGTTATAAATACAGCATACGTATCCGGGATACTTTCGATTAGTTTCATCCCCTTTTCCAGACCAAGTGCAAAGGCGGTGGTACTTAGTCCGTCTCCATCGACGGAGTAGGGGGAGATAATGGATACGGAGATTAAATCCGTGTCATAAGGGTATCCGGTCCGGGGATTCAGAATATGATGGTAGCGGACACCGTCAAGCTCAAAGAACCGCTCATAGATTCCGGAGGATACGACGGATAAATCGGAGATTTGCATAACAGCGATTGTTTCATTCCGATCGGCATAGGGCATTTGAATTCCCACGTTAAACGGAGTACCGTCCGGTTTCGTTCCTACGCAGAGTACGTTGCCGCCAAGATTTATCATGGCACTTTTTACACCATTTTCCAGCAAATAGTCTTTAATGCGGTCGGCAATGTAGCCTTTTGCAATCGCACCCAGGTCAATTCCCATGCCTTCTTTCGCAAAAGAAACTCTATTATCTTTCAGCGTAATGTTTTTATAATTGACATAGGGAAGCGCTTCTTTGATCGCTTCCTCCGAAGGGCGGACCGGATTACTTGGTTTGAAGTTCCATAGGGAGGATACCGGGGCGATGGAGATATCAAAGGCTCCGCCTGACAGATCACAATAATATAAGCTGTAGGATAATATGTCGGTTAGTTCATCCGAGATCCGGAATGCCTGTCTTTCCTTCGGCAGAGTTCCGTGATTTAATTGATAAACCTCCGCATCTTTATCCGTGCGGCTAAAAATTTGTTCGTATTTTTTTATAATATCAAAGCAGCCTTCCAGGATATCCTTGTCCTGCTTATCGTAGATTTGAATCGTAACCACCGTATCCAGAAGGAAGGAGGATTTACTGATAAAGGGTTCTTTCTCAGAGTTCTCTTCCGACTTTGAATTAAATTTACCGCATCCTGTCAATAATAAAATAAGCAGGATGCCCGTGAGAATGCCGACAAGGCGGAAAGGCTTCTTTAACCTGCGATCCAAAGTTTGCAGGCTTTGAAGATGAACGTGATTATTTGTATGATACATGGAATGTTATCCCTTTCTTAGTTTAAACTTAGTATTCCTTGATTATTGCCGTTAAATGCAACGTTCTTATTGTAATTAACCTGCGATTGCGTGTCAAGAAAAAATAAAAAAGAAATATGATTTTAATGGGAGTATTTGTTTTTAAAAGTCGAGCCTGTACTTGACATTTGGTACGGTTCGTATTATGATTTTGACGTACATTTAGGTGAAATTTTGTTGGGCTGATATATGTCAAACTTTTAACAATATGCCGAAAGGATTGGGGAGGACAATAAAATTGACTGTGTACTTATCAATTAATAATTTATGAATAAAGAGAGGGATATGTAATGAAAGACAACAGATTAAAAGGTATAATTGCACTTGCAGTGGTTACTGTAGTATCTTTTGGCGCAGTTTATGGAAGTAAAGCTTTAACAAAGGATAAGGGTACTTCCGGCGAAGAAACCAATCCGGCGGCAGAGGAACCGGTGGAAGGAAGTATTGATGTAAGCGGTCAGGAAGGAATTGATGCGGCAAGAGAACTTACCGATGCAAGCGGTGCGGTAACAGGATATGCGGTTACTGCCGGAGCAAAGGGCTTTGCCGGCAAGGTTACGCTTGAGGTTACCTTTGGTACCGATGCGCAGACGATTAACGGCGTAAAAGTAGTAAGCCATCACGAAACAGAGGGATTTGGCGCAAATATGGAAAATGAAGACTACCTGGCACAGTTTAATGGTATCTCCGCTCCGGTTTATCTTCCGGGAAATGCTCCTGCAGCAGCCAAGAAGGATGAGACGGCGAAAGAACCGGCAGCAGAAACTGCCAAAGAGCCGGCTTCGACAGAATTAAAAGACGGCGTGTATACGGTAAAGGCAGATGCTGCCGATCAGGGTTATCTTTCCACATTGACCTTAAAGGTTGAAAATGGTGCGGTTACTTCCGTGGTATGGGATGCTGCGAACGAGCTTGGAGAGTACAAGAGCTACCTATCTACTGTAGGTGAGTATAAGATGACCGACAATGGTCCTACCTGGAAAGAGCAGGCGGACGCACTTGCGGCTTATGTTATTGAGAATCAGTCTACCGAAGGGATTGCCGTTGATGAAAACGGAAAAACCGATACGGTTGCAGGCGTAAGTATTAGTGTGGAAGGTTTTATTGATTTGGCAGAGAAGGCATTAAAGCTTGCAGCAAGCGGTGAAGGTGCAGAAGCAGCAGAAGAGACAGCGGGAACTTCTTCCGCAGGTACTGAGATTGATGCGGTTTCCGGTGCAACCTTTACCTCCAATGCAATTGTAGAAACAATTAATAAGGCTTACGAATTTATTCATGCATATGCTGCAAAATAATTCGTTAGAATGAAATTAATGATGGATTTGTAATTTAAGAGCAAGTGGAATTGTGAAATGCAAGGACACTTGCTCTTTGAAATAAAAGGTGAAAATATGTTAAAGAAGAATGACTTGATTTTAATGATAGTGATTGTGGCATTAGGAGTTGGGGCAATCCTTGCGATTCATTTCACAAAAGAAAGCGGAAGCAAGGTTCGTGTTACCTTAAAGCAGGAAGAATTAAAAACATTTAAATTGGAAGAGAACACTATATATACGGTAGAGGGAGAGAATGGAGCCTGGAATACCTTTGAAATTAAGGATGGGTACGTTGATATGATCGATGCCAGCTGCCCGGACAAGCTCTGCGTTGCTCAAAAAAGCATTCATTATAATCATGAGACAATCGTTTGTCTTCCCAACCAGGTTGTATTAGAAATTGTCGGCGGAGAAGAGAATGCAGTTGATTCCGTTGTAAATTAAGTGTATTGAATATATAGATAGATATAAGGAGTTAGGATGAAATCGAAAAAAACGGCGATGTACGGGCTTCTGGTAGCCCTTGCCTTTATATTAAGCTACATAGAGTCATTAATCCCATTTCCGTTTATACCGGGAATTAAGCTTGGACTGGCGAATCTTGTTGTTATCGTAGCGTTATACGGAATGGGATGGAAGGAAGCCTTCGTATTATCTTTAATCCGGATCATTCTGGTCGGCTTCACTTTTGGCAACCTCTCCACGATGCTGTACAGTCTGGCAGGCGGATTGCTCAGCTGGCTTATGATGGTACTGGCGAAAAAAAGCAAATGGTTTAGTATGGTCGGTGTAAGCATTATCGGCGGAATCTCCCATAATATCGGACAAATTATCGTTGCAATTTTAACCGTAAGCAATGTTTATCTTGTCACCTATCTGCCAGTATTGTTGATTACCGGGGCAATTACCGGTGCTTTGATCGGCTTCTTAGGTGCTCTTATTGTAAAACGAATCAAGCGGCTATTTTAATTGTGAATATTAGTTTTAATATTTCCTATATTATGCAATTTGTTTGCTTTTATTATTGTAAAAATTGCTAAAAGTGTTATAATTATTATGCAGTTATTACTGTAAAAAATTATGGGAGGAATTCACATGAAAAAGATTTTAGCATTAATGTTTGTACTTTCTATGTCAATTATGCTTTTAACCGGTTGTGGCAGTAATACCTATGAGATCGCTCTGATAACCGATAAGGGTAACATTGATGACAAGTCCTTCAACCAGGGTTCTTGGGAGGGCGTTGTAAAATTTGCAGATGAAAATAAGATTAAAAGACAGTATCTTAAGCCGGAGGAAGCTAACGATGCAGGTTATCTTGCAACGATTGATTTAGCGGTACAAGGTGGTGCAAAAGTTATTGTAACACCTGGTTTCCTTTTTGAAGTTCCGGTTTATGAAGCTCAGACAAAGTATCCGGATGTGAAATTTATACTTCTTGACGGAGCTCCTCATAATGCAGACCCTGAAAATCCAGATAATACTATAAAGGAAAATGTAGCAAGTGTTCTTTATGCAGAAGAACAATCCGGTTATCTTGCAGGATATGCTGCAGTGAAGGATGGCTACAGAAAACTTGGGTTCATGGGTGGTATGGCAGTTCCTGCGGTTCAGGCATACGGCTATGGCTACCTCCAGGGAGCAGAGGTTGCGGCTACGGAACTTGGTTTAGGTGATGGGGATGTTTCTGTTTTATATCATTACACAGGGGACTTTGCTGAAACGGATACAAATAAAGCTACCGCTAAGACAATGTATCAGCAAGGGGTAGAAGTTATCTTTGCATGCGGCGGTTCGGTAGGTAAGTCCGTCATGGCTGCTGCTGCAGAAGCAGGTACGAAGGTTATCGGTGTTGACGTTGACCAGAGATATGATAGCGATACGGTTATCACATCCGCTATGAAGGGACTGGGTGCTTCCGTTTATCAAGTCCTTGAATCTATCTACAAGAAGGACAGCTGGGCTACCTATGCCGGAAAGACAACCTATTTCAATGCTTCCAATGCCGGTGTCGGCCTTCCGACCGAAGTAATTGGTGATAAAAAGGCGGATGCATTTGACCGCTTCAATCAATTTACGAAAGCGGATTATGATGCTGTATATGCAACGCTTGAGAATGGTTCTGTAGTTCCGATTAGAACCATTCCGATCGGAGACCCGGATGGATATGCAACGGCAGAAGAGTTGGTTGCAGGTCTTAATCTTGCTAAGGTAACGGTTGAAACAAGACAGTAATGATATTGTATTACATAACATACTGGCCCGAGCCTTATGTGAGTAAGAAAGATGTAAGGGGGGAAAGGCGTTACCTTTTCCCCCCTTTTTTGGGATTGGAAGCAGAAATCTAAAATATAAAATATGGTGAGGTTAGTGTGAAGAAAAAACATCTTCACACGGGAAGAACTGCGAAGTTCGCACATAGGTGCTTACTCCTTGTTCTTCCGGGCTTTTGAGATGCCGCAAAGCGGCATCATGAAGGTTAGTGTAAAAAATAAATTTTTTACCAAGCGAATTAATTCGCTTTGCAAATATTGTGCCGGTGGCCCAAAGTTTGCAGATTATGAAGAAAGGCATGGTTATTGAAGTGGAAAACTATATCATTGAAATGCTTCATATAACGAAAGAATTTCCCGGTATCATAGCAAATGATGATATTTCTCTGCAATTAAGAAAAGGGGAGATCCATGCTCTCCTTGGAGAGAATGGGGCGGGAAAATCCACCCTTATGAGCGTGCTTTTCGGTCTTTATCAGGCGGAAAAGGGTGAAATAAGAAAGAATGGTGAAGAGGTAAAAATCAACAATCCCAACGATGCGAACAGCCTGGGGATCGGAATGGTACACCAGCATTTTAAGCTTGTTGAGATTTTCACTGTTCTGGAGAATATAATTCTTGGCGTTGAACCGAATAAGATGGGATTTCTACAAAAGAAGGAAGCCAGGGAAAAGGTTGTAAGCTTGAGTAAGCAATACGGACTTTATGTGGATCCGGATGCTCTTATTGAAAGAATATCGGTTGGAATGCAGCAGCGTGTAGAGATTTTGAAGATGCTATATCGAGAAAATGAGATTCTTATTTTTGATGAACCGACAGCAGTCTTAACTCCGCAGGAAATTGATGAGCTTATGGATACTATGCGCGGCTTTGCAAAGGAAGGTAAATCAATCCTGTTTATTACTCACAAATTGAATGAGATCATGTCGGTTGCCGACCGCTGTACCGTACTTCGAAAGGGAAAATGCATCGGTACTGTTGATATAAAGGGTACGACAAAGGAAGAGCTCTCCCGAATGATGGTGGGAAGAAACATCAGCTTTACCGTTGATAAGAAGGAAGCTGCTCCGGGAGAGGCCGTGCTGTCTGTGGATCATCTTACCGTGCCGTCAGGAAAAGGTAAGAAGAATGCAGTGGAGGATGTTTCCTTTGAGGTTAAGTCAGGGGAAATTGTTTGTATTGCAGGGATTGACGGCAATGGACAAACAGAATTAGTTTCCGCATTAACCGGTCTTGAGAAGCTAAGCAAAGGGAAAATCACATTATGCGGGAATGATATAACGAAAGCCAACATCCGAAAACGTTCCAAAGCCGGAATGAGTCATATCCCGGAAGACAGGCACAAGTATGGACTCGTACTGGATTATACCTTAGCGGATAACCTGGTTCTGCAGCGCTACTGGCAGCCGGATTTTCAAAAAAATGGATTTATAAAGCGGCAGGAGGTTCGCAGTTATGCGGAGAAGCTTATTGAGAAATATGATGTAAGAAGTGGACAAGGCTCCGTTACGATTGCAAGAAGCATGTCCGGCGGTAATCAGCAGAAGGCGATTGTAGCAAGAGAACTGGATAAGGAACACAAGCTTTTGGTTGCAGTTCAGCCGACGCGGGGTCTGGACATCGGTGCGATCGAATTTATCCATAAGCAGCTGGTAGCCTCCAGAGATGCAGGCGAGGCGGTCCTTTTAGTATCCCTGGAGCTGGACGAGGTAATGGACGTCAGCGATCGTATCCTGGTAATGTACGAGGGCGAGATTGTCGGTGAGCTGGATCCAAAGACTGCTACGGTTCAGGAACTGGGCCTTTACATGTCAGGAGCAAAACGGGATGAGAGAAGGGAGAACGCGTATGCAGAATAATTTATTTTCAAAATCAAATATGAAAAAAATTACACATAGCAAAGGTTTTTCTTCCTTTACGGCTGCATTACTGGCAATTGCAATCGGACTGATCTTTGGATTTATCGTCATGCTGGTTGCCCAGCCAAGGAATGCACTGCAGGGGTTTGGCAGAGTTCTCTTTGGCGGATTTTCCCGTATCGGCGATGTGTTTTATTTTGCGACTCCCATATTAATGACCGGTCTTTCTGTAGGCTTTGCATTTAAGATTGGTCTATTTAATATAGGAGCCTCCGGACAATATACCATGGGTATGTTCTTTGCATTGTATGCAGGGTTTATGTTCGATTTGCCGGATCATATTCATTGGATCGTCTGCGTTCTTGCAGGCCTGATCGGTGGAATGCTCTGGGGAATCATTCCCGGTATTTTCAAAGCAATTTCCAATGTTAATGAGGTAATTACCTGTATTATGTTTAACTATATTGGAATGTATCTGGTAGATATGTGGATCCAGGGGAACGGAACCATGTACATCTCCTCCAAGACCAGAACCGCCTATCTGCCAGCATCCGCACAGATGCCGTCCCTCGGTGTAAAAAATTCCAACGTTAATGTCGGTATTATTATTGGAATCGCAATTGCAATTCTTTTGTATATTATTCTGGATAAAACCGTATTTGGCTACGAGCTCAAGGCTACCGGATTTAATAAGCATGCCAGCAAATATGCAGGGATGAACGATAAGCGTAATATGATTCTTACCATGGCAATCGCAGGAGCTCTATCCGGATTAGGCGGAGCATTTGCAATCCTTGCTCCTTCGAGTATCCCCGGAAGCAGTATGACCTATGAGCCGATCAATATCATTGCGGCAAATGGATTTAATGGTATTGCGGTAGCGTTACTGGGAAGCTCCCATCCGATCGGTATTATTTTCTCCGCTGTATTTATTTCCCATATACAAAGGGGTGGTACCCTTACCGCATTATATGGCTTTAAACCGGAGATCATAGATATTGTTATCGCGGTTATTATTTATTTCTCCGCATTTTCTTTGCTGATGAAATCCGCTTTCGGCAGATTTATTAAGCGGCACCGTGCAAAGAGCGAATCTGAGGATCTCGATGAATCTGTACCGGCTGCCGCGGACGGGCAGGAGAGCGCCCGGGGGGTTCCTGCCGGACAAAACAGCGAGAAGGTTGGGGAGGAGGCTTAAGCGATGGATACTTTTTGTTATTTAGTTCAAAATATGCTTCCGGTTGCGATTCCGCTTCTCTTAGTAGCATTAGGCGGAATGTTTAGTGAGCGCAGCGGTGTCATTAATATCGGTTTGGAAGGCATTATGTTATTCGGAGCGTTCTTCGGCTGTCTGACGGTTCTGTCTATTCAAAACACAGGATTACATGCGCAGATCATATTACTGATTGCCATGGTGGTTTCCGCACTTGCAGGATGGGTGTATTCCCTACTGTTATCGTTTGCGGCCGTTAATATGAGAGCAGATCAGACGATTACCGGTACGGCTATGAACATGCTGGTTCCAGCTGCAATCTTACTGTTTTCAAAGATGAATTTCAACAGCGATGGGATTACAACATCGATTGCTTTCTATATCCGGGAGGTTCCAGGGTTAAGTAAGATCCCGGTGATTGGAGATCTCTTTTTCAAAAAGACGTATCTGACAGTATATATCGGATTTTTGCTGTTAATTATATCTGCCATAATCTTTTATAAGACGAAATTCGGACTTCGCCTGCGTGCCTGCGGCGAACATCCGCAAGCAGCGGATTCCGTAGGAATCAATGTATATCATATGCGCCATATGGGCGTTGGAATATCGGGTATCCTTGGCGGGATCGGCGGTTATTTCTATTCGGTCGGCGTTATGGATGGTAATATTAACGGTCATACCGGGGTTGCCGGTTTCGGTTTCCTTGCTCTGGCGGTTATGATCTTTGGACAGTGGAAGCCTTGGAACATTATGTTTGCCTCCTTGTTCTTCGCATTTCTAAGAACACTTGCTTATTCCACTTCCTTGATTCCGGTTTTGAATACGCTGAAAATTAATAATACGTATTTTAAGATGCTTCCCTATGTGGCGACCATGATAGTGCTTGTATTTACCTCGAAGAAATCAAGAGCGCCGAAGGCAGAAGGTATTCCCTACGATAAGAGTACGAGATAGCGGCAAAAGAGTCCCAGGGTAGTCTTTAGTGAGTGTGAGTAAGGATGGAAGCTTCACTTGGAATTACCGAAATAAACGCATATGTAAAGCGAACGTTTATGTATACGTTAGAACAAAGAATAAACAGAGGATGATAGGAATGGCGAAGTTATATTTTAAATATGGGGTTATGGGCAGCTCAAAGACAGCGCAGGCTTTGATTACGAAATTTAATTACGAAGAAAAAGGAATGCGTGTGTGGTTAATTAAACCGCAGACCGATGACCGGGACGGCGATAACATCGTTCGTTCGAGAATTGGACTTTCCTGTCCGGCGTATGTGCTCCCTTATCAAGAGGATGTCTATGAAAGCTACCGGAATCTTTCCAACCAGGTGGATGTCATCATTGTGGATGAGTGCCAGTTCATATCGGAGAAACAGGTCGATCAATTGGCGGATATCGTAATTATCTATAATGTACCGGTTCTTTGCTTTGGGCTAAGAACTGACTTCCGTACGAAGATGTTCCCGGGCAGCAAGCGTCTCTTAGAGATCGCAGATTCCATTACCGAGATCAAGACGATTTGCGCCTGCGGGAAAAAAGCCACCGTAAATGTCAGAATGGATGAGAATGGCAGAATTGTTACGGAAGGGGAGCAAATATTGATTGGCGGCAATGATCGATATACACCGATGTGTTATCAGTGCTATATGGAGAAAAGAAGAAAGGAGGAGCAGTGAAAAAAGGTAGCGGCAATCCAAATCAGTGAATGATACAAGAGGGTCTATGACCTCCCTCACACACAGGATTGAAAGACAACCAGTCTTTCAAACAGTGTATTACAGGAGGTTCACAGACCCTCTTGTATCAATTTATAACATCGGTATTAAATTGTAACACCATATTTGGGTTGGATTTTTTAAATTGTACTGCTTCCGAATCATATAAAGAATTTAAAACTTTTAAATCTGCATCATTTTTATAAGTTACTATCACACAATTGTTTTTAATGCTAAGTTCAACTGATTCAATTCCATATTTTCCGACTAACCCTTGAAATTTTTCATTTGCATCATTTAAGGTTTGTAGATTATTACTAACCTTTTTATAAATCGTACGATCTGTAGCAACCTGATTTTTTATTATATTATCTTCTCCTGTGTAATTTACTACTAAATTACTGTCTTTATCTAAGTATGCACCTGCATATGAACTTTCTAACGTACTATCATCGAATATGGCTTTCTCGATTCTATCCGCATTTTCTAGCGCATTTTTTTGATTATTCAATTTCAGGTTGCCGTTATTGCTTTCTTGCGCAAATGCTATTTGCAGACTAAAAATAAACGTTAACAATATCATAAAAACGCTTATAATTCTCTTTTTCATAGTCTTAATCTCCTGTTTATATGAATTTACTACAGTTTCTACATTGACAATGTTCCTTCTACACTAGTGTAAGTCTAGTTTACATCAAATGTTTATAAATGCCAATAGTATCCTGATACGTTGTTTTTTGTATATTAATTTTTGGTCACGGAGATGTGGCTCAGATTGTTCCACATTTGAATTGACTATCTTTACTAATAATCGTATAATATATGTTATTAGGTGATGTTAAATTGTCTGCTGCTAAGAAAATAAAAATACTTTTAGCTGAACGTGAAATAACAATGACTGATTTAGCGAAAAAACTAAATACTGGGCTTTCAAACATAACTGGAAAAATGAAGCGTAATAACTTTTCCGAAAAAGAATTGAGAGAAATATTTGCACAAAGACGGTAAAATATGATATTCTTATGATTAAAAAGTTGAATTGCTAATTATTTATATTATGGAAATTTAAACAAGAGCAAACATTATGACATAACACGTTTTAAAATATTGTGATCTAGGAAAAATGTTGAAGGTTAAAATTGTTTTATATTATAATGTCGGTACGGATTAATTTAGATTGTATGAGGAGAGATTACTATGACAGAAAAAGAAAAATCACATGCAGGAATGCTATATCAGCCTGGTGATCCTGAACTTGTATCAGACCGTGATATTACTATTAAAAAGTTATATGACTACAACAGATTAAATCCATTAGACCGCGATGCACGGCAAATTGCTATACGCGAGTTGTTAGGCAAGACTGGAGATAACTGCGTTGTGGAGCAGCCGCTTTTTTGCACATATGGGTATAATACGGCGGTGGGCGATAATTTCTTTCTTAATGTCAATTGTAAGCTCATGGACAGCGGGAAAATCACAATCGGAAACAACGTGTTCATTGCTCCAAACGTCTGCATTATAACGGAAGAACATGCAATGGATGTAGAACAACGGTTGGCAGGATTGGAGTATACCCACCCAGTAAATATCGGTGACAATGTTTGGATTTGCGCTGGAGCGATTATATTACCGGATGTAACTATCGGTGCAAATAGTGTAATCGGTGCAGGTAGTGTCGTTACGAAAGACATTCCTCCCAATAGTCTAGCTGTCGGCAATCCCTGCAAGGTAATCCGTACTCTAACTTCTAACTATTTAGAATAAGCTGTTTTATCGAGCAATTTCTTCTGAAAGCTACTAAACTTGCCTGTCTATAATTAATTAGTATAATCATCATAAAACCATAGAAAGAAAGCATCCCCATAATGACAACCATGTTATCAACAACAAAGCTATCGGGGATGCTTACAAACATTGTGATTATGATATAGGACTATTTCTTAAATGATATGACCTAAAGAAATTTGCTGCTCTTATTTTGACGCTTCTTCAATAATTTCTTTTGCTTTGGCATCCTCATTTGATATACTTAATACAACCGTATTGCCGGACTTTACAATAACTGCTTTATCTAATTTATCAAGTTCCTTGGGGACATAATCCTCAAAGGATTCTTTTTGTTCCTCTACACGTTCCTCCAAAGCGGTTTTTACCTTGGCAGCGTCTTCCTCGGTTTCGCATTTTATAGCGGCAATTTCTTCTGCGGTTGCGCCGCTGCTAACATAGACAGCACTTTCGGTGACTTTGATATCCTCCATATCATAGACAACATCATAGCTGACCTCTGCCAGCTGATCCTCATAATTTATTTCGTTAAGCAGGCGGTCTGCGGCTGCTTTCACATCAATATCCTTCTCTGCCTTTTTACCGCATCCGGTAAATGCCACGAGTACGGCCGCTCCAAGGATTCCCATCATGATTCTTTTCTTCATTTCATTAAATTTCATATGCATCTCTCCTTTTTGTTTTGCGAAATTATGGTTTTTAATTCGCCTATTTTACGGTATGTTTTAATAAATAATCCTTCCAGATTAAACAGTATTTTTGATTTAAATGTACCCCATCCGTAGCTGCATTTTCAAATAAGTTGCCGGATTCATTGGTTAAAACCTCGTTTATATTAAGGTAATTCACACTTTCTTCCTCCGCCATTTTCTTGATTGCCTTATTTCTACTATTGATTCGTTTATTGGAAATATAGGAAGGCGGGTTCTTATCCTTTTCCTTGCTGACATGGATAATACTCTGAATGTAAATTACTGCATCCGGCTGTGCTTTTTTAATTTCATCAATCAGTTTTTTATATTGTTTTATGAAAACATCCTCATAGGGCCAGCCAAGTTCATTCACTCCCAGCATAATATATACTTTTCCAAAGGAATGACTTTTTAATGCATCAATAATCGTTACTTTCTCTCCATTTATTTTAACTGGTTTATCTTTATAGATCGAATCAATCGTTAATCCCTTTTCCGAATAAAAAGTAGCTTTCTTTAAGCCGGAATACATTCCAAATCCCTCTGTTCTGGAATCTCCGATAAAGACGGCATCATTAAAATAAGAGTCATCCATTTTCGAGGTATTCTCTTCGTTTTTCTCACTGTTGGATGCTTCCTCCCCGGATTTCCCGCCGGTATCCGGGGTTTCCTCAACATCCGGATTCTCGGGGGGAACCGGTTTCTCCTCTTTCCCGGGCTTTTCGGAAGGCTTTGGCTTTTCCTCCTTCTCCGGCTTGCTGGTTGGATCCGGCTCCTTTGGCTCCATGGATGGATCGGGTTTCTGTGTTGCCTCCGGGTTCTCATTTAAATCTTCATTTACCGTTGTATCCGGATTCTCCGGCAGGTCGGTTGGTGACGTTTGACCGGATAGGTCTGTGTCCTCCGAACCGTCAGCAGAATCCGCGGTACCTGGTGTTTTGGAAACCGGGATGTCTCTTAATGCTTTTGCAATATATTTGCCGTATAAGTTTTTCCCGCCATAACCAATACTACAAAAGATTACTAAAAAAATCAATATTTTAAATAGAAGCCGTACCCTTTTTTGTCTTCTTCGTCTTTTTCGCCATTCTCTTCTTTGCGATTGCTCTACCATGCTATGTCCTCCATACTATCTAAGTCTGCACATTCATCGGCTCAGCCGATAGAAATGATTGTCTGTCATTAAGGTGTCAAAATTGTACAATAAGAATATCGTTTGAATACCGTTATCCTCCACTAATTTTCCTATGCTATCCGTATAGTATCTTAGATCTACAACATAGATCTCCTGATAATTATAGGTCAAAAACGGTACCATACTATTTGCATAAGAATCCTTCAGTAATAATAGCTTTTTCCCCTGATTATGTTCATTTTCCTTTGCGTAAATTACGCTGATCGGATGATTACCATGCAAAAACATGGCGTATTTGTCCCTTACCTTGGTCTTTTCCAAATCATAAAGACTGGCTTTTTCTTCTTTATCTACGACCATTTTTTCAATTGGAATAGAGTAGTAGGTGATCGTGTCCGGCTTTATTCCGATTCCCTTATATTTCGCATCGTAGGTCCCGGTAAAATTCTCAATCGAATTGGCAGTAAGCTTACTGATATCCACCGGCGGCAACCCCTGTGCATTACAAAACTGCAGATAACCATAGTAGGCTCCCAGGGTGGTCCAATGATGGTCCGTACGATAGTAGATATATTCGTTTTTATGTTCCATTAAAATACTTTCGAGATCTATATTTATCATATTCTCTTCCTGCGTAAATGTTTGATAGCATTGCGCAATCAGTGCCTCCTGATCAATGTTTGGAGTTCCTTTTGGAAGATAATCTCTAAGTATATTATAGGAATTGGGTACAATGGAAACATAGGTTTTTGCGCCCATGGCTTTACCAAAGTCCTGAATGGCGTTCACATTCTTTTTTAGCTGCTTTTCTACATTTAATTGCTTCGGAAACAGGTACCCGCCTTTTCCTTTGATTACGCCATTATTTTCCTGCTTGCCCAGAAGCATTTCCGCAATTGCTTTTCCCGTGATCCATTGACTGCGAAAAGGAAACTGTTCATTTACATAGGTTTCGTATTGGGTCCCAAAAGATGAATCAAGTAAATTGCCAAGCGTAAGGACTGGTTTCTGGGCTAGATAGCGGTTTTCCATTTCAGAAAATTCCGTATCTTTTTTTATTAAATTGAGAAAGGATATTCCAAGGATCAGAATACTCATAATAATTAAAAAGGGATAATTCCGTAGTTTTTTCATAATTGACCACATTTCTGCGCAGCTTTTAATACGTCATGGAGCTTGCGGGGAGCCGCGCCGACACAAACCCGGTGAAGAAAAGTGTTCTTATTCACTTTGGTTCCATTAAAATCGAAAATATAAAAACGGATTATATGCTGCATCGACCAGATAGGCAATGGAAAGCAGGAAGATCAGCAATAATAACAGATTGCAGAGCACCTTGTTCTCCTGTCTGTCGTACCATTTCTTCAGGAATGGAGTAGACAAAAGGATGCCTATTGCGAGAACAATGCCGTAATTTCTCAAATAGTAAACCCAATCATTTGTTATGTTTAGGGAGAATAGTCTGCCAAAATAAATCCCGATATCTTTTAATTCGGTTATGGCAAATATCATCCAACCCAGTAAAATAGCCAGTATGGTATAAATTCTGGAGAGAATTATGTTCTTCTCCAGCCATTTTTTTAGGAACAATTTCTCTAAGGAAAGTAAAACAAAGAAATAGATTCCCCAAAAAACAAAATTCCAACTTGCTCCGTGCCATAAACCGGTAACGGACCAAACGATAAACATATTGAGAAAGGTTCTTAGTTTCCCTTTTCGATTACCGCCCAGCGGGATATATAAATAATCCTTAAACCATGTACTAAGCGTAATGTGCCATCTTTTCCAATACTCGGAAACTGATTTTGAGATGTACGGGAAATTAAAATTTTGTGGGAAGTCAAACCCAAGCATTTTCCCGAGCCCGATCGCCATTAAGGAATATCCGTTAAAATCAAAATATATCTGAAGGGAATAGGATAGAAGTCCCAGCCATGCCAAGGGCATCGAGAGCTTCGCATATCCGATCTGCGCCATATCGTTCCACAAGCCGCCCACATTGTTGGCGATGAGAACCTTGGAACCCAGTCCCAGAATAAAGATCTGTAATCCCTTCTCGATCTCTTTAAGGTCATAACTTCTTTTGTGGAGTTTTTCGGATACCTGTGTATAAACTACGATAGGACCTGCAATTAATTGCGGAAACATACAGAGGTAGGCTCCTAAATTAATAAATGATTTTTCTGCTTTTGTATCCCTTCTGTATACATCAATGGTATAGGACATAATCTGAAACGTATAAAAGCTGATTCCCAACGGCAGGGGAATATTGACCGGGCGGATCGTTCCGTTAAAAATGTAATTTATATTTTCAATAATGAAATTAGAATATTTGAAAAACGTCAAGGACCCGACATTGTAAATAATGGATAGCACTAAAACAGTAATACGAATCTTTTCGTTTCTATCATAACGCTGGATAAAATATCCTGCTAAATAATTAATAAGAATGGATACTAAAATTAATATAACAAATCGGGGTTCTCCCCATGCATAAAAAAAGAGGCTTGCTAAAAATAGCAATAGATTTCTAAAACGTACCGGTGCGAAATAGTAAAGCACAAAAAATATGGGTAAAAACTGAAAAATGAATAATAAACTACTGAAAAGCATTTTCTACTCCTTAGGTCTCATGTAAATGGTATTAGATTAGACGAATTAGTATCCCAAAAGGTTTTAGAAATTATAAATTTTTTAAAAATAATATAAAACCATAGAATTTTATAATATTTTGTCGTTTTAGGAACTAATAATATAGTAACATAGATAAAAGATATATGGATTACATAAATGTTAAATCTTAATGACAATTTTTGTTTCATAAATAAGGATGCTTTTTTACTACATTATTCAGAGATATTTTGAGTTATTCTTCAAAGCAAAGACGTACAGCAATGTGGTTAAAATAAAGTCGATAAATGTAGCTGCAGCTACAAACGTTTTTTGGATTTTTGCTAGAATAGCATTGATGATACGAAATAGGAGGAAAATCCTCCATGGTAGAATTTAAATATTAAATAAAATTTTTAGGAGGAAAATCCTCCTTGGTAGAGATCAGATATTAAATAAATTTTTAGGAGGATTGGGATGCTGAGACAGATTGTTAAGATTGATGAGGAACTTTGTAACGGTTGCGGTCTATGTGTGAATGCCTGCCACGAGGCAGCAATTGGCTTAGTGAACGGGAAGGCTAAGTTGTTAAGAGATGATTATTGCGACGGGCTTGGGAACTGCCTTCCGGTTTGTCCTGCCGGCGCAATTTCTTTTGAGGAGAGAGAAGCGCTGCCATATAGCGAGGAAGAGGTTAAGAAGAATACAGAGACAGAGAGAAGCAGCAAGAGGGAAGCCAATGCTGGTAATCATTCCGTTCAGAATACGCAGAATGCAGAGAAAGGGAAGGAAGCGTGCGGATGTCCCGGGTCGAGGGTGAGAAATCTTGAACCTAAGGAGGTCCCTTCCGCCAATAAGACAGGCGAGGTCAGGGAAGAGCGCGTATCCATGCTTCGGCAATGGCCGGTGCAGATTCAGCTGGTTCCCTCGAATGCACCTTATTTTCAAAATGCAGATCTGTTGATTGCGGCGGATTGTACCGCATATGCCTACGGGGACATTCATTCGTTTATGAAGGATAAGATTACTCTTATTGGATGTCCAAAATTGGATGATGTGGATTATTCCGAGAAGCTGACGCAGATTCTTTCCGAGAATGCGATCAAGAGTATCACCATACTCCGGATGGAAGTACCATGCTGCGGAGGAATTGTAAATGCAGTGAAAACAGCATTTTTAAAGAGTGGGAAGATGATTCCGTGGCACGTCGTTACCATAGGAATCGATGGTGCCATTCTAGCGTAAGTTTAAAAGTTTATTATATAACTAGAGGATTTCAAATTGTGGCTGAAACTTTAAAATTTGTTCTATATGACATGTACAGATAAAACAATAGCACCCCGATAGGCATAATGCCTATTGAGGTGCTAAAACACATTCTTTTTATCAATACCGTGGTCGATCCTGTAGCTTATTTGGCAATTAACCCTGTGACGAAAGCGTTGCAAATTCCCTACTGCAAAGCTATAAAGACCTGTTTCAGGAACAGTTATCGTCCCATTAAGAGGAGAAGTAGTAGATGATTTAGCCCAATAAAACTTTCCAGTGTCACGATTGTATAATCCAACACGTATTACACCAGGTTCTGGTGACCAACTAATATTGAATTCTGCGTTAGCACCTTTGCTCATGTTAAGTTGACTGGTACCATACGCATCTTCGTAAGCATATACATCCCAGTCGATATTATAAACGGCCAGAACCAATCCATTTTCAGCCTTTTGACTAATTTGGTTAAAGTTGAAATGAAACAACAGTACAAGCTTATAGTACGGCAGTAGAAGAAACGTATAAACCGCTATATATGTGTAATAATGCCAGGAAGCCGTAAAATACTTCATGGTTACCGCACTAAAAAGTTTTAGAATTAGGTACAACCCTCCGGTTACAATGGACATGACAAGCAACTGGTTGTACAAGTTAATAAGCATAAGTGTCACCTACTCTTTCAAATGCTTCATAAGTGTTTCAATATCTTCCCTTGTTAGGTCGCCATTATCACACAATGCTGAGATAAAGCCAAGTATTGACCCTTTGTGAACATCCTTTACAAACTGTTTTGTTTCATGATTCAAGTATTCTTGTTCGGTTATGCAAGCCTCATAATGGTAGGCTCTTCCAACCCGTGTTGCTTTCAATACACCTTTTTCAATCAGGCGAGCTAAAAAGGTAATCACTGTTTTTTGTTTCCATTCCGATTTCTCCGATAAATTTAACATGATTTCTGCAGTGGTAACAGGATGTTCAGCTTGCCAAATATACTGCATAATTTGCATTTCTGAATTCGATATCCGTTTGATTTCTTTCATGATGGCGCTCCCTCTATATGTTTACATTTTGTAAGTTAATTTAAGCTTACACCTTGTAGGCACAAATGCCAATACATTTTTGTAAATTCTTTCAAGCAAAAAAGCCGCAAGATGAAAAATGAATGCTATGAAGAAGACAATTGAGCAAAAGAGACTGCAATAATAGTAGGAGGGGCCTAACTAGCACGGAAGATATTGCCAAACAGACTGGGATAGAATACCCCCGATGGAGGATCGTTAGGTAAAAATAACTTCCGGAAATAGAAACATTGGGAGTAGCACATAGAAATCCCCGTCATATCTTTTTAATATAAGTAAAGATGATTTGAGTGTCATAAGTCATTTTAAGATTTAGATATGAATAGGACCTTATATATATTCATTTGGCTGCCTTACCTGACTTTGACTG
>ENA-UOOK01003036-UOOK01003036.1-fermentation-metagenome-genome-assembly--contig:-NODE-3036-length-19614-cov-2.862519_pt1 | contig 19614 bp, 20 predicted proteins | sample MGYA00245777_ERZ724023 | MGnify/ENA primary metagenome ERZ724023 (study PRJEB28704, sample SAMN03018312) | fermentation metagenome | biome: anthropogenic terrestrial biome; feature: soil; material...
GAACGCTTGAGTCGGTAACCCACAAATACTCCACTGAAGCAATACCGACTTTATCGGTCACTTGGATGGTTGCAGTCAGCTTCCCTGCTAAAGCATCCCTTGAGGTACCGGTCAAAGAAGCCGCTGGAGGGATTCCGTCAGCTGTGTAATTTAAAACAAACGATGCCTTGTTGCTGTTTCCGGGATAATCTCTTGCCGATACAACCACAGAGGTGCTCGTCAGATCATGTACCGGCACTCACTTGAGTAAAAGAATGATTCATCCCGGTGGTGCCGTTCTTCCAATCGGTTTCTAATGGTGCGTTACTAGAAGCTAATACAGCATATTGGTAACTGTAATTGGTTCCGCCGCTTTCTTGATTCACCCATGAAAAGCTGCCGGTTAGGCCGTCAACACTCGAACTGTCCGATATTTGAATCGGTAAACAAAAGGAAGTTATATTAGTACCGGATGATGTCATAGAAATGGGTGTATAGGAACCATCCGAAAGTGGTGTTAAGTTTACTGAAACAACAGGCGGCGTCACATCCAGTATATATGCATTGGTGTTTAAAGAATCCCATGGATTGTTTGAATCCTGATAACCATTCCCGCATAAATCGGTGATCATGACTGAACTGTCATAAGGCGTGATGGACGTGATCTTTATTTTCCCGTCAGGATCCTGGCAACTCATTCCTGCGGCAACAATAAAAGGTGCAAAAGTGATTTGAGTCACCATTCCTTTTGATGCACCGTTTTGTAAATCCCGACCACCGCTTACTTGAGCCATGGAAGCGGCACGAACACTCACGGGATTGCCGGTTGCGTCCAAAACATTCAATGTGGCGTTCATCCCCCAAAATTGCGATGTGCTGTAACAATTCCCGTTTATTTTCAATTGCTCATTGAATGTTGCGGTGAATGTAATGCTATCTCCCATTCCGGCGTGATTATCACTATTGTCAAGATCAGATGAGCCAAGTGCGGCCTTGACATCGCTGTTATTCATTTGACCTGTTTTGGTGATACTCATTACATAAGGTGCCTCTCCGTCGATATAGCAAGGAGATGTCAATGCTGCCGACCTATTCTCAAGAGGGTTCCCGGCAATATCCGTGATGAGAGATGTGGATGTTGTGTATCCGGGACCATTATATACTCCGGTGTTCATTTGATTGTTAATGGAGTTTCCGTCCTTTACCAACGCCAATGGGAAATTTCCGAATAAAGAGGATATATTCACTTGGGTCATAGTCAGATTACCGGTGTAATCCGATGGAATGGTAAATTCAAACATGATGTAATTATCTTTTAAGATGACTAAATTTCCGGTAAATGTGTTGGCGTTATTGTCCTGCATGTTAGCTTGTATATTGCTGTGATTCGATTGATTGTTATCGGAAAGTCGAACGGGTTCATCAAAAACCACACGAAGATACACAGTGGAATTTGCAGCAATCTTATCTTTTGCTTTGCCATCTGCGTCGCAGGTATATACTTTGCTGATTTGCGGGTTTTGTGCATCGGCAAATGCCACTGTAATGTCGCTTATGTAACAGTCACCGCAATTGCAATCGATAAAGGTGCGTCCCACTCCGGTTTTGATTTGCATGCTGTCCGAAAAGCTGACTTTTATATATTCCATATCCCCCATTCGCTTTGTAGCGGTTCCACTTGTATTGAAACTATATCCGGAAAGCAATTGATCTTTATATCCGGATACAAGGTCAATCCATTGAAATGCCAGTGAATCCGCACCATAAAGAAAATTGCCGTGTCTGTGCAACACATTTTTCATCGTGGCACTTATTCCCACCTGAAGCTGACCGCTGTCCACAATTTGGCCGTAATTCGTCAGCTGATTGGAACTGTTTACTAAAAAATTGCTCCACTTAAATACACCATCGCTGCGTATATAGGTGGAACCTCTAGATAACCCGTTAAATTTTCCTACTGCGTTATACAGATCCGTATTTTTCACATATGCCATATAAAAGTCCGAATTCTTGTAATTGACACTGTTTAAAATTGCATACTCTGTAGTAACAGGATCATAGGTTAGTGTTCCTGCCTTAACAGCAATAGAAAATTGAGGCAACATTCCAAAAATAATTGTTAAACAAATAAAAATTGAGACTGTCGTTTTCCTTCTCATGAAAAGATTCCTCCAAATCATTTAACATCGGGGACTGATTATTCTATTATCCAAGCCTTTAAATATGAGTCTTGTTTAGTTTATTATACATATTTTCCCTATAAAAGGGAATGTTTTTAATGTAATAAAGTTCAATGTTTTAGGAATTATTTTTTTTACTAAGAAGGTATGATTAGAATTTATCGGACATGTACTATGAGCCGCTGTAGGATCACCGCCATTTGGGCACGGGTTACATGCTCTTTGGGGTTAATGTTCCCATGGCTGTCACATTCTAATAACCCAACCTCCCATGCCCACCCCATGGCTGTTGCCGAATCCGTATAGATACCGGTATTCATATAATTCACATAGTCATACAACATGACAGCCAACTGCTCTCTTGTGATCAATGTATCAGCATTCATTATTTGATCATTAGTTTTCATACCCAGCTTTTTCATGACGGAAATTAACATATCATTCGTCACCATAGAATTCGGATTAAATGTATCACCGGTACCTTTCATCAACCCGTTCATATATACATATCGTATGGGTTCATAAAACCGGTCACTTCGAGGGACATCTTTGAAAGCGATTGTTTGTTTTGCCAGACGGAGGGCGTTTGAAATGTTCAGCACACCATATCCGGATTGGATATCGTAACCCGTTTCCCCTGTATCGAGGGCGGATTGAAATAGCAGTTTACGAATTTCGACAGGTGTAAGATCCGGATTGCACTCAAGAAGCAATGCCGCAGCACCTGCCACGTATGCGGCTGAAAAGGAACTGCCGTTGATCAATTTGGGTTTTTCACCGTTGCTATTGGTGACAGCCGGTATATTAGCCCCGGGAGCCAATAGATTCACAGTGGAATTGCGTTGTGATATTAACGTAGCAAGACCGTCCTCACCGGCTGCTCCCACACCGATGACACTGTCATATGCCGCAGGATAGTAAATGTTGTCAGGTTCGGTGATGTTGTCGTTCCCCACAGCCGAAACAATCAAACAGTGATGTACTTCGGCATAAGCTACAGCTTCTTTTAAAAGAACGTCATCATAGGGGATTCCGGATGATAAAACGATCACATGACACTCGTATACATTCACTGCATCGTAGATGGCTTCGCAGATAGCAGCCACACCTCCGTTTTTAGGAACACCCGACACATATCGACTGTAGTAAACAAGGGGAACCAATGTAGCCTTCGGTGCAATACCTTGGATGCCCATGGATTGTGAACCTAGGATAATGCCTGCAATATGAGTACCATGTCCTACAAGGTCTTGCGTGTCATCATCCGGGAAAACATAATTTTTGCCCTCGTGTACTTGATCAACATCCAGATGCTTTGTGGATATTCCTGTGTCTATGACGGCTATCATCACTCCGCTACCGTCATACTCCTCAGTCATACCGACAGCAGAAAGGGGCCATTGGGCACCTTCTGCCAATGCCATGTTATGTATAAACAAAAAAAAGATCAGAAATATGATTGAGATTTTTATGTAGTTTTTATTCTTCCGCTTATATCCCATGGTTTACCTCGTTGCCATCAGAATATCACATACCTGCAAGGACATCAATAAACCGGTAAACAGTGAAATTAAGGATTGAAATAATAATTACCTTTACAAACTTCTGACAACCATTCAACGGGAAATTATCTATGAGATCTTTCAATCGGTGCCCAAATACAAGGTCAACAAACGATTCTATACCGGTAAAAGCTTGGACTTACAGGATACATTTCAACTGTTTGCAGACAAAACACAGCTGTATACGAAAACCCGGTTTGTAAACACAAAAGCGTACTGGAATTGCATATGGAAATAAACGAAACAACAACCGGTTAGAGGGTTAGTCTTAGGGATTTTTAATCCCGGAAAAATATCGGCATAGTTTGGTAGTGTTACCGGCTATGCCGATTTTTCTTTTTCTGTGGTGGAAGTAGAAACCGGTGGGTTAAACTCGCAAATGCAGTTATAAACGATTTTGATACGCTGTACTCATCATATGGAGCTTTCCTGTGATGAAAGAGTATTGAAAGAAATGGATGAAGATTAGGGAATTATTATTTATAAAAGAACAGAACATCCTTTTTGGGGGCGTCTTAGGGATTTTTAACCCGGATAAATGTCGGCATGGTACATATTATCAGCTATGTTGATTTTTCTTGTTTTGGGCTGGATGTAGAAACCGGCAGGTCAAACCAATTCAGTTAAATTGAGACAATAAATATGGCGGGGCAAAATAATGTCCCGCCTTGAATGCTAATGGTTGATTGCTCCTATCTATTCGTCAATCGGCAAGCTGATCCGGGAAGAATTCCTCAATGGAAATACAGTAGTCCGGAGGGCCAACTTCACTATTGTCTGCGAGAATTGAAATGGTGCCCAAATCAAGCTCCCCGTTGCTATCGATTGTCGACGTGACTTGAAGACTGAAGTTTCCTTCCATTTCTACGCCCTCATCGCTCGCCACATCCCAGCCTTTACCCAGATGATACATTGTCCAAATGAATGTCGCCACACATCCATTGTCAGTTATCGTTTCCTTATAATTTTTAATTTCGTAATGCAAGCCATCATAATACGGTGTGTATGCTTCGGTAAACAGTCCGGATAAATATGACATGATTTGTTCTTGTATGCTGAGCACTGCACCGCTTTCTAAATCAGGCTCATCGTTTACGCCTTCATCTGACCAGTTCACATTACCTGAGTTATCAACTATCGTCCACTTGCCGCTATCGCCATCTCGCGTCAGATAGAAGTATTGAATGACATTACCATCGCTCCTCGTTGTTCGTTCGTGGTTGTATTTAGCATAATAGGTGGCTTTAACGACGATAAAATGCTCTGCTAAATACTCGTCGCTCCAACCTCGCCGGTTGGCTATTACACCGCTGATGAACTTTTCCACGACACGCTCCGTCTCTGCCTCATCGACTTCAATGCTTTCGACTTCAATGCTTATCGTGTAGTCTTTGCCGACTTGGTTTTCGATTGCCGAGTGTACAGTTTCCGTCGGGCTTTTTGATGGTTGTTGTATCCATAGGTCACCGCCGGTAACAACATAAACGGTAAACGCACAGAGCAATAAGAAGGCGGCAATTGAGGCAGCCAAAACAGCATGCTTTCTATACAGCGACGAAACGTTTGATTTTTGGGGTCGCACCTTGGTTGGTTGCGCCTCAGTAATATACTTATCCGCAATATTCCCTATGGAATATATTAGTTTTTCATTTTTCATAACATTACACCCTCTCTTTCAAAATGAGATTTCAGTTCTTTTCTTATTCGGTGCAGTGCAGATTTTACATGGCTTTCGCTTATGCTTAAATGCTCTGCAATTATCTTAATTGGCATGAGATACCAATACCGTTGAACAAACATAATGCGTTTTTGCTTCGGCAGACCTTCAAGAAACTTGTCCAGTAACTTCACTAGTTCTTTTTCGTCTATTGCTTGTTCAACACCTGTTGTAGATGGAAGCACATCATCTAACTCTGATAGGGAAATTTTCATCTGCCCATGTCCACGTTTTTGGGCAATATATTTTTTAAATTTGTCCAACGAGAGATTGCGCGTTATCTTGCCCAGATAAGTCGCTAAACAATTTGGTCGTTTTGGTGGTATGGCGTTCCAGGCATTAAGATATGTATCGTTGACGCATTCCTCGGCATCTTGCTTGTCATGTAATATGTTGAACGAAATGGAATAACAGTATCGAGAATACTTTTTTGCGGTTTCACTGATGGCAACCTCGGCGCGTTCCCAATACAAATCAATGATTTCACTATCTTCCATATTTTCACCTCCTGTCGCGTATGTATCGAAAGACCTTTCATCCATATACACGACAAAAATCATATTTCGTGGCGCGGAAAAGTGATAAAGTGGATGTATGTTATAAAATTATATCACACATTTGAATTTATGATAGAAAAACCGCCCCTTTTGCGAGTGGCTTTTTGTTGTGGTCATAAGGAAAATATGTTATGATGATTTCATTATATTACCGCTGTGTATATCGCAAAAATCATATCACCCCTATGTAAAATCATTTTCGTAATTTATATAGCTTAAGGGGGAAAGGAGAGACTATATGGAAAAGGTTTAAAATACGGATGAAATAAAAGCAAAGTTGTTACCGATTTTTTAAGCTGTTCCTATTTATAAGGCTATTCTTTTTGGCTCTTACGCAAAAGGGAATCCAACTAGGCTAAGTGATATCGATATCTTCATTTACAGTAAAAGGAAAATCCGGGGGATAGACTTTTTTGGCGTTCTTGAGGATATTACTGAAGCACTTGATATTCCGGTCGATTTGATTGAGGCATCACAAATTATCGCCGGATGTCGTGTGCAACAAGAGATTGCAAAAACGGGGGTAGTGATTTATGAAAGAAAAGGTTATGTTGATAACTGATGCCATTCTAATTTAATTCACAATATCTAAAAGGGTTTTATTGAATTTGTTTCCAAACACCTTGATGGCCGGATTAATCAATGGGTTCCATGTTTCATCCATAGAATTAACGGCTATGGTACAGATGAGTTGATTACAAGAGGCATCCTTAAAAATCTAAGCGATGAAAAACCGATGACAAATGGTGTGTTCCTCCGCTTGAAGAGAGTCGGTTAAAATTATATTTGTTTTCGTAAATCCCTAAGCCTTACTCCCATTATACAGCGGTTTGTTCTTTTCCTTTTTAAACATTATGCGAAAAACCGGAATATTTGCTGTTTAATATGATAAGAGAGGATTGGGGTGCTCATCCTATGACATCCTTGATCCCCATCGGAAATTCATATTTTAACCACGTCCAAAATCAGGAGTTCATGTTTTTATCTATATGGACGGGTAAGGGAGAATGGCGACCATATATCCCACAGAGCAAATTACCGATCCGTTTGATAACAAACATTAAAGTGAAATAGTATATGTTTAGGCTTTTTAAAGCCGACGAAAGGAGCATTTCTATGTTTTTCGGAGTAGCAAGGGAGCTGATTACCCCCTATGTAAAAACCAACATTTCCTGTACCGGTAAATTCGGGGTACCTTTTGAAGGAATCCATGACGATGTTTATGTTAAAGCATTTGTCTTGGATGACGGAAAAACAAAGGCGTTGATTGTAGCCACTGATTTACTGTTCCATAACAGAAGCTTAAATCAATGGGTGGTGGAAGATTACGTAGGAAAGTATGATGTGCCCAAGGAAAATATCGTCATCAACCATTCCCATAACCACAATGCACCTTCATGTTTTGGTTATGATGACGAGCATGTTTCGCAGGCATATGAGGACTTTTTACAAGATCGATTGGAAAGATGTATAGACCGAGCTTTTGCCAATACATTTGAAGGAGAAATGTCTTACACGTCCATCGAAGAATTCTTCTTGAATGTAAACAGAAGAAGGTTTATGGCGGACGGCACCATTAAAAATCGTCCGAACCACATGGGGTCTAAGGACAGTATGGTGGATGTCTTAAAAGTATGTGATAAAAAGGGTAGAATTCGCATTCTGTTGGCATGCTATTCCTGTCATGCCGCCTTTTATCCGGACTTTTTAGAGATTAGCGCCGATTACCCGGGACGGTTATGCCAAAGACTGGAGAATCAATTTTACGGTTGCACGGCCATGTTCCTGCAAGGATCCGGAGGTAACACAAAAGCCAATATTTCTTCAAGAGGCGAACGATTTATACAAATGCCTTATGAAGAAATCGATCATATGGCAATGATTATGGAAAACAAAATTTCAAAAGCGATTATTGAGGGTTCATTCATCAAGGAAGCTCTTGATTTAGGCGGTGTGACATTTGAAATTCCCATTGATTTAGAGCCTGCACCCATAGAGTACTTTGAAAAAGCTGTAGGACAAAGACCTTCAAAGCCCTTGTTAAGCCGCAATGCCGAAAGAATCATAAAAAACTACGATTATATGCCACACACAATTTATTTATATGCCGGTATATTGAAGCTTTCTCCGGATCTTTGTATTGCTCATACAGGAGGAGAACCATGTTATGAAGTGGAAGAGATTGTGAATAAAGCACTGGAGAATAAGAAAGTGATCTTTTCCGGATATTCCGATGCCATTGCCTATATTCCGACGGATCATCTGATTCCGGAAGGCGGTTATGAAGTGGACAGCTTTTTGGAATATGGAAACATAGGACCATTTAAGTTGGGAGTCGACCAAAGGATATTTGATGCCTTCCAAAAAGGCGGAGAAAAACTATTTAAATAAGAAAGGCAAGAGCTGTGCTTTCGGTGGGATCACAGCTCTTTTATATCATCTTTTTTTGATTTCCTCCAATAATTCAATAAAAGCATCGATATATTTTGTTATGATATTATTACACACCTCGATTGCTTTCTCTTCGCTGTATATATGTGCCGTTGAATTTCTGTCATTCAGCATTAAAAGCCACACCTCTTCATCTTGAATCAAATCCGCTGAATAAGCTTCTCGTAAAACTGTTTTTGGAGAATTCAAGCCATGTAATCCTTCATATTCAAAAATATCCTTCAGTGTTTTCCATGCCGATTCAAATGTGAACTCGAACCTTTGTATGAGACCATCTCTGTGCAAATCATCAGTTTTATCAAACTTTCCAATTCCTTCTTTAAGCTTGATGACAGCCTTATTGTAATTTTCAATCTTCTGTAAATAATCGCTCATATATGACAACTCCTTCTTTTTGAATATTTTCAAGTAACTTTAGATCAGTGAACCGGTCAATAAATATGATATCAATTTTTAGCAATGTTTCCAAGTCGTCTATTTCACAGGTAATGTGGCCTTTTAGATCCAATCCGGGCGAAGAAAAAACTGCTACATCAATATCACTTTTAGGGTGGTTATCACCTCTGGCACGAGAACCAAAAATGACGATTTTCTGAATAGGATACTTTTCAGCGATATTTCTCAAGCTCGATGTTACTTTTGAACTTACATTAACTTTCATTGACAACACTCCTCAAATAATCCAAGGCATTTTCCCATACCGAATAAAACCATCTTCTTGCACTTTCCCAGTTTTCATCACTTCTCCAACCGCTATGAATAAGATGGATTTGTGTTGATTCATCCTTTGAATCAGGAAGAAACATAACGGTAACATGGGTTAGAGGATCTGCAGTGTTCATAAAGTTTGCAAATTGGGCAGCACCTTTCCATTCAAAGCATAAAAGGTTGTTGTGATCTATAGCTGTGATTTTGCAGCCTAAGGTACTATTCACTTTACTATTGTTAACATCCCAAAACAGCTCATACTTTCCCCCGACACGAGGCTCCACATCAGCAATTTCAGCTAGCCATAACTGCAAATTTTCGTTCTTTGTGAACATTTCAAATGATTTTTGTTGGGAACAGTGTAATTTCACTTTATGGTGAATAACTTTATCCATAACACCTTTACCTTAAATTAAGATTCTAAGTATATTATATATTTACTTAGACCATCCGGCAAGTTATGTAAAATCATTTCCTATGTAAAGCTAGGCGAAACTTTTCATGATATAATAACCCAAGCTTTTCTTATTTTTTCTTAGATAAAATGAACCTTTCGTTACCTCGGATTGTATATGTATATAAAGGAGGGCACAAATGACCATAGATGAATCGATAAAGCAATATGGAAAGCGTTTGTACGGTTTGTGCTTGACTCTTTGTGCAGATAAAACCGATGCGGACGACTTGTATCAAGATACATGGTTGAAGGTGGTTCGCCATATAGCACAATATGACTCGACGAAAAATTTTGAGCCTTGGCTGACACGAATTTGTGTTAATACATATCGAAACAGATTGAGAAGAAGATCCAAAAGTCCTATATATGATGGTTTTTCTTCCGTAGAAAGTAAGGATGCAGTCATGGAAACCGTGATCGTTGCACCAAAAAAGGATTACTCTGACTTGCATGATGCAATTAACCGGTTACCTGAGAAATTGAGGGTCACAATCATTCTGTTCTATTTTAAAGATATGGACCTAAAATCCACAGCTGATCTATTGAGTATACCGGCAGGTACAGTAAAGTCCAGGCTCAACAAGGCAAAAAAACTGTTGAAGGAGGCGTTAAAACATGAATATGATTTACAATTTTGAAGCGGTTCAACCACCTGCTTTAAGTGAGAAAATGCTCCAAATAGAATTAAAAAGGCGTAAAACGCAACGTCAAACTACACTTGTGGCAATCGCCGGTGTGATCACCCAGCTATGCATGTTGCTTATATCCATCTTATTGCTACCTGTCAATATAACTTTGGCAATCATAGGTTTTGCTTATGTATGCGTCAGCCTAAGTGGTAGCAGCGTTATCATGATTGTATTCACTCAAAATAGGAGGAGTTTAATATGAATATATTAGCACCGTTATTAGCAATAATCCCTTTTCTACTTGTCATCGGTATCCCCATAATGATCGGCGTATATGTGTATAAAGACGCAAACTACAGAGGAATGAATGCAGCCCTTTGGACTTTGATCGCAATATTGGCACCGGCTTTTACCGGTTTTATTGTCTACCTCATCGTCCGCAGCAGTTATTCGAATTTAAATTGCCCTGCTTGTGATGCCCATGTTAGCGAGCAGTATACCGCTTGTCCGAAATGTGGAGCCATATTAAAAGCCGTCTGCCCCGGATGCTCCTTTCCCATTGAACCGGACTGGTCTGTTTGCCCGAAATGTACTTCACCTTTGTCAGGACAACAATATAGTTTTACACCACCGGCACAAAAAAAGGATACATCCTTAGGAAAGATTCTCATTGTGGTTATTTTAGTCCCCCTCTTGCTGTTTGCATTGATTGTGGCATTTAGCTTCACTAGCTTTACTGGGAGTTCATCATCTTTTAATACAATGTATTTAACAGAAGATCATTATATAGACAGCCCTCAAGTGATGGAATGGATCGATGATTGTAACACCGATCCTTCAAAAACTTACGTACTATCCTATGAGTCGCAACGTGGCGAAAACATGGTAACATCCTACTTGGTTTATCGTCCGGCAAATGATGCATTCACAGATGTCGAAACGAGAACAACAATCGGATTGTTCGGTCCGAAAACAGAAGTGGATTTTGTGCAAAGTCAGGAACAATCACCTCATGAAAACCGATTAATCAGTGTCACATCCACTTCAAAAAAACATACCGCTTTAAAAGTAATGTTAAACAGGAAAAAAATAGATTATGAAATTACAGAAGTAGATTACAACCCGGCTTTATTTGAGCTTATCGAGGAATATCATTAAACAATAAATAAACGGGTCATATGGATGACATATTTTCGAATAAAACATCCATATGACCTACAACCGATTTACTTTACTAGATTACCTTTATCTCTCCCCCAACCAAGCAAATTTAACAATTTACTTGGTGTCAGATCATAGAATTTTCAGATATCGGCAATCTCACGTCACGAGGATCGCTATATGAAATCTCTGACTCTTGTTTTTAGAACACTCATACATTTGCTTACGTCCAAAACTGTATTCTGCGGGTAATCGTCGTATTCCGGAATAATAAAACCGTCATCTATATGCATCATATCAGCCAGGAGTTTATAGAAAGAAAAATGGCTGAGAGGTATCTCCGATGCAATATTCATGGTTCCAATAAAATCGTTAAAACATAATTCCAAAATACACTTGGCCAAATCTTCCACATGTATAATACTGATCTGATTATTAGCCGTTCTATTAAAGTTACAACCCGAATTTTTCTGCGCAAGTAATCTTTTCATTCGGATATCGGGTTTGCCTTCTACATAAAAACCAAAAATCTGCCCCGTTCGTATGATGACGTGATTTTGTTTTGTTCTCGTCAAATTTTCACCGATGATTTTCCCATTGACATAGTCAGCTAAATACTCATTCTCGGATACCGGATTTGGCAAGTAATCCTCTTTCTGATTACCGTCTGACGAAAAGGTTGTACTTATGTATATAAACCTTACATGTGGAAATGTGTTCTTCAATATATTAGAAAGCCCTATTTCTGATAATAAAACCTCATCCTTTTTACCGGCAAGACTCCAAACGATGATGTCGGGCTTTAAATCTTGGCATAACTGATTGACCTTTTCAGTTTCCATAAGATCCAATTGTATTAAATCAAATCCATTTGAGCTAGAACGATATGTTCCATATACCTTCAATGCATAATTCATATAACTTGCCACCGACATATCCACCTGCCCCTAGGATCAATAATGTTTTTTTCATCATATACTCCCTAAAACCTCTAACAGATTAGTTTCTTCTACCTGAGACAATTGATCGTCAGGAATAAACAAGGTCTTTATTTCATTGGCTGCAAAACTTGTCGTCCACTTTCTATTGAGTAACGGAAGATCTATGGTAACTTCAGTACCTTGACCTAGTGGTTCATAACATCTTAATATGAATCCGGTTTGGTCCTCGCATCGTTTTAGCACAGTCGCAACGATATTTTCTTTAGATATTCGGATACCGCTGTAGCTTTGTGGTAAATGACCTTTATGATACGTTTCTATAAAGTTCGGGAATATAGTGTTGAATTCCATGGCTTTTTTAACAATATGATTCTCGGGTTGCTTCCAACTGCCCGTATGGGGTACCAGCGCATACTTGAACTCTTGAATCCCCTGATCCATGTATTCGCATAAATCATCTCTTACACCATAATGATCCGCATAAATGGCACCTCGCACCACAGTCATCCTCATGTCATTGTCTTTTACATCAAAGCTGTATTTACAATCATTCAACAAAGCCAATCCGTAATTGTCACCATAGATGTCCACCCATTGCTGACCGGGCTCTTCTTCTCCGTTTGCCGGTCGATTCATGGATCCGTAAGGTATTTCGTAAGTCACCACAGGGTCTTGAACATTCACCGGGAACGACAGCTTCAGCATCCTGTGCTTTTCTTGCCAATTCAATTGCACTTTAACTTCTATGTCTTTCTTATGGGAATAGACGATGTAGTCTTGTCGGATTTCGGAATGGTGATAGGAACTTTTCGCTCTGATGACAGTTCGTATCGGACCGTCTTCAATAATCTTCACTGTTGCATTGGAAAATTTCCCTACTTCATCCCGGAATGAGAATATTCCATGAGCCCATGTATCGGCGTTGGTTTCATCAACGACTATAGGGACGGCTGCACGCCCATCAAATATTTTCTTATTGAATTGCTTGTCGAAAAGATTTTTAATCGTTCCGCTATGACAATCAATCTCCAGTTTTATGAAGTTGTTTTGTACAACAATGCTTTCCGATTGATCTTCTTGATCCTTCACAACTTGGGTACGTAATCCCATCGCCTGTACCTTATTACTAAAAGTCTTGTTCTTGTAAACCCAATATGTACTGTAGCCCAAAGCCGGTAGGTCGGCTATAAACAATGTGTCACGGTTGTCATGAGCGCCGTTGGTTCTGGATGCTCTGACCTGTTGGTGAATAACAGGATGATCGTCAAAGTCTGTGACCCCTTTTACATCTGCACGGACCTGTATGGGAACTTGAACCGGCCACGAAAGAGGATTAAACAACACAACCGGAACGCCTAGATCCGAGTTTTCCCACATAGCCCAATCGGTTTCTTTGCTAAGTTTAACTTTTTCCATGCCTTTTGATGTGTCGACAGACCAGGAGATCCTTTGGAGTGCACCATTCGTGATTTCCGCTCCTATTTTCAATGATTCACCGTAAAACTCCGTTGCATCATCATATGCTTCTTTGATACTGCATCCGCCCATAATATCATGAAATTGATTGAACAATACATTTTGCCAAGCCTTTTGTATGGTCTCACCGGCATATGGGTAGTCGGCCAATCGATTAGATAGCGTCATGTACTTTTCTGCATTCATCAACCGATGTTCTGCCATTCTGTTCATTTTCTTAATGATTGATGTTGTGGAATAACAACCGCTGGCATGATGTTGCAGGTCATCCTTGACCACAGGTACCGTTTGGTCCGACAGATCTAATGAATCAAAAAATTGATCAGGCGAACTGTGTATGATCATATTGTCACTTGATTTTTCTTGCAGTTCTCGAATTTCCAAAAGATTGGATATGGTCGGTCCGCCTCCATGGTTACCTACTCCGTAGAACAACATGTGTTGTGAATCGTCCTTAAACTTATTTCCATATTGATTCAGATCTTGTTCTACTACATCAACTCCATCATAACCGGTACCATAGTGAAAAGGGATCCTATAAGCCAAGACACGGCTTTTGTCAGGACTTTCCCACCAAAATAAATTCCCGGGCAGTTGTTTTTCATATTCCCCCGGTCTCATAAAAACATAATAATTCAAACCGCTTTTTTTAAGAATTTGAGGAAGCATACCGTTGTGTCCGAAGGAGTCCACATTGTACCCCACCTTTGCCATAACTCCGAACTTCTCTTGAAAATATCGTTGACTGTACAAGCTGTGGCGGACAAAGGATTCACCGCAAGGGATGTTACAGTCCGGTTGAATCCACCATCCTCCTACGATCACCCATCGACCTTCTTTTACTCTTACTTTGATTTCTTCAAACATCAAAGGAGCATTCTCTTCAACCCATTGATAATAGGCGGCACAGGCGGATGTGAATATGAATTCAGGAAATTCATTCATTCTGTCCAGAGCCGAACGGAATGTAGCCTTAATTTCTGCAAATCCTTCTTGCCATCTCCATAACCACACCGGGTCCAAATGAGCATTACCGATTAAATGGATCTTTCTGTTCACAACAATCACCTCTTAATAATTTAATTCAACAATTGAACAATTAGGTATTCCTATTTTTCCGGTCAAACAATGAATCACCATTCCATGAGTGACCACGTGCTTCCCATTTATGTGCCATATTTGAAAACCCCGTTTTGTTCAGGTTTTGTTCTTCAATAGCAATCTGTAGTAGCTCTTCAAAGCTTTTTACTTGGTAAGTCAAATCCAACTCATGTTCTCTTAAGTCAATCTCTATTTTTATATCTAAGTGTAGGTTCTTTGATAAAATGGCTGCGGTCTGTAATGCTCTGGTATAGGGAGAAGAAATAATCAGGTCACATTTTTCTTTTAATAACTGTTTACTGCATTCTATGGCTTGATTGACTCCCTCATCGGTTAAAGGTGCCAGTTCAAGTCCATGCCCTATAAAATTTCTTCCTGACACTAAATCATAGTCGTGCTTTCCATGTCGAACCAGATAAAAAACGGACATTTAATACCTCCTTTGTAGCAAGCAGTGCAAGTGAAATGATAAACAATGGTAATCTTACATTTAGAACTAGTATACCATATTTGCGGTTGACATCAGATATGCTTGGACTATATGATGTCAATAATATATTGCAAGAAAGGGATGATCTACATGGCATATTTTATGGACTCTATGACTGTGAAGGATATGGAGGAGATACTACAGCTCACCAAAACGGTCATTATTCCCGTAGGCCTTATGGAGCAACATGGATACCACTTGCCGCTTAGTACGGATCTATACAATGCAACAGAGGTACCAAAACGTGCAGGTGAAAAACTCAATGCAGTCATCGCTCCCCCCGTTAATTATTGCTACTCCGGTGGCGAATTACCTGGAACGGTGAACATCAGTCCTCAGGTTTTCTCCCTGCTTATTACGGATATATGCAGTGAGTTTACAAGGATGGGTTTTATAAACATTGTAATTTTCCTAGGTCACGGCGGAACGGAAAACAAGAATGCATTGACCGGTTCCCTTCAACTGTTTTTAAGAAGAAACAAACACTTGAAGGATATCACCATATCCTTGGTCGGGTGTTGGGAACTCTCTCCCACTTGGTTACAATATTTTAATATGGAACCGGAACATGACTTTCACGCAGGACAAGTGGAAACAGCCTTGATGATGTATTGGAAACCCGAGCTTGTCAGAAAGAACATTGACATGGACGAACCTCATATCGCCCGAATGATGAGAACGGATTGTGATTGGTTTGAGATGTCCGAGAAAACACCGGATCACGAATTCATTATCCCAAGGACCTATCAAAGAGAGGAAATCAAGGTAGGCGTCATGGGCTTTCCCGAAAGAGCAACAAAAGAACTCGGTGAAAAAATATGCAACGAGATGGTGGAAGGATTAATCGAATACGTGGCATACCTGGAACGAAAAGATCGGATAAAGGGATGAGAGCACTCATCCCCCTTTAAATTTATGATTAATGTTGGTCCGGTTTTTTATCGAAATAGATAGCAACGCAAAGGTATACATAATCTTCGTCAGACAAACCTGTTGATTCATGCTCTGCATTACGGGGGATGTATATAACGGTGCCGGCTTCCACCTCATTGACCACATCACCCACTCTGACTCTCCCTCTGCCGCTGATCACCACATAGACTTCCTCTTCATTATGGTGTGAGCCTACTCCGGTGGATTGACCTTTCTTTACAGTGACAACATTGGATTCGATGATCTCAGCCTCATCACCATAAATCATATAACCTTGGCCTTTGTCTTTCCATTCGCTGATCTTTCTGAAAATCGGGTTCCTCATGATACCTTCTCCTTTTCAATTTACTTTTAATATATCTCTGCTTGATCTAAAAAGTCTGCGATTGCTTTGACACCTTCAGGATTGGTGTCCATTGTTATGGTTCCTAAAATAGAAAATCCTTGTATTACATCATCTTGAATATATCCTTTGATCTTTTCCATTTCAAACAACAATCGATTTGTCGGAACTGAACGCCTGTAATGATAATCCCGCAAATACACACCTAAATTAATCGGTTTGTCAGGGAAAGCCTTTCGACACCTTTTCATATATTCATCTAAATAAAACAAATCTTCCGATTTCCACACCCAAAAATGAACCACATCGGCATACCGTTTAAAATCTCTCCATTTTGTTTCGATCTCATCGAGTTCATGAGCATAGAATACCAACCAAAGCTTTAATCCGGCTTGGGATATAGTTTGAACCACTTCACCGTATTCTTTGGCATTTAATCCGCATCTCTTACACAAGCCGATCAGATCATCATGGATGACACCGGTGATATTGGGAAATTGCTTTTTCAAAGACACCACATTTCGTACTTCTTCTAACACTGTTTCCAAATGACCGTCTACATAACATTCAATAGCATTGGAGTACAATCCTTTGACCGGATCCAAGCTTCTTACCTTCCATTTGGAAATATCGCACACCACTTCATCGCAATGAGTCAACCTGCTTAAAGTCCGCGGGTTATTCGGATGAAACAAAACAACAGCCTTGTTCATTTTAAGCAATCTGCATCCGTCTCCGACTCCAAGAACCGAAGAAAGAACCCCCGGATCGAATCCTTGACCTTCCCATACATACCCAAAATCTCGCAAATCCATATACACACCATCCTTTGCTCGATTAATATTTTCTAAATGTTAAACACCTTGAAGTGATCAATCCATAACTTTGTATAATATGTCCGAAAGCCTAACAAACCGCCTTCATAAAGATTTTCATCTTTGTATTGATGGATCGGTTTGTCATTGATGTTTACCGTAATTTGATTTTTTGATTTTTGAATATTGAATCGATACAGTTGATTCAAGACCGTCTTCGCGTCATAGGTTTCGGATAACAAAGCGAAACCCGGGTCTTTGCGCAGTCGGCTGTATCCGATATTGCTTTTACCATTTACATTTTCAAAGTCTCCGGTCTGCGTGACAATGTACATTTGAGCTTTTTCATGATATTGTGCATAGCTTCCCGAAAACTCTAAAAGATCCAAGGACTCACCTTCAAGAGGTTTGGCGCAAAAAAAGAAATTAATGTTAGATGCAAAGCAAGGCTCCACTGCACATGCATCAAAAGATATTTCAATATCTCCTTTGAACTCTTTTTTAAGCCAACATGTCAGCCCTTTTCCGTATAAAGTGTCATCAAGAAACAATTTATGATCCTTGATATATACCGAACCTTCTCCGTTTTTTGAAAAGTCATTCATACATTTCACATTTGAAAAGTCACTTGTATATAACATCAGACTCCCTCTTCCTTGTCCTGATTAGTTCACATGATTGAAAAGACTCATTTGATACTGATTGGGGTTCAGTCCCTTATGCATTTTCCCATGTTGCACCGAACTCTTTTCCAAAATATAGATATGTAATTTTCTTTTAAGCAAAAGCTTCCAAGGGGGTTCTACGGCCTTGCTGGAATTCATAAAGATGTTTGTTGTATCCCACAGATGAATCGGCAAACAAGACCGTTCCGTCTTGCCCCACCATTAAAGCGTCTCCACCCTTAACTGAATTACAATAATACAAGGCCTTATTCAATCCGATGAATCCGCAATTTTCTTGCACTACTTCAATAGTAACTTTTAAAAGCTTTGCCGCTAAAGCTATTTGCTCCTCAGGTTGTAGCATATTTTTTCCCTCCTATATCAAGGCACACCATTCCGATATGTCTCCGTAATCATAAGGCCAATCATAAACCTCTCCGGTCTGTCCGTCCAAGGTGTAAATCTTCTTACCGTCGTAATAGGCATTGAACCAGTGCCCGGCTTGGCCTTGTCCCCAAGGTGTGGGTTTACGATTAATACCGACAATCATATGAGATCCCGCACCTTGCTCTTTTAATTTTTCCTCGATTTTCTCCACCGGCATATACACGCATTTTTTTCCTGTTGCACGCTCCATCCCCGAATCCGTTCCTATATTTTCTTTATGTGCAACTACCGTTGTATCACCGTTCAATCTTGATTCTACCGCAAATGCACAAGAACCGCAATTGATATGATACGGATTATTCCAATTTGGAATGAAAGGATTCTTGTAATTCGGGTTAATATCACCCAACCAACTTCGAATGGAATCAATACTTTGAAAGGTTTTTAAAGACCCATCCTGCCCGACATTCCCGGAAGACACAGGTGAAGATCCCGACAACGCAGCATTCGAACGAATTAACAATTCGATATATTTATCCAGAAAAGACATTCCTTTTTTAGCAACCGTATTGTAGCCCTCCGCTTGCTGATCCATACTCCGTCGTATGATGGAAAATTGGTGAATAAATTCATCCCTGATTCCCTTGAGCTTGCTATAGCTCAACAACGCCTTAGAATATTCCTCCCTGTCCTTTTCAACGGCTTCATAATAGAAATCCGGCACTTCCTCATACTTTGTTTTTGCATCCTCCAAATCAGACAAGGATTGTTGATATGTTTCGTAAGCCTTGCTCAATCGCAATGAATATGTATATAGCTTGTGCTCTATGTTGTCCCTGACCTGTTTTGCCAATGCATAGGTTTCAGCAATAAATCGGTCAAGCACTGGTAATGTTTGGCCAATGGAAGTATGGAGCACCTCAAGACTCGGAATATGGGCATGTACATCACCTGCCAATCATTCCACCTCCTTTGCCATCAAACATGTTTCCGAGAATCCATAACCAGTTGGGCGTATTCCGCCAAATTTTCCATAACTTTTTTCATGTCTAGCACCCCTAT
>ENA-UOOK01003037-UOOK01003037.1-fermentation-metagenome-genome-assembly--contig:-NODE-3037-length-19610-cov-8.085042_pt1 | contig 19610 bp, 15 predicted proteins | sample MGYA00245777_ERZ724023 | MGnify/ENA primary metagenome ERZ724023 (study PRJEB28704, sample SAMN03018312) | fermentation metagenome | biome: anthropogenic terrestrial biome; feature: soil; material...
GTCCAGTAACCTCTCGGGAAAACCCCATACCTGGACATCTGCCTGGGCATGGATTCAAGAGGGTTGGTCCCCCAGTAGACTATGAGGTCGCCTCTGTTTTTCTTCTGCCCTTCGGTTGCACAGACTTTTCCGGACTCCTGAGTTCCCATGGCTATAGGCCCATTGCCAATAGTGGTGTTCGAATCAACAACTGCACCCAGATATTCCCCGATCTTGAGCCCTATTTTATGTGTTTCACAGGAAGTATCGCTGCCCATGAAAAGCAGAGGACGTTTTGCCGAAACGAGGATATCAGCAGCTTTTTCAAGGGCTTCGTCCCAGGAAACCGGTTTTAATTTGCCTCTATCTTTTATAAGAGGCTGCCGGAACCGGTGAGGGTTTGCAAGAATCTTAAACCGGGCATTTCCTACCTTACAGATATTTTTAGCTTCGATTATTCCGGCTCTGAATTCAACCTGAATATCGTCGCAGACAGCCCCACAGGCAGGACAAATTATGTTTTTTAAGGACATAATCCCAGCCCTCCTACATAAATCTCCAATTCCAATATTACATATTCGGTGACCTTTTCATAACAGAAAAACAGGTTATTAGCTTGCATTTTACTTGCCTCTCAACATTGTTCTGTGCGCTGCACAGCAGTTCATTTTCATATTAAATGAACAGTGCACAGCAATTGTACAGCACTGTGTCATTTTTATGAACTAGTACTTCAATGTCAACAGGTCTCAGGAATACGCCTTTTTTCCTGCATCAAGGAAGACGGGTGGGGGAACCAGAGAGAGTCCAGGACTTTCCAGGTCCCAATAGAAAAAACCGTGTTCAAGTTTTTTGCTGTTGTTTGCCAGTTAACAGATTCTCAGATCTGTGTTTGTTGCCGGCAAACTTTTTTTTCGTGAATTATATATAAACCCTGTAAAGAATTTACATTTGAGATTAAATTTGCAATAAGATATAAACATATCGGCTCTTCACTTTTTTGAGCGGATAATTTACATCTATCTCCCAATAATAAAATAACAATACGGGAACTGATCTCAAGTTCGTAAGACTCATATATATTCGTATATATAAAAATACCAATTAATTAACAACTTGAGTGGAGGATCAAATAATGAAACTGAGTGCACGCAACGTCTTGAAGGGTAAGGTCAAAAAAGTTATTGCCGGAGCGGTCAATACTGAAGTTGTAATTGAGTTGCCAGGTGGAGCGGAAATCACTTCCATCATCACAAAGACATCAGCCGAAAATCTGAAGTTAAAAGAAGGAAGCGAAGCATACGCAGTAATTAAGGCCTCAAATGTGATGATAGCCGTAGACTGATTGATTTATTTTCCGCTCGCCAATTGTGATAAGAGTTACCCCTATAGTTTTTACTGGGGTTTATTTATTTTACCATTATTTTGTCCATAATATAGAATGTTCACAAGAAACTTTTTCCTTTTAAAAACCATTTGAAAGCCTGGCAGATCCTGAAATTGAGAAAATCAGCATTTAAATAGGCCCTGTATAAGTGGAAAGGGGAGAAGTGGATGCAGGCTTTGTATATATGACCTATGCAAAAACTGCACAACCCGACACTATAAACTCGATGTAAATGTGCCTGTCAGTACCCTAATTATCTATCCGATAGCCCTAGAACAGAATCAAATATGACCTCAATTCTCGACCAGATATGGTTTCCTTTGTCCCTTTCGCTCTGGGTAGCTACCATATCATCCCTCCTCGTACTGTGCAGTGGTGTAGTCATAGCTTATATATTTGCGAGGCATGACTTCAGGGGAAAAGATCTTGCAGAGCTACTGGTAACACTTCCTCTGGTCCTTCCACCTACCGTAATTGGCTATCTTCTGGTTATTCTGGTAGGGAAAAAAGGATTTCTTGGCCACCTGGTTTACAGCTTTCTGGGAACAGGGATCATGTTTACCTGGCAGGCTGCAGTCATTGCGGCTTATACGGTTTCCCTACCCCTTATGGTGAGAACAGCACAGGCAGCCATTGAATCAGTGGATAAGGAGCTTGAATATACAGCTTACATCCTTGGAAGAAGTGAGATTGAAACTGCCCTCATAATAACGCTCCCACTTTCAAAAAAAGGAATACTGGCAGGACTGGTACTCAGTTTTGCAAGGGCTATTGGGGAATTTGGAGCAACCCTCATGGTGGCAGGAAATATCCCGGGGAAAACGAACACAATGTCGATCTCAATATACAACGCTTTTCAGTCAGGCAATAACGAACTTGCCCAGATGCTGGTCATAATCCTGATTCTTATGTCCCTGCTTACCATTGCTCTGACCGGAAAATTCGTAGAAAAATTAGAGGTATGAGCTTTGGGCATTAAAGTTGAACTTAAAAAATGGTATAGTGAAGCTGAGATCAAGGGAAAAAAAGACGTCAAGAAAGCTTTTATGTTAGACGTCAGCTTTGAAATGGAAAACGAACTTGTCGTACTTTTTGGGCCTTCAGGCTCAGGAAAGACCACGTTGTTTAAATGTATTTCCGGGATCACAGAACCTGATGACGGAAAAATAACTGTGGGAAGTAAAGTTTATTACGATAAAGACAAAAAAATAAATCTGCCCATTCAAAAGCGCAATCTTGGCTATGTTTTTCAGAACTATACCCTCTTTCCTCACATGAACGTCAGAAAAAACATAGAATGCGGCCTCAAAGGTTGGAATAAAGGAGATAAGGAAGAAAGAGTTATGGAAATGTTAAACCTTCTCCATATTGAGGAGTTGGAAACCAGATATCCGTCCCAACTTTCAGGTGGGCAGAAGCAGAGAGTAGCTCTGGCAAGAGCTCTGGCTCCAAAACCAGAGATTTTACTTCTGGATGAACCCTTCTCCGCACTTGACATGGAAATAAGAATCGACCTTGCAGAAAAAATAAAAAAATTGCAAAGCAAAATTAGAATACCTCTGTTGTTCATAACTCACAACTTTGAAGAAGCTTTCCTGCTGGCTGACAAACTTCTTGTCTTGCATGGAGGAAAGTCCCAGCAGTTCGGAACCCCGGAAGAAATCTTTTATCATCCTAAAAATCGGCATGTGGCAGAACTCATCGGCCTGACAAATATTTTTGATGAAGCTAGAGTAGAAAGGTATGATGAAGAGTCACAAAGTACAGTGTTAAAAAGCGGAGACATGAGAATTAAAATAAAATCTCCGAACTTCAAAGCAGGGGATAAAATTTCCTGGGGAATCCATCCTGAGAATATAACTTTTCTTTCGCCTGACTCCGGTTCTGAGGATCAGGAGGATAACACTTACTCTGCGCATGTGAATAGTATCATAAATAAAGGACCAAAAAAACGAATTACACTTAAACTTGTCAAACATAATAAAATTTTGACCGCAGAAGTGCCTGCACAATTTGTTGACTCCCTGAAGCTTCATGCAGGTGATTTATGCCTTGTTAAACTGGAAATGAGTAAAGTAGTGGCATTCCATAGCTTATAACTTAACAAATTCTAAATAATCGGTTGAATTTTAATAATAAGAATAGTTCTGATATTTATACCAATGTGAGGCTGAAATCTGTTTTGGAATGAGCTCAATATGTAAAAATACGACCAATAACTCCTGTCATTTCCAGCCCTACATAGAGCATCAGAAGTATAAAAAAATGCTTCAAATGTTCGGGGTCTATCAGATGGGCAATTTTCACTCCACTTCTTGCTGCAAGAAATGCTGGAAATGAAAGCAAAATCCAATTTAGAATATTTACATATCCGACAGAATAAGGAGGAAGTCCGACCTGTCCCCAGCCATTGAGTATGTATCCGATTGATCCACTAAAAGAAGTAAAGATTATTACTGCAGATGTGGTCCCTATGGCTTTTCGCATATCAAAATGAAGAAAAATCAGCATGATTGGAATTCCAATGACTCCTCCCCCGAGTCCCAAAAGGCCCGAAAAAAAACCTATGAAAATACCTGCAAAAATATAAGGTAATGAATTAGAGCTGATATATTTCGTTTCTGTAACAGCAGGAACCAAATAAATTCTAAGTGCACCAACTATAACTACGATTCCAAAAATTTTGCTGAGGGTAGAAGCCGGTAAGTAAGAAGCTACCGCTGCTCCCACAAAACTGAAGATTGATCCGAAAATCCCCATGATTGTTGCCTGTTTCCAGAGTACTGCATTCTTCTGGTGGTAATTTAGGGCAACATTTATGGCATTTATCAGAACCACAAAAAGGCTTGTTCCGAACGCTATCCTTATTGCAATGTCAGGTTGTAGCCCGGTCTCCTGCAAAAGCCGGTACTGAACAGGAGACATGATAAAGCCTCCACCTACACCAAGCATACCCGAGACAATACCTGTAAAAAAACCTGTGAGAATAAGGATACCAAGATAAAAGGGTTCTGTGGGAGTCATTTTCAGTCAATTATATTATTTTTTAATTCCCTGAGATTTTACAATTTTTCTCCAAATTTTTGTTATCGAATTAAAATAAAAAATTATTTTGCAAAGATTTCTTTTCATCACAGTAAAATCAAATATTTTGATTTATACTAAGGATTATTTATAGAGCCTATCCCAAAACCCATTTTTGTTTCCCTATCTATAAGTTTCATAACTACTTTCTTGAGCAGCTTTATAATTATTTCGAAATCGAGTTCAAAGAAGTGATTTTCGAGTTTTGGGACCAGCTCAATAATTTTCCGCCGGATACTGGACAAACAATGCAAGAATCGGGCACAATATCGTAGGAATGATCAAGAGAAACATTGCATCAGAAAGCGACCCCATCAAATCAGCAGCCCATCCAATAACCGCGGCTCCTACCCCTCCAACGCCCATACAAAGCCCGAGAATAAGGCCTGATGCGAAAGCGACGTTTCCGGGGAGAAGTTCCTGCGTCATTGTAATCGATGTCACATAGCAAAAACAGGCAAAAAAAGAGTACATCATAATCCCAAAGTACATCAGCCAGCCGTCAGCAAGAAAAATTAGGGCAAACAATGGCACTGCACACAAAAGGCCCAGAACCAGCATCAATTTACGCCCGAAACGATCTGAAAAATATCCTCCTGCAATCTGGCCCCCAACTCCAAATAACAGCATAATTGTCACAATAAGAGATGTTGTCACCGTGTCAAACTCTTTATATTCAAGAGTTAGAAGCGCTGGCAGATAGGTAATAAGTCCCACATATGCCCAGGCGCGAAGAGAACAGATTATCACAACCAGCCCCGCAGGAATCCACCAGAATTTTTTCCTCTCCACAGTCTGCCTTCTAATCGTCTTCGCTGGATTTTCAAAAACTGGTTCATTCTGATATCGGAGGTCATTTCGATATATCCATGCTGCCCCTATAATACCCGGAATTACCATCCATATAACTGATGGAAGGCCGGCAAATTCAATCAAAGCCCCTGCAATAAACGGCCCGATAGAGTAGCTGATACTGCCGCTGGTTGTAAATATTGAATTATACGTTCCCCTTTTTGCCGGAGGGCTTAACCGGTAAACCAGGTCCATTGCTGATGGATGGAACAGCGCATGGCCGATCGCAGCTCCCATTACCAGCATGAGCAGGACAGGATAGTTGTTTGTGAAACCAGTAAGACAAATGCCAAGGCTACCGATTACAACACAAACAGGAACACTTGCACGCCAGCCGGTTTTATCGCTGTAGAGGCCGACAAACGGCTGGGTTACCGAAGAGACCACATTAAATGCCGTGACAATAAGACCGGCAAGAAAATAAGACAGTCCCATTGTGTCAATAAGGAGCGGGAGAATAATCGGAAGCATCGGAGTATAGAGGTCTATGAGAAAATGTCCGGTGATTGCCCCGAGAAGCTTTTTGCTAACAGTTGCAGTAATGGTAATTCCTTCCTGGGCATATTTTATTTCTTTTGATAGGTGGTGTAAATCAAATTGCTTGCCGCTACCACACCGCAGTATAGCTACAATTCTATGTATTTAAAGTATAGTTACTTGCTCGGAAATTGATCTTCAGACCTTCTGTATCATTTGGATAAGTTAATCTCCTGAACAAGAAAGATTTAATCACATCTGACTTCTTTTCTTTGCAAGAATCATATGCGGAGGCTGGATATACGCTGCGGCATGACCGGAAGGATCATTTCGTTCCAAAAACGCATCGTAATCATCCAAAAACCTCCATGAAATAATCTCAAATCCATGGGATTGTACAAGGTCAGTTATCCTCTCTGGTGTATTGTTTTTCGCAAGGGGCAGATTCGGCTTAACATCAGCATACAGCTCATCAAATTGGGCATTCCGGCTGCTTGCCTTCTCCGTCCCATCAGGGTTCTGGAACCACATACCATCAATTATCATCATAAAGCCTCCGTCTTTTAATAACCGGTAATGTTCGTCCAGAAACTTATCCGGTTGAGGCAGAGTCCAGAGAAGATACTTACTAAAAACAAAATCATACTCTCCATCTTTAAGAGGAATTTCTTCTGCATCTCCCTGCACTAACGAAATACTTACTCCATTTTCTCTGGCATTCTCAGCTGCTCTTTCAAGCATATTTTCTGACAGATCAACACCGGTTACATCATGACCCATGGCAGCAAGAGAAATTGCAAGAATCCCGGGCCCTGTTCCAACTTCTACTGCGCGAACTTTTTTATCCGTTAGCAGAATTTCAGAAAAAATGGATTTCCAGATATCCATTTCCTCATCCATACATTTAGCATATTCCGTGTGATAATCAGAACTTCTGAAGTCCCAGTATTCTAAGATTTTATCTTTCATTTTCTGTCCCTCAAGTAAAATCGGTACCAGACTACCTCTGTCCGGAACAGTATGATACGTTGTCCACTTTGCTTCATCTGCCTCAAGTCATGAAAGCCCGTAATTTTGCCATTTTTTTCTCATTAAATTATGCAGTTTGGTATGAATATTATAAAATGTAGTATTACAATATATAATGATGTTGATTTTTAATCATCGTAATTAACAAAACAAGGTTATTTAGATGTATTATATCATAATATAATTAAAATAAATAATAATTAGTTCAGGCATATATTCTGAATAAGTAACGAAAAATCAGCCAGTCAACTGACCTATATATGATCTCTGGAATGAAGAACGAATAAAAAACCTTCTTATTTTTTGTGTTTTTGGCTCAACTTTGACAGCCAACACAGTATCTGTCAATGCCGATGCAGCTTACTGGACATTTCCGGATTCAAAGAATTCGATATTTCATCACCAACATCCGTGCAGAATAGAATGAAATCACTCACTTTATATACCATTCTACTTAACAACTAAGTTGAATATAATGTTACTAATATACTAAATATTTATCCACACTGGTGTTAATGATGAAATTTAAAGTACCAAAAATAGAACTCTCCATCCCCAAAGTTGCCGTAATTTTGATTGTGGCACTGCTCTGTGCAGGATGTGTTGAGACTGAAGGGACTGAAGAAAAAGTTCTTCGCGTAGTTTTTAATGAAGGTCCCGATACCGGCGGCAGTCTTGACCCTGCCAACGGCTGGACAGGATGGTATGTCCATCAGGCAGGCATCTATGAAACACTGTTCTATTATGATGCAGACATGAATCTCAAACCCAAACTTGCATCTGGCTACAAACAGTTAAACGATACTGAATGGGAAATCCAGCTCCGCGAAGCTGTAACCTTCCACGACGGAACAAAAATGAATGCAGATGCAGTTCTCTTTTCACTGAACAGAGTACTTGACCCGTCAAACAGCAGATCATCAGAGTACTCCTTCATTAAAGATATACGAAAAACTGGTGAGTACACCATTGTCATCGAAACTAATGACGCCTATGCACCATTAATTGCATCCCTTGTAGACCCTGTCATGTCTATCATCAGTCCCAACATTGTTGATGCAGACAAACAGCCGGTCGGGACAGGTCCCTTCAAGTTTGTTTCCTTTGAACCAGGTACAAGCCTTGAAGTCGAAAAGAATCCTGATTACTGGGGTGGTGAGGTCAAAGTTGACCGTATACTCATTCAGTACAACAAAGACAGCACTGCCAGGACCATGCTAATAAAATCAGGAGATGTCGACATTGCCAGAGATCCTCTCCAGAGCGAGTATTCAGCACTTCTGGCTAATCCTGATATGAACGTCACTTCCAAAGAAACGCTGCGGACATATTTCCTGTATATAAATGGCGGCAAAGCGCCATTCAATGACACCAGAGTCCGCCAGGCCCTCTCTTATGCGATCAACCGCCAGGAAATTGTTGATACAGCACTTGAAGGGGTCTCCGGTATCCCGGCAACAGGAATATTCACAAATACCATGCCATGGAACGCAAACGACCAGATCGAGTCCTATGGATATAACCCTGAAAAAGCCCTGGAACTCTTCGGAGAAGCAGGAATAGCAAAAGGCGCAGATGGCAAACTCTACTACAACGGTAAGCCTTTCACCATTGAAATCCAGACCTACACAAAACGTGCAGCTCTTCAGCCGAGTGCAGAAATTATCGCTTCACAGCTGGAAGACATTGGCATTACCACAACTGTGACAATTCTAGATAGTGCTGCACTTACAGAAAACGCGGTATCCGGAAACTATGATTTTTCATTTGCTGCGTGGAGTACGGCACCAACCGGAGACCCGGACTACTTCCTTTCAAGCCATTACCTCTCGACCGGAAACTATGCATCCAAATGGCTCCGTTATTCAAATCCTCGGGTAGATGAATTGATTCTTGAAGCAAGGGGTGAGACGGACGATGAGAAACGGGGTGAGCTGTATGATAAAATCCAGGTACAGATTCAGGAAGATGCAGTAATACTGCCCGTATTCTATGCCAACGAAATCTATGCACTGTCGTCAGATGTGGAAGGCTTTGTGATGTATCCAAATGAGTATACAATCATCACCAAAGACATCGGATTTGCTTGAATTTGAAGAAGAAACGAGGAAAAGCTACCGTTTGCAGACAGCAGGTTTGATGTAATTTGTAGAAAGGTATGCTCCCGAAGGAGAGATCGGCAAAGGAAAAAACTTCCACCGTGAAGTTCTGGTCGATCTCCTCCTTTAAGACAAAAACATGCAGGAACAATCTCTAATGCAGGAACAATCTCTGAAATTATTTGATAGGAACAATCTCTGAAATTACTTGATAATATCCGAAAATAGATATTTGCGGTCTGCCTCCTGAAAAAAAACTCCGTCAAGTGTGGATATTGATGTTGTTTGCCCAGGCTGGATATTCACAATAAGCTGCTTTACTCGGGCTGTATAGTTGCAATTGAATGATGCGGTACTGATCTACATCGCATACAAGAGAGAAATTGACGGTCCCTCTCCCGATCTCAAAGGTTTTGAAATTTATCCAAACGAATACACGTTCATTACAAACGAAATGGAAATTGCCTGAGGGGTTTAAAAATGAAAGACAAAATTACAGAACACTGGAATAAAATCAGTCCAAATTACCGGAAGATGTACCGTGACCACCTTGATGAAGAAATTCTCCTGATGAAAAACCTTTTTTCATATAAGCTTCCAGCAGGTAAAAAACTCAATGTCCTTGATATAGGAACAGGCCCAGGCATCCAGGCATTTGTTTTTGCAGAAATGGGGCACAATGTTACTGCTCTTGACATCTCAGAAGAGATGCTCGCACGTGCAAAAGAAGGAGCAAAGAACCGCAATCTTTCAATTAAGTTCGTTGAAGGGGACGGAGAAAACCTGCCTTTTGAAGACCGCATGTTCGATATTATCGTAAACATGCACCTCCTCTGGACACTCACGGACCATGACAAATTTTTCAGTGAATGCCGAAGAGGCCTGGTCCCCGGAGGCAGGATTCTTGCAATCGACGGGCAATGGTTCCAGCCAGGATACGTTCCAGACATAAATTACAACCCTGAAGAAAGAAATCACGATGAGTTAATTGAGTATCTTCCACTTTATGACAGCAACTCCCCAGAAATGATTGCAGCCATCATGGTAAATAACGGGTTTTCGGAGGTCTCCTGGAAATCCCTTCCCGAGTATGCAGAGTATATGAAAAGATGCGATCCGGAAGGTTATGACTATTTATCTGTCCCGTACCTTGCCATCGGAATAAAATGTTGAGGAATAGCTGAAGTTTTCCAGAGGCGCTGTAATGCTAAAAGAGTACTTCATACGCCGGGCTCTGTATCTCATTCCGGTTCTCATATTTATCTCATTTATGAGTTTCTCACTCATCTATATCGCTCCGGGAGACCCGGCAGAGATTATGATGACGAGTCCCTCGGGTGGATATGATGAGGCAGCTGTTGAAGCGTTCCGTATAGCCCATGGTCTTGACCAGCCCTTTTACATCCAGTATCTGAACTGGCTTAAAGGTGCGGTTGTCGGAGACTTTGGCTACTCGTATATGAGCGAACAGCCGGTGTTTGAAACTGTTCTGAATGCATTCCGAAATACATTGACTCTTTCAGTTTTTGCTCTTGCAATTGCTCTTGTTATCGCCATTCCGCTTGGCGTAGTCTCATCTCTGAAACATAACACCGTTGTTGACGACGCCTGCCGTCTGCTAGCTCTTTTCGGAGTATCCATACCGAATTTCTGGCAGGCCTATCTGATGATAATTCTTTTTTCGGTAATCCTTCACTGGCTACCTGCATCTGGTTTCGGTCACGGGACAGACATCAGGTACATGATTCTGCCTGCAACCGTCCTTGGGACAGGGTCGGCAGCTGTAATGATGAGGATGATTCGTTCAAGCATGCTGGATGTCATGGGAAAGGAGTACATCCAGACAGCACGTGGAAAAGGACTTTCTGAAAAGATCATTATCATCAGACATGCATTGAAAAACGCGCTTGTCCCGGTTATCACTGTGGTCGGTCTGTCAATTGGTTTTCTCTTAAATGGCTCGGTTGTTGTTGAAACTATTTTCGGATGGTCAGGTATTGGAAATCTTGTGGTGGACTCAATTCTGTCCCACGATTATATGATGGTACAGGGCTCGGTACTCTTTGTTGCCGTCATTTTTCTCCTGATCAACTTCTTTGTAGACCTGGTCTACGTTTGGGCAAACCCGGAGATACGCTATGATAGAACTTCTTAAAAACCGGCAAATTGTTCTTTCCCTGATAATTCTTGGAGGGCTTATTTTCATGGCCATATTTGCCAATGTTTTAGCCCCCTATGCCTGCACGGAAAAGGACCTGCAGAACCGGCTGCAGCCTCCGTCTTCTGACCATCTGTTCGGGACAGATAACCTTGGCCGCGATATACTGACAATGGTGATGTACGGTGCACGGGCATCCCTTTTCGTCGGGTTTGCGGTTGTCAGCGTTTCGCTTGCAATTGGGGTGGCACTTGGCGTTCTGGCAGGGTATTACGGCGGCTGGCTGGATGAGATTATCATGCGGCTGACGGATAGTTTCCTTGCGTTCCCGTCGATGTTTCTGGCACTTGCAATTACAGCGTTTCTGGGACAGGGGATGAAGAACATGATGCTTGCTTTAATTGCTGTCGAGTGGACGGTGTTTGCGAGGGTTGCACGCGGTTCAACACTTGACGTCAAGACAAAAGGCTATGTCCGGGCAGCCCGCTGGATTGGGGCTTCAAACACTTATGTGATGATAAAGCATGTTCTACCAAACATTATCTCTCCGGTTTTGATCATGGCATCGCTTGGAATCGGGAATGTGATTCTTGCAGCAGCCGGTTTAAGTTTCCTTGGCCTTGGGGTGCAGCCTTCAACACCTGAATGGGGTGCGATGCTGAATGCAGGACGGACATATTTCACAACTGCTCCCTGGCTGATGTTTTTCCCGGGTCTTTTTATCATGATGACCGTTCTTGCGTTCAACTATTTCGGCGATGGGCTTCGGGATGCACTTGACCAGAAGATGAAAAATCTTGAGCTTGAAGGAAGGTTTTGATATGTCTGATGTATTGCTGAAAGTATCCGGGGTTTCTGTATCAATCCCAACCGGACAGGGAACCGTTCACGCGGTTGATGATGCGGCTTTTTCCATAAACAAGCATGAGGTATTTTCACTGATTGGGGAGTCCGGGAGCGGAAAGTCGATTCTTGGCCAGGCAATAATGAGGCTGCTTCCCCCAAATGCAGTGTTTTCCGGGAAAGTGGAACTTGACGGTACGGAAATTTCAGCTCTTTCAGAAAAGGAGATGCAGAAGATCCGCGGAAAAACGGTTGCATCAATTGCCCAGAACCCATATCTTGCGATGAATCCGGGAATAAGGGTTGGCACTCAGGTTGCAGAGCCGATGAGGGCACATCTTGGATTGAGTAAAGAGGAGGCAAAGGCCAGGACATGCCGGGCTCTGAAATATTTTGATATCCTCCCTCCTGAAGTGCGGGAAAGGGAATACTCGTTCCAGTACAGCGGCGGAATGCTGCAGCGGGCAATGGTTGCAATGGGAACGGCTGCAGACCCTGAACTGATTATCGCTGACGAACCGACAAAAGGAGTTGATGTGCTGAAGAGGCGCAATATTGCGGCAATTTTTCAGAAGGTTGCCTCGGACGGCTGTGCGTTTCTTTTAATTACACATGATGTCGGTTTTGCCCGGGCGATGTCGGACAGGATTGCGGTAAACTACTGCGGGCAGATTATAGAGATTGCAGGAAAGGATGCGTTTTTCAAAGAGCCTTTGCATCCGTATTCAAAAGCACTTCTGGATGCGGTGCCTGAGCGCGGCATGCACCCGATTCCAGGTTCGTCACCTTCGATGATTGAAGTGCCGGAAGGCTGCAGGTTTCATCCGCGATGCCCGCATAAAACGGAAAGGTGCCTGACGGACCCGCCGGTTGTGGAAATGGCTAGGAGATGCGTGAGGTGCTGGCTGTATGCTTAAGGCAGAGAATTTGCATTGTGTTTACACCTCAGGACTGATTAAAACCGTCAAAAAGACAGCCGTCTGCGGTGTTGATCTTGAGATTTTTCCGGGAGAGACTGTAGCTATTGTCGGAGAGTCGGGGTGCGGGAAATCGACGCTTGCAAAGATGCTTGTACAACAACTTGCGCCAACTTCCGGAGAAGTATTTTTCGAAGGGACGAAACTGACCGGGATGAACTGGAATAATCTCGGGAAGTTTGTGGGAAAAATCCAGTTGATCCCCCAGAACCCTGATGATGTGCTTGATCCGAGATGGACGGTTGAGCGGTCGGTTGCCGAACCTTTTGTGGTTTGCGGAGGTTTTTCCAGAGAGGAGATTTCGGAAAATGTAGATGCCCTGTTTGCAGAGGTGGGACTTTCTGCGGAGCACAAACCCAGATATCCGCATGAGCTTTCAGGAGGAGAACTGCAGAGGGTAGTAATTGCCAGGGCGCTTGCTCTGAAGCCTGAGCTGCTGGTATGTGATGAGGCGACCTCGATGCTTGATGTGTCAGTACAGGCGTTTATTGTGGCGGTGCTCAAAGAAATTCAGAAGAAAAGAGGTCTAGGACTGGTGTTTATCACACACGATCTAGAGGCAGCGAAAGCTGTTTCGGACCGGGTGCTGGTGATGTATGCAGGTGAGATTGTTGAGGAGGGGAAGGATGTGTTTGACAGGCCTCTGCACCCTTATACGCGTGCTCTTCTGGACGCAGTACGGTATGCGTCGCTTGATGTTGTGCTGCAGGAAGAGGATAGAGCGCTGCCTGATGGCTTTTTGGGATGTCCCTACTTCCGATTGTGCCGGGAGAGGACGGGCGCGTGTAAAGAGCCGCAGAAACTACGGGATGTCTCGGGAAGATTGGTGAGGTGCTGGAAATCATAGTGATGCGATCCAAACACTGTTTTGTCCTACAGGACTTATGTGTGCAGTGCAGGGAAAGAAAAACTAAGTGGATTATCTTTTGTCATCCCGGAATAGATCAACTAATCAGTTAAAGACCACTGATTTTTAGAAAAAGATAAAATAGCAGTTTGAAAAATAAGAGGGCAAAGCCCCCTTACAGGCTAATTTTTCAGATTTCTTCGTTTAAGTCCGGGTCCGAAAGATTTTCAGGCATTTCAACACGGGAACTTAATGGTTGTCGGGAAATTAGTAGCTGCCAAAAACTCAATATCTGCGCTCTACCGTGAAAGAGACCTTTTTTGAACCGTTTGCTGGTACGGTCACTTCCCACTCGGCAGTGTAAGCATCCTTCTTTTCGTAAGTATCTGAAGTAGTGATAATTTCCCAGTCTCCGTAGAAGTGTTCTACGATCCTTATTTTCTGGGCTTCAGACTTATGGTTCTTAAGTTCGATATCATAGCTTTCCCGCCAGACATCATTGCTTACCCTCTTATAATCAGTTTGGGTCCTGGTGCCGGTTACATCAAAAGCATTTCCGACAACGACTTTAATCTCCTCATCTTTTGGAGTGTGGTCTATACTGTCTTCTCCAAGGAACTGGAGCTGGCCTTCGGAGTCAGCTTTGTATACCCTCAAAACTCCGGCAGGAAGAGGCATTCCAAGGCCTTTTTCTTTGGAGTTATTCAGGTTCAGGGCTACCTGCACCTTATCACTTTTTGAAGCGTCAAAGACGAGTTCCTTTTCTACAGGCACGGAATCTGCAGAGAGCAGGGAAAGCTGCTTGACCTGGTTATTTTTCAGGGTAGCCGGCCTTTCAAGGGTATAGAGGTGGTACTCAAAGAGGGCTTCTTCAGCAAAGCCTCCCTCTGCCTTATCGTAAACTGCTTCCTCTGCAACCTCATTTGCATAACGGGGAGGCTCAGGTACAGTTATACGGTGGACTTCCCCTGCAACGAGCTTCAATTTTGCATCATTATAGGTGGTCCCTGCCTGATTGTCAATACTGACCCAGCCCTGGATGTCAGCCTTAGTATCATCTGCATTTGTCTTTACAATGTAATCCGCATTCCAGTTCATGCCGCCTGTAAGATAAGAGGTCAGGACATTCCGGCTGCCTGTTACAGGAGAATAGACCTGCCAGACAAGAGTGGGTTTTGTGAGCAGACCTGCAGAGTCTGGGAACTCAAATTTTGAGACTTCTGCGAGACTCACAACCTTTCCATCGCTCAGTTTGAGCACAACCCCGCCGTCATGGCTGAGAAGAGTCCCTGTATAGGTATTTCCTTCCTTTTCGGTTGCAGTAATCTCCTTGCCCAGGAACTTGTCAAGAAGTTTGTCACTGCTTACCAGGTCGTATTCGTAGTTCTGTTCAAGCACGGCAGTATTTTTGTTTTTTGTGTCCTCAAACATGACTGAGGTCGGATCAATAAGTGCAGCGACATCAGTGTATTCGACATTGTTAACTCCGGTATTCAGATCAAGCTCCCTGCGTTCTTTCACAAGGGCAAGGTCATTATTATAGACCGTAACCTCGGTAGCCGAATCAGTTCCGGCGGCTCCTGCAGTGAGAATTGCCAGGGGATTTGAAGGTTTTACCTTAGTTATTACACTGGAAGATGATTCAATACCATTAGCAGCGATTTTAGCAGCGATCTCACGCTCATCTGCCTGAACCGCATTTCCAGTAGAGTCAGGGTAAGCAAACACTGTAGCCGTGGCCGCAATTCCGATAATAATCAGAGCAAACCATACATAACTTTTTTTTGTTTTCATAACAGAAAATAGAACACTGTTTTATTTATATGTGACTTTGACTGCGGATTCACTTGAAGTTATCCTTATTCCTCAGGAGATTTTTATTCCTTAAGATATTGAAAATCAAATAATCTCTCCTGAGATATATAATAACAAGTCTGCAAACAGTTATAATAATATAGACCTACACAGGATATAAAATTTGAGATAGATGCTGAACACTCCCAAAAAACTAAAGGATTCGTTCTCATGAAAAGTATTGATACCCTTAAAGTAAAAAACCGGACCAAAATCTCAAATATTATCTCCGGTCTTGCACTCATTCTATTTTTTGTAATATCCATAATTCCGGTTTCCGGCGCTGGAATTGAGGCGAGCAGGGAGTTTTCCGCAGGAACGGTTTATGCAGGTGGAACTTTTACCGTGACTGTGCACATACATACAGACCAGTTTGTTGAAGCCCCCACCCTTGATGAAAACCTTCCTGATGGATGGACTATAAGCAGAGTTGAAAATGAAGGAGCTGTCTTCCAGACTATCGAGACTTTCAAAGAGTCTACTCTGGAATGGATCTGGGTCGATAGCCTTCAGGCAGGAGGGGAAAGAACTGTTGTATATAGGGTTACAGTGCCTTATGTTATCGAACCTGGAAATTTCACAATCTCAGGTAATATTTCCGGATATTCTGTCTCAGCAGTTCCCATCACAGGGGCTTCGGAAATAATAGTGACATACCCGCCCCCCGAAGCTGACTTTTCTGCAAGTCCTCTCTCCGGTACTCCCCCTCTCACAGTTCAGTTCACGGACTTATCTACAGGCAATACGGATTCCTGGGAATGGGACTTTGATGGAAACGGAAGCATTGACTCTTTTGAGAAAAATCCGGTATGGACCTATGCGGCCACGGGAACCTATACCGTAGCCCTAAAGGCAATTAACACTACCTGCGGAAACGATACAGAGACAAAAACAGGTTATATTACAGTTACGGAAGAAATAGATCCTTTCGGAGGAAGCGGTGGAGACGGAGGGAATAGTGAAAATGGAGGAAGCAGTGGAAATGGGGGAAGCAGTGGAAATGGAGGAAGTAGCGGCGGAGGTGGAGGTGGTGGGGGTTCTCCGGAATCGAGCAGAAACGTAGAGCTCAAAGAGATCTCAAATGAGCAGATTTTCAAAGGAATTCACACCTGCTACACTTTCAAAGGAGAGACAAACGAGATCGTTTCTGTTGAGTTTGACCCTAAAAAGAGCTTTGGAAAAACAACCACAATTGTGGAGATGCTGAAGAACACGTCCTCAATAGTGAAAGGGCCTGCTCCCGGAACCGTCTACAAAAACCTGAATATCTGGGTAGGAAACAGCGGCTTTTCAAGTTCAGAAAACCTTGAAAACGCCCGTATAAGTTTCAGGGTAAACCGGACATGGCTTTACGAAAACGGCATAGGTGAAAGCACAATAACCCTTTACAGGTACAGTGATAACACATGGAACGCACTGCCTACAACCCTGACCGGAGAAAATGAAGGTTACTTCTACTTCACGGCAGAAACTCCGGGCTTTTCGCCTTTTGCTATCGCAAGCCGGGAAAAAAGTAGCCAGTCAGTTGAAATCACTCCTGCCAGAGATCAGGAAAATAATCTCATGAGCACAGGAGAGACATCCGGAGAAGAATGTGAAGGAAATCCGGCTTCATATGAAGAAAAGGAAAATAAAGGTGCTCCTGGAGCTGAAATTTTATTTGCGGCAGCCGGGGTTCTTACATCATATGCTGCCCTGAAGAAAAGAAAAATGGAATAAGATTCTCAAGATTGAGGAAGGTTCATTGAAGCCTTCCTTTCTATATTTATGCTGTTATTCAATCTTCCTTTTCTGTTTAATGTTGATTTTTTCCGCGTAGTGCATACTTTCCTTATCCGGTCTTCCAAAGGGAAAAATTAGATTAAAAGATGGTTTTCCGGAGCCAGAGAAGGTATTCTCAGTCCGGATAGTGGATTTTCACCTGAATCACATGTATCCGCACTTTTCGAGCCAGGTAAGAGACCTTATCCATTCCCCTTTCGGTTCCCTTGAGGTGCCAACGACAAGCCGTTTAATATCTCCTACTTCTTCGACCACACCGCGGGCTTCTATTATCTCGCCGGGGAGGGCCTGGCCTGCATAGGTATGGGTGTAAGAGAGCACATGGTCGATCTCGTCGTGTTCTACCTTATAGTAGGAGGGGTTGTCAAAGGCAAAGTCAGCGTTTTTGACTTCGGCTTCAATTTTCATTTTGACCGTGTCCGTGCCCCGCAAAAGGGGCTCTTTGATCTGGTCCCATTCCCGCACGAAGAGGAGGTCGAAATAGGTGCCCTCAACCATGCCGCGGTTGCCTTTCCTGGACTCGTGAAGCATGAATTCGTCAAAAGAGATCTCAGGAATTCTTTTTCTGTAAATCCTCTGCCACATTTCCTCATCGATCTCTTCTATGGGTCCCTCCTGCTGTTTTGCAGTGGTTATGGCATCTCTTGCCCTGAACCACATAGGGCCGTAGACTACAAAATCTATATCTGAACTTTCATTCTGCAGGCCTGCAAGCATTGAGCCCGTAACTCCCATACTTGTCCTGGGAATGCCTGCCATATCAAGCACTTTTACAATTGCCCTTACACGGCTGTCGGAATTCACAAGTCCGGGAATTACGTCAGAGGGTCGGAGCACCTTTTTTACTTCTGACTCCGGGACAACGTGGACATCCTGGACCCAGTCCGGCCTGTTTTTTTTCATAAATTCGAAAGCCGGGCCGAAATCGTATTTTTTATACCGTTTCCCGTCTAACTCCCTTTCTCCATTTTCATCCGGAACATAGCGGAGTGTAGATCTTATTCCATCTTTACGGAAGTAATCAGAAACTGCAAAAAGCCAGTCGTCTTTTGTAAGAAGAAAATCTCTGAGGCGTGTTTTAAGCATTTTTTATCATCCCTGGAGCCTGTGATAAATACTTGAATTCAAAGGAAATCTAGCTGCTGACCTATATAAAAATTCGTAATAAATGACAGGAGATGTATTGTACCATTCCTGTATATAGCTATCAGGTATTTTAGTTTTTGATGAATAACTTAACGGGAGCTGAGGTTAATTGGTTATGTGATCAAGTAACCAGGACGGCTTCTCCAGGTTATTTTCATAATAGGCTCAATGCCAAATTATTGAGTAAAATGCTTTTTGAAGGCATTTTCAGAATACGAGCCGAGTTTGAAAAAATAGTTGGCGCCTGAAACCCCTTACCTGCCTCATGCAAGTAAGGAATTCCAAGCATTACTGGTTCGTTTTATTAATTGGATAAACTACTGGAGTTTCACTGTTTTTGAATCTAGTTAGTAATATTACGAGGAACTTATATTTAATATTTTCTATCTATTTTATACTACTTAATGTTATAAATCTTAAAATTAGTTCTACTTAATGATGAATTATTCCTTATATTGTGTGAAATTGGCTGGACAGCTTGCGAGTATTTTCCAGATAATTATATCAATTCTCGTCATGGAGCACGTATATACAGCAGCAGTCTATTTAACACTTCCTATCTTTTTTATACAATTAAGTAATATTTTAAAGCCAATTTCTAATATCAAATATGTCTAAATATTTTATAATTTATGAATAAATGTTTATAATCTGCTATGTACTATATCCTCAAGTGTGTCCTCAAGTATGATGATATTAATTATGACCTTAATTTATTCTGTTTCCTCTCCTAAAGTTCATAAATTTGTTTCATCATATTGGTGATGCAATAGATAACGTTTTTTCAACGTATCTCACGATTACTGAAGAAATTTACACATGCCAGAACCAGGCTCTTTCTACTTTTTTATTTATTTACTTCTTGTTGTTGATAAAACTATCTACCAATCTGAAAAACAATTGTTAGTACTTTTTGTGCATCTAATGTGTATTGATATTAAATTTTTATATATAATTATCATTTAATATGATAAGTATAAACAAAAGTAACATTTATGGGAAAAATTCATATAATTCTTTAAAGTAATTCACATTATCCAGAAAATCAATACGTCTATAAAAATGGTGTGTGAGACATATTGTAAAAAGTCCCACA
>ENA-UOOK01003039-UOOK01003039.1-fermentation-metagenome-genome-assembly--contig:-NODE-3039-length-19607-cov-6.289178_pt1 | contig 19607 bp, 16 predicted proteins | sample MGYA00245777_ERZ724023 | MGnify/ENA primary metagenome ERZ724023 (study PRJEB28704, sample SAMN03018312) | fermentation metagenome | biome: anthropogenic terrestrial biome; feature: soil; material...
TTCCACCATCCTTGGGTGGTAAATCTTAAAATATTTTCATGCTTAACGCCGGAAGAAATATTTTCAGTATTTATAGTTTCATATATTTTAGCGGGCATATTAACTGTAATTGGATTCGCATATGCTGGGATTTGGGCTGCGAAAATCATTCCTGCAGCTAATAGTGATAAACATGTTTTCTTTATAACTTTCTTCATAACTTCACCTCTCATAATATTATGTATTTATTTCCTATTATATAGTTTAAGTATCTCATTTAGGTTACAAATGCATTACAAAAGGATTAATTCATAGACAATTCACAGTTCACAATTCACAATTCACAATTCACAATTGAAAAAATTGTCATCCCCAATATATTGAAGATGACAATTTTAAAAGACACAATTTTCAAAAACTTTTAATTATATTTTATTTTGGCTTTAATTTTCTGTGCTATCTGCGGCTTCGTTTTTCTTTATAGTAGCATTGGTCCATAAAACGTTAATAATGATACATGCAACGACTGTTAAGAATGCTTGATAACTAGTAGGAATTACAGATGCAAGTACAGTCAACATCAAAACAGATACAGCAAGTGCCACTATTGAAGCTTTCCAGTCCATAAGTGCAAATTGAATAAATATAGCTCCAAATAAGGCAGGAAGAATATAATTTAACATATTTTGGATATTCTCCGGAAGAATCTTAATAATAAATGTTCCGGCAACAACCATGATTATAAGGAAACTCGTATTGACTATGGTAGAAGCAACAACTCCTATAGAAGCGATTATATGCTCCTTAGGACCTCCTACAGGTCCGCAATCAACAGCTGCTTTTGCGCTTAATGCACTTGGTAGACGCATATTAGCTACATTACCTGTAAGAGATGACATATATTGTGCGGCAGGTCCCATAAGAATATTGTTTGTGATAACGCTGGGAAGGTCTAAAAATACAAAACCCATAACTCCAAATATTGAAAGGAATGCTGTAATTATAGGCTTCCAGCCGGGAAAATAACCTTTTATGAATCCAAGATAAACCGCTGCTACGCAACTAAAGATTATACCGAGAACAAGAGTAAGCTGCCCCCAAAAATGAACTGATTTATAATAAGATTTTGCTGCATTTTCAAATGTAGTATTATCAACTTTATTTTCTTTATTTTCCATTTTTTCACTTCCTTCCTAAAATAGTATTGTAGATACAGCGCCCAGAATGATTGAGAAGGCTAAAGACCATTCTCTCATCCAACTTATCTTCTTTTTCTTTCCAAATAGAGAGAAAAATAGCATGCTCCCTGCGCCGACGAGAACAGAAATAGTATATTTGGCGTCAATACCGCTCAATAATGTATATTTAGATCCGCTAAAATAGTTTAATGAGGTATAACCGAAGGAAGCTAATGCTGCACTTGTACCGATAACTCTTCCCAATATACCGCCTTTTTTTGTTGCCTTCTGAGTAGCATAAGATACGGGGCGGATAGAAATCAAAGGAAGTATAAGCATTGCAATGCCTCCCAGATTCATAACAAATACACAGCAGGTAAATACAGCATATGTGAAGTTTTCTGCTCCAAGTGTAGTTCCCATTGCTGATGCTGCAAACTGTGCAGCGAAGCTTTCATACATAGCATTTCCTATAATGCTCAACCGTGAAAGTGTCAATGGGGCTCCGATTTGAACCATAAGCCCGAGACCGACAGCAAAAATCGAAAGTGCAGGCCCCAAGGTTGCTATAATTCCTGAACGCATAGATGCTCTGACATCTTCTGAAGAGATAGAAAATTCATTTTTATATTTCATTCCTATTCTCCAAAATTTCCATGCTTGAAAGAAAACAAGGGATAAAAGAGGTAGGATGCATAGCCACATTGACAAACTATTTGCAAGTTTTAAAGTTTCGTTTAGATTCATTAATTCGACCTCCTAATTTTATTTTAAATTAATTATCAAAAGGTGTTGCGCCATCAGGAAGTGGAGAAGTATAGGGATAATTTTTTAATTTATCATCAAGCTCTTTTTTAGCTGCTTCAAGAATATCCGGTGAAGTCATAAGTTCTACGCCTGTTAGGGATAAAGCTTTTGCCGCTACCAGCATTCCTTTTTGACCAATTCCCATACCTGCGCATACTGTTTGCTGCCAGCTGTGGTTTCCTGTTCCTACTGTTTGACAAGCAACATTATATGAAGCGAAAGGAACTTGCCAACTTACATCTCCGCCATCACCGGAATACGGTGCTGTCGTGCCTTCAAGCATGGATTCTCCAATGCCTTCATAGAGATCATCTTTACAGTGTTCGTCTGAAATATGATACATAAACATCATATTTTCAAGCTTGTCTTGTAATTTTACATCAACATTTAATTTAGCCGCAAATTCATATTCTTCCGGTGTAAATTTAGGTCCTCCGACTTTAAGAAGGTTCTTTAAAGCAACTTCAGAAATTGCTTTGCTGGAAATGCTGTTGGATGATGCACTTACTATCTTGTAATCTACTGTAGTGCCTGTCATCAAAGCTGCGCCCTTAGCGATATCTTTAACTCTTTCAAAAAGATCATCTACTTCACTTCGTTGTGGTGCTCGTAAATAATAGTAGATTTCTGCTTCTGACGGAACTATATTAGGAGCGATTCCTCCATTAGTGATAACTGAATGTATACGGCAGCTTGTTGTCATATGTTCTCGAAGATAATTTACTCCTACATCCATTAAGATAGCACCATCTAATGCGCTTCTGCCTAAATGAGGTGTTACTCCTGCATGGGCAGCTATCCCATGGAATGCAAATTTTACGCCATATATAGCTAAAGATGATGCCATTGTACACATAGTAGCATTAGCAGGATGCCATGCAATCATAGCGTCTAATCCGTCAAATACGCCATCTCTTACCATGAATACCTTAGCGGATCCTCCTTCTTCTGCAGGGCATCCAAATAGTTTAAGTGTACCTTTGATGCCAAGTTCTTCCATAGCAGTTTTTATTGCTATGGCTGCAGAAGTGCTGGCTGTTCCGAACAAGTTGTGTCCGCATGCATGACCATTCTTACCGGTAGGGATATGGGTATCAGCAATTTCACAGCCTAAACCTTCCAAAGCGTCATATTCCGCTATAATTCCAATAACAGGTTTATCAGCTGTTGAATAAGTAGCAACAAAAGCTGTAGGCATATTTGCTACTCCTCGCTCAATGGTAAATCCTTCAGATTCCAACCAGTTTGATAGGAGTGCAGAAGATTCAAATTCTTCAAATTGAATTTCTGCTAAGTCCCAAATTTTCTTACTCGTATCAATTGCTACTTGTTGATTTTTTTCAAACCAATCCATTAAAATTTTTTGTGCTTGATCCATGTCTAAATTCATAAATTGATAACTCCTTTCTTAAATTAAATTGCAGTGGTTAAATAAAAAATTTAATTATACCGAAAATATTATGCTGAAGATTTCGCCTCCTTTAATATTGATAATTTATATAATCATGTTCATGATAATACCTGAAAGAATTGAAACGATAATGCTTATACAAAAAACTACAGGATATTTTTTTTCTTTAACTTTGAATACAGTTAAGATTCTTCCTATATAAGGTATTTGACCAGCTACACAAAATAGCATTGGCAGCATTATAGTGATTTGCCTTGTAGTTAACAGTCCTTGAGCATTTAGAGTAATAAGAGCGGCGCAACCGCCCGGCAGTGATAAAAAGGCAGTGATCCATGCACTTATAGCTTCACCTGGTAATTGAAGAGGTTTCATCAATGGTGTAAATATAATTGATAAAATGTTTAAAATTCCGCTTACCTGAAGGACCTGCATAATAACAAATCCAAGAACTGTTCCGGGAAGGATGTTTAGTGCCCACATTTTCAGTCCGCGTTGGCAGCCATTAAGAAATATATTGATAAATCCATTGCTTTTATTTTGCTGCGGCTCTTGTGTTGCGCTTTGAATCTGTTCCGATGAAGATTTAGTCACAAAAGCAGGCTGATTTTTTTCAAATATAAAGTTGTAAAGACGCATAAAATTAGCAGCAATTATTTTCATAATCATGATAACAGCTAATCCAACTCCTGCATCGACTGTTATATACGGAAAAAGTATAGAGCCGTTGCTGTAATATACGCCAATTGTTGCCGCGGCAACGAAACAATAGGTCGCTAAAATATCCCGTTCCCGACTGGTGATTTGATTGTCATTATAAAGTTCGGCTGCTGTTACAGCAGAAGCATCGCTGCTTTGCCAATTTGTAATAATAACACTGGTGGACTTCCCGGAAACACCCATCAAAATCTTTAATACAGGTGCAAGGAGTTTTTGAGCTGCTATAAGTCCACCATAGTTGTCAGCCAACTCAAGAATAGCTAAAACTACCATAATAGCAGGTAACATATTGACGGATTGAAAGACAGCATCACTGGCTCCAAACCCTCCTTCTCCTATGATTCCTGCTCTGCTTGCGTCACCTATGGTTCCAAAGGATCCGATAAGCGTTTGAAAATTAAAAATGCTCAAAATACCTTCTGATTTAGAGAAGATACCTGAAAAATATGCTATTAAAATAGCAAGCCAGATATATCCTCCGACGGTTTTTTTCCAATTACTTTTTGTGTCCAAATTAATCTCTCCCTAAAATAAAAACTTGTGTTGTCAAAATCCATATAAAAAATTATAATAGTAATAATTATAACATGACCTTTGGTAGAAGCAATGGGCAGAATAATGGGATTTTCATGTTATAGTGGCAATTAACATATGACAAGTTTTTTCAATTGAAATAGATTTATGATAGTTTTGATTATTCTGAAATCTATATAACTCTGTTTATGAACTTTGTATGTAGTGGCAATTATTTTAATAGGGGATTGATTATCATGTGGATTAAAAGAACAAAAAGTGTCAGTGGGGGCGTTCCCGTAACATATTTGCAATTAATTAAGACAATATATGAAAATGGCAAATCAAGACAAGTGGTTGTAGCAAACTTAGGACGTGAAGAAAAGGTTGATTATGAGAGGGCTTGTAAATTAGCTAAAGCAATGGAAGATGACAAATATCTTTATTTACCGAAAGATTTACTGGAATTGCTGCCAATGAAGAAGTATGGGGAAACATTCCTCTTATATAAGATATTCGATATGACGAGCATGCGCAGATTTTTAGAAAATCTTGCTTCTTATAAAGCTTTGCCCCAGTCATCAGTAACTGCTATTTTTGCCATTTGCGCTTATTATGCATTTGACAGTAGAAATGATTTTTTTCACTTCCTTAGTAAATATTTTATTTATAACTCTGATAGAATTACAAAAGATACTATAATTGATGCATTTCGATTGCTTAAAGGAACTCCATATGTGCATCCGGGTATTATTTCTAATTATTTTTATCTTAAAGAGAATGATGATTTTAGGTTAATATATATCGTCTCAACCCATGTTTCAAGAGCACTTTCAGAGTCGGGCAATGGTATTGCAACTATAATGACAGATCAGCGGGGAATCCCTCTTCACTATAATTTCAGCGATTCAAAATTGAAGGAGCTTAATTTTTCTGATAATGCAAATATTGTACATGTATTCAATGACCTTGATATTTGTTATATTGAGAAAATCAATGTTCATAAGCATCGATTCATCGCAAAAACGGGCATAAGAGAATTGATGAAACTATTTCCAAATTATGATATAAACGAATTAGTCAATCAGGAAGCACTTTTTACTTCATATAAGGATGTTGGGATCAAAGTATTAAAAATAGATGATTTTCATGTGATATTTATTCGCCCGAAAGCCGGGTTGGCGCCAATATATTCTAAAGAATCCGGGGAAGTTCGGGATATCTTAATTACAAATACAAAATTATCTTTTGAAGATGTTATGAATTTTTATGAGAGAATTTATGATATTGAGGAGATTTTTTATGATGTCGCCCTTCCAAATGATTTGTTGTTTTTGACTAATTATTTTTCAAGGAAAGAAATAATAGAAATGTTATCACATATTCTTTTTATGCGTTTATTTCTTGAACAGCAGTTGACAGATAAGCTCTGCCCGCAAGGTGTATTACATTTTACCGCATCGGATGCATATGAAATATGTGAAGATATGCTAATTCTTGAGCTTGAATATTGCGGTAGATATCAATATATCCACAGCATATTAAGCGATGAACAAGTAAAGGTTTTAGACTGCCTGGCTTTTGCGTGATTTTTATATGAATGGAAATAATAAAAACTGACTTGAAAAATTTAAGTCAGTTTTTATTTACCTATTTAGTTTTGGATTGTCAGTTCTACCCATGGGATAATCAACCGATAAGTTTACAACTATAGGTGAAAAATAAAAATAAAAATATTATTGCTAATTTGCATTTGGTATGTTATAATTTTATTTGTGCTGAAGAGTAGTACATTGTACTACAATGAAGAACAAAACTATAATTTTATTTTGGAGTGAAGTAATTGAATGATAAAGGTAAAAAAATAATTCAATCTGTTGATAAGGCATTTCAAATATTAGAGTGTTTTAATAATTATGAGGAGTTAGGTGTTACAGAGATATCTAAGATGTTGGATTTGCATAAAAGTACTACATATGGCTTAATATCTACACTTAGTGCTAATAACATTCTTGAGAAAGATGATAATACTGGAAAGTATAGATTAGGTCTTAAACTTTATCAGTTAGGTACAAAAGTAAATTTTTCAATCAGGGAAATCGCTTACAGGTATTTGGAACAGCTGGTTAGTACTTATGAAGAGACTGCTAACTTAGTTATATTGCAAAATACATCTGTCGTATATCTAGAAAAAGTAGAAAGCTCACATTCTATGCGGATTAGTACTTTAGTAGGTGGAGATAAACCTCTATATTGCACAGCAGTAGGAAAGGCTATGATTGCATATCTTCCTCATAGCATATTGGATGAATTATTAAATAAAATTGAATTTAAGAAATATACCTATAATACAATACAAAATAAAGAATCCTTATTAAAATCTTTGGAAGGGGTTAGAAAAAAAGGATACGCAGAAGATCATGAAGAATTAGAGATTGGTTTACATTGTATTGCAGCTCCAATATTTAATCAGTATAAAATTCCTTTTGCGGCAATAAGTGTATCGGGTCCTGTAACTAGGATGAATGATAGCATATGTATGGAAATAGGTAATACTTTAGTCAAATTAGCACAAGAAATTTCTGAAAAACTTGGATATGTAAGATAAATATTGGAATAAATGAAATCGTTATTAAAAATATTTTAAAAATAAAAATATTTTAGCTTAAAGGGAGGAATTTTTATGGTAAAAAAAAAGACAATATTAGATTTCTATGAGATGAAAAGGAGGAAGGACAAGGTTGCTTGGATAACTGCTTATGATTTTCCTACTGCTTCATTTGCTGAGCAAGCTGGTATGGATATGATTTTAGTAGGTGATTCTCTTGGAATGGTTGTCCTAGGATATGATGGGACTATTCCGGTTACTATGGATGATTGTATATCACATTGTCAGGCTGTAAGAAGAGGAGCACCAAACACTTATGTAATTGGAGACATGCCTTTTGGTTCATATCAGACGTCTAATGAAGATGCGGTAAAGAATGCATGTAGATTTTTAAAAGAAGCTGATGTGGATGCAATTAAGTTAGAAGGCGGCAGAAGGGTAATGGATAAAATTAAATCTATTTCTGAAGCAGGAATTGTTGTATTTGGGCATATTGGATTAACTCCGCAAAGTTCTGGTCAATTAGGCGGATTTAAAGCACAAGGAAGAACTGTAGATAGTGCACGAGAATTGATAAAAGATGCAATAGCAGTTGAAGAAGCTGGAGCTTTGGCTTTACTTTTAGAAGCTGTTCCTCCTGAAGTATCAGAGTTTATATCCAAAAGATTAACTATACCAGTGTATTCAATTGGGGCAGGACTTCCATGCGATGGACAATTAATTATTTGTGGGGATATGTTGGGACAATTCCAAGCTTTTACCCCAAAGTTTGTAAAAAGATATGCAAATGTAGCTGATGTTATTATAAATGCATTTAAAGAATATATAGATGATGTAAAAAATGAAAGATTTCCTGATGATGGGCATGTTTATAATATAAAAGATAGTATGGAAGAATTTGAGGTTCTATTTAAGGAATTTGAGTAAAGAATTATATTCCACGTGGCAACGATATCATAATATTGGTAATAGTATGGAACTTTGTTGTTGCAAATTATTTTATATTGGTATCGTCGATATTGTCGCTTTGACAACGTATATATAGCGTTTATGGGTTGTGGAAAGATAATCAGGAGAGGAGATTTGTAAAATGACTGGTATTAATATGGGACAGATGCTATTAAAAGCAAAAGAGGGGCAGTATGCTATTGGTGCATTTAATATATTTAACTATATTTCAGCGAAGGCAGCAATAAAGGCTGCAGAGGATTTAAATTCTTTCTTAATTTTGCAGACATCGGTTGGAACTGTGAAGCAAATTGGCGCTTCTCAGCTGATAGAAATGCTTAATATTTTAAGAAGTGATACAAAAGTACCTGTAATAGTCCATCTTGATCATTGTAAAGATGTTTCCCTTGCAAAAGAATGCATTGATAAGGGATGGGATTCAGTAATGATTGATGCTTCAGAAAAATCATTAATTGAAAATATAGATACAACCCTTGAAGTCAAATGTTATGCCGAAAAAAAGAATGTCACTGTAGAAGGGGAACTAGGAGTAATTAGAGGAGTTGAAGAGGAAATTATTGTCGATGAGGAAAAAACTACAAAATATTCAGAAGTTGTGGAATATTTAAATGCCACAGGCATAGATGCTATTGCACCTGCTGTAGGGACAGCACATGGCTTGTATAAGGGAGCTGTTTCCATAAATTATGATTTAGTCAAAAAGATTAGTAAAAATATTGACTGTCCAGTAGTTATTCATGGGGGTACAGGTCTGGAAGATGATGTTTTTAAAAGATTAATAAGAAACGGAGCAACAAAAATAAATATATCCACAGCGTTAAAACATGCATATATTGATGCATGTCGTGAATATATACAAACAAATAATGAGGAGTATAATCCACTAAAGCTTGATGCATATGTTGAATCAAAAATATATGAAGTTGTAAAGAAGCATATTATTACATTTAACTCGGTTGATAGTGTTACAAGATAATTAGATTATATGCAAGGAGGCAGGTGAAAGAAGATATGGAGAAGATTAAAGCTTTAATTTTTGATTGTGATGGGGTTCTTGCAGAAACAGAGAGAGATGGTCATAGGGTAGCATACAATCAAGCATTTAAAGAGTATGGTATTGATGCTGAGTGGGATACTTTAGAGTATGCTAAGCTAGTAAAAATTTCAGGCGGGAAGGAAAGGATGAAGGCTTATTTTTCAGAGGATACAGCTCGTTTTCCTATTGAACAGTTTAATGATGAATATATACAAAAACTTTATGAGTGTAAGACATCTATTTTTATAGATATGTTAATGTCGAATAAGCTGCAGTTTAGAACTGGAATTAAGCGTATTATAAAAGAGGCTTATGATAGGAAGATACTATTGTTTGTATGCTCCACATCCCACTTGAATAGTGTACGCTCGCTTCTTAAGGTAAATTTAGGAGAAGAAAACATGGATTATTTTACGGAACTTTTTTGTGGAGATATTGTAAAGAGAAAAAAACCTTCTCCAGAGATATATAATCTTGTGAAAAGCAAATATGGTCTAAAAGGTAGTGATTGCATTGTTATTGAAGATAGTAGAAATGGCTTATTAGCTGCAAAGAGAGCAGGTATGCATTGTATCGTAACTCCAAGCTTTTATACAATAGATGAAGATTTTAGCGAGGCTGATGTTGTAGTTTCGTGCCTAGGAGATCCTAATACTTCTAAAATAAGAATAATCAAAGGTTCAAATCTAATAAAGGATGCGGAATATATTTCAATAGATGATTTAAATTTTATTTTATAGGGTTAATACAAGACAAATGGCATATAAAATCCGCGTTGGAATTTGAAAGGAGCAAAAATGTGTATACTTGCTGTTGATATTGGTACATCTTCTGTAAAAATGGTTATATTGGATGAAAGTTACAATATATTGGATTCTATTTCGATTAAGTATAATTATAAAATTTCAAATATCGATTGGGTTGAATTAGATCCTGATGAAGTGTTTTTAGCAATGATAAAAGGTCTTAAAATCATGTCTAAATATCGTGATAAGATTCAAGTTATTGGGTTTGATACATTTTCACCATCTGTATCCTTCATGGATAAAGATGGGGAGATGCTTTATCCAATTATAACTCATCTGGATAGGAGAAGTAAAAAACAAACTAAAAAGATAATGGAGGTAATGGGTAAGGATAGCTTCCAAAATATTACTGGGGTCCAACCTTTTACTGGAGGCGTCTCCATAACTACAATATTATGGATGATGGAAAACAGACCGGATATTTTAGACAGAACTTACAAGGTGGGACATCTGAATACATATATATACCATAAACTTACGGGAGTTTGGGCATCGGATCCTACCAATGCTTCTATGATGGGTTTGTATGAGACAATTAAGTGGGGAAATTGGTCAGAAGAGATATGTGAAACTTTTGGGATTCCCATGGATAAACTGCCTCCTATTATGCCGGCGGGTAGTATTGCAGGGACTTTGACAAAAGAGATATCAGAGCTTACAGGTCTCTATGAAGGGATACCGGTAGCATTAGGCACAAATGATGCTGCATCTACACAAGTAGCTGTTAGTAACACAAATGCAGGAGATATACTGATAATCTCTGGTAGCAGTGAAATGATATCAATCATATCGGATAAACCAATTGTAAACGATAACTACTATTTAAGGAATGCAATTACACCTGGTAAATGGCAAATTTTTGCGATTACAATAGGCGGATTTGCGATTGATTGGTTTAGGAAGGAATTTTATAAAGACATGGATATTAACACGTTTTTTAATGTAGAGCTTCCGGATGTTATCCAAAATTATATTGATAATACAACAGTTACTTTCCTTCCATATCTCGCCGGGGACAGACAAAGCTTGGAACCAAAGAGAGGTGCCTTTAATGGTTTGAGTCTTGATACAACAAGAAAAGATATGCTTGCAGGTATATTGCTTGGGATGCATGAACCCATATTAGAAACACTTAATATAAGCTCTAAGTTTCTTAATTTAAACAAAAATATAAAGCTTACTGGCGGCATGATTAATGATCAATTTATGGAAGTAAAAGGGAAGTTACTAAATGACTATAATTTTACAGTCAAACACAATTGTACAGCCATTGGAAGTGGAATGTTAGCATATGAATCGCTTAAAGCTATTACTTTTGATAGTAATGTGAGTATCTAACAATACAAATAAACAAATAAAAGAAAATAAGAAACTGAGGTGAGTGTATGAATGAAAAATTAAAAGGGGTGTTTGCACCTATAACAACGCCCTTTGATGAAGATGGAGCATTTTCTGTAAAAAAATTGGAATTCAACATTCAAAAGTATGCAATTACAAATATCGCAGGATATTTGGTGCTGGGATCAAATGGTGAAAATAAAAGTTTGAGTAGCAATGAAAAAGAAGAAGTTATTAAAACTGTAATTGCAAATAAATCAGCCGGTCAGGTGGTCATGGTAGGAAGTATTTTTGAATCCACTCGTGACACTATTGAGTTTGCATTAAAATCTGAGGAGCTTGGTGCAGATTTTATAACCCTATTACCGCCATCATATTTTAAAGGTATTATGACTGATAGTATTCTAATAAAATATTTTACAGATGTTGCAGATGCGATAAATACTCCATGCTTGATGTACAATGCTCCTCAATTTGCAGGTGGAGTTTCAATCAGCTTGAATGTTATTAAGCAATGTTCTAAGCACCCGAATATTGTAGGAATAAAGGATTCTTCATCCGGCAATATAGAAAAGACCATATTATCTATTGATTCTGAAAATTTTGACGTTTTATCTGGCTCAGCAAATACATTTTTAAGTGCTTTGCTTCATGGTGCAACAGGCGGAGTAATATCCTTGGCTGACAGTTTGCCGAATTTGGTGGTCAAGTTATATAGATATGTTATGGATGGTGATATTAAAAAAGCTGTGGAACTTAATAAGAAAATTTTGAGAGCTAATTATGTAATTTCAGGTGAATATGGAGTTGCTGGTGTAAAGACTGCCATGGACATAGAGGGTTATTGCGGTGGAGCTCCGAGATTACCTCTTCTGCCTCTTGAAGAAGAAGGAGTTAATAAATTAAGGAAAATATTAAAGGATATTGAATTGGATAAGCTTTAATTTTAGTTAGGATAAGAGTATATAATGTGCTTTAGTATAATGCATGAATGCACGAAGATATAAAGAGCATTGTATGTAGATAGGAATTATATAATAAAAAAACAGTAAAAGATTTTTTACGATAAGATTAGAAAAGATGGAGGTGAAAATCTGATTTTAACCATTTAAGACTTATTTTATTGGTAGTATCTAAAGCAAGTAACTAAAAGTGAAAGGAAGGTTAAAATGCAACGATACATATTAAAGCGTATTTTATGGATGATTCCCATATTATTAAGCATTGGATTTATCGTATTTATGATAGTTAATTTGACACCAGGAGATATAGCACGTACTATTCTTGGGAGTGAGGCACCGCAAAGTGCAGTTGATGAGTTGCGTGAAGAAATGGGACTAAATCAGAATATTATAAAACGATATGTTATTTATATAGGAAATGTATTGCGTGGGGATTTTGGAACATCCTATCGCAGTGGAACTCCTGTTTTTAAACAAATTATGGATCGTTTTCCTATATCTTTGAAACTCTCTTTTTATGCAATGACTTTTGCAGTTTTAGTTGGGATTCCGCTTGGTGTTATCACTGCTATTAAGCAATATTCAATTTTGGATAATATTTGTACATTTATTGGATTGTTCTTTGCAGCAGTACCACCATTTTGGTTTGGCTTGATGTTAATTTATACATTTTCATTAAAATTAGGGTGGTTTCCGACGAATGGAGTCAGTACTCCGGCAAGTTATGTACTGCCTACTTTAACTGTTGGAATTCCTGCAGCAGCTGAACTAATGAGATTGACACGTTCATCTATGTTAGAATCTACTCGTTCAGATTTCGTGCGTACGGCACGTTCCAAAGGATTACCAGAATCTAAGGTCATCATAAAACATGCCTTGAAAAATTCATTACTTCCTATTATTACGCAAGTTGGAATGACTTTTGGTACATTGTTTGGTAGTTGTGCTATGAGCGAGACGGTCTATGTAATCCCTGGTTGTGGTACTTTGATCCTTAATGCGGTCAAATCAAAGGATGTGCCTATGACAACAGGTACGATTCTTATTTTATCCATAGCATTTTGTATTATAATGCTTATCGTTGATTTACTCTATGCTTTTATTGATCCGCGAATTAAGGCAAAATATAAAAGCGTAAAGAATTAATTTTATCGGGAGGAGGGAAATCATGGAAAATAAGGCAGTAGAATCTGAATTAATGGGAGAAGACTTTTCAAGGACTGAGTATAAGAAACGCAATCAATTTCTTTTTATATGGAAGAGGTTGAAAAAGAGCAGAACTGCTATGTTCGGGTTAGTTGTATTGATATTCTTTTTTCTTTTAATTATATTTGCAGATGTAATAGTTGATTATGAAGATGTTGCACTTTATCAGGATTATACTAACAGGCTAGCATTACCAAGTGCTGAACATTGGTTTGGGACTGATAATTATGGACGAGATATGTTAGCGAGAGTTATACATGGTACACGTGTATCATATTCCATAGGTTTTGGAGCCATAGGGGTAGCATCTGTAATTGGTATTTTCTTAGGAGCTGTAGCTGCATATACAGGTGGTTGGGTAGATACTATTATAACACGAATTATGGATACTTTAATGTCTATACCAAACTTGCTACTTTCACTGGCAATTATGGCATCATTGGGTTCTGGTGCATTTAATTTGGCAATGGCTATGGCAATATCTAATATACCACAGTTTGCACGATTGATTCGTTCTTCGGTTCTTACAGTCGTAGACCAGGAATATGTTATGGCAGCTAAAGCATGCGGAACATCTGATATGCGCATTATTTTTAAACATATTCTGCCTAACGCTATCGGACCAATTATCGTAAAAGCTACTATGGCGGTAGCAACAGTAATTATTTCTGCAGCGGGTCTATCTTTTGTAGGAATGGGTGTTCAGCCACCGATACCTGAATGGGGTACTTTGTTAGCTGAGAACCGAGATTTTATGCGTACGAATATGAACCTTGTAGCGTTTCCTGGTTTGGCAATTGTGTTATCTGCATTATCCCTAAATCTTTTGGGGGATGGATTACGCGATGCACTAGATCCTAGATTAAAAAACTAAGCAATATTAAATAAAAGTACCTGGAATGGAGGGCTGAGTATGACTGATAACGTTATAAAAGAGAATGAACTACTGAAAATAAAAAATCTGAGTGTTGAGTATAGAACAGATGAAACTGTGTACCATGCAGTGAATAACATGTCTTTAGAGATAGGACAAGGAGAGACTCTCGGTTTAGTGGGAGAGACAGGTGCAGGAAAGACTACATTAGCTTTGAGTATAATGGGTTTATTGCCGAAAGATATAGGCCTTGTTACAGAAGGTGAAATAGTTTTCAATCAACGAGATATATGTAAATTGCCTGAGCCTGAACTACAGAAGTTGCGTGGCTCAAAAATTTCGATGATTTTTCAAGACCCTATGACTAGTTTGAATCCGCTCATGACTGTGGAGAAACAGATCATGGAAGTGTTGCAAGTGCATAACTATCATTCAAATGAGGACGCTTCTAATAGAGTAGATGAGATTTTACAGCTTGTTGGTATTCAACCCAGTCGTAAAGTTGAGTATCCTCATCAGTTTTCTGGGGGTATGAAACAGCGTGTAGTTATTGCAATGGCACTTGCTTGCGAGCCTACGCTTTTGATTGCAGACGAACCTACTACTGCACTGGATGTTACAATTCAAGCACAGATACTTGCTATGATGAATGATTTAAAACAGAAGTTGCAGACATCTATGATAATGATAACACATGATTTAGGTATTGTAGCAATGATATGTGATAAGGTAGCAATTGTGTATTCTGGAGAAATCATTGAAAAAGGTACAGTCGAGGATATATATAGCGGTAGCAATCACCATCCTTACACTGTGGGATTATTTGGATCAATTCCAGATTTGACAAAAAAGACAAAAAGACTGAGTCCTATTGCTGGACTTATGCCTGATTCGGCTGATTTGCCAAAAGGATGCAAGTTCCACGATAGATGTCCGCAAGCAATGGAGATTTGCAGGAAACAGGAACCTGATATTTACATATATGGAACGCATAGTATAAAGTGTCATCTATATGCCGAAGGTTCTGAAAATATTGAAACTAATTATTGAGGAGTAAATGAGATATGAGTGATATATTAATTGAAACTATAGGATTAAAAAAGTATTTTAAAACCGGATCGGGGATGTTACATGCAGTAGATGATGTAAATATTAAGATTGCTAAGGGAGAAACGCTGGGAGTAGTAGGAGAATCAGGATGTGGAAAGACCACTTTAGGTCGTACGGTACTTCGATTAAATGAAGCAACAGATGGAAAAGTGCTATTTGAAGGAAAAGATATATTACAGTTTATGAATAAGGAAATGAAAAAGATACGTCGGGATATGCAAATTATCTTTCAGGACCCTTATTCTAGCCTAAATCCTCGTATGACCGTTAGGGATCTTATTGCTGAACCTATAATTGTAAATAAAATCTGCAGCAATAAGTCTGAGATAGAAGATAAGGTTTTCGATATTATGAAGACTGTAGGACTAAGTTATCGAACCGTTAATATGTATCCTCATGAGATGGATGGAGGGCGTAGACAGCGTATTGGAATTGGACGAGCATTGGCACTTAATCCGAAGTTCATTGTGTGTGATGAGCCGGTGTCGGCATTGGATGTTTCGATTCAAGCTCAGATTTTAAATCTATTAATGGATCTTAGTGATGAACATGGATATTCATATATGTTCATAACACATAATTTATCTGTGGCTAAGCATATTTCTGATCAGATTTTAGTTATGTATATGGGAAATTGTGTAGAACTTGCTTCATCAGATGAACTTTTTGAGGAACAGTATCATCCATATACTAAGGCCCTTTTGAATTCAATTCCTAAACCAACGCTTGAATCTAGGAAAACTCCGCTTCATATTTTAAGAGGAGAGGTTAGCAGTCCAATAGACCCTAAACCCGGTTGTCGTTTTGCATTGCGTTGTCCATATGTTAGGACAGATTGTATGGGAGAGGATATACCTTTTATAGAAGTAAAGCCTAAACATTTTGTAGCTTGCAGATTAGCTGAGGAAGGAAAGAGCTTAAGTTGATAGAAAATAAGTTTAAAGGGACATAAAGTCAGAAATAAATTAATGAAAAGAGGATAAATTATGGAAAAAAGAAGATTAAGAAGTGAAATTGGAGAAGATTATTGTCTTGAAAAACAAGGAGCCTTGTCATTACTTAGAGCATGTGGATATTCATATGAAGATCTTAAAAAACCAAGAGTTGCAATTATCAATACTTGGAGTGAAATGAATCCTGGACATATTCATTTAAGAGATGTTGCTGCAGAAGTAAAAAAAGGTATATATGCTGCTGGTGGTATGGGTTATGAATTTAATTGTGTTTCAGTTTGTGACTGTATAGCAGATTCGAGGTATGTTTTACCAAGTCGTGATTTACTTGTAAATGAAATCGAACTTTTAGTTGAAGGTAATAAAATGGATGCTATGGTTCTAATTGGGACATGTGATAAGATTATTCCCGGTCTGCTTATGGCAGCAGGGAGGCTTAATTTACCGGCTATAATTGTAACTGGTGGATATATGCAGACAGGCTCCATTAAGGGGAATGACTGTGACTTTATAGATATTGGTATGACTATAAGTAAATTTAATGAAGGAACTGTGACGGAAGAAGAACTTGAAGAAGTTGTTGAACATGCTTGTCCGGGACCAGGTGCTTGTGGCATGATGGGGACTGCAAACACAATGAATATTTTGGCAGAGACAATTGGGATGAGTTTTCCTGGGAATTCAACCACAGCAGCTATTTCTCCTAAGTTAAAACAAATAGCTTATGATGCAGGTGTACAAGTAATGAAATTATGGGAGCAAGAAATTACTGCAAGAGATATTATTACCAATGAATCCATTACAAATGCTATTAAGGTTTGTATGGCAGTTGGAGGGTCTTCAAATACAATTGCTCATATTCCAGCTATTGCAACTGAAGCAGAGCTTTCTATTGAATGTAGTCCTGTCTATGCACAAGCAAGTAACGAGATTCCTCTTCTTGTAGGTGTTCGCCCTAACATGCCAATGCATAATATGACTCAGTTTGATAATGCAGGTGGTCTTGGAGCAGTATTAAACGAATTAAAGAATAAGCTTGATTTAGATACAATGAGTGTAACAGGAAAAACATTAGGTGAAAATATGTCGTTGAATCCCGATATGTATAAAATTAAAGATTATAAAGTTATTCATCCTATTTCAGATCCAATTGGAGATGGTGGGGGTTTAGTGCTTTGTAAGGGAAACCTTGTTCCGGAAGGAGCATTTATAAAGCGTTCAGCAGTACCTAAATCTATGATAAAGTTCAACGGACCTGCTAAGGTATTTAATGATAGTCATATAGCAATTAAAGCATTAAATAATGAAGAAATTTCTGAAGGAGATGTGGTTATCATCCGTTATCATGGTGTAAAAGCCGGACCGAATACTGCCTATGCATTTGCTTCAGCTCTTAAAGGAAGCCACCTAAAGGACAAGGTTGCTGTTATCACGGATGGGAGAATGTCCGGAGCTGCCGCTGGCGCATGCTTCCAGTATGCTTCACCTGAAGCAGCACTAAGAGGACCTTTATGTGCTGTTAAGGATGGTGATATTATAAGTTTTGATATTGATAAGTGTGAACTTAATATTGAGTTGAGTGATGAAGAATTAAAGGAAAGAATTGAATCAGCAGAAATTATCCTTTATCCAAAAAAAGGATATTTAGGGATTTACCAGAAATGTGTTGGATCTATCTTAAAAGGTGCTGTTTTAAGAGGTTAATATTTATATAAATATTATTAATATAATAAATTAATAGGAGGTAGTAAATAATGAAGAAAAAAAGGCTTATTTCAATTATTGCGTCTCTGCTAGTGCTGAGTATATTGACGGGTTGTGCAAATTCTGGCGGAAGTAATGAATTTGAGAATACTGAACCAACATCATCGAAATCATCACAGGAACATGATACTCTAACTGTTGTAATTCCATCAGATGTAGGATCACTTTATCAGTGGGATACAGATGATAGTTGGGCGCTAAATGTAATCTGTGAAATAGTGGATCCATTGTGGCGCATTAGCCCAGTGGATGGAAGTGTTTCTGGGTGTCTTGCTGAGGAATGGGAAATATCACCTGACTATAAGGAGTGTAAAGTCAAGCTTAGAGAGGGAGTTAAATTTAGTAATGGCGACCCATTAACTACTAAGGACGTAAAGTGGACTCTTGAGGAAGCTATTAATCAACCATGGTGTTCTCGTTGGGTTGCTAACTTCGAAGGCGTTGAAATAGTAGATGAATACAATTGCATTTTAAAGTGGTCAGAGGGAGATCCTAATTTTATGAAATATTTTGCTCAAAATTCAATGAATATTTTGCCTGCAGATTATATTGCCAAAGTTGGAATAGATGAATATAAACAAAATCCTATTGGTACTGGACCATTTATTCTTGATAGCTGGACTCGTGGAGATCGAATAGTTCTTAAAGCAAATAAAGATTATTTTATGGAACCTGCATCTTATGATACTCTTGTTATTCGAATGATTAATGATGCAAATTCTGCATTGATGGCTTTAGAGGCTGGCGAAGTAGATGTTGTATGTGATTTGAAGCCAACCTTTAAGGATGTTGTTGCTCAGAATGAGAACCTTCGTTGGGAAGAGGCAGCTTCAGCTGTATTTGTATATATACAGGTACAAAATCAGAAAGCTCCATTTGATGATGTTCGTGTACGTAAAGCTTTAAATATGGCTATAAATCGTGAACAAATTCAGGTTGTAGCTCTAGGTGGAGGCGGAAGCTTAGCTCCATATGGAATTTCTCCATATTCACCTCAATGGAATGATGATGATCCATTGCCTACTTATGATCCTGAAGGTGCAAAGGCGTTATTAGCTGAGGCAGGTTTTCCAAATGGGATGGATGTAACGTTAACATGCCGTGAAGGAGATTATCAAAAACCTGCATCTGAAGTAATACAAGCTAACTGGGCAGATATAGGTGTAAATTGCAAAGTGGAAGTTATGGAAAGAAATGCACAGATTAATGATATGATTGCCGGGAACTATCAACTCGGTTGGCAGCAGACTACTGATGTTATCTTAGACGGTTCAAATTGGGCAATGGCGAATGACAGTCATTATTGGGGAGGAAATGGTGCAAACCGTGCTTTTTATAAGAATGAACGGTTTGATGAATTAAATGCTTTACAGAAA
>ENA-UOOK01003040-UOOK01003040.1-fermentation-metagenome-genome-assembly--contig:-NODE-3040-length-19598-cov-67.022105_pt1 | contig 19598 bp, 4 predicted proteins | sample MGYA00245777_ERZ724023 | MGnify/ENA primary metagenome ERZ724023 (study PRJEB28704, sample SAMN03018312) | fermentation metagenome | biome: anthropogenic terrestrial biome; feature: soil; material...
TCGGTGAGCTCGTAAACTCGGTTCAACACTTCAACTACGTTCAGTGCATCGCTTTCAACTTTTAACTGATATCAGTAGTCCCTAGAGGATTCGAACCTCTATCTTAAGAACCGGAATCTTACATTCTATCCATTGAACTAAGGGACCAAGATAATATTACAAAAATACAAATTTATTTCAGCTTATTTAATTAAAGTATTAGATATTTTTTTAAATTTGTTGCATGAAAAAGTATTTGCTAGCATATTTACTTTCAATATTATTTCTGAATTCATTTTCTCAATCAGATGAATATTATTTTTATGGTGATAGTCTTTTGTATTGTGCTTATGATGGTAATTTTGAAGCAGTAAAAGGTATAGTGAATAGTGGAAAAACTAGCATAAATTTCGTTGACTATTATGGCGTTTCTGCTTTGATGTTTGCAGCAGAACAGGGGCATACTTCTATCGTAGAGTTTTTAGTTAGAAAAAAAGCAGATTTAGATTTAATATCTTTAGAAAATGGAAACACAGCTTTACATAGTGCCGTAAAATTTAATCATTTGCAAATAGCTGAAATTTTAATAAATGCTAAAGCAGACATTAACGCACAAGATTTTGATGGACGAACTTGTGTACATTATGCAAGTATATATGGCTATAATGATATTCTTGACTTATTGCTTTCTAGTGATGCTGAGCCAGACCTAAAAGATGCTTATGATTTTACACCATTGATATATGCTGTAATGTACAATAACAATAATGCAGTTATGTTATTACGCTTATATGATGCAGATGTTGATTTTTTACTTGCCGATAGCTCTAATGTTTTTCATTTAGCAGCAGAAAATGGTAATATTTGGTATTTCGATAGCTTTAGAAATGAAGTTGACTTAAAAGAAAATGTATTTGGACTAACACCTGTCGAATCTTCAATTATTTATGGACAATACGAAATGTTAAAATGGTTTTTGGAAAATAATTATGAACTTAGAGATACAATTAATTCAGCTTATACACCCAAAACTTTAGCCAAATATGGTGGCGATAGAAACATAAAAAAAATTATTAAAAAACTTAATATTAAAGATTATAATTATTTGTGGTTTGATAGGTTAGCACTTAGCCAAGGAATGATTTTTAGCAAAAATGATTTTTTTTGGACAACAGGACTAGGTGTTTTAGATGCTAGATGTGGTTTAGAATTTGAAACAGGTTTTTTTTATAGACATTTTGAAAAATTAGTTTTACTACCTATTCTTAATAATCACTCTTACTATCAGTTGCGGGAATCAAGAAAAGGAATATATCTTATAGGTTTAAAGAATTTTAACTTGCTTAGAAGCAAAAATAATTTTTATATGGACTTTTATGCAGGTTTGAGAGCAACAAAATGGTGGGGGAAATACGATGGAGTAGAATTTAAAATAATTGACGGAATTATTGCTTCGCCATTTATAGGAATTAGCCTTCATAATCGCTCTAATTGTAAGTTTAAATTTTCTACAGAATATTTAAACACAAATATATATGCACAGTCTAAGTTTTTTTATTCGCTTAATTTAAGTTTTTTAATTAGTATTAGAAAAAATGAAAATATTGTCAATCATAAATACATTATTCGTTATTAGCACTATCTTTATAGCTTTGTTAATCTTAAGTGCTTGTAATGATGATGATTATATTACGCCTGTTGATAGCGAAACTATTGACTGTCAGTATTGTTACGAGAGTATGCCAGATTTAGTTGATTTGAAATTAGTTTTTAATATGAGCAAATACAAAGAAGAAGTACTGTTTGTTGTTTACTCTGGTAATGCATTCTCATCAGCGATTTGGATGGAAGGAAGTTCTGATATTAGTGAATTGTGGATACAAGTGAAACCAAACCAAAAATATACTGTAGTTGCCGAATATTTTGACAATGGTAAAACTATTTATGTAATAAATGATGCCTTAGTAAAAACAAAGTTTTTTAAAAATGCTTGTGATAAACCTTGCCATTATGTTTATGAGGTTAGTTGCGACTTAAAGCTAGGGAAGCATAAATATAATTAATTTGTTTTAAACAAATTTTGCAAACTGTATGTCGCAATTGCAGTTTTTTTTGTGTAAAAAAAAGGTTTATATAAAATAATAAAATTATTTGTAATTAAATTAAAAATTGCTTATTTTTATAGAAATTATTTTTTGAGTTTAACTATATAATTAAATATTATGAAAAAAATACTTTTCCTCATTGTGTTTCTTGGTTTTAGCTCGTTTTTGTTTTCTCAGCAAAGCGAAATAATTCCATTGTCTGTAAATTATAATAAATTAGAATTTAAAGGATTTACACCGACAGCTTTCTCTGCAAAAGTTCAGATGAAAGAATTAAAAGCGACTAATAAAGTTATTGAAAATCGCGAATTTGCTTCTATTGATTTAGAAGGTTTTGTTGCTACAGGTACTGTTGGGCAAGCTGGAGTACCAACTTTGAGTAGAATGATTGAAGTTCCTCATGGCGCTGATGTTCAAGTTGTAATTCATGGTTATTCCCAAGAAGTTATAAATCTTTCGGAATATGGGATTAATAGGATAGAGCCAGTTCAGCCTTCGTATAGCAAGAGTACACCAATTGAGGAGCAATATTTTGTAATAGATGAAAATTATTACAATACAGATCTTTATGATACTGAAGATATTGTTAAGGTTGAAATCTATGGAACTATGAGAGGAGTTAGAATAGCAGGTCTTACTATTCGTCCTTATCATTATAATCCAGTAGAAAACACTTTGATAGTATATAATGATTTAGATTTTGAAATCAAGTTTGTAAATGCTGATTTAGCTTTAACCGAAGAAATGAAGAACAGATATTATTCTCCAGAATTTGAAGGAGCTTATTCTAATCTTATTAATTTTTCGGTACCAGCCACAAAAGATCAACTTACAAACTTTTCTGCTCCATTAAAATATGTTATTGTTGCAAATCAAGCTTTTGAAACAACTTTGCAACCATTTGTGCAATGGAAAACTAAACAAGGTTTTAATGTGATTGAACATTATGTTGCTAGTGGAACTACAAATACAACAATTAAAAATTATTTACAAGGTTTATATGATGCAGGAACTGCTTCAGACCCAGCTCCAATTTATTGTTTGATAATTGGCGACCATAGTGGTACTTATTCTATTCCTGCATTTGCAACTAAAGTTTCTGGCGAAAGTCATATCACTGACCTTTATTTTGCATGTTTTGATGGGACAAGCGATTATCTTCCAGATATGTATTATGGTAGAATTTCAGCAGAATCAACAACAGAGCTTCAAAATGCTTTAGATAAGATTTTACCTTATCAACAATATTCACTTTCAAATTTTGATTATTTGGATAAAGCTCTTTTAGTTGCTGGAGTGGATTCTTATTGGGCAAATAAATGCGGAAATGCAGCTATTTTATATGCAACAAATAATTATATAAATACAGCTCATGGTTTTGCAAATATTTATGCATATTATTACAATACGACTTCATATCCTTATTCGGTTATGAGATCAAACTCTTCAAGTGCTTCTGGTGATATAAATTCAAAAATTGGAGCTGGTGTTGGTTTTGGAAATTATACTGCTCATTGTGACCATGATGGCTGGGCAGACCCTGCAGTTCTTAGATCTAATGTTCCAAATTGGGCAAATAAAAATAAATATCCATTTTTAATAGGAAACTGTTGTTTGTCTTTTCAATTTAATCAAAGTGATGCTTTTGGAGAAGTGCTTTTACATACTAAAGATGCAGGAGCAGTAGGTTATATTGGAACCACAAACTATTCTTATTGGTACGAAGATACTTATTGGGGACTTGGTTTAGTTTCTCAGGCAACAGTTGATGCTGGAAATATTACTGCTTATAATACTTCTAATACAGGCTTAGGGTTTATGGACGGAGTTTTTCATGAACACTATGGAGATGACCATGCAAATTGGTATTATACAGCTTCGCAAATTATTACTTGTGGAAATTTAGCAGTACAAGCTAGTTCAGAAACTAGTCGAAAACAATATTATTGGGAAATTTATCACGTTTCTGGCGATCCTTCTCTAATACCTTATATGACAAAGCCAGATCCACTAACACTCACCTTTACACCTCCTTTTGTTGGAGCAACTACATTAACGGTTAATACAGAACCTTATACTTATGTTGCAATCTCAAAGAATAATGTTTTGTTAGATGCTAAGTGGTCGGGTAGTGGAAGTACTGTAACATTAAATTTCCCCGCACTTACAGGCGAAAACCATTGTGTAGTAGGAACAAAACAAGATAGAGCTCCATATATAAATGAGTCTGTCTTACCAACAGTTCCTAGTGTTCCAGTAGCTAACTTTAGTGCAAGTCCAACTACAATATTAGAAGGCGAAACTGTGAGCTTTACAGATGCTTCTCAATATGCAGCTAGTTGGTCTTGGAATTTTGGAGATGGACAAACTTCAACAGAACAAAATCCTAGTCATGTATATACTGCAGCTGGAACTTATACTGTAAGTCTAACTGTTACTAATACTCTTGGCTCAGATACAGAAACAAAAAATAATTATATTACTGTAAATATAAATACAAACCCACCAACAGCAGATTTTACTGCTAGTCAAACTAATATAATTATAGGTACTACAGTTGGTTTTACAGATTTGTCTATTAACAATCCTACAGGTTGGTCTTGGGAATTTGAAGGTGGTACACCTGCTACAAGTACCGAACAAAATCCTAGTGTAGTTTATAATACACCAGGAACTTATAAAGTTAAATTAACAGCTTCAAATACATATGGAAGTGATGTTGAAGAAAAATTAGCTTATATTACTGTTACTCTTCCAACTTATTGCTCAGCAGGTTCTAATAGTGCTAGCTATGAAGGAATTTCTAATTTTACTTGTAATACAATAAATAATTCTTCAGGAAAATCAACTTATACAGATTTCACACATATATCAACAGATTTGTTGATAGGACAATCTTATCCGTTTTCTATTACCACTGCAAATGGTTATACTAGTGACCAAGTTTTGATTTGGGTTGATTGGAATAGAGATGGCGATTTTATTGATGATGGAGAAAATGTTTTTTCTGGAAATGGACAAGGACCATTTTCTGGAAATATTACAGTTCCAAGTACTGTAACTCAGGGAGAAGTGAGAGTAAGAATACGTTTACATGACACAGGCTCTAGCTATAATCCAAATGCAACTCCTTGTGGAAATTCTGACTATGGAGAAGTTGAAGATTATACATTTAATTTAATAAGTCCAAATATTCCTCCAGTTGCTGATTTTGCCATAAGTGGACCTGCATTTTGTTCAGGAGAAGTTAGCTTTACAGATATGTCAAGCTTAGCAGATTCTTGGCTTTGGAGTTTTGGTGATGGAAATACTAGTGTTGCACAAAATCCAACTCATAGTTATGCAAGTTCAGGTACATATACAGTTTCTCTTACTGTAACAAATGGATATGGAAATGATCAAAAAATTGTAAATGATGCAGTTGTAATTGATATACCTGAAGCACCTGCTACAAGTGGAGCAACAGCTTGTGGAGCTTCAACTCTTACTTTAGGCGCAACAGGAACTGGAAATTTGGTTTGGTACGACTCTCCAACAGGTGGAACGGCAATACATACAGGAAATACTTATTCAAGTACATTTACAAATACTACTAATTTATATGTTGCATCTGAATTAACTTCTACCGAAACTGGTAATGTTGGACCTGCTACTCATGATTTTGGAACAGGAGGATTTTTTAGTTCAACTTATAGACATGGTTTAAAATTTAATGCTGAATCTGATTTTAAACTTGTTTCTGTTGTTATTCGATCTTCTCAAGCAGGTAACAAAACTATAGCCTTGAAGGATAGCAATGATGAAGTTATAGCTAGTAAAGTTGTAAATGTGTCTTATGCACAAACTAATACAAATATAGTTGTGAACTTAGATTTTGATGTTCCTGCAGGTAATGATTATAAACTTATGGGAGATAGTGATTATAATAGATTGTATAGAAATTTAACAGGCGCATCATATCCTTATAATTTAGATGGTGTTGTTAGTATATATGAAAGTACTGCTAATTCTTCACCAACTGATTGTTATTATTACTTTTATAATTGGGTTGTTGAATATGAAGTAAATTGCAATAGCTCACGCACACCCGTTACAGCAACAATAAATCCATTGCCTTCAGTAGATTTGGGAGCAGATCAATCTCAGTGTGGTGGTTCTGTTACTTTAGATGCTGGTAGCGGTTTTGATAGCTATTCGTGGAATGGAAGTACTGGAACTCAAACTTTAGTGGTAAATACTACAGGTAATTATAGTGTTGTTGTTGAAAATGAATTTGGTTGTACAGCAAGCGATAATGTAAATGTTACAATCAATCAGGTACCACAACTAAATTTAACTGCTATTGATGAGTCCGCTCCAAATGCAAACGATGGAAGCGTTACTGCTAATGTAACTAATGGTGCAACACCTTATACTTATAACTGGACTGGTTCTTCTGGAACAGGAAGTCAAATTACAGGTTTAGGTGATGGTACATATTGTGTAACAGTTACAGATGGAAATGGTTGTTCAGTTGGTGATTGTGCAATAGTTGAAACTACTGCCGTGCCTCCAGTTGCAGATTTTACAGTAGATCAAACTTCTGCTTGTGGTAGTATTGCAGTTCAATTTACAGATAATTCTCAATATGCAACGTCTTGGCTTTGGACTTTTGGTGATGGAAATACTAGTACAGCACAAAATCCAGCACATACTTATTCAACACCTGGAAATTATACCGTAAGTTTAAAGGTAACTAATTCTACTGGTAACAATACTGCCACAAAAAATAATTATATAAAAGTTTATGCAAATCCAACCGTTTTGTTATCAACAACTCCAGAAACTGCAGATATAACTAATAATGGAACTGTTACTGCTACTGTTTCAAGTGGAACACCATCTTATAATTATAATTGGTCTGGTTCTACTGGTACAGGAAGTCAAATTACTGGCTTAAGTGCAGGTGAATATTGTGTAACAGTTACAGATGCAAATTTATGTACGGTTAGTGATTGTGCTATTGTTAGCTTTACTAATGTTGCTCCAGTTGCAGATTTTTCAGCAAATCAAACTTCTGCTTGTGGTAGTATTGTAGTTCAGTTTACAGATAATTCTCTATATTCTCCAACATCATGGCTTTGGAATTTTGGTGATGGAAATACTAGTACAGCACAAAATCCAACATACACTTATTCAACAGCTGGAATATATTCTGTAAGTTTAACTGTAACAAATTCTGAAGGTAGTAACACAGAAACAAAGACTAATTATATAAGTGTTTATGAAAATCCAACAGTTGTATTGACTGCAACGCCAGAATCTGTAGATGTTACTAACGATGGAAGCGTTACGGTTGATGTTAATGGAGGAGCAATACCTTATAGTTATAGCTGGTCTAATTCAGGAACAGGAATTCATATTGCAGGTTTAAGTGCTGGTACATATTGTGTAACAGTAACAGATAATAATGGCTGTTCAGTTGAGGATTGTGCAATTGTTACACTTGCTGGCGTAGCTCCAATTTCAGATTTTACTGCAGATCAAACTTCTGCTTGTGGTAGTATAACAGTTAACTTTACAGATAATTCTCAATATTATCCAACATCTTGGAGTTGGGATTTTGGCGATGGAGAAACTTCAATAGCACAAAATCCAACACATACTTATTCGACAGCTGGCGTATATACTGTAAGTTTAACTGCAACTAATGTTGAAGGAAGCAGTATTGAAACTAAAACTGGTTATATCACTGTTTATGAAAATCCAACAGTTGTATTGACTGCTACTAATGTGTCTTGGGATGCTACTAATAATGGAAGCGTTGACTTGGTTGTTACTGGTGGAACACCACCATATACTTATCAATGGTCTAGCTCTACTGAAACAGGAAGTCAAATTGCTGGTTTAAGTGTTGGTGAATATTGTGTAACTGTTACAGATAATAACGGATGTATAAGTTCAGAATGTATAAATGTTGGACAAGATGCAGAACCAGCTATTCCACAAGTTGACTTTAATGCAAATATCACTCTTGCTTGTTTGGGATATGAAATTCAATTTTCAGATTTGAGTACTAACCAACCCACAACTTGGTTATGGGATTTTGGTGATGGAAATACTAGTACAGAAGAAAATCCAACGCATATTTATGAAAATTCAGGATTTTATTCAGTAAGTTTAGTTGTCGAAAATGAATTTGGAAGCAATCAGCTTTTAAAAGAAAATTATATTTACATTTCAAATCCACCTAGCTTAGAGGTTGAAACTATTCCTGCTTCAGGAGAATTTGTAAATGACGGCTCTGCAAATATTATAATTACTGGTGGTACTGCTCCTTATCAAATTGTGTGGTCAAATGATGAAATAGGTACTAGCATTGAAAATTTAATGCCAGGTGATTATTCTGTAATGGTAGTAGATGCTGCACAATGTGTTGTTACAGAGCCATTTGTAATTTCATGGACAACAGCCATATCTCAAGTTGAAACAAAAATCAATATTTTCCCAAATCCTGCTAAAGATTTTGTGAGTGTTGAAATTGAAGGATTTAAGGCTAATAAGATTTATCTCACAAATGTAGTTGGACAAATAGTTTCTGAAATTACACCTACATCTAATATTTGTACTATTGATACTCAAGGAGTAAAACCAGGTATGTATTCAATAAAAATTGAATATGAAAATGGAATATCTACTCATAAACTTGTGATTCAATAATAAATAATTAGAATAAAGTTTAAAATGCTATATTAGAGCCGTTGTACGCAACGGCTCTAATATTATATATGCAATGCCAAATATGCAAGCATAAGCTATTTTATGAATATTATGAGAAACGTGTTATAAAGCATGTAAAAAATTTTTAAACAAAATAGCATTTTGTAACTAAAAAGTTATATATTTGCAATTAGTGAGAAAAGTGTGTGTTTTATGAAAATAATAAAACAATAACGAATTAAAATTTTATTAACTAATATTTTTACATTATGGAAAAATTTTTACAAAAAGTAAAGCATTTAAAACTTATAACAGTTTTATGTTTAGTTGTAATGCTTTCGAGTTTTAACAAGGTAGTAGCACAATCTAATTGTGAAGGTATGCCAAATCCAGGTAACACTATTTCTAGTGTTAGTTCTGTTTGTCCTACGCAAAATTTTACTCTATCTTTAGAAAATGCTACTGCAGGTGCGGGTGTTACTTATCAATGGGAGTCTGCTGATGATGTTGATTTTACAGTAAACCCTGAAAATCTTGGAACAAATAGTACTCAAACAGCTAATATAAGCTCTTCAAAATATTTTCGCTGTTTAGTTACTTGTACTAATAGTTCTGAATCTGCATATTCTACGCCGGTACTTGTTACTGCTACATCTTTTTTAGAGTGTTATTGTATTCCACCTGTCCCAAGTTATGGTTGTGATGGTGATAATGTAGTTTCTGTGGTTTTAGGTACATTAAATGATGTCGGTCAAACATGTACACCAGTTTATCAAGATAGGTCGGCATTACAAAATGCTATACCAACTTTAACTCAAGGGCAAAATATTGAAATGTCTGTTGGAGTTGGAGATGGCGGAACCGAATATGTTGGTGTCTGGATAGACTTTGATCAAAATGGGGTTTTTGATGCCGATGAGTTTTTTGCACTTGGAAGTGGAAATGATGTCATTATTACTAATAATATATCTATACCAGATGATGCTTTAATAGGTGAAACAAAAATGAGAGTTAGATCTAAATTTGGTTCAGCTTTCGATGGTACCGATGCTTGTGGAGAAGTTAACTATGGAAGTACGCGTGATTATTTGGTAAATATTGCAGTACCTCCAACTTGCTTAGAGCCAACTAATCTTCAAGTTAGCGATGTGTCAGCTACTTCTGCAACACTTTCTTGGGACGAATCATTATCTTTACCTGTTAATGGCTATCAAGTGTTTTATAATATAACTGGTGAATTTCCTGAAGAAAGTTCAGCTTCTATGGGAAATATACCTGCTGGAAACACAACACATCAAACAGGCGACATCCTTTCTCCAAATACAACATATTATGTATGGGTAAGATCTGACTGTGGAGGTGGTGATTATAGTTATTGGACAGGCCCTATTACATTTACTACTTTATGTGAACCTGAAGATATACCTTATTATCAAGATTTTGAATCAGTAAGCGCAGGACAAATTCCTTTGTGTACAGAAGTAGTTCAAGCAGGTTCAGGAAACATGTGGAATACTGTGAGTAATCCAGGTTATGGTTTTACAAATATGTGTTTGAGATATAATTATAGTAGTTCAAATGCTGCGAATTCTTGGTATTTCTTAAATGGATTGAATCTTCAAGCAGGAGTTTATTATAGAATTACTTTTAAATATGGCTCAAATAGTACTAGTTACCAAGAAAAATTAAAACTTACTTATGGAACAAGTGCATCTCCAAATGATACTATAGAGACTATATTTGATAATCCAAATATTAACAACAATCTCGCAGCTATTCAAGTTGTTGATTTCACTCCTGCAACTAGTGGAGTGTTTTACATAGGCTTTAATGTGTACTCAGCTGCAAATCAGTATAATTTGTATATTGATGATATTAGTATTGAACTTAGTCCTAATTGTATTGAAGTTTCTGATCTTGTTGCAAGTGATATTACACCTAATTCAGCAACAATCTCTTGGACAGCTTCAAGTTCAAATCCTGATGCTGATTATCATGTATATTATTCAAATCTTAATGTGGCACCAGCTGATGATATAGAGTTAGCTGAATGTGAAGCAACAACAACTAATTCAATTGCATTAAGTGATTTAACAGATGCTGAAATATACTATGTATGGGTAAGATCTGACTGTGGAGGTGGTGATTATAGTTATTGGACAGGCCCTATTACATTTACTACATTATGTGCTCCAGAATCTACACTTCCATATACTGAGAACTTTGACAGTTATTCTGTAGGTAATTTCCCAGACTGTTGGTTAAGACCGGTGGTGTATGGTGGTTATCCATCAATTGTTAGTGCTTATAGTGTAAGTTCGCCAAATAGCTTGAGATTCCAATCTTTAACTACAACACCTACTTATGCAATATCACCAGCATTTTCAGAAGATATTCATAACCTAAGAGTTAAATTCCAACTAAAAGCTGAAAGCACAACATCTTCTGGTGCAATAGAGCTTGGAGTTATGAGTGATCCTTATGATTTAAGCACTTTTGAATCAGTAGCAATTATTCAACCTGAAAATACTAGTTTTAATGCATATCAATATGACTTATACTCAACAACTTTATCAGGCGAAAATCGACATATTGCGTTCAAACATAATTCAAATGCGAATAATTATTATTTTTGGCTAGATAATTTTGAAGTAGAACTTAGTCCTACTTGTATTGAACCTGCTAATTTTGTAGCAAATAATCTTACTTCAAATTCTATTGATTTATCATGGACTGAATTGCCAACTGCTCCTTTAAATGGCTATGATATTTATTTATCTACAGAAGCTACAGCTCCTACAGAAGTTTCTATACCAACACATAATACTTCTAACGATTATCTTATAATTGATACCTTAACTGAAGTAACTACTTATTATGTTTGGTTAAGAGCAAACTGTGATGTTGATGATGTAAGTGTATGGACAGGTCCTGTTACTTTCACTACTCCATGTGAGCCAGAAACTGTACTTCCATATGTTGAAAACTTTGATACTTATGGAACAGGTTCAAGTGCATTCCCTGCTTGTTGGTCAAGACCTGTAACATATAATAGCTATCCTTATATTGTTAGTGCTCAATCAGCGAGTTCGCCAGCTAGCTTAAGATTTAACTCTTCAACCACAACGCCAACTTATGCCGTGTCTCCTGCATTTGCAGAAGATATTCAAAATTTAAGAGTAAGTTTCCAACTAAAAGCATCTAGTGCTACAAGTTCAGGAACAATAGATGTAGGAGTTATGAGTGACCCTAATGATATAAGCACTTTTGAATCCGTAGCAACTATTCAACCTACAAATACTAGCTTTAATTATTATTACTATGACTTATATTTAGCAACATTGTCGGGTGCAAATAATTATATTGCATTAAGACATAACGCTACTTCAACTAGTTATTATTATTGGTTAGATGACTTTAAAGTTGAACTTAGTCCTAGTTGTATTGAAGTTTCTGATCTTGTTGCAAGTGATATTACAACTAATTCAGCAACAATCTCTTGGACAGCTTCAAGTTCAGATCCATCTGATGGTTATCAATTGTTTTATAACACAACAGGTGTTGCTCCAAATGAAAGTTCAGAAGCAATGGCAAGTGTTGAAGCAGGAATAACAAGTATCTCAACAGGAGACATATTAGATGATAATACACAATATTTTGTTTGGGTACGTGCAAATTGTGGCAACGATGATTTTAGTGAGTGGACTGGTCCATTGAGTTTTACAACTTTATGCGCACCATTTACCACTCTACCTTATACTGAAAATTTTGATACTTATGGAACGGGTTCAGATGCTTTTCCTGACTGTTGGGAAAGACCAGTAACTTATAATAGTTATCCTTATATTGTAAGTGCTTATTCTGTTAGTTCTCCAAATAGTTTAAGATTTCAATCTTTAACAACAGAGGCTACTTATGCAGTATCTCCTGCTTTTGCTGAAGATATTCATAACCTAAGGGTAAGCTTCCAATTAAAAGCAGAAAGTATCACATCTTCAGGCAATATCGAGCTTGGTGTTATGAGTGATCCTTTTGATATCAGTACTTTTGAAACTGTTGCTACTATTCAGCCTGAAAACACTAATTTTAACTCTTATGTTTTTGATTTATACACAACAACTTTATCTGGTGAAAATATGCATATTGCATTTAGACATAATTCAAATTCATCAATATATTATTACTGGTTAGATGATTTTGTGGTTGAACTTAGCCCAAGTTGTATTGAACCTACTAACTTTACTTTTGGGAATATTACATCAAATTCTGCTATAGTACAGTGGAGTCCTCTTCTTGTTGCTCCTGACAATGGTTATGATTTATATTTCTCATTAAATAATACAGCACCAACAGAAACATCAATGCCTACTTATAATACAGATGAAGATTCCTTCTTAATTGATGGACTTGATGAAGAAACTAATTATTATGTTTGGTTGCGTACAAATTGTAGTGATACAGATCAAAGTGAGTGGACAGGTCCAATACATATATTTACAGGTTATTGTACTCCTACAAATACTAGTACATCTTACTGGTTATCTTCAGTTACAACAACTGGTGGTATAACTAATATTTCTAATACTAATATTCCTTCACAAGCTGGCGGTTATGGCAATTTCTCAGCAACACATTCTTGCTCAAATTTTGAAGGTCAAGCTACTACAATAAACTTGGCACAAAATTCAAGCACAGGCTATTTTTATTGCTGGATAGATTGGAATAAGAATATGCAATTCGACACTGATGAACTTATATTTGGAACGAATAGCTATAGCTCCGCATATCAAGGCAATATAAACATTCCAGCAGGTACAGAGCCTGGAGAATATAGAATGAGAGTGGCAAATAGCTATCTTTATGAAATTACAGATGCTTGTACTGGAAGTGGATATGGACAATTCCATGATTATACCTTTATAGTTATTGATCCACCAACTTGTTATCCTCCTATTGGTCTAACAGTTGGAACTCAAACAGTTAGCACAGCAACAATCACTTGGGATGATTATAATGAGTCTCCTGAAAACGGATATGAAGTTTATTATTCTACAACTAACACTACACCTGATGATAGCGAAACTGATATAATTGAAGTTGAGGTAGGAGTTCAAACCCTAACTATTGATGAGCTTGAAATAGAAACAGATTATTATGTTTGGGTTCGTGCTATTTGTAGTGATGATGATAATAGTGTTTGGGCGGGTCCGGTACATATTAATATTGGCTATTGTACACCTGCTTTTTCTAGCACAAGTGATTACATTACAAACTTCTCATTAGGTGAAATTAACAATTCCACTGGTTTTTCTCCAGGCGGTTATGGAAATTATACTGATTTAGTTGCAAACTTAACTAGTGGTAATAATGAAGCTAGTTTAACAAGTTCCTCTGGTAGTGGCAATCACGGAGTTGCAATTTGGATTGACTTTAATGATAATTTAATTTTTGAAGAATCAGAAAGAGTTGCTACTTATGATAATGTTCAGGGTGGTCAAACCGTGAGCATACCTGTAATTATACCTGCTGATGCAAATCCTGGTAGCCATAGATTAAGAGTTATTTATCAATATAATACTGCGGGTCTAAATATTAATCCTTGTGCTAGTGCATCTTTTGGTGAAGCAGAAGACTATACAGTTAATATTGGTGAGCCATTGAACAACGAAACCGAAATCATTGCTTATTCGTTTGCAGAACAAATAGCTCCTGCAACTATAGATAATGTTGAACATAAAGTTAATGTTACTGTTGCAGCAGGAACTAACTTAAATGGACTAGTTGCTACATTTACTTTATCCGAAGGTGCTACAGCAACTGTAACGGGATTACCTCAACAAAGTGGTGTTACACCAAATAACTTTACATATCCTGTTGTTTATAAAGTAGTTGCTGAAAATGGTCTTGACGAGGAATTTTGGCAAGTTATAGTTGATGTAGAAGATACAGGTTTGAGTTCTGAAGCAGATATTTTATCTTATACAATTCCAAATCAAGTTGGACTAACTAGCATTAATTCAACAAATAGAACAGTAGCTCTTACAGTTCCTTATGGAACAGATGTTACTGCTCTTGTAGCAACATTTACTTTATCTAATGGGGCTACAGCAGAAGTTGAAACAGTTACTCAACAAAGTGGCGTTACACCAAATAATTTCACAAATCCAGTTACCTATACCGTAACTGCACAAAATGGTACAACTACTAAAGATTGGATAGTTACTGTAACTGTAGCTGGAGAACCACTTAGCTCTGAAGCAGATATCTTAACATTCTCTTTCGCTGAACAGTTTGAAGAAGCAATTATTAACAATGTTAATAGAACAGTTAATATAAAGGTTAATGAAGGTACAAACCTCACAAATCTTGTTGCTACATTTACTCTATCAGAAGGTGCTATTGCAAAAGTTGCTGGACTTGTTCAACAAAGTGGCGTTACACCAAATAATTTCACAAATATTGTTATTTATTCTGTAACTGCAGAAGATGGCACAACTGTTAAAAATTGGGCAGTTAATGTGAGTGAACATTCTGGAATTGAAGACATAGAAATTTCTAAGCTTTCAATTTATCCTAATCCTAACAATGGTAGATTTACTTTAGACTTTAGCGATATCTATGGTAAAGTAAACTATCAAATATATGATACAAAAGGAAGCATTATTCTAAGTGATAACTTAGTTGTAAACGGAAATGCAATGAAAGAAGTTTCACTAAATATTGCTCCTGGAGTTTACTACGTTAAATTAATTACTGAAACTCAAAGCATAATTGAAAAATTGGTTGTTGAATAAGAAAGTAATTTATGAATAATTTAGAAAAAGGCTAACTCATTTAGAGCTAGCCTTTTTTTATTACTATTAAAAAATGCTAATATCATTCTATTCAATATCTTAGCCGACAGGTTTATATTTGTTTTAAAAAAAAGTAACAAAATACTCGTTTATGTCAAAAAAAAAATGTAATATTGCTTTTTAAAATGTGTGAAGTTTTTAACGCATGAAAAATAGTGAAATTAAAATAGTATAAATTAAATTTATTAAATTATGAGAAAAATTCTAACAAGATTAACACTAATACTAGTATTTTGTATTGGTGTTAGTGCATTTTCAAAACTACAAAGCCAGATTGTCGTGGCTAAGTGGCATTTTGATAATCCAACTAAACAAGGTGCTATTACCGACAATGCTAGCTTTGCAAGTAGTCCCTACACAGCTGATGATGGTATTGTTGAAAATAAAGATATTGCAACAATATCTTTAGGTGGTAGTGTTAATTATAACGGGTGGGTAACTGGCGCAAGTGGTACCCTAGACAAAGCACCTAATAGTAGTGCTTGGAATCTTACTGATGGCTATTGGCAAATCGGTATTGTTACTACAGGGTATAAAGATTTAACCCTAAGTTCTAAACAGCGAAGTTCAAATACTGGACCTACGGATTTCCAAATTCAATATAGTACTGATAATGGCTCAAGTTGGTTAGATGTTGGGACTGCTATAACTGTTGCTAATAATTTTACTTCAGGTGTAGTCACAGATCTTGCTCTTCCTGCTGAATGTAATAACTTAGCTAATTTATTAATTCGCTGGACAAATACATCTAATGTGTCTGTAGGTGGTGCTACTGTTGCATCTGGAGGTACTAATAGAATTGATGATATTGTTGTAATGGGTGCTTTTAATGATCCATGTATAGCAACAGTGCCTTTCTTCGAAGGATTTGAAGATGGATATACTCATGCAACAACAGTTGGAGGTTGTTGGACACAAGAAAGTGTATCTGGATCACAGTCTTGGGTAGTTAATTCAACTAATACAACCAATAACAGAACTCCTAGAACTGGTTTGTTTAATGCTACTTTACAGTATTCTAATACAGATTGGCTTTTCCATAAGGTTTACTTAACTCAAGGAATAGTTTATGATTTTTCTGTTTGGGCTAGGCAAGATGCAACCTCTGGAGCATTACTTACTTTAGCTTGGGGAGCAGAAAATAATGCTGCTGCAATGACAAATATAATTGTTAATGAACAAGCAATAACTGATGGTGATTACCAAGAAGTTAGAGGAACTTTCACAGTCCCTACTGATGGAGTTTATTATATAGGAATAAAAGGAACTACAACTTCTTCCCCTTGGCATTTATCAATTGATGATATTTCGCTTGATTTTGGTCCTACTTGTGTTGCTCCTGAAAATATTCAAGCAAGTAATATTACATCAGATGCTACAACCATTACTTGGGATGCTTCAATTACATCTGTTGCTGCTTATAATGTGTATTCTTCAGACGTCAATACAGCACCAGCAGATGATATAGCTAATTCTGAATATACAGAAGTCAGTGGTGTTACAACTACATTAGGCGGATTAACACCAAATACTACATATTATGTTTGGGTAAGATCTGATTGCGGATCTGGTGATTATAGTACTTGGGCAGGACCAATTAGTTTTACAACTGCTCAAATTCCAGCAATATTACCGTATGAAGATGATTTTGCAACAAATCAATTTACATTTATAAACGGAACACAAACTAATCAATGGGCTTATGGTTCCGCAGAAGGAAATCCAGAAAATGCTATCTATATTTCTAATGACGATGGAACAACCAATGCTTATACTAATTACTCGGCTATTAGCACTGTTCAAGCATATAGAGATATTGTTATTCCTACTGGTACAACTATTGTTAACTTTAGTTTTGATTGGAAATGTTATGGGGAAAGTTCATATGACTATTTGAGAGTTTGGTTGGTACCAACAAGCTATATCCCAACTGCAGGTACGCAAATTACAGCTGGAACAGGCAGAATACAAATAGGAGGTAATTTTAATCAGCAAGATACATGGCAAACTTATCAAAACCTTGTTTTAGATTTATCTAGCTTTGCAGGACAAACTATGCGTTTGGTTTTTGAATGGCAAAATGATGGTTCTGGTGGCACTCAACCACCTGCAGCTATTGATAATGTAAACATAAGTATTCCTAGCTGTATTGCTCCTACAAATTTACAGGCTAGTTTAACAGGTCTAAAATCTGCTAATCTAACATGGACAGCTCCTACTTCAGTTCCTGCGAATGGCTATCAAATATTTTCTAACACAACAGGTGTAGCTCCATCTGAAAGTTCAACACCTGTGATAACTGTTGCTGCTACTGAAACAAGTTTTGCTACAGGTGATGTATTAGATCTTGCTAATACTACATATTATGCTTGGATTCGTTCTGATTGTGGTGGCGACTTTAGTAGCTGGGCAGGACCTGCTACTGTTACTACTCCAATGTATGTCCCAAGTCCATGGGTAGAGGAGTTTGCTACATCAACTACACCAACAGGTTGGACAACCTCTAGTATGTATTTGAATAATTCTAATTCTGCAATAATTAATGGAGGAGCCTCAGGTTATTTTATGTATAAAAATTTGTATAGCTCTGCTACTACAGGAAATTTCTCTACAGTTTTAGTTGGTCCTATTTCAGGTACAGAAGACTTTAGTTTTGATTATAAAATTGCTAATTATAATTCCCCTTATGCACCACCAGCTTCTGGTACTGGAAATTTTGTATTAGAAATTTCAACTGACTTTGGTAATACTTGGACACAAATGGATTCTGTTGATAATAATGCTATTGCAGGTTGGCAAAATAAATCATATTCAATATCAACTTATGCTGGCGCTGGAGACTATGTGAAATTCCGAGTTACTGCAAATTGGCTAACTGGAGGTGGAGATTATTGTATAGGATTTGATAATTTTAATTTAGCATCTTGTTTTCCAATAAGTGGATTAAGTGTGGCTAATATTGAAGAAAATTCTGCAACTATTTCTTGGAATGCTTCAACTTCAAGTCCAGCAAATTATAATGTGTATTATTCTGAAGTAAATGCAGCACCAGCAAATGATATTGCTGATACTGAATATTCAGAAGTAAGTGGTCTTACAACTACATTAAGCAGTTTGTCAGCAAATACAAAATATTATGTTTGGGTAAGATCTGCTTGTAGTGCAAGTGATATGAGTTCTTGGGGTGGTCCAGTTGAGTTTACTACTTCATGTGCTCCAGATAATATTCCTTATTATCAAGATTTTGAATCTGTAACTGCTGGAAACATTCCAGAGTGTACAAAAGTAGTTCAAGCAGGAACAGGAAACATGTGGACAACCGAAAGTGCACCAGGCTACGGTTTTACAAATATGTGTTTGAAATATGGCTATAGTTATTCTAATGCTGCAAATAGTTGGTATTTTACAAATGGTCTAAATCTTCAAGAAGGAGTTTCTTATAGACTTACATATAAATATGGTACAAGCAGTACTAGTAGTGTAGAAAAATTAAAAGTTACTTATGGAACAAGTGCTTCTCCTAGTGATGTTATAGCAACTATAGTCGATAATCCAAATATTAGCAATAATGTTGCAGCTATTCAAGTTATTGATTTTACACCAACAACTAGTGGAATATATTACATTGGTTTTAATGTGTATTCAGCAGCAAATCAGTATCGGTTATATATTGATGATATTAGTATTGAGCTTAGTCCTAGTTGTATAGAACCAACAGATTTAGCAGTAGATAATTTTACAGCAAATTCTGCAAATATTTCTTGGACAGTTTCAGTTTCAAATCCTGGCTCTTATCATGTGTATTATTCAACATCAAATATAGAACCAGCAGATGATATTACCAGTGGCTATGAAACTACAAATACTAACTTCATTGAATTGAGCAATTTAGAATCAAATACTACATATTATGTTTGGTTAAGAGCAAACTGTGATGTTGATGATGTAAGTGTATGGACAG
>ENA-UOOK01003041-UOOK01003041.1-fermentation-metagenome-genome-assembly--contig:-NODE-3041-length-19598-cov-6.993604_pt1 | contig 19598 bp, 19 predicted proteins | sample MGYA00245777_ERZ724023 | MGnify/ENA primary metagenome ERZ724023 (study PRJEB28704, sample SAMN03018312) | fermentation metagenome | biome: anthropogenic terrestrial biome; feature: soil; material...
TCGCAGTAACTACTATGCCTATAAGTCGCATAAACGTAAGAGATCAAAAAGTAGAGGGCTTCTCTTTACTTAAATAAAATTCACGTTGTAGTGTTATGAAAATCTTAAAAGGAAAAAGTGATCCTAACCTCGTGGGTGATTTCAGATTGAGTTAGTCAACGAATACCATAACCTCAGCTATGGGTTTCAGCTTTCTGGCTCGAGGCGTCTCAGCTGGGTATCCTAGAGGAATAATAACCATAGGCCTCTGCCCTGGTGCTAAATCTAATGTTTGGCTGGTAGCTTCCTCATCGAAGGCTCCAACCCAGCAGCCTCCAAGATCATGTGCAGCTGCACCGAGGAGAATGTTTTCAACTGCAGCGGCTGTATCTTGGACTGAATAGAGCTCCCTGCCCCTGGCGCCATATTTGGCACCACTGAGCTCTGGTTCAGCTACGACAACGACTACAACTGGAGCCTGGGCTAAAAACTGTTGCCCAAAGGCAGCGCGAGCAAGCAAAGCTTTTGTTTCATGTTGCCTTACAATATAAAACTTCCATGGCTGCACATTGCCAGCGCTTGGGGCAAGATGAGCACCAGCTAGAATTTTTCGAAGGATTGCATCGGGAATAGGATCAGTCTTAAATTTGCGTACACAACGTCTTGCCTCAAGAATTTTAAGAAAATCTTGGCTCATACTACCACCTTACCTTTCTCTATCTCCTATTCTAGCAAGGTGGGCAGCCTATAGCAAGTTTTGTTTTAAAAGAGAAGGTCACCGCGAAATTTGCGATGCCTTCTCTTTAAGATTTAGGTTATTATCTCAATGTGCTAGGGGATAAGTGGACAGGAGGGAATTCCGTTAAAGCGCCTTTGAATTGAGACGTTAACGCGGACACACATTTTTTCGTGTAGGATTCGACCGTTTTGTCGAAGTTCTTCTTCTGAAAACTCTACTGCAATATTTTCAAAGGCAATTGTGTCGCTGGGAAGTGCTCCTGGAACCTCAATACAACAGTCAACGGGTATACAAGTAATTCTTATACGAGAGTTGCCGGCAATATCTCTATAGAAGATTATTTTCAGGACATGGGCATTAATAAGCACTTTGCCGGGGAAGATAGTTCTACTATCAATAACAGGAATTCTAATAACGTTTACTATTCTAGAGGCCGGTGGACAAAGCTGAATATCCGTGACTGTTAATTTTTGGCATTCACCGCAAGCAATTATTGCATCAAATCTTCCGGTTAGCGATTCAATAGCCTGTTCTTGGTTTATTTCTCCAGAGTTCACTGTAGCCCCAGCTAAACCTACCACACTGGAGAGCACCACAAATAAAATCAAAAGGGAATGTTTAAGCCTTTTAAACATCAACCTCACTCCTTTGAAGTTTTATTGTAATTTAATCTATGTATCGGAACTGTTTGTGGGCATCCCCAATAGTCCTCTTTTCAAAAAAAAGTGACTTTAGAGGCCAGGCGATTTCTTTCTGAGAAAATGTATAAAGAACGTCCCTTTGACGAAACTATATATGATCCCCTGTAAGCCGAAGGAGGAGACAGATGCCACAACTACGTAAAGATCTCACAAGCCGCACCTGGGTTATTATTGCTAGTGAAAGAGGAAAAAGGCCACATGATTTTAAGGTGGCCACCGATGAGAAAAAAGGAGAGGGCAACTGTCCTTTCTGCCCTGGACACGAACAAGAGACACCACCTGAAGTGTTGGCTATGGGAAGAGGAGAGAGGACAGCAGACACCCCTGGCTGGAGCGTGCGGGTAGTGCCAAATAAATTTCCAGCTCTCAGCGGACAATCAGACGAACCTAGCTTTGGGGATGGACCCCTTGTGCAAAAAAATGGCATAGGTGCCCATGAGGTGATTGTAGAGTCAGCGGATCATAATTCTACATTCGGCACCCATAGCCAAGAGCAAATGGAGCAAATACTCCTAGCTATGATTTCCAGAGTTAAACAGTTGCGTGCTGACGAGAGACTCCAGTATGTGCAACTATTTAAAAATGCGGGCAGAATAGCTGGAGCATCTTTAGAACACACCCATTGCCAACTTGTTGCAACCCCCATTATCCCCCCTAAAGCCCAAGAAGAGCTACAATGTGGGCATTTTTATTATGAACAACACAATCGTTGTGTCTGGTGCGACATTATCAACAAGGCTCACGAGCACGGACGGATCGTGGAGGCCTCGGCACACTTCGCTGTGCTCTGTCCCTTTGCCTCTAGCGTACCGTATCAAGTCCTTATTCTGCCCACGCGTCACGACGGGGAATTCGATAGTCTCACCAGCGAGGAAATAAAGGATCTGGCGGGGATTCTCAAACGCATCGTCCGCAGGCTTGAGGTTGCCTTCAAATTCCCTCCCTATAACCTGCAGTGGCACATTAGTCCCCTGCAAGGTCCAGGACAATATGATCAATACTTCCATTGGCACCTAGAGCTGCTACCAAGACTTACTATTGCTGCTGGCTTTGAACTGGGAAGTGGGATCTACATCAACCCTACAGCTCCAGAGTTGGCAGCACAAGAATTACGCGAGGTGAAAATAGATGCAACCACAGGAATTTGATGAAACTTACCGTGTGCTGCTGGTCTCACCCGAGGTTGTTCCCTTTGCGAAAACCGGAGGCCTAGCCGATGTGGCAGGCTCTTTGCCAAAGGCCCTTGCTATGCACGGAAATGATGTACGAGTAGTGCTCCCCCGCTACAGGGGAATTGAGCCTGAGCGCACTTTGGGAGATTTTCCAGTGATGGTGGGGGAGCGGAAAGAGACAGCTATTCTGCGCGAGGGCTCAATTATGGCCCGCCTGGGGGATGAAGAGAGAAGAGTTCCAGTCTACTTTCTTGATAACTACCATTATTTTGATCGAGATAACATCTATGGCTATTGGGATGAAGCAGAGCGCTATGCCTTCTTCTGCCGGGCAGTTGTAGCTATGCTGCGCTTTCTCAATTGGCGGCCAGAGATTATCCATTGCAATGACTGGCAAAGCGGTCCCATCCCTGCCCTCCTACGTCAAGCTGAAAGAGAGGACTCCTTCTATAGCGATATTGCTACAGTCTATACCATCCATAATCTGCGCTATCAGGGGAATTTTGGTTCAGAAGTATTAAAGCTATTGGGCTTGGGGCCTGAATACCTCACAGCCGAGCGGATGGAATTTTATGGGGAACTGAGTTATATGAAAGCGGGCATTGTCTATGCAGACATGGTGAGCACTGTGAGCCGCACCTATGCAGAGGAGATCCAGACCCCAGAGTTTGGTGAGCGCATGGAAGGGGTACTACGTAGCAGAGCCGAGGACTTGTATGGGATTGTCAATGGCATCAACTACCACGAATTTAATCCCGGCACAGATCAGCGTATCTATCAGCGTTACTCTGATCTAGAAGGGAAAAAAGCCAACAAATACGGCCTGCAAGGGGAGATGGAGCTTCCCCTAGGTGATGTGCCAGTATTTGGCCTAATCTCACGGCTTGTGGATCAGAAAGGCTTAGACCTCATCTCCCAAATTGCAGATGAGCTATTAGGCCACGATCTGCAGATTGTGGTTTTGGGCTCAGGGGATCCCCACTACGAAGAGATGTTTCGTAATCTGCGGGAGCGCTACCCAGATAAAGTTGGCGTCTACATCGGCTTCAATGCCACATTGGCCCAGAAGATCTATGCTGGCTCTGACATGTTCCTAATGCCCTCCCGCTATGAGCCCTGTGGGCTTGGGCAGCTGATTAGTCTCCGCTATGGCACAATCCCTATTGTGCGTGAGACCGGTGGACTGAAAGATACCATCACAAATTATGATCCTGAGAGTCGCCATGGTAATGGCTTTTCTTTCAGAGAATACGATGCCACAGAGTTTCTCTCCACCATCAGGCGATCGTTGGGTGTCTACTATGATGGGCAAAAGTGGCAAGGTTTGGTGGAAAATGCCTTGCATAGCGACTTTTCCTGGAACCGCAGTGCAACAGAATATATGGGCCTCTACGGCGCAGCCTTAAGAAGGGTTCATCGGATTTTAACAGCATAAAGGGGAAGATGGGGGCACTTGCTCCCATCTGTATTATCCACAAGCTAAAGGCTTGAATTCACACATCCCAACAGCAGCAGAATTCACCTAGAGCAGAAAATACTTGACAAAGTAAATGCAACTTTGTACGATAAATTCACCCCCCGTTTGTATTAGTAAACGCAACCCCAAGTGTTGCAATTACCTTTTCAAATAACCCTCCCATGAAAAAATCAAATCAGGTATTGACAGAAGTGCGTTTGCAGGTTATAATAAATGTTGTCAGCGCCCGGGTGGCGGAATTGGCAGACGCGCACGTTTGAGGGGCGTGTGGTTTACACCATACCGGTTCAAGTCCGGTCCCGGGCACCAACTATGAATTGAAAACCGCAAGATCTACGGGTCTTGCGGTTTTGCTTTATTTATTAATAAATATCCATTGTGATAATGGCAGGGTGGCTAGGCTCCAATGAATATATTGTTGTTAAGGGTCGGTTCGACGATTGTGATTATTCCACCGCTCTTGCGTGGGGAATACATCGCCCTTCTTGAAAAGGCATATTAGAGCCATCGGTGGCTGACCATTTGTGATAAATATGCTAAAATTAAAGTGCAGTATTTTTAAACAGGTGAGTGAGATGACAGATCAAGAATTTTCAATCGAACAGTTTGACGAGGCAGGTGATGCAGCTTTTCGTGTAACTGCTGAAAACTTAGAAGCTCTTTTTGCAGCCTGTGGCCATGCCCTCTCCAAGTTAATCTTTCCTTTTGAGAGAACAGGGGGCCCCTTGAAGGAGCAAGTGTTAGCACTGCATTCTTCCTTGCTTGTGGACTTTCTCTCGGAATTGATCTTTCTTTTTGACTCCCAGGCTTTAATCTCCCGTGAATTTCAGTTTCAGGTCCACGTAAGGGAAGAGCAAGTGCAACTGGTGGGACAGGTGCATGGGTTCAGCTTGCCTCCTGTGGGGCCGGGAGAGCAGCTCCTGGGGTTTGTGCCAAAGGGCGTCTCCTATCACCTCCTTGAGGTAGAGGAGACAGAAAAAGGCTGGAGTGCACAATTTGTCTTGGATGGATAGGGGGAATCATTCATGTCTACATTGTGGCAAGGTCCACTTGCACAAATAGATGAGTGCAGATGGCGGATCAGCAAAACTTATAAATCTGGTATGTTGACAGATGCTGTTGTCTTTACTAATCAGGCGGGACTTGAGGTGGCACGGGAAGGCGAGGCTCTAGAGCAGCTTGCTAACTGTGCATTTCTCCCTGGGATCATCTCCCCTGCTATGGCTATGCCCGATATCCACGCAGGCTATGGTTTTCCCATCGGCGGCGTAGGAGCCACAGATGTAGCCTCTGGCGTGATCTCGCCAGGTGGGATTGGCTTCGATATTAACTGCGGAGTGAGGCTTGTGCGGACCAACCTAGAGCTAGGGGAGGTTGCTCCCCGGATCAAATCGTTAATAGATAGGCTCTATAGGGAGGTTCCCTCAGGTCTAGGCTCCAAAGGCAAGCTCGTTGGGGAAAATCAGTTCCACAGGGTGCTGCGAGGGGGCGCCCGCTGGGCAGTAGAGAGTGGGTATGGGGAAGAGGAAGATCTGGAGTTCACCGAGGAAGGAGGCGCTATGGGGGCAGCGGATCCTCTTGCCGTGAGCAGCAGAGCCCTCGTGCGGGGAATGCCTCAGCTGGGGACCATGGGCTCGGGAAACCATTTCCTTGAGGTTCAGGTAGTGGATAAAATCGTGAACCCTAAGCTTGCTGAAGTTTTTGGTCTCTATCTGGGGCAAGTGGTGCTGATGATTCACACCGGCTCCCGGGGGCTGGGTCATCAAATCTGTACTGACTATCTCGCTACCATGATAGAAGCGCTGAAGAAATATAGAATTGATTTGCCCGACAGGCAGCTTGCCTGTGCACCGCTGGCTTCCCCTGAAGGCCAGGCCTATTTTGCTGCTATGGCCAGCGCAGCCAACTTTGCCTGGGCCAATCGGCAATGCATCACCCACAGGGCGCGAGAGGTTTTTGCCCGAGAGTTCAGATCCACCCCTAGAAAACTTGGTATGACCCTACTCTATGACGTCAGCCATAATATCGCGAAAATAGAGGAGCATATCTCAGGTGGCGTTGCGAAGCGGCTCTGTGTACACCGCAAGGGTGCAACTCGCGCTTTTGGACCAGGGCATCCTGATTTGCCCCCAGCTTATCGGAAGGTGGGGCAGCCTGTGATCGTGCCTGGGGATATGGGAAGAAACTCATGGGTACTGGTTGGTACGAATAGAGCCATGGAACTGAGCTTTGGCTCCACCTGCCATGGAGCAGGACGCATCATCAGCCGCAAGGAGGCCCTTAGAAGGCAAAGCTCAAGCCAGGTGCGCGAGGCTTTGGCTCAAGCGGGAGTATATGCCCGCTCTGCTAGCAGGAGCGCTCTGGCAGAAGAAGCACCCGAGGCCTACAAAAATGTGAACGAGATTGTGGAGATCTGCCAGAGGGCGGGGATCTCCAGAAAAGTTGCACGCCTCAGGCCCCTGGGAGTGGTGAAGGGGTAAGAGAAAAAATTGCAGCAGCTGTTAATTCAAATCTAATTAGTAGAACCGTAGATCGCATTGCGGTTCTATTTTTCTTTCATTTTTTATTGACAATTTCCATGCCGAGGCATATAATACGATTAAACACTTGCTTAATCATCTAATTGTTGTGGGGGGGAAGAAGATGAACGAAGGGAGAAACCATGGCGATCTATGCAGTTGCTATGAGCCGCACGAGGATAAGGTGGTAGCCTTGAGAGAGAGATTGGTAGAGGTAGCTGGCTTATCAGAGCTATTTGCAGCTTTAGGTGTAGAGGCCAGGACTAAGATCCTCTATTTATTATCTCTTGAGGAGATGTGCGTCTGCGATCTTGCAGATGCCTTGGAATTAACTTTGCCTGCGATCTCTCATCATCTGCGACTGCTCAAGCTATTGCGCCTTGTGAAATACCGTAGAGAAGGCAAGATGGTATATTATTCCCTAGCAGATGATCATGTGCTTGAGCTGATAAAGGTAGCTCAAGCACACTATGAGGAAGAACGGTAGGGGGTGAGAGAGATGGATAAAAATATTCGTTTGCGGCTGGAGGGCCTAGATTGTGCGAACTGTGCCCTGAAACTTGAAAAGGCATTGCGAAATACCGCAGGCCTTGAGGAAACTAAAGTTAATTTCGCAACCTCAACCCTTGAGGTTGCCTCCGACGAAGTGGCCCGGGCAGAGGCAATTATCTCGACACTTGAGCCAGGCGTGGGAATCATCAGAGGGGGGAAGGAACCCCCAGCTCGAGCCGAGACACTAGGTTTGTTTGTCCGGGAGCAGAAAAATGCCCTCATCAAGATTATAATCAGTCTTTGTTTACTTGTCCTTGGCCTTATTTTTGAGGAGCAGCTGCATAGGGCAGGCTCATTTCGCATTTTAGAATATGTAATTTTTCTAGGAGCATATTTGCTTGTGGGGTTAGATGTCCTCAAAGCATCCATCAAAAATACCATCCGTGGAAATTTGTTTGATGAAAATGCTCTGATGACCATTGCCACTTTAGGTGCCATCGCCATCCACCAGCTACCGGAAGCTGTGGCTGTGATGCTATTCTATGCAGTTGGGGAGACGCTGCAGGATCATGCAGTGAACAGATCCCGCAACTCCATCACTTCCCTTATGAATATTAGACCTGAGGTGGCCCGAGTTCAGAGAGATGGTGCCATAGTTACAGTAACTCCGGAGGAAGTGGAGGTGGGGGAGGAGATCATCGTCGGCACCGGAGAGAGGATTCCTTTAGATGGTGAGGTTATAGGGGGGGAGTCCTTTGTTGATACCTCTGCCCTCACTGGAGAATCAGTTCCCAGGCGCCTGACAGTAGGCCACGAAGCCCTCTCGGGGATGGTAAGCACCAGCGGCATTCTCACCATCAGAGTGACGAAGCCCTTCCGTGAGTCTGCTATCGCTAGGATCCTCACGTTGGTGGAGGAGGCAGCAGAGAGCAAAGCTACTACTGAGAAAGTGATTACCTCTTTTTCTCGTTACTATACGCCAATAGTGGTACTTTTGGCTGCAGCGATTGCTATTATTCCGCCCCTCTTTACTGGCGCCGCCTTTTCAAGTTGGCTCTATCGGGCGCTGGTGTTACTTGTGATCTCCTGCCCTTGTGCTTTGGTGATCTCAGTGCCTTTGGGATACTTCGGTGGCATAGGCTCTGCCTCCCGCCATGGGGTGTTAATTAAGGGGGCAAACTACCTGGATGTGTTAGCAAAGTTGGATACTGTGGTCTTTGATAAGACCGGCACCCTTACCCAGGGTACCTTCCAGGTTACCAAGATCAATCCTGAGCCGGGGATCGGAGAGGAAGAGCTCTTGGAATCTGCAGCTAAACTTGAGGCAGCATCGCCTCACCCTATAGCCAGTTCTATTCTCACGGCATACGGCAAAGAAGTGGATCCTACGCAGATCGTAGATTACCAAGAGGTTGCAGGCCACGGTATTGTGGGAGTAATCGACAACCGTAGGGTGATCGTGGGGACAGATCGCTTTTTGCACAAAGAGGGGATTTCCCACAGAGAGGCAGTTTGCCAGATTGCAGGTACAATAGCCCATGTGGCTGTGGATGGTGAATATTGGGGTTATATTGCAATCTCAGATTTAATTAAACCTGGAGCAGCCGCTGCATTGGCCGATTTGCGGAACTTGGGGCTTCGCAGGCTGATTATGCTCACTGGCGATGATCAATCTGTGGCAATGCAGGTGAGCGGGGAGTTAGGACTCGATGCAGCTTATGCCCAGCTTTTGCCCGAGGAGAAGGTGGGCAAAGTGGAGGAGCTAGCAGGGGAGCCCCAAATCCAAAATCTGGCCTTTGTTGGTGATGGAATCAATGATGCTCCAGTCCTAACGCGAGCGGATGTTGGCATTGCTATGGGCGCCTTGGGATCTGATGCTGCAATTGAAGCGGCTGATGTGGTAATTATGGATGATGACCTGAAAAGACTGCCACAAGTAATTAGGATTGCGAAAAAGACCAGGCGGATTATTTTTGGCAATATTAGTTTTGCCCTCGGGGTGAAAACTCTTTTTATACTGCTGGGTGCTTTGGGGATCTCTGGGATTTGGCTAGCAGTGTTTGCAGATGTGGGTGTATCCCTCCTTGCCATTTTGAATTCCACCCGGATCTTACGATATAAGCCTTAATCTGTAAGCCAAATAAAACGGATTTTTATAATAAAAAATATACTTTTGGGAAAGGACCTCGCAACAATACGGGGTCTTTTTCTTTTCCAATAGTTTTATCCATAAATTGAAGGATTCCCTCTTCAAGAGGAGAAATAAATGAAAGGAAGATGATCAGGGGAGAGATTAGAAGTTGGAATTTATAGCAGACTTACATATCCACTCACACTACTCCATGGCCACAAGCAAACACTCCAATCCTGAGGGTTTGGCCAAAGCAGCTATAGAAAAAGGTTTGGACGTGATCGGCACAGGAGATTTCACCCATGCTGGCTGGAGGAGTGAGCTGAAGGAAAAGCTGATCCCAGCAGAAGCTGGACTTTATAAACTAAAAGACGGACCCCCTGTCCGCTTCGTGATTACAGGGGAAATAAGTTCCATTTACAAAAGATATGGTAAAACCCGCAAAATCCATAACCTTATTGTCTTGCCTGATCTCGATAGCGCAGAGCGGATCAGCCACCGCTTGGAGAAGATCGGCAATATCCACTCCGATGGCAGACCTATTTTGGGCCTAGATAGTCGCGACCTTTTGGCTATTACCTTGGAGGAATGCCCAGATGTGATCTTTATCCCGGCCCATATCTGGACACCCCATTTTTCTTTGTTTGGATCCAAATCAGGGTTCGATACCATCGAAGAATGCTTTGGGGAACTAGCTAGTCAAATCTTCGCCCTGGAGACAGGCCTCTCATCGGATCCAGCTATGAACTGGCGACTTAGCGCCTTAGATCGTTTTGCATTGGTCTCCAACTCCGATGCCCATTCCCCCAATAACTTAGCTCGAGAGGCCAATATCCTCCGCGGAGAGCTATCCTTTAAGGGGATCAGACGGGCACTTATGGAGAAGAATCTCAGCACTATCGAATTCTTTCCTCAGGAGGGCAAATATCATTATGACGGCCACAGAAATTGCAAAGTCCGTCTAGAACCCGAAGAGACGCTAGCTATGGGCGGCAAGTGTCCCCTCTGCGGCAAACCGGTAACTGTAGGTGTGCTCAATCGAGTTGTGGAGCTTGCAGACAGGCCCAAAGGAGCGAGACACCCTTTGGCTCGGCCTTTTGAATCACTTGTGCCCCTAAGACACATCCTCTCAGAAATTCACCAGGTAGGCGTGAACACCAAAAAGGTGGAAACTGCATACCAGGATCTCATTCGCGCTTTGGGACCGGAGCTTGATATTTTGAGGAAAGTGCCTACAGAAGAGCTAGAGACGAAGGGTGGAGTGCTACTGTCCGAATCTATCAGCAGAATGCGGGAGGGAAAGCTAGAGGTCTTATCCGGTTATGATGGAGAATATGGCACCGTTCAGATCCTTACCCCCCAGCTTCGGGCCCAGCTCCTAGGGCTGGGAACACTTTTTAAAATAGAGGAGCCCAAGTCTGAACGAAAAAAGAAGCAGCAAGCCACAGCCAAACGCGCCAAACTAAAGCGCCAGGAGGCAGTCTGCCTCAAAGATCCCCTCAACATCCAGCAAGAGGCGGCAGTGCAGGCTGATGGCGGACCTGTGGTGGTGTTAGCCGGGCCTGGTACTGGCAAGACCCATACCCTAATTTATCGGATTGCATATCTGGTGGCACAACGAGGGATAAGTCCCTCACAGATCACAGCTCTAACCTTCACCAATAAAGCAGCAGGAGAACTAGCCACAAGGCTCGCGGGCCTTGTGGGCAAAGAAATGGCCAGGGACTTTACCTTGGGCACTTTTCATGGCATCTCTCTCTCGCTTTTGGCCTCTACAGGAGAGTTGCCACAGGTCCTAGATGAGCTAGATGCTCTAAGTGTCTTGGCAGAGGTTAGTGGGAAACGGGGGCGGGAGCTGCGCAAACTAGCTCAGAAGATCTCATGGGCTAAAGCCAAAGGAGAGGTGCCAACAGAGCACGCCGGTAGTTATCACGCCTATAACGCTCGTCTTGCTCGATACGGGGCCATGGATTATGATGATATTCTCATCAGAGCACTTGAGGTGAGCCAAAAAGGGTTGCCGCTAAACTGGCGTGAACGTTTCCGTTATTTATGTGTGGATGAATTTCAAGATCTAAATAAGGTGCAGTATGAGCTAATTCGGGCCTGGGCAGGAGCCGGCGGGGGCCTTTTTGTGATTGGAGATCCAGATCAGGCCATCTATGGCTTTCGGGGAGCTGATCGGGCATTCTTCTCGCAACTAGAACGGGATTATCCAGGGAGAAAGCTTTTTACCCTAAATCAGAACTACCGCTCAACCGCCAACATTCTCAGCGCTGCAGGGGGGGTGATTCGCCACAATTCGGATTGCTCTGAAGTGGAGCTCGATCCTATGCGCTCTGAAGGCCCAGCTATCCGTTGCCTTCACGTTCCTAGCCCTAAAGGCGAGGGCATCGCTATTGCAGAAGAGATTCAAAATCTAATTGGCGGCCTGGATATGCTAACTGCTCACAAGGGACGAGCTGAAGCTAGCTATAGTTTTGCGGATTTTGCTATTTGCGTTCGCACAGGAGCGCAAGCAAAAGAGCTAGAGGCATGTCTCCTCAAAGGGAGTATCCCCTATCGTGTGGTAGGGCAAAAAAGTATTTTGGAGAGCAAGCCCGCACGTGAGGCTTTGGCTCTGCTCCATTGGCTAGATAACCCCCAGGACGATTTTCATCTCTTGCAGCTGCTAACAGGACACCTCGGTGGGAGAGACCTGGAGAAACTAAAGAAGGCATCTGCGCCTCTGTGGCAGAGCGCTCAGGTTTTTCCCCGAGGCCAGCAGCTGAGCGCTATCTTGGCCCAAAAAGAAGCCGGTGTAACTATTGGCCCTCTTCTGTATGCATGGTTTGGAGAATTACCCGCTGACGATGGCATCGAACTGCTTTTAGGTGCGGCTGCAGGAGCAGAGGATTTGCGCGGGCTCTTAAGAAGAATAGTTTTGCTTACAGAGGGGGATCTAAGGCGGGAAAGCCCACAACCTGAGGCTGTAACCCTCCTTACCCTCCATGCAGCTAAAGGGTTGGAATTTCCTGTTGTCTTCATCGCTGGGGTAGAGGATGGGCTTTTGCCTCTAGATCAGAAAATTGAAGAAGAAAGGCGCCTTTTTTACGTGGGGATTACTCGGGCTCGGGAAGAGCTGATTTTGCTACGAGCGAGGACCAGGATCAGAAATGGAAAAAGGCTCATCACCAAACCATCGCCTTTTCTCAGAGAGATCCCCAAGGGGCTAATTAAGCACGAGGAGATCTGCCCTGAACACCAGCCCAAACAGCTAAGTTTATTTTAAGAAAAGCCCCCGGCCTCAATGAGGCTGGGGGCTAATTGTAGGCGGAAGAGTGCTTCCACCTGCGTCTGATGGCTACGAGGCTGGAATACAGATTACCTGACCTGGCACCAGGTTATTCGGATCGATGCCAGGGTTGGCAGCGATGATGGCATTGACTGTAGTACCGAAAGCCTGAGCAATATTAAAGAGTGTATCACCTGCTCTGATGGTGTAGAGTGTACCGCCGGGGCAAGGTATAGGTCCTGCTACAGGGACGCAGATCACCTGTCCTGGTATTAGGTTATTCGGATCGATGCCAGGGTTGGCTGCGATGATGGCATTGACTGTGGTGCCGAAGCGCTGGGCAATGCTAAAGAGTGTATCTCCAACTCTAATTGTGTAAAGTGTGCCACCTGGACATGGTACTGGGGTTGGTGGTGGGACACAAATTACCTGTCCTGGTACTAAATTATTAGGATCGATTCCAGGGTTGGCAGCGATGATCGCTTGCACAGTTGTGCCAAACCTTTGGGCAATGCTAAAGAGCGTATCCCCGGCTCTAATTGTGTAGAGCGTCCCACCTGGGCACGGTACCGGAGGTTGTACAGGGATACAGATAATTTCCCCTGGTCTGAGGTTATTCGGATCGATGCCAGGATTAGCTGCGATGATGGCATTAACTGTGGTACCGAAAGCCTGGGCGATTGAGAAGAGTGTATCCCCAACTCTGATTGTGTAGAGTGTACCGCCTGGGCAGGGTACTGGTGTTGGCGCTGGCACACAAATTACCTGTCCAATCTGGAGTGCATTGGGATCCAGTCCTGGGTTGGCAGCGAGGATAGCCTGGACTGTGACGCCGAACCTTTGGGCAATGCTAAAGAGTGTATCCCCGGCTCTAATTGTGTAGAGCGTACCACCTGGGCACGGAACTGGACCTGGCACAGGTATGCAAATTACCTGGCCGATCTGCAAGTTGTTGGGATTAACCCCAGGGTTGGCAGCAATTAGGGCCTCAACTGTAGTGCCGAAGCGCTGAGCAAGGAAGAAATAGGTATCCCCGGATCTAATAGTATAGAAGAAGCCTGGGCAGACCGGTGGCGGTGGTGGCGGTGTTGGTCCGGGTCCTGGCACTGGAATACAAATCACCTGTCCAATTTGTAAATTATTGGGATTAACCCCTGGGTTTGCAGCAGTTATTGCTTCCACAGTTGTCCCAAAACGGCGAGCTAAGAGGAAGAAAGTATCCCCGGATCTGATGGTGTAGAGGAAGCCGCCTGGGCATGTTCCTGGAGGCGGTGTTGGTCCGGGTCCTGCTGTGGGGATACAAATCACCTGACCGATTTGCAAGTTGTTGGGATTAACCCCAGGGTTGGCCCTAGTTATTGCCTCTACTGTTGTGCCAAACCGTTGTGCGAGCCTGAAATATGTGTCCCCTGATCTGATGGTATAGAGAAAACCGCCTGGGCAGCTACTTGGAGGTGGAGTGGGTCCAGGTCCTCCTGCTGCCGGAATGCAAATCACCTGTCCAATCTGAAGGTTATTGGGATTGATCCCAGGGTTCGCAGCCACGATGGCATTAACTGTGGTTCCAAACCTGCGTGCCAGCTCAAAAAGTGTATCGCCTCTTCTTATGGTATAGAGTGTGCCACCAGGACAAGAAACTGCCTCTGCTTTAACTTCTTCTACCCTTGCATCCACCTCTTGTTGTTCAACCTGCTTTTGTTCCTTCTCCTTATCGGACTGAGCCATAAATAAGAACCCTCCTTTCCACTATTGCTGTATCATCTTATTCTAGGAGGGTGTAAAGTGTGCTTCGCTCCCATCTGAAGTTAATGATTATCCGGAAAGGCAGCAAAAAAGTCTGCTGCCGCCTTTTCGCCGGCCCTATAGAGCCTTTCCTTCTGCCCGGGGGTAAGCTGGAAATCAGTCAAGCCTACACCTGGAGTTGGAACAGCGATTGATTGGGCCTCTAGCTTGGAAAGGGTTCTTTTGTCATGGCCACCCATGGCGGTGCTGAGCAGGGCCTGTAGATAATCCCACATGTTTCGGATTTTTGTAGAATCAGTCTCACCTTGAAAGCGGAAACCGATTGTAGGCCAAGGATCCGCGCTAAAAACCCACAGTGGGAAATTGCTCACCAGAGCGCCGTCCACAATGTAGCTTGCGGTTTTTCCATATTTAAACAGTACAGGCTCAAAGAAAAAGGGCAAGCTAGCGCTCATGCGCACAGCTTTAGCTACGCTAAAATCCTCAGGCGCGATGCCGTAGTGCACCAGGTCTTCGGGTAGCACTAACATTTTGTTTTGCGTGAGGTCTGCGGCAATCATAGTTAGCTTGCCAGGCTCCAGGTCGCCGAAAGTGGACACCCCTTTGGCCCCAAGCAGGCTTCGCACCCAGTTTTCCAAAGCCCGCCCCCGGTAGATGCCCTTTTCCAGGAAAATGCTGGCCAACATTCCTACTTGTGGCATCAGCTTTTGAAAATCTCCATCTAAGATTTCCTCAAAATTGAATTTACCCATTAACTCATAGATTTCCCGGGGTCTGAACCCCGAGGCCACAAGGGCAGCCAAAAGTGCTCCTACAGAGGTTCCAGCCACTCTTTCCCACTCATAGCCCCTCTGGTCGGCTACCGCTAGTGCCCCCACAAAGGCAATTCCCTTCATTCCACCCCCAGAGAAGACTGCATTTGCTTTCAATATAACCACCTCCTTATATCTTATTTTTATGCAAAAGAGTTTATCTTTAGGATTAAGGCAGGTGAAAGGTGGTCTGGGGGCGTATATATAGAAAAAAGGGGGGGCCGCCGGTGGAAAAAGAAGAAAGTATAGGTACTTGGACTTTAATCATACTCAACCTGCTAGTATATGGATTTATAGCATTACACGGGAAGCCAACGGATCCTACTGTGATGTTAAAATATGGAGCTAAATGGGCACCTGAGATCTACGCTGGCCAGTGGTGGCGTTTTCTTACAGCTCCCTTTCTTCACTTTGGCCTAATTCATCTGGGAATGAACCTCTATGCCCTTTTTGCAGTGGGTCCTCAGGTGGAGCATTTATTTGGCTGGTTTAAGTTTGTGCTGATCTATCTGTTCGCTGCTCTGTGGGGGGTATTGGGTAGTCTCTATTTTAGTCCCCAAAGTCTTTCGGCTGGTGCCTCTGGTGCCATCTTTGGCTTAGTTGGAGCGCTGCTGTGTTTTGCACTTCTTTATAGGCAATATATGCGGCCCGGGGCTTTGGTGAATCTGTTGGTTGTGATTGGTGCTAACCTTGCATTGGGGTTAATTATCCGTGGCATCGATAACTTTGCCCATCTAGGTGGGCTGGTAGCTGGCTTTTGCGTGGCTTTTTTACTGAGTTTCAAAGGAAAAAAAAGGATTTTGGCAGTAACCTTGTTTGGGGTTCTTACCTTGTTTTTAATCAAAGGCGCTGCTTTTCCGCCAGCGGGTTCATGGAGACAACTGTCAGCCGCAGGGAGCAGGGCTTTGGCAAGCGAAGATTATCCCCTTGCTGTGGGGCAGCTTGAGGAGGCTAGGGGCAAAGCACCGGCTTCCATGGCTGGTTACTTTGAGCCTCAGCTCGCCCAGGCTCATTTTTATCTGGGAAATGAATTTTTGGAGCAGGGCAAGAGCCAGGCAGCAGAACACTACCTAAAGTCTCTGGCCTACCAACAGGATCCTGCCACCTACCATAATTTAGTCTTAGCCTACCTATCATTTGAAAACGAAAAAAAGGCTAGGGAAACATTAACCCAGGCCTTGGAACTTTATCCTCAGGAGGATAATCTTTTAAAATTAAAAAGAGAATTTGAGAGGAGGAGTTAGCATGGTTCAATTTGCAGGTACTAATTTTTCCCGGGAAGAGATCAGCCAAAGGGTGGGCAGTATTTCTCAGGTAGGGGAGGTGACGCGATTTGAGTATAGTGAGGGTAAGGCCAAGGGCCTCGAGGGGATCTTATTTCGAACAGGCTCAGGCCTGGACTTTACAGTGCTCCCTAGCCGGGGCATGGATCTGGGCCTTGCCACCTATCGTGGCCTGCCACTGTGCTGGGTGAGCCCAGTTGGTGCTGCAGGGCCAGATTATTATGAACCTCAGGGACTGGGTTGGCTGCGTACCTTCGGCGGAGGGCTCCTTGCCACCTGTGGCCTTACCTATCTGGGAGACCCCTGTCAAGATCAGGGGGAGGAGTTGGGGCTTCACGGGAGGATCTCCCATACACCTGCTGGAAATGTCTGCAGCTGGACCCAGTGGCGGGGGGATGATTATTACCTCCATGCCTCAGGGCAGATGCGAGAAGCATCCTGTTTTGGTCCCAATGTGGTCCTTACCCGTACCATTACAGCAAAATTGGGTGAGGCCAAAATATGGCTTGTAGATGAGGTTGAAAACCAGGGTTTTGAGGAAGTTCCCCATATGATTCTCTATCATATCAATCTGGGCTATCCGCTGGTTTCTGAGGATTCGAAATTAACCTTGCCGCCCCATACCACCAAACCGCGGGATCCGGTGGCAGAGGCAAATCCCGATTACCTTTCTTTTGGGCCTCCCAGCGCCGGCTATGAACCTCGGGTCTATTATCATCAGTTAGATACCTCCCAAGAGAAGGTGACCATCAATCTGGCAGGGGGTGGCCTGAATTTTAACCTTAGCTACTCGCCACAGCAGCTGCCAAGGCTCGCCCAGTGGAAGCTTTTTGGGCAGGGTTCATACGTGATGGGGATTGAGCCTGCTAACTGCTATGTGGATGGTAGGGATAAAGAGCGGGCAGCTGGCACTTTGGCCTTTTTGAAGCCAGGGGAAAAGAAACGCTACGAGCTTGAATTCTCCCTACGATGAGTGTTTGAGGACAAAGGGTTCCTCAATTACCAGATCCCGTACCTTAAAAGTGATCCGATCCTGGTGGAAGGAGAGTTCCTCTAGATCCAGCTGCGCGAGTCTGCCCCCGCTAGCGATGACGAGATCGATCCACAGTTCTCTGCCTTTGAGAGTGACACCCTGGCTTTGGAAAAGGTTCAGGGGTAGAGCTGAAAACAGCGAGGGCAGGGAGATAATTTCAAGGCGAATCAGGGAGCAATTTGCCTCAATTAGCTTCAGGCGTACAGGAATGGTAAGTCTTTTGTATTTTAGCTGGAGTGTAAAGCCACCTTCCTCGCCGCTAAAGTGGGATATCTTCAGGGAGGAACCCGTTTCCCGATAATTTAGCCACCCTTGTACTTCATCTGGGGTAAAAGACATATTAAGCTGATGAATTTCCATGGAGCCTCGCCTCCTTCCTTGATTAATTCGCGAAGCATGTACAAACTCCTGCTGTGTCAATTCCTTGCAATTTTGCATATGGTAGGGGGAGGCAGGAGGCGAGGCTAATGGATTATCTGGATCATTTCACCAACCCCAAAAATATTGGGGTGCTTCCCTGGGCTACTGGAATCGGAGAGAGCGGCAGTCCGGCAGTAGCCAACTACCTGCAAATTTATCTCAAGATCCAAGATGAGGTAGTGCAGGAGGCCAGCTATATGATTCAAGGAAGGCCTCAGGCGATTGCCGCTGCAAGCTATGCTAGTCAGTTCGTGGTGGGGAAAAGCACTCAAGACTTAATGCAGCTGTCCACGGACAGACTACGTGATTTTTTTCAATGGCCAGGTGGACTTTATGAACCGTGTCTGATGTTGGTTGTGGAAGGGATCAAAAATGCAATCCTAGATCACTGGCAAAGAACAGATAATTATTTGCAGGATTAAGAGCCCCTAGCGCGAATATAGATCTTAAAGCTGGGGGTGATGAGCTTGAAAAGAATACAGTTCATGCTTTTGTTTTTGGGAGTTGTTTTTCTTGTTGTGGGAATTAGCCGAGGTGAGGCAGCAGCTGTCTTGATGAAAGCCATTAATATTTGTTTGGAGTGCATTGGCATTGGCTAAGCAAAGGACCATCTGGCAGCTCACCTCGGCAATTTTAGGTAACAGCTATCTTAAAGGTTTTTTTAGCGGCGACATTTTCAAAGGGCGCAGCAAACTGATTTGCTTCCCTGGATTAAATTGCTATTCTTGTCCAGGGGCAATCGGCTCGTGTCCTATCGGGTCGCTGCAGGCAGTGCTACTGGATCTGCGCTATCGTTTTTCGTTTTATCTCATTGGTTTTTTAACTCTGTTGGGTACAACCCTAGGTCGCTGGGTTTGCGGCTGGGTCTGTCCTTTTGGCTTCATCCAGGAGCTACTCTACAAACTTCCGATCAAGAAAAAGCGTTTAAGAATTAATTTTTTCACTAGATTTTTCAAATATGGTATCCTAGCTATCTTCGTGATCCTTTTGCCCTTATTTTGGGTGGATCAGTTTGGCTTTGGCCAGCCTACATTTTGTAAATTTATCTGCCCTGCAGGCACCTTGGAGGGGGGAGTGCCCCTGTTGCTCGCCAATGAATCGTTACGGTCGGCTGCAGGCCTTCTCTTCCAGTGGAAGCTACTGATTCTAGTAGCTACGATTGTGGCCTCCATCTTGATTTTCAGGCCCTTTTGCCGGCTCCTCTGTCCTTTGGGCGCTATTTTGAGCATCTTCAATCCAGTTAGCCTCTACCACTATCAGCTTGCGTCCAACTGTACAAACTGCGGCGCTTGTAAACTTAGTTGCAAGCTGGAAATAGACCCAACTGTGACGCCCAATAGTCCCGAATGTATTCGCTGCGGCGAATGCATCTCCAGCTGTCCCCAGGGAGCCTTAAAACCCAGGTTTGGCTTTAAAGCTGAAAATACGGCAAGCGGGAAGGCCAGCACTAAAGTCTAATAACCTTTAACATGGTGGATCTTAAAACAGCCCAAGGTATAAACCAAGGGCTGTTTTTTAGATATTCCTGTTATGCTAGGAATCCACAAGAGTACTTTTGGGTATTAGCGAGGGATACAGATCACCTGTCCAATTCGCAGTCTAAGTGGATCGATGCCAGGGTTAGCCGCGATGATTGCCTGTACAGTTGTACCAAAACGCTGAGCTAAGGCAAAGATGGTATCACCAGCTCTGATTGTATACAAGGTACCTCCTGGGCAGGGTACCGGAGGTGGAGCAACTCTTGGTATGCAAATCACCTGTCCGATTTGCAGTCTAAGTGGATCGATGCCAGGGTTAGCCGCGATGATTGCCTGTACAGTTGT